>WNFR01007300.1_pt1 | contig 11229 bp, 17 predicted proteins | sample 5400221 | NCBI WGS metagenome assembly WNFR01 (sample SAMN13153357, study PRJNA577476) | soil metagenome | isolation source: 40 cm soil under Madrone tree | place: USA:California | collected 2016-06-14 | reverse complement strand
TGGGATCGTTGTGTACGAGGACAGGCTGGTCGTTCGACTCAAATCGGAAAACGCAGACGAACCATCCGATTCCCCGGATGATCGGTCGCTCACAAGTCCCTGGCAGAAACCACCATCCAAAAGATCCCGCCAGATCCTGCTCCCGCATAATGCATCTCGAAGCAAAGTCCGTCCGGAACAGTTCGAGCGCCGGGCGCGCCTAGTCGGTGCAATCGCGCGAGGTCGTCGGTGGCTGGATGACGTTGTCTCAGGTCGAGTGACCACGGTCGCAGAGCTTTGCACTCGCGAGAATTGCAGCGTCCGGCAAGTCAATATGACCATCTCGCTCGCCTTCCTCGCTCCTAATCTTATGAAAGCTGCCGTAGAAGGTCGTCTACCACGTGGCATCGGCATCGAGCGGCTCCGCGATCCGCCGACCGAATGGAGCCGGCAGTTTGAGGCGCTCGGACTCAATCCGGAATAATTGCCGCGCCGACCCGAGATCCCTGAATTACCGCGGCGCAAAACGCGGAATTACGGCTGCAAGTGCGGTCGGATTCGTACCCGAGCCCGGCCGCCGGGAACGGAATTTTTGGATGCAGAGACAGGCCGTCAAAAATCTCCACCAAAATGGGTGAGCGCTCACAGAGACAAAAATCCGGGAAAGAGTGGTCGGAAATCCCCGCAGAAACGCACTATTTGGCGTCGTGCCGGAAACGCGTGGTTTTCAAGGACTGGATGGTGGAGATATTGCAGTCCATCGACAGCGTCCACCGTGCAATGGACCTCAGAGAACGCAGATATTGAGCAGCTAGTTGTGATGCACATGATCAAGCCGCCGGGCGGCAGTTTGATCGTGAATTGCATGGACCGCCCTGTATTTACAATTCCCAACCCGGATGCTTATGCAACACAGCACGGTCTGACCTACAATCAGATAATCTGTCACGGCATCCATTCCGATTGGGCCTCTTCCGATCCAACGACCGTCGTTACAAACACCTTCATTGAACCACCCAGTCATCGAACCGGTCTCTGACATCCGAGTCGGGAACGGAATTTTTCGATGCAGAGACGGAGGGTCCAGATCCGCCCTTTTGTCTTGCAGAGACTGACGCGGAGACAAGGACGAACTCGAAAAGCCCGCTGTTCACGGGACAATGCGCGTATCACCCGCGGAGTTCGATACCTGACTCGTTGCGCGCCAGGTCGCGGACGAACTCGGGGCCTGAAACCGAGCTTCAGCTTTCGACAAACTGATGGGCCAATAACGAGCGCGGCAGTTGAGACCGGGGTGGGGGCCTGATGAGCGGACGGGACCGCGCCGGGCCAGCCTGTTGCCGCCAGGTGACCCGCAAGGAAAAGCAGAAGTTATGGAAGTTCGTTCCCGCGACACTTTTCCCTTGGTCGCCCCGAAGGAGCCGGAAGGCATGACGGATGCACGCAAAAGCCGCCCGCCATCCTCTAAGAAGCCCAAATTACGATGAAACGTGATATTCGGCTGTGAGATTTTCTGGTGAGGGGAAGATGAGGATAATCGTGCTGTTGCCTTTCCTTTTTTCATTTTCTGAAGTCGCGTTCGCCCAGACATTGGAATGCACACCTCTACCCAAGGCGGGTGATCTACTCGCATGTTATGATAACGGCGCGCCGCCGCTTGCAATGGGCAAAAAGCCCGCAGCATCCAAACGCTCTGCTGCGCGGTACAAACCGGCAGCACCGGTGCTTACGGGGGGCCAGGGGGAGTTTGTCGATTTTCTGGCCGCTGAAAACTCAAAATTAGACGCGAAGCTAAGATCCCTTTGCCGAGGATGCTAAGCGCGGGCTGAATGAGAGAAGCCGCGCCGCGCTCATAACGCTTTATTTTGATCGCAAATCGACACCCTGCTCCGCGCGCGTTTCCGGGTGTCCTCAATCGATTCCGTCAATTGCGGGCCGACATGACGTCCTGCGGGCATGGCATACCGTGGCTGGATTTACCCGCCATTTCCTTTCGCCCACAGATTATCCCAGCCGCTTTTCCACGAGGACGGCACGATCGCGTCCGGCAGCCGCGTGACCCAGCCGAACACCTTGTTCTCTTCCGGCGGCGCCCGGTTGGGCTGCAGTCCACCGCCTAAAGCGCCCTGCGGTGCGCCCGGGACCTGCACGTATTTGGCACGCGCCATACTGAAGCGATCACGGCGATTGCTTGAAGCACGCTTCGCATGACGACGATGGGTCGGACGTTTCTCCACGGCAGGCTTCTCTGCTTCGGCAGGCTTGCTCGCAGCAGGCGGTGCCGGCAACGGCGCGGATGGAGCAACGCTGCCTTCGTTGTCGCCGGCCGTTGCGATGCGCATGCCTGGTTTTATGGTCGAGTCGTGGACTTCGAGGCGGTCACCGCGCGCCAACGATGGGGACGGCTCGTCTTCGGGAAAGTCCGCACGCAACAATTCCAGGCCCCGTCGCCTTATCGCTTCCATCCTCTCAGCCTGCGTTTCAATCTGAGGGGCGGCGGCCAGACTGGAAGAAGGATCTGCCCGCGGTTCGGTCGCGCTTACCGGGCCTGTTCCAAATTCGCTCCAACCGAAAACAAGCAGCGCGGCCAGCCCGGCCATGCTCGCGACGCCGACCCCAGCAAACCTCAGGTCCGCCGGGGTGAAAGATGCAGCCAATGGGTACGATCCGAAGAAATGGTCGGGAGGCCGGATCACGTTGGCTACGGTCCGGACAATTGCCGCCGCATAGCGGCGGCACCTTTCGGAGAACTCAAAGTAAAATCCGGCGTCAAAACAAGATTCGGCTTCGTGATCCGTTCGGAGATACGTTATCCTACCCCGGTCTGCGAAATCTAACCTTTCAATCTGCTGTCCTGCCATCGGGAGCGTCCTTTCGAACGAACCTCCCAGCCCATTTCACCCGATAAAGGAACACGCGACCCTCCAAAATTCACTTTTTGTAACCGTCGGAACTTTTGTTCCTTTGGTGGACAGAATATTGAATTCACGCACTAGGCTAAGGCGATCGCAGCTTCCGTTACGCATCCTTATCCAGTGGGTTAGAGTTGGTGCGCAAGTCACTGGGTCGGCACGAAATTGCCACGGTACAGGCCACCTCGATCGACGAGAGAGCTGGGGGTGGTCCGGTTAACCACGACGCTGGCGCATTCCTCCGGCGAATGGCTCTCCTCGGATTGGCCGGTCTGTCCGATCAGCGAAACGGCCATCCCGCATCGGATGGGAGCCGCCCTCACGCCGGATCTCGGCACAATATTGGCTGTAGGAGCTCCTCGTTGATACGCGTCTCGCTGAAGCCTCGTTTTTAAGCATCAACGGCAGATGGTCTTTTGTTAATTTTCGAGGAGCAATCTCAACCAATTCCGTCCCAATTCATCTTGGCTGACAATGAAGCCCAAACGTTTCGAGCGAGAAGTTCGAAGAGCCCGTCACCTATCGGCCTGGATCAACGTGCGGGGTCGCGCGCATTGCGAATGCCAAGTTTTGGACATCTCAAAGCGCGGCGCGAAACTCTTCGTTGAGCTATCCTCGGCAGTCCCGGATCGATTTGAACTGGCTTTTTTCCAAGGTGGCCAAAGTCGGATTTGCGAAGTCGTTTGGCGTCGCGCCAAGTTGCTGGGCGTCAAGCTCATCCTTTGAATGAGGCGATAAGTCGCGTCGAGCCGTCTTGCGGCGCGTGGCAAGGGCAGGCCAGTCGACCGTTCGGACAATGCGCGCTCCCTGGTCCGCTTAATCAATGTAGCGAACTCATGCGGCGCTCAGCCTTCTGTCGCCTTCGCTTCCGACTTCGCGTCATGTTGGCTTGCCAAGAGCGGCTCGCCAGCGACCAAACGCAGGAGACTTTACGGCAAACAACTTTTTGTTCTTCAGAACGGCGACTGCAACTTCAAAACAGCGCGAAAGGAGACGCTGGTTTTTCCAACCAAGGCGGTGCCTTCCACTTCGGCTCCTGCATCAGAGTAAACCCCCGTGAAACCGCAGGTTACCTCTCGGCCTCCAAACGCAAGGTTCACTCCGACCACCTCTGTATGCTGGTGCGTGATCAGTTCACCACGCCACTTGCCGTCCTTGAAGGAGTACGAGCCCGTGTAGTAGAAATACGAGTCGCCACCTTGAATGCGGCCGTCGCACAGAACAATTACGCCAGTGGCATGGCCTCGTTTTCCGTCTCGCATTTCAATGCTTATGGAATATAGCCCGTTCTTTACTTCCATAATCTAGGCGCCCGTTCTGGGTGGTGGTTTCCGAAGCTCGGAGTGTCAATGCTGCGACTTTTATTCGCCCTAATCACTTCGTTTTCCGGCGCGACTTGGGCCGACGCAGAAACGATCGATGTGAAATACTACGGCAAGTAGGACCTTGCACCCTTCGCCTGCACTGAAGTTACACGAAGTAGCTTTATCAACCGTGCCTGCTACGACAAAGCAAATCAGTTCATGGTCGTGCAGCTGAGGATATCCCGCCGGCCGTAAACCAGCGCTCGCTCAATGCTTCGTGGTCTTGTTCCCGCCAACTGTCCGGCAAGACGAGCGCGTGGGGTGGGGTTGCGTGCATCGCCGCCCCGACGCCAGTCTTAAGACCCGGTATTCTGCCGGCATCAGAGCTTCTGGATTTCGACCGGCGAGCGGCCGGCCCGCAAACCCTCGCGGGCCGAAGCCGTTCTCATCACAGCCCCAAAGCTCTTACGCTCGTCGGCCAAACCATCGGCCAGAGGACGGTCGAGAGCAGCCCGGGTAAGGCGTTTGGCGAGTGCGAGGCCTTCGGCGCCTCGGCTCGCCAGTTCGGCGCCAATCTCCAGGGCGCGAGCGAGTGGGTCAGCGACAACCTCATGCACGATCCCGATTTCGTGCGCACGCGGTGCCGTTACAGTTAGCCCCCGCAAGATCATTTCGAGTGCCTTGGCCTCACCGATGATCCTGGGCAAGCGCTGCGTGCCCCCGCCACCTGGAAAGATGCCGAGGCGTGTCTCCGGCAGTCCGATTGCGCTGACTGTGTTAGCAGCGATGCGAAGGTCGCACGCTAGCGAAAGCTCGAAGCCTCCGCCCATACATAAGCCATTGATCGCTGCGATGACCGGCTTCTCGACCGCTGCAATCATGTCTGTAAGCGCGTGGAAACCCGGCGGTCGAGGATTTGGTGGTGACGGTGACCGTGGTGCTGCGCTTTGAACGGCGTCCGCGGCATCAGAGAGCTCCCCAACGTCATAATGCCGGATAAAGATGCCCGACACGCCGCCGGTGACGACGATGACGCGCACCAACGGGTCTTCGCCTGCGTCCGCAATTGCACTGAACATCTCGGCCGAGCCGGCAGCAGTTATTGTGCCGAATGGGGCGTTAGCATAGGTGATCACGCGAACGGGGCCGCGATTTTCAGTGGAAACAAGGGACATGGCATTCCTCCCCGGGCGGGCCGTCCGCTGGACAAGCATGCGCAGTTGGCGCCTAGCTTAGTCTGTGCAGGGTTAGATGTTTTATCAATACCAAAGACCGCCTGACGGTCGGCGGCCCGTCGACGCGCAATTTTTGGCCCGCCGTAAGAAGGCTCAGATGCTCAAGCCGGTGCCGCCGAGTTAACCGATCTGCGGACCAGTGAGGTGGAAGAAAGTCAATGGTTTGGGTAAGGCATGCGACGATCCCGTCGTCTCACGTTTTGTAAGAGCAAACAGCGCGGTGCCGCCAGCCACAAACGTGGCGCATCCGCCGAAAATTAAGGAAGCGAGAGCTAACCACTGTTCACCCGAGCCGCTCCAATTGGAGTTCCGGATCGGTTCCGCTACTTCCCAGCAAAAGGAACCGCCAGGGCGAGACCAAACGCGACAAAGACTGCCATCCCAGTGGCTTTGAACAACACCATTCGACGCCCTCTCCGCAACCACACGAAGACCGCAAAAACAATGCCGCGAAAGTGCAGGCGCGGATTTGACGAACAGATTTAGTTGGCGAGAAGTCGTCATTGTGATCGCGGCTGCGCTTATAAGGGGCATTTTAATGTCTTCGTCTGGACAAGCCCGCGTCGGGAGCCCGCCGATTCATGCCCGGCGGGTTTTTTATCTCACAGCCGCAGCCCGCACCTTGCCTTCAGGCAAGATCCGATTGATCGCGAACCAGGCCCGCGACGCGGGCCTGGTTCGACGTGCGTCGACCTCCCGAAGGCTAAGGGGAAATGAAGAGCGCTGCTTTTGTGCTAGCTCTCGCAGGAACTACTGTCAGACCACGGGCTTTTTTTAGACAGGGGCCGAAGCGACATGAGTGGGCCAAGGATATGCTCGATCCGACGCCAGAGCTACCGGACGACACGCCGCTGAGCGATGTTGAATTCCCGGCGCGGATTCGCAACGTCTTGGCGGCCGCAGGCCTAAAAACGGTCGGCGAGGTGCGTGAGATTTCAGACGAAACGCTGCTGAGTTTTCAGGATTTTAGCAAAGGCTCTATCGTCCTGCTACGTGAGTCCTTGGGATTGCCGTCTTGTGATGGTGTCAGGCCTTTAGGCAAAAAGCCCACCTGATTTGCTGAATTTTCAATTAGCGATATCCCCCTTCGTGGGAAAATCTCGCTTGCCCGCAGTTTGGGGCTGCGAAACACTCCCGCCTCAGGGTGAAAAGGGAAAATAGAATGGCTACCGGAACATTGAAAATGTGGAATGCCGAGCGCGGTTACGGCTTCATCGCGGACGATGCCGGCGGCCCGGACATGTTTCTGCACATTAGCGCGCTGCAATCATCAGGCATCGATCCAGACAACATAAAGAAAGGCGAGCGGCTTAGTTTCGATGTTGAAAGCACTCGTGACGGAAAGACCAGGGCTAGCAATGTTCGGCGGCCGGGCTGAGACGATGAGGACTCTGCTGATCCTTGCAGCAACTATTTGCTTTTCGGCATCTGCGCTGGCTCAAACCGGCGCGCCCAAGGTTGGTGGCAAGCCGCTGAAGCAGGTAAAGCCGGTTGCGCCAATGGGCTGCAAGCTTGTGGGAACGGTCAAGGGAACCAAGCTATGGGCTGGCGACTGTGCGCCCGCGTCAGAACTTCGAGGTAGCACACCCGCGGTCGAGCCCTCGGCGCCAGCGCAGCCCTCAGAAGCAAATCCCCCAGCTGAGGTCGTAGCTCCAGTCGTCATTAGCGCAGAGCGTACGGCTGAAACGAGGTTGTCGGCGACGTTGCTGTCGCACATCAGAGCCTCCCAACATAGGGGGCCGGAGGAGCCCGGCCCCCTAACAAGAACCTGAACAGCGCAAACAGCGGGACGCCGCTCGGAAGATGCTTAGTGGAGAGTAGACTGTAGATCGCGCAGCAATTTGATCTTACGCAATGGTTTGCCAAAGAAATGCTCCGGGGCAGGTGCCGGGCCACGGACCTTCCGATTGTTCCTGTATTTCGCGCAGTTTGGCGCCTGCCACCCGGCGGCATGAGATTTCGTCGCTATCGGCCTTGGAACCCCGTCTCGCCGTGCCAGTTATGTGAACCGGGCCACGTGAGCCTTTACGCGCTGGTCCGTGGCTCGGGCACGGTCCCGCCTTCATCCATGCCTCAGAGCGGGACCGTGCTTCCATCGCTTGCTCGGTCTGGCCAAACTGCTTCTCCTCCGGCGTAGTGCAGTCGGGGATAGCGACGCGCTCGACCGCTAGAACTTTGCCTGCATGCTCGCCGCCCTCGGCGGCGAAGCGACACCGTCGTCGTCGAGGAAACTCACGGGGCGGTCGGCAAAGCCTTGGAGGAAAAAAAGGAAGTGAGGGTTGTCGCCGCCAATTAGGGAAGTCACGATTTGCGCCCTGGGCCGTGGTCCGCGGGGATGGACGTGGCGTCCGAGAACCGCCTCCGTGGGACTCCTTAGTATCACCAAGCGAGAGCGCTGTCTGTCGCCGAGCCAGCATAACGAAGAATATAAGTTCGCTCGGCGTCGACACAAATAGCCAGCCTATGCCGCCAGCGCATCACCGACCGATCGCTGGCCGCGGCGGCTGATCTCCGGACTGGATCAAGGTGAAGAACCGGAAGCATCCCTCGGTGCAGAGGGTCAAGGAGGCGTTCTCATAAAGCCTATCGGGTTGTCAGCTCTTTGAGCGCGAGCTTGGAAATTTCCGCCGGGTCTTCAATCCGCAACCCACCAATCGCAATGATCTTCTCGGCGACAAGCTGCGTGATGGGGTCGCTGCGATCCTTCAAACGCAGCGCACGCAAGGTCTGTTCGTAAGCCATCACCAGACGTTCAATGTCCTTCGGCTCGAACACAGTGTTTTGTATCAGCTTGTAAATAGCCATCGTTTCGGACAACGCGCGGCGACGAGGCTTCGTCGTTCATTAAAATTGCGGGATGCCTAAAAAAAAAGAACAAAACCGGCGAACGCTGTTCTTGTTCCGTTGGGCCACGTGAGCGCCGGAAGCCCGTGGCTCGGGCACGGTCCTGCCTTCACCATGCCCCTAGCCCAGAGGCGGGACCGTGCTTCCGTGAGATGCGCAGTTCAGGGATGTAATGTCATGACAGAGCAACAAGGAGTTTCTCGGCGGCGAGTTCTGACTATCGCGGCAGGCGCTGCTGGCGCATCAGTTGCCGGGGTAAGTGTGGCGAGCGCGCAGGCCAAGACGCCGCAGAAAAACGTGAAGTACCAAGACACTCCGAAGGGCGACCAGCGCTGCGAGAATTGCAAGCAATTCGAACCACCATCGGCCTGCAAAGTCGTGGATGGAACTATTTCCCCGCAGGGCTGGTGCACTGTTTATATGAAGAAGTAGGCCTAGGATGATCATTTTCCCGAGCTATCTGTCCGGCATGCCTAATTGCCTTTGAGGCCTGCCTGCCAACACGCGGAACCAAGGTTACCGCGCCGCCTGCAAGATGGGATTGGAAGTCATGGTTTCGAAGCGCCGCGATCGTCCGTACCGCGGCGGCCGGTCGCCCGACTGGATCGAGGTGAAGAATCGAAATCATCCGGCGTTGGGACGGGTCAAGGGTGCATTAGCGTAATGCCGAGATAAAATGGGCCGGCGATGACCAACGCTCCAATTAGTCCGGCCAAGCTGATTCCGATAATGGCAAGAAGAAGCTTACCAATCTCGAAGCAACGCCCGGCTGGCTAGTTCGGCAGCATTTGCCGCGCGGTTCTTTGTTGCAAGCCGGCTATTCGACCGCAACGCGAACGACCCCCGCCTCCATCATGCCGAGAGCACGCGCCGCGCTCACTGACAGGTCGATGATGCGGCCACGAACAAATGGCCCTCTATCATTTACCCGGCAGCGGATTGACCGCCCGGAGTGAGAGACGGTTACGATGCTTCCAAAGGGTCTTGTCCTGTGGGCGCAGGTCATCTCGCCGCGATGACCGCGGCTGTAACCATAGTATGAGGCTAATCCGCTTTCTGCTTGGGCTTCGGAAATGAGGGGGGCTAATGAAAGCACAATCAACAAGCTGCGATACAAGGGGGCCTCGCTTTGATAAGCCGCCCCGACAAATAATCTTCAACATCCCGTTAGGTTCCGTGTGCGCAGCTTCGCCGGATCCGTAGGACGCCGGGCGCGCGAGGCGTCCGGTGAAAGAGACCGCCAACTGAGGCGGCCCTTCATATAAACGCGATGATTAGCGCGATTCCGATCAGGACGTTCACGCCAGCAATTACCACGCCTAGAGAAATATCTGCTGGGATACTCTCAGACCGAACTTGGAATGGTTGGCGGACATGCGCTTCCTTAAGCAAAAGGTCGCCCAGATTGACCACGCGGGAGCGGGGAATTCGTTCCAGGCCGAAAGTACAAAAGTGAACTTAAGATGAGGCGCGATTCTCAGCCTACTTCGGCGGCTGTAGCTCGCCCTTTAGCCAGCCCGTTACCTTGTCGGTTTTCAGAGGATCGAGACCGTCACATTCGAGACACTGAAACATGGGCTGTGCCTTGCCGTCGGAGGACGGCGCCAGGATCATGAAGGCCCCGCAATGGGGGCAAGTTGGTCGATCGGCCTGTCCCATGCGATAAGTTTCCGCTTGTCCGAAAACCCGTCAAATTCCAGAGGGACGAATCCCCGAAATCCACAAGACAACTACGCAGTATAACTTGCTGCCTCGGCGCTGAGTTGCTGTCCGGTTCCCGACTCAAACCCGCAGAAATTTAAGCCGGCCCAACACTCTGCTTGGAACCAACCGCGCTGGGCTTGCTTGTGAGATGAATACCGGATGCCGCTCACCGCCGTTGGCATCCGGGGAATGGCGGCCCTGGCGCATCCCCCTATGCCGGGGCCGTTTGTTCACTGCCGCTATTCGGATTTTTACCTGCTATCTATCGGGCATCGAAAAGAAGGAAGTCGTTTGCAATAAACGACAACAAAGACGCCTTCGATCTGTGGTGGGAATGGGCGGAAAAGCCCCCAGCCTCAGGATCGGTGTAATCGTTCAAGGGCATTTGTTCGCCTCCCTTTGCGAACCGGATGAAGGTTTATTTTGACCTACGACACCATGATACGGTTCTCAGCTCAAAAGCTCTACCCCGGAATTTGGGAACGTGATTGACGGCGGCGGCCTAGCGGATGCGGTCGGCTTTTTTGATTTGGCAAAATGACGGGGCCGTTTCGCAAAAAAATATGCTTCACGTCGAATTTTTCCCCTCCGGCGGGGGTGTCCGATAACTTGATAAGGAAGGCCAGCCCTTCCCCTCGGAAGGACCGCAGGGCGCTGCCGAGCGCATTTCGTGTAATTGTGAGACTTTTGGTGCGGTCTGAGCAAGATTCGGCTGGCTCAGTTACGAGGCGGCTATTGTCGATAGCGGACCAGAAGGCGGACATGGCAATGCCGACGCGAATGACCCCAAGATAGGTAATTGGTCGCCGTTGCTGCTCTCTATGTCGATTCCCATCGCCTTATCGCTTTTCAGGGGATCGGGGACGTCGCATTTAGAGCACTGGAATGTGTGCTGTCCCTTGCCGCCGGCAGTCAGCGTAAAAGTGAGGAGAGCCCCGCTCGCGGGATTAAGAGTCACGGGGTTCGCTCCGCGCGTGGCACCGGATCGGTGGCGGTTCTTGGTCGTTGACGCCCTTGAACAATTATTTTCTTTGTTGCTCGCCGTTTAGTCGCAGCGGCGCTCCCGGCGCGTGATACTGCGGCCGTCGTCCCGTTCAATCGTTGTAGTTTCGATGCGGCAGCGCTGTCGTGGGCCGATAGTGACGCCACCTGGGCCGACGCCAACTGTGGTGTCGGAGTCGTACCGCCGGCGACGGTCCCTATCATAGCGGTCGTCGCGGTCCCGCCCGATCTGAACATCGACGCCTTGGG
>WNFR01009028.1_pt1 | contig 11230 bp, 10 predicted proteins | sample 5400221 | NCBI WGS metagenome assembly WNFR01 (sample SAMN13153357, study PRJNA577476) | soil metagenome | isolation source: 40 cm soil under Madrone tree | place: USA:California | collected 2016-06-14 | reverse complement strand
TTCGCCGGCCGGTCCGACTCCCCAGCGGATCTCAAGCGCATACGCGAGCGCGGCAGTGGCCAAGCCGATGGCCAAGCTGAACCCGAGAGCCGAGACGAGCAAACGGCCGATGACCTTCATGGCGATCTCCCCTTGGCGCCCAGCACGGTGCGGATGGTCGGTGCTCGATGGCAACCAGCGTGCCAGCGTGTCAACCTCCTGGATCCTCTTGAGACTACATAGACGCGTAGCCGAGCGACCGTCCAGAACAGGGCGTTGAGGGAAGAAACGTTCGAGTACTTCTGTCGTGGAGCACCCAAGTAGGGAGGGCAAGCCACTCGCCTAGCCCGGTGCTGGAGGGGAGCCTGAGCGCGAGCGCCTCCGAGCTTCTAGATGGCGGTGAGGGGAAGGTTATGGGCTGTCGTCATACCTGGCTGAGCGGGGCTTAGCCGCTCAGCGTCCGCTAACCACTCGCCGTTGCTGGTTGCGAGGGCTTGCTCGCTGCTTGTACCGAACGCTCGGTGCGCTATGCTAACCGCCATGACTCCGGGCCCGCTCGTCGCTCTCATCGCGCTGGCGCTAGGGTTGGTCGTTTCGGGCGCACCGTGGTCCGACGCTTCACCCGCAGAGGCCCAGAGTCCCGCAGTCAGCCGCAGCGGCGTGCTCGGCGGCGCGGACTACTTTATCGAGGTGCCAGCCAACTGGACCGGCGGCCTAGTCGTCTTCGCGCATGGGATCCAGCGAGGTCCGGGCCGAGGCGACGTCCGCATGCCACCGATCGCGAGCCACATCATCGCCGAAGGTCACGCGTGGATCGCGTCCGGCTACCGGGCGCGCGAATATCAGCCCCACCTGTTCATCGAGGACCTCGTCGCGCTCCGCGAGCTGTTCCTGAAGGAGATCGGGCAGCCGCGCTGGTCGATCATCTACGGCCAGTCCATGGGCGGCCACATCACCGTCGCGTCCCTGGAGCTGCGGCCGGGTCTCTACCAGGGCGGTCTCTCGGAATGCGGACTCGTCGACGGCATCGGGATCGCCGACTACCTGATGGCGTACACCGCCGCGGCCGAGCTGATCTCCGGTGTCCCGATCCTCGATGCGCCCGACAGGCAAGTATTTGGACCCCTCCTCGAAGGCGTCGTACGCGCGCTCGGCATGCCGGGTTCGTACACCGCGCGCGGGCGACAGTTCGATAGCGTCGTCAAATTCCTGATGGGTGCCGATCGCGCCGGCAACGACTTGCCGCTGCGCCTCCAGGGGCTCCAGGCGCGGTATCTGCTCAACATCATGCACCGCCCCAAGGACGTCGAGAACGAGGCGAACCCGGGCCTGCGCGCGGCGAGCACCGCTCACGTCAAGTACCGGATCGATCCCGGCCTCGGTCTCACCGAAGACGAGCTCAATGCGCGCGTCAGGCGGATCCACCCGGTGAAGGACGCCCGTTCGTCGACCGCCAACCCGATGTACGCGGAGCGGACGGGCCGGCTCACGGTTCCGCTCCTCACGCTGCATGAGACTGGCGATGCATGGGTGCCGCTGAGCCTCGAGCAATCGTACAAGCGCCGCACCATGATGGCGGGGACGGATCACCTCCTCGTGCAGCGCGTGGTGCGGGCCCCGAGCCATTGCGGCGTCGACGGGTCGACGCGGCGCCAGGCGTTCGACGATCTCGTCGCGTGGATCGAGCGCGGGGTGCGACCGGACGGCGAGGACGTGCTCGCCTCCGATCTTTCACGCGTCGGGCTCAAGTGGACGCCCTACCTGCATCCAGAGGATCCGCTGGCCGCGCGCCGCTGACCGTCAACCTCAAGATCGCCAAGGCCCTCGGACTGAAGATCCCGCCGTCGCTCCTGCTGCAGGCGGATCAGGTGATTGAGTGAGACTCAGGAGAAGAATTAGACCCCGACTCAAGTCCGAGGAGGACCAACTCGATGATGACTATCGTCACGCATGCACACCTGAAAGAAGACGCTGGACGTGAGTGGGACGCCGCGATGCGCACTCGGCTGTCGGCCGCGACGAAGCGACCGGGTTGGGTGGGAGGACAGCTCCTCAGACCATCCGATAAGCCAGACCGGCGGGTAATCGTCGGCACGTGGAGGACTCGCGCAGATTGGGAGGCCTGGCATCAGGACCCGACATTCGCAGAGACGCGCCGGCGGCTCGACGGGTTGGAGAACGGACCAGCCGAGCACTGGTGGCACGAAGTCGTTCTTGATGTGAGGAAATACGAAGCTACTTCTCCCGCAGCGTCGAAACCAGCAACCAATCGGACGTCAAAGGCAAAGACGAAGAAACCGCGACGGCGGTAGGTCGGCCGATGAGGTCGGCATTGCTCCGACGGGCGGATCAGAGTGATGGAGCGACGAACCTTCCTTAGCGTGATCGCTAGCTCGCCGCCGACGCGGAGCAGGCGGGGAAGGTGTACCGGATCGGTATTCTGGGGAACGTTCCGCTAACCGACCCTGAGGGCGCGAATCTGTGGGGAGGGTTCGTCCAGGGACTCCGGGAACTCGGTTACGTCGAGGATCAAAACATCACGATCGAGCGCCGTTCATCAGAGGGACAGTACGAGCGGCTCCCGGCCCTCGCAGCCGACCTAGTTCGTCTCCAGGTTGACGTCCTTGTCGGCTAGCGAAAACGCCCTTGCGGCCCAGCGGGCGACTCGGACGATCCCGATCGTCTCGGCGAGCCTTGGCGATCCAGCGCGGACTGGGCTCGTCGCCAGTTTCGCGCGCCCCGATGGGCACATCACAGGGCGCTGGGCCCGCGCTAGCGGGAACACAGATCGAGTTGCTCAAGGACATTGTCACCAGTGTGCCCCGGGTGGCCATACTCTCGAATCCAACTAACTCGATCCACTCAGCCCCCGCACGCCTGATGAGTTCGAGAGCGCATTTGCGGCGCTGACCAGGCCGCGTGCCGGTGCCCTTCTCGTACTGCCAGACGGGATGTTTCTTTTCCACAGAGCACGGATCGCCGACCTCGCAGCACAACGCCGAGTACCGGCGATGTACGGGCTGAGGGCGCACGTGGACGCGGGCGTGACAGCTTTCGACGCGCCGCGACGTACGTCGATAAGATTCTGAAGGGCGCCCAACCCGCCGACCTACCCGTCGAGCAACCGACGAAGTTCGAACTGGTCATCAACCTCAAGACCGCCAAGACGCTCGGCCTGCCCATCCCGCCGTCACTCCGGCAGCGGGCGGATGAGGTGATCGAGTAGACCTGCCTTCAGACTCAGTAGCGGCCGCAGCAGATCAGCCTCGGCCAATTTCCACGCCATTCACCCCTTCAAAGCGGCACGGTCTGCAACCTTCGACAGCAGGTCCACCTCTCGAGGTGGCGGCAGACACCATCTGCACCGACGGCGATGGCGTTGACTGGGTATTGCAGTGCCGCCGAACTTCCTCTATGCTTTCCGGTCCGCATCGCCCCGCGGAGACGACGCATGATGCAGAACCGCATATTCGATGCACGACGGAATGGTAAGGCGGCCTTGACGACGGAGCATGTGCGGCTCGCTAGAAGGCGATGGGAGTCGGGCGTCCTGATGGGAACGCGAGAGAATCTTCCTGACGCTGCGGGAAGAAGTAACGACCCCCTTCGGTAAGAGCTACCCGGCGCCGAGGGCGCAGTCCGTCACCACCGAGCCGTGAATCGACGCTCTTCTGCCTCTCGTGCGTTCGGCACAGGGTTTGCTCACAGAAGGCCACCTCTTATGGACGAGAGAACGAAGACGTGTTCGCGGTGCGGCGGCGCGGTTCAGACGCTGCGCCGCTTCACGCGGTCAGGCGGCACTGTCTCGGTCCTCGTGTGCCAGGTCTGCCGGTACACGGCATTTGTCGCAGGCGGTCGAGCCGCCTCGTCGTGATCCCTACTACTCACGCGTCACTTGCCGACTGACGGCAACGGAGGCCGCCCTCCTATGCGAGACCCCATCCTCGCGGGTTTGACCGCGTTCTTTGTCGAACACCAGTACTGCGGTGAGTTGGACGGCGGGCGAGACAACGGGAGCATCTGGCTCCAATGCTCCTGCGGTGCACACATCACTCACCCGGCCACCATTCCCGCGCCGATTCCGGCCGACCGTCCAAAGCAGCCAATCACCAGCTTGCCCGACTAGATGCTAGATGCAGACGATACTCAAGACCCCGGTCGATGAAAGGGATTGGACAATGACCCATCGATTGATCGGCCTCATCCTCGGCGCCGGAACGGGCCTCTTGCTCGGCGGGCAGCTCGTGATCGCCGCAGACCGGATCGATCTCTTCGACACGAACTCGAATCGGACTGGTTACATCATCGTCGATCCCAAAACCAAACGGTTCGACACCTATGACACGAAATCTCATCGCACCGGGTGGGGAACGATTACCCGAGAGTCCGGAGATGTCCAGGTCTTCGACAAGGACGGGAATCGCATTGGGAGTGGCACACTCCCAGCACCAAGTGTGAAGCGATAATCCAGGCGTTCCTGCTCACCTCCCGTCGTCTTCGCCGCTATTCCTTCGCATTGTGGCCGCACACGTAGTCGCGGGGACGTTCAGTGTCAGATCTTGTCCCCGACTCCAGCCAGACTAGCCGCCCTACGCGCCACATAGAACAGGAAGGCGGCCACGACGGCCCCGACGAGTACCAGCGAGACTCTGCCTACCGTTTCGCCGCTCATGGCCTTTGAGTCGGCAGCCCCAACCAGGTATCCGAGAATGACCAGAACGCGCGTCCCTATGGTGATCGCCCCGTTCATGTCTCTCCCTCCTCCGAAGCTATCCGGCCCCCCGTTGGGGTTCGGCGTTGCCGGCGCCTCGCGGCGCTGCCAACGCCGATCATGCTGGTCGCCAGCAACAGGAGGGTGCCAGGTTCGGGGGCATGAGCCGGCGGCTCGGACTCCGTGAGAAGCCCCGCTCCCTCCGGAATGAGGAAGAACTGTTCGCGGCCGGCGTCGGCGTTAGCAAAGGTCGCCGAGAACACGCCGCTCCCGGTCAGGCCCGTGATATCGAACGACACCAGCCGCGCGTCTGAGAAGCCGTTGCCTTTGTTTACCGCCGGAATGTCAGCCGGGCCGGTGAACGTATAGTCCGCCGCACCGCCGTTGATGTTGAACTGGAAGCTCTCCAGCGAATAGGTCTGCTGGGCCTGATTGACATCGATACCGACCGAGAACCGGTTCCCCGCGGTGCTCCGAAGCTGGTCGAGCGTATGGACCGGTGATGTGAGCGTGCCGGCCGACTTGCCGACCGGAATCAGGGTGAACTCGAAGCCGACCAAGTTGTGACAGGAGGGATCCCCGATCACGCAGGGCCTATTCTGCTGCTGCTGATACGACACCCCGGTCTCGAGCGTGAGCGGAACAGCCCCGACCTCGATCGGTGCCAGCAAAAGCGAGAGCGTCAACAGTCCCGTGATGGTCCGGTTCATGTTTACCTCCTCCCGAGCCGAAGCATCGGCTACAGCGGTGAGGGCAAGGCACGTGCCACCGGGCCAAGGGAGCTAAATGCTAGTAATCGTGTGGGGGTCTCCGGCCAAGAGCCATGAAGACGGTAGAAATCTCCCGATCGCGTTCGGAACTTCCGGTATTACCGGAGTTGCCCTGCAGCGATTTGCGGGAAGTTCATTCCGATCGGCGACCTCTGCGCGTGCCGCGCCCGCTCGCCGCGCCCGCTAAAATGGCGCTCCTGCCTCGCCCGATTCACCACGCGGGCAGCCCCGAAACCGATGAGACGAAGCGAGACGAAGCCAGTCGCAGTCTTGCGCTGGCGCGATCCCTACATCTGTTCCAGCGTCTTGCCTCGTGTCTCACGTACGAGGGTCCACACGAACGGCAGGGAGAACGCGGCGGCCACGGCGTAGAGCGCGTAGGCGCCGGCGAGACCGACCGCATTCAACAATGGCAGGAAGGTGACGGTGACGGCGAAGTTCGTCACCCAGTTGGTGGCGCCGGACACCGCCAGCGCCGCGCCACGCATCCGGTTGGGAAACATCTCACCGAGGAGCACCCACATCACCGGCCCCCACGAGATCGCGAACGCGACGATGTACAGGTTGGCCGCGGCCAGGCCCGTCACCGCGGCCGCGTGGCTGAGGAGCGGCTTTCCGTTGGCGCCGATTCCCGCCATGGCGAATACGGCGGCCAGCACGGCCAGGGTCACCGCCATGCCGGCCGAGCCCACGAGCAGCAACGGTTTGCGGCCCGCGCGATCGATGAGCGCAATGGCGGGAATCGTGGCCAGAATGTTGACGAGGCCGGTGAGCAGATTGATACGCAGGGCCCACTGCTCCGTCGCCCCGGCTGCCTTCCACAGCACCTCACCGTAATAGAAGATGATGTTGATACCGACGAACTGCTGGAAGGCGGCCAGCCCTATGCCGACCCAGACGACCGGGGCGAACCGATGTGTACCCCGCACGATCAGGTCCGACAAGCGCGGCCGATGCTCGCCCCGCAGGCTGTCCTCCACCTGCCGAACCAATGCGTCCGCGTCGCCACCGATCCGAGCGAAAATCCCGCGGGCCTCGTCCCGCCTGCCCTGGGCAACCAGGAAGCGCGGCGACTCGGGAATGAGCAGCGCGCCGGCCAAAAATGAGATCGAGGGCACGGCCTCCATCCAGAACATCCAGCGCCAGGCCGGCGCACCCAGCCACAGCGTCGCGCCGGCTCCGCCGGCCAGCCTGACGAGGATGTCGTTGGTCAGGAACGCGCCGAACAGCCCCAACACGATGGCCATCTGCTGCAGCGAACCCAGTCGACCGCGCACGTGCGCCGGCGCCACCTCCGAGATGTACATCGGAGCCAGCACGCTCGCGGCCCCGATGGCGAGCCCGCCGACCAGCCGCGAGGCGATGAAGACGCCCGCCGAGCCGGCGAGCCCGGTGCCGACGGCGCTGATGAGGAAGAGAACGGCGTTCAGGAGCATCGTCGGCCGCCGGCCATGACGGTCGGCAATGGTTCCCGCGACGAAGGCGCCAACCGCGCAGCCGAGCAGCACGGACGCGACGGCAAAACCCGTCGTCGCCGCCCGGGTGCCAAACGCGTGCGCCAACGCGTCGACGGCCCCGTTGATGACGCCGCTGTCGAAGCCGAAGAGAAAGCCGCCGATGGCGGCGACCGAGCTGAGCGCAACGACATAGCTCGAGGTCGCGGTCGTGGCTTGAACCGTCGGCGCCGTGCCCGGGGTCTGCAATATGCGGGTGGTCATGTCCGACGCTCCCTCTTCAGACAACGGTGCACGTCTCAAAAGTTGATCCCGACCTGAAACCCGGCGACGAATGCGTCGGGAATTCGTCCCGTTCCGCCAGGTCGGATGATGTACTGCAGGTCGGGCTGGAAGAACAGCGCGTCCTGATCGAACCGAAACCGATACGTGAGCTCGAGGGCCATCTCGTATCGCTGGATTCCGAAACCCGAACCGGACTCCCGGGCGCGCCGCTGGGAGTCTTGAAGATCATTGCTGAAGTGGCCGTACACGATGCCGAGGCCGCCGACGTCCGTCGGCCGCGACGCAAAGATCCCGCGGATGACGACGCCAGCGGTCGCGAAGAACGGCATGAGACTGACGGATTGATCGGGAGAGACGAGCACCGAGCCGGTGACGCCGAAGCCACGGTTGCTGCCGGGTGCACCGAACCCCACCAGCACCTGGTCGAACAGACCGTACAGGCCCCAGTTCCCCCGGGTGACCTGCGGAGCGCCGCCGCGCGCGACCGTTGTGAAGTCGAGGTATTGGTGGTCGTCGTACCACACCCCCGCCTTGTAGTTCCCGATCAGACCCGCGTCGCCCGGAAGCCCGTTGACCTGGTAGCCCACCTCGCCGATGGCGAAGAGCGGCCCACCCATCGACCAGTCGGCGCCGTGATGCTCGTTGGCACGGATGGAGACGTCGCCGTTGTACACGCCGCCCATCACATACATCCGTTCGGTCGGTTTCACTTTGACGAGACCGCCCCACGTGGCGTTGGGATAGGCGGTCATGCCCGGAGCATTGAAGAAGATGCCGACCGGGTTGCCGTCGAAGCCGTTCTGCACGAAGACGTAGTTGTACGGAGAGACCAGGAAATCGTCACCGGCCGCGACGCGGCCGACCCGGAGCTCGACGCGGTCGTCGAAGAGCTGCTGCTGATAGCTGAAGTCGACGAGTCGGTACGTCTGCCCTCCGAAGACCTGCTGCACGGTGAAGACGTTGCCGATGTCTTCCCTCGAAAGGCCCGAGCCGAAGCGCTCCGAGAACGAGATCAAGAATGACCCGCCGGCGAGACCGAACAGCTTGTGCAGATCAAAGTGCAGGTCGAGGCCCAGATTGCTCGCTTGCCTGAAGCCCTGCTGCATGCCGCCGGTCGGATTGCCGAGGGCGTCCATGACGAACGTCAACGTCGGCGTGATGCCGTGCTCCTCGAGCCACGTCCGGCTGCCGGCCCAATCGCCAAACGCGTGCCCCTGGGGGAGGACGAGCTGGAAGGGCGTATCGGCCAGAGTGCGCGTGCCGGGAGGAGCAAGCGCAGGCTGCAGGGCGTCCTCGGCATGGGCGGCGGCCGCCCAGCCGAGGACCGCCAGGATCGCGACGGCAACGCGGCGTCGACTTATGGCCACGTCCACTGATCGACCTCAGGCTTGTCCACGCCGTGCTCGTAGGCGTAGTTCTGGCAGTCGATCTGCATGTTGCGCAGCTTCTCCTTGGCGTGCGCGCCGGCCACCCGCAGGCGCGGCACCCGATCGATGACGTCGATGGCGAGGCTGAAGCGGTCGATCTGGTTGCGGATGGCCAGATCGAGCGGGGTGTTGATGTTGCCCTTCTCCTTGTAGCCACGCACGTGCAGGTTGCCGTGATTGGTGCGCCGGTAGGTCAGCCGGTGGATCAACCAGGGATACCCGTGGAAGTTGAAGATGATGGGCTTGTCCACCGTGAACAGGCTGTCGAAGTCCCGGTCCGACAGGCCGTGCGGGTGCTCGGTGGAGGGTGTGAGTTTCAGCAGGTCGACGACGTTGATGAAGCGAATCTTGAGATCGGGGAAGCTCTCCCGCAGCATCACGACCGCCGCCAGCGCCTCCTTGGTCGGGATGTCGCCGGCGCTGGCCATCACCACGTCCGGCTCCGAGCCCTGGTCGTTGCTCGCCTGAGGCCAGATGCTGAGCCCCTTGGTGCAGTGTACGATGGCCTGCTCCATGGTCATGTACTGCAGGTGCTTCTGCTTGTCGGAGACGATCACGTTGATGTAGTTGGTGCTCTTCAGGCAGTGATTGGCCACGCTGAGCAGGCAATTCGCATCCGGCGGCAGATAGACACGACACACATCGGGGCTCTTGTTCAACACCAGGTCGATGAATCCGGGATCCTGGTGCGTGAAGCCATTGTGGTCCTGGCGCCACACCGTGGACGTGATGAGCAGATTGAGCGACGACACCGGCGCGCGCCAGGACAGCTCGCGGGAGATGGTCAGCCACTTGGCGTGCTGGTTGAACATCGAGTCGATGACGTGAGCGAAGGCCTCGTACGTCGAAAAGAAGCCGTGCCGGCCGCTGAGCAGATAGCCTTCGTAAAAGCCCTCGAGCGTGTGCTCCGAGAGCATCTCCAGAACGCGGCCGTCGGGCGACAACTCGCCGCCGTCGGCGTCCTCCGGCAGGTAGTCGGCGAGCCACAGCTTTTTGCTCGCTTCGTAGACCGCATCGAGCTTGTTGGACGTGGTCTCGTCGGGGCCGAAGACGCGGAAGTTCGTCATGTTCTCGCGCATGATGTCCCGCAGGAAGCGACCCAGGGGCCGCGTGTTCTCGGCGCTCGCTTGCCCCGGCTTGTCGAGATAGCTGCGCAGCCAACCTTCGAGCTGCTTGAAGTGAGCCGGATTCTCGTGCACCCCCGCGAGCGGCACCTGGTGGGCGCGCCAGAAACCTTCCACCTTGTGACCGTCCACGTCCTTGGGGCCCGTCCAGCCCTTGGGAGTGCGCAGCACGATCATCGGCCAGTGGGCGCGGCGGGGCGTGCCGTTCGCACGCGCCTCCTGCTGGATCCGGCGGATCTCCAGCACGCAGTCCTCCAGGGTGGCGGCCATCTCCTGATGCATGCGCTCGGGATCGTCGCCTTCGACGAAATAGGGCGTCCACCCGTAGCCGGTGAACAGGTCCGCGAGCTCCTCGCGGGGAATTCGCGAGAGCACCGCGGGATTGTTGATCTTGTAGCCGTTGAGGTGCAGGACGGGCAGGACCGCGCCGTCGCGGACGGGGTTCAGGAACTTGTTGGAATGCCACGAGGTGGCGAGCGGTCCCGTCTCCGATTCCCCATCGCCTACCGCCACCATGACCAGTAGACCGGGATTGTCGAAGGCGGCGCCGAACGCGTGGGAAAGGCTGTAGCCGAGCTCGCCGCCTTCGTGGATGGAGCCCGGAGTCTCGGGCGTGCAGTGGCTGCCGATACCGCCGGGGAACGAAAATTCCTTGAAGAACTCGCGCATCCCCTCTTCGTCCTCGCCCTTGTTCGCGTATACCTCCGAGTAGGTGCCCTCGAGATAGACCGGAGCCAGCACACCCGGAGCGCCGTGGCCGGGGCCGGCGAGGAAGATGGCGTCGAGGTCGTACTTGTTGATCAGGCGGTTGAGGTGGACGTACATGAAGCTCAGGCCGGGACTCGTACCCCAGTGCCCCAGGAGACGCTGCTTGATGTGCTCCGTCTTCAACGGCTCCCGGAGCAGAGGATTGCTGCGCAGGTAGATCATGCCGGCCGCCAGGTATGTGCAGGCCCGCCAGTAGGCGTTCATCTTCTGAAGCTCTTCCTTCGATAGCCGCTCGGCCGTCACGACATCCCGGCCGTCTGCCAACGTCCGCTTCGCCTGCGTCACTAGACGTGTCATGAGTTCTCCTCCGCTGCACGAGCCACGATCAAGGCAATCACGCTCACCATGCCACCATGCGTTCCCGCTGCACCACCGCGAACCGCGGGTGCCGTGCCCCGCCCGAGTTCGCGAGCGGGTGGATCATGAGCACTTCCAGTCGGTCCCGGAGGCCCTCAGGGGAACCCGCCGGCAGGGGCACTTGCCTGATCTTGATGTGCCCCCAGCCCCAAGCTGCCGAGGCTGGCCTGCTCCGACGTCGGAATCGCCCCGGCGGTCGCTCCATGCGCCGACTCACTCGTCCGGGATGTGACCGTCGCCATCAGGTCGGTCGGGGGACGCGTTTCGAAGGCGGCCCGCCGCCCCGCGTAGAAATCCCTCCACGAAACATCCGACTGCTCGAGCGTGGTCAGCCGTTCGATAACGCGGGTCCGGA
>WNFR01034995.1_pt1 | contig 11232 bp, 9 predicted proteins | sample 5400221 | NCBI WGS metagenome assembly WNFR01 (sample SAMN13153357, study PRJNA577476) | soil metagenome | isolation source: 40 cm soil under Madrone tree | place: USA:California | collected 2016-06-14 | reverse complement strand
GCCATTCCATGTTGTAGAAGAAGAAAGTCTTCTTTTTGTCCGGATTGTAAAGTTTTCCGAAGGTAACGGGGCCGCCGACATTGAACCCATATACATTCAGCCGCAACTCCTGGATCTTGGCAGGAGCCGGTTTGAAGAACCCGCGCGCATCGAAGGCGTCGTTGCGATTGAATTCCCACGCCGAAGCGTGCAGGGTGCTGCTTCCGGACTTCAGAACCATGGTCATGGTGCCAGCCGAAGAGAGGCCGTAGTCCGCGCTGTAGTTGGAAGTGAGCTGACGGAACTCAGCGATGGCGTCCGTTGAGGGGGCAATGCTCATGCCGCCCGCGCCGCCGCGGTCATCATCTTCACCGCCGTCGAGCAAATAGATGTTGTGGTTCTGACGCATGCCGTTAAATTCCACGCCGGCGTCGCCACCGACAGGAGTGTTAACGTAATTATTGATTTGGCTAGAAGCTCCCGGCGCCAGCGCAGCAAGTTGGTAAATGCTGCGGCCGTTCACCGCAATCTGGCTCATTTGTTGTTCGTCAATGACGCTGCTGACCTCACCGGTATCCGCTTGAATGCGGACGGCATTGGCTTCGACGGTCACAGTTTCGGTGGCCGCGCCCAAGGTCAATTGGAAATCCACGCGGGTACGGTCGCCGACTTGCAATACTAATCCCTTTTGCTCGGCAACTTTAAATCCCGAGGCTTCGGCCTTGATGTTGTAGTGGCCAATTGCCAGGTCGACCGCTACATACTGGCCCGAATCGTTCGTGGTGAACGTGTTCGCCAGATTGGTTTCCAACTGCCGAATGGTGACTTTCACATTCGCGACTACAGAGCCCGATGGGTCCGTAACCGTGCCAACGATGGTGGCGTTCTGCGCAGAAGCGCGAAACGGCAAACCAGCCAACAACAGAACAAGAAGTAGCAGATAACGCAGATTGGACAGCTTTAGTGCAACCATAGGCCTCCTGACACACTTCGACGACTGAAGATGCATGTTTCACCCCTTGTGACAAGCGAGAAGATTTTCAACCCAATTAACCCCGAAGAACCCCGTGAAACCGACCGTTAACGTTAACGGTTAGAATGCTTTTATTCCTTTCTTGAATCCTTGTCAAGCAAATTTTTCATGGAAGAATATCGTTTCTCTTGGGGTTCAAGCCATCTCCGAGAAGCGCCTTCTCCGAACTGGCGAGCGCTGAAGGTGATCTGGAGTCATCTGCGGTACAAGGCTTCCAGATAAAGAAAGAAAACGGATGCTTCGCAACTGTGACGCGCATTTAGCCGATGTTCTAGCTGATGTTATACTTCAGCGCTTACTGCAACCGGCGACATGATCTCACCCCATCCAGGAGAGCGTAGACAGAGGCGTATCGGCCTGGGTATACGCGCGGCGCAAATTCTGGTGCTATTCCTGGTTGTGTTCATCGGGATTAGCGTTCAAGGTCAACAAGCCCCCGATCCAAAGAAAAAGCAGGCGCCCGCCGGCGCGGGCATGGCGACGGGTGCGGCACACGCCGCAGTCAAGGATTCGCATTCCCGGCCCATCACTGCCGGTGGTTTCGTCGACGACGCCCCGATCGTATTCACCGACATCACGAAACAAGCGGGCCTCGATAAATTCCTGCACCGCTCTGGAACGCCGGAAAAGAAGACGATCCTGGAGACCATGGGCTCGGGTGTGGCGCTGCTCGACTATGACAATGATGGCTGGCTGGACATCTATTTATTAAATGGCTCCACAGTGGCGGCGATGAAAGGGAAGGAAGCTGCGCCACGAGCGATGCTATTGCACAACAACCATGACGGAACGTTCACCGATGTCACGGAAAAAGCGGGCGTTGCAAACGAACGTTGGGGATTTGGCGTGGCCGTGGGTGACTACGATAACGACGGCTGGCCGGACATCTACGTGGCGAACTACGGCAAGAACCGGCTGTATCACAACAACCATGACGGGACATTTACCGATGTGGCGGAGAAGGCTGGCGTGACACTCGGCGGGTGGTCTACGGGACCAACGTGGGGCGACTACGATCACGACGGGCTACTCGACCTGTTCGTACCGGGTTATGTGAAATTTGATTTTGATCATCCGCCGATCGCCTCGACCTGTTCGTACCGGGTTATGTGAAATTTGATTTTGATCATCCGCCGATCGCTGGACAGGGCGCCATTCCGGCCGATGTCTGCCAGTTCCGCGGGATCAATGTGATGTGCGGGCCGCGAGGGTTGCCGGGAGAGGCCGACCACCTATTTCACAACAATGGCGATGGCACTTTCACAGATGTCAGCGTGAAAGCCGGGGTATCAAATCCCAGCGGCTACTATGGCCTGGCCTCGGTTTTCCTGGATGTGGATGATGATGGCTGGGTTGACTTGGTGGTGGCCAACGATTCCGTGCCGAACTATCTCTATCGCAACCGGCACAACGGGACATTCGAGGATGTGAGTTACGCCTCGGGATTTGCGCTCAGCGAAGACGGGCGCGAGCAAGCGTCGATGGGAATTGCCGTGGGTGACTACAACCGGGACGGAAAAGTCGATCTTTTCACGACAACATTTTCTGATGACTACAAGACGCTGTACCGTAATGATGGCGGTGGGAGCTTTACGGATGTCACGTACCGGGCCGGCCTGGCAGTCCCCACGATCCCTTTTCTTTCCTGGGGAACCGGATTTCTGGACTACGACAATGACGGTTTGCTGGACCTCTTTATCGTCAACGGTCACGTTTACCCGGAAGTCGACAAGCAAGACTGGGGTACAACCTGGGCGGAACGGCCGCAGCTGTTTCGAAATCTGGACGGGTCCAAATTTCAAGAAGTGCCGCCGGCGACCGGCAGCGGATTGGCCGACGTCATTACCGGGCGCGGGGCGGCCTTCGGGGACCTATTCAACAGCGGGCACATCGACGTAGTCATCAATAATATTGATGCGGCGCCCGCGCTGCTGCGAAATGTGGTAAAGAACGGGAATCACTGGCTAACGTTGAAACTGATTGGCGGTCCGAAGAGCCCGCGTGACGCCATCGGAGCGAAAGTTTTTCTAACGGCAGGCGGAGTTCGGCAGCGTGCGGACGTGTATAGCGGGGGATCGTACGGTTCGAGCTCTGACAAGCGGGTGCACTTCGGGCTGGGGCAAGCGACTGCGGTGGATGCCATCGAGATTCATTGGCCCAGTGGAAAGAAGCAGAGCGTCACCGTAACGGGCGTCGACCGCATTCTTACCGTGGAAGAAGGGAAGGCGCCGACGGAGAAAAATCTGTGGTGATGGTAGATTTTTAGGCGATTCAAGCAATAATTGCAGGGTGCTTAAGAAGTCTATCGAAAAAGGAATCGGCGTGATTGTTTGCCTATTCTTCCGCGCAGAGGTTTTGGCATTAAGAACAATCGGAGCTTGAATGGAATTCATTCATGATGATTTCCTGTTGGCGTCGAAGACAGCCCGCCGTCTGTATCATGGGTACGCCGCTCTAGAACCCATCCTGGACTACCATTCGCATCTGTCGGCTGCGGATATCGCCGCTGACCGGCGGTTCAAGGACTTATTCGAAATATGGCTTGAAGACGACCACTACAAATGGCGAGCCATGCGCGCCAATGGAATTTCCGAACGTTTTTGCACGGGTGATGCGCCTCCCTTTGAAAAATTTCTGGCGTGGGCTCGAACTGTGCCGTTTGCGCTGCGGAATCCGCTCTATCACTGGACGCATTTGGAGTTGAAACGGTACTTCGACATAGGGGAACTGTTAGACGAAGGCAGCGCCAAAAAAGTCTGGGATCGGGCAAACATTTTGCTGCAAAGCAACGAGCTATCGGTGCGTGGAATACTTAAAAAGTTTCACGTCCGAGTAATCTGCACCGCGGATGACCCCTGCGATGACCTCAAGTATCATCAGGCGATAGCCGGTTCGGAGAAGAACTTCCGTGTTTTTCCGACATTTCGCCCCGACAGGGCGTTTGGGGTGGGGACTCCCCAGGAATTCGTTGCATGGCTCGGGCAACTGGAGGCAGCAAGCAATATTTCCATCTCATCCCTCAGTGATTTTCTCGGCGCGCTAAAGCAGCGGCATGACTATTTCCACTCGCAAGGAGGCCGGCTGTCGGACCATGGATTGAACTATTGTTGCAGCGCGCCTTGCACAGAGCAGCAAGCTTCAGCGGTCTTTGCCAGAGCGCGCGGAGGTGTGCCCGCGACTCGAGAAGAGGCGGAACAATTTGCGTCGTATCTTTTGCTATTTTTCGGAAGGCTGGACGCCGAAAGAGGCTGGACCAAGCAATTGCACCTTGGCGCATTGCGGCGAGTGAACACGCGCCGCACTCGCGAACTTGGTTCGGACAAGGGATATGACGGAATCGGGGACTGGAATCAGGCGGAGGCGCTTTGTTCGTTTCTTGACAAACTCGACCAGGAACAGGCGCTGCCCAAAATGATCATCTATAACGTGAATCCCTCGGACAACTACGCGTTTGCGACCGCGATTGGCAGTTTTCAGGAAGGGCCCGTGGCAGGGAAGATCCAGTTCGGGAGCGGCTGGTGGTTTCTCGATCAAAAGGAAGGCATCGAATGGCAACTCAACGCCCTCTCGAACACTGGGCTGCTATCTCGATTCATCGGCATGCTGACGGACTCGCGATCGTTCATGTCGTTTCCGCGGCACGAATATTTTCGGCGAGTCTTCTGTAACCTGCTTGGGCGCGAAGTCGAGAGCGGGGAATTGCCCAACGATGAAAAACTACTCGGAACGATGGTGCAAAATGTGTGTTATAGAAATGCCGAGCGCTATTTGGGGTTGGGCTAAGGCCGAGCGCGACCTGAAATGATTCACAAATCTTCGCGACCACGCGTGTCTCTTTTGCTCTTGGTTGCTTATTTGCTCGCGGGATCTCCTGTCAATGCTCAAACAATCGGCGAAGATCGCTACGTGGATTTTGCGCACCACGCCGGCGAATTCAGCCTCGTTGCGGGAAACGCTGTGGCAACCCTCTATGTGGATTCTGCCGATTTTCCCGGCGTGATTCGCGCCGCCGGCGACCTGCAGGCGGACATTCAACGCGTTACGAACAGGAACGCGCTGACGGCGCACGACGAGAAGGGCCTGGGATCGAATGCGATCATCGTTGGCACGATTGGAAAGAGCAAAATCATCGATCAACTAATCCGCGATCGCAAAATTGACGCAAACCTCTTTGCCGGAAAATGGGAAGCGTTTCTGATTCAAGTTGTGCCGAATCCGCTGCCGGGCGTGGCCAGCGCGGTGGTTATCGCGGGAAGCGACAAGCGCGGAACAATTTTCGGGATCTACGATCTCTCCGACCAGATTGGAGTTTCGCCGTGGTACTGGTGGGCCGATGTTCCCGTTCAGCATCATGATGAACTGTTCGTGAAGCCGGGCACATTCGTGCAGGGGCCGCCGGCAGTCAAGTACCGCGGAATTTTCCTGAATGATGAAGCGCCCTCGCTAACCGGATGGGTGCAGGAAAAATACGGGAACTACAATCATCAGTTCTACGCCAAAGTGTTTGAGCTTCTACTGCGATTGAAGGCCAACTATCTCTGGCCGGCCATGTGGAACAACGCTTTTAACGAAGACGACCCGCTGAATGCGCAGCTGGCCGACGAATACGGCATAGTGATGGGCACGTCCCATCACGAACCGATGCTGCGCGCGCAGCAAGAATGGAAGCGGCATGGAAAAGGTGCGTGGGATTATTCGACGAACGCAGATTTCCTGAAGGGATTCTGGGATGAAGGCGTCCAGCGCAACAAGAAGTTCGAGAGCATCATCACGCTCGGCATGCGCGGAGACGGCGACATGCCTATGTCCGAAAGCGCCAACATCGCCTTGCTGGAAAAAATCGTGGCGGATCAGCGCAAAATCATCGCGCAACGCGTGAACTCCGACTTATCCAAGGTGCCGCAGGATTGGGCCCTCTATAAGGAAGTGCAGGAATATTACGAGAAAGGCATGCGTGTCCCAGACGACGTCACTCTACTGTGGTGCGACGACAACTGGGGAAACATCCGCAGGCTGCCGACGGCCGAGGAACGCAAGCGCAGCGGCGGCGCCGGAATCTACTATCATTTCGATTACGTCGGCGATCCGCGTTCCTACAAGTGGTTGAACACGATTCCGATCGTCAAGGTTTGGGAGCAGATGAATCTGGCGTATCGCTATGGCGCCGACCGCATCTGGATTGTCAATGTGGGCGACTTGAAGCCCATGGAATTGCCTATCGATTTTTTCCTGAACATGGCGTGGAAACCAGAAAGGTGGCCCAAGGAAAGAATCTCTGAATTCACCAGGTTCTGGGCAGAGCGGCAGTTTGGACCAGAGTTTGCAGCGGAAATTGCGGACATGCTTTCGAAGTACACAAAATACAATGGCCGCCGAAAACCCGAGTTGCTGGAGCCCGATACGTATAACTTGGTGGACTACCGTGAGGCGGATACGGTGTTCGCCGATTTTCAAGCCGCCGCTGCGAAAGCGGAAGAAATCTACGGGAAGCTGCCGGAGAACCAGCGCGACGCTTTCTTGGAACTTGTGCTTTACCCCACGAAAGCGTCCGCGATTGTAACCGAGCTTTACATCATCGCCGGCAGAAACCAACTCTACGCCAGCCAAGGCCGCGCGAGCGCCAATGATTTGGCCGCCCAGGCGCGCGCTTTATTTCAAGCCGACGCGGACCTCTCTGCGGGGCTTTGGAAGGTTCGGCGCTTGCTTGGCCCGGCTCTTCTGGCGAAGCAACTCTTCCTCCGTTTGACGTTTTCAATCGGCAACGCCGCTACATCGACATTTTCAATCGCGGCCAGGAGCCATTTACATTTTCGATAGCCACGAACGTCCCTTGGATCATACTGAGCGAATCGCAAGGGAAGATTGAGAAGGAGCGGCGCGTGTGGATCAGCGTGGATTGGGATGCGGCCCCTGTGGGGCTCGCTGGCGGCTACTTGAAAATCGGGGGCAACGCGCAAGAAGTAGTTGTGACTGTGAACGCTTCTCGTCCCCCAGATCTCAGGCGGGAGACGCTGAACGGCTTTGTGGAAAGCGAAGGCAACGTTTCGATGGAAGCGGTGCACTACGACAAGAAAGTTGATGGACCATCGGCGCGATGGGAGAAAATTGATGACCTCGGACGGACGCTTTCCTCCATGACCGTATTCCCAGTAACCGCGCACAGTGTCACGCCGCCGCGGGATTCTCCGTGCCTCGAATACAGGTTGTATCTTTTCGATCCACACACTATCGAAGTGGAAGCCATCCTTGCACCTACTTTGAATTTTGTGCCGGGCCGCGGCCTGCGATACGCCATCTCCTTTGATGAAGCGGCGCCTCAAGTTATCGATGCGCTTGCGCAGAACACGGTGAAAGACTGGGAAACGTCGGTGAAGGACAGCGTTCGCAACGTAAAGTCCACGCACTCCCTTTCAGGAACGGGGTATCACATTTTGAAATTCTGGATGGTCGACCCAGGAGTTGTACTGCAGAAACTCGTCGTCAATCTTGGCGGCGTAAAGCCCAGTTATCTTGGTCCGCCGGAGAGCTATCACCATGGCGGCTACGAGCTTACCCCGCATTAGACAGCGCCCCATGCGTATAACTCCGGCTGGCGCATCTGCTGAAGTGAACTTACTTTCGCGCCGGCGACATCAGTTGTAGAGTAGGCGGGCAAGTTTTATGAGCTGAGCGGGTTGGTGTGGATCGGATACCGATTTATTTTCATCCACTATCTCGCTCCTCGCGATACAAAGGATCCACACCAACGATGAAAATCACCGACGCCAAAGTGATTGTCTGCAGCCCGGGACGCAACTTCGTAACGCTAAAGGTTACGACCGAGGACGGAATTTACGGGCTCGGCGATGCCACGGTAAATGGCCGCGAACTCGCGGTCGCCAGCTACCTTTCCGACCACGTCATTCCCCTTTTGATCGGGCGCGACGCGCGGCGCATCGAAGACATCTGGCAGTATCTCTACAAAGGCGCGTACTGGCGGCGCGGCCCGGTGACCATGTGCTCGATCGCGGCGGTGGATACCGCGCTCTGGGACATTAAGGGCAAGGCCCTGAATGTGCCCGTCTACCAGTTATTGGGAGGGGCTTCGCGCGAGGGTGTTCTCGTTTACGGCCATGCTAGCGGAGCAAATATCGAGGAAACCGTTCAGGCCGTTGCCCACTACCAGAAACTGGGATACAAAGCGATTCGCGCGCAGAGCGGCATTCCCGGTTTGCAAAGCACCTACGGCGTTGGCCGCGGCAAAATGTACTACGAGCCGGCGCAAAAGGATGCGCCGCCCGAAGAGGCCTGGAGCACCGATCTCTACTTGAATTTCGTACCGCAATTATTCGCGCGGCTACGAAAGGAATTTGGCGAGGATCTCCCTCTGCTGCATGATGCGCATCACCGGCTAACGCCGATTGAAGCGGCGCGACTGGGAAAGAGCCTCGAACCATTTCACCTGTTCTGGCTCGAAGATCCCGTGCCTGCCGAATTGCAGGAGAGTTTGCGGCTCATTCGCCAGCACACCACCACGCCGATTGCGATCGGCGAAGTTTTCAATTCGATCTACGATTGCCAGCAACTCATCCAGGAGCAGCTCATCGACTTCATTCGCACTGCGGTAGTACACGCGGGGGGAATTTCACATTTGAGGAAAATCGCCAGCCTCGCAGAACTCTATCACGTCCGAACCGGCTGCCACGGCGCCACCGATATGAGTCCCGTGTGCATGGCGGCCGCGCTGCATTTCGATTTAAGCGTTCACAATTTCGGCATCCAGGAATACATGCACCACCTCGCGGAAACAGACCGAGTTTTCCCGCATTCTTACAGCTTTTCTGATGGGATGATGCATCCAGGCGACGCGCCAGGCCTCGGCGTGGACATTGATGAATCTGTTGCGTCCAAGTATCCCTACGCCCGGGCCTATCTCCCAGTCAACCGCAAGCTCGACGGCACGATGCACAGTTGGTAGAGGAAATTCCGTCGACGAAAAATTGCAGATTGCTCCAGCAAGTACCGCGACGATCTGCAATTTTTCACGCTAGTTTCAGAGTATCTGTGATGTCGGAACCCCTCTTAGAGCTGAATAATTCCGCGCCGCAAGCCGATGGCGACCGCTTGGGTGCGGTCACCGGCGCCCAACTTTTCCATGATGTGCTTGATGTGAACCTTCACGGTATCTTCTGAAATGAAAAGCCGCTCCCCAATGTCCCGATTCCTGTTTCCTTCGGCAACCTTCCGAAGAACCTCGGTTTCGCGTGCCGTCAAGCCTTCATCGCTCATATGCTCCGCCAGCTGCGCCGCAATCTGCGCGGGGATACGCTTTTTCCCCGCATGAACCTGGCGAATCGCCTCCACGAGCTCTTTTGGAGGCAGGCTCTTGAGAATGTAAGCGCGAGCTCCTGCCTCGAGGGCGCGCTGGATTTCCACATCACCTTCGAACGTGGTAAGGACGACAATGCGGGCTTCGGGGAATTCCTTTCGAATGGCAACAATCGCATCAATCCCGCTCATGTCGGGAAGTCTAAGGTCCATGAGGGTTACGTCGGGCCGATGTTCCCGGAATTGCCCAATGCCGTCTTGCCCGTTCGCTGCGTGGGCTACTAACTGCATGTCGGCTTGGTTGCCAAGGACAAGTTCTAGCCCTTCGCGAAGTAGCGGATGATCATCCACGCACAATATGCGAATGCGTGCCGGCTCGCTCATAGACATTGGCCGCCTCTTGGTTCCATCACGCGCGTTAGCCTCGGAAGCGACTCTCAAAACTTTATTCACCAGACCCAGAAGCAAGGTCGCCGCGAACGCGTTCACATTGCAGCAGGCGCGGCATTTTGACAGCACGGCAAATCCGCAGGCCCGATGCTGGCGCTAGAAAATTGGGCGTGGGCATTGGAAACGTTATGAGTCGGAACAGCAATCTCCACTTCTGTCCCGGCGCCTGGCCTGCTCCAGATCCGGAGTTGTGCTCCCACACCGGCGGCCCGCTCGCGCATCCCCGACAGTCCCCAGTGCAAATCGCGCCCAACCTGTATAAACTTCGGATCGATCCCGCAGCCATTGTCACGCACGATCACACGAAACCGGCGGTGGGAATACTCAATCTCGGCTTCAATGGCAGTCGCTCCAGAGTGTCGCAATGCATTGAGCAGCGCTTCCCGCGCGATAAGGTAAATTTGCTCTTGGATCGCGGGATTCAAGGTCTTTGCCTGCCCCTCGACCAAGATTCGAAACTGCGCGCCTCCGGGCGTGAGTTCATCCCAAAGGCAGTACAGAGATTCCTCGAGACTTGGGGATGCGTCCGCCGGCGGGCGGAGTTCCTGTAGAGCAGCGCGGCCCTCGTCAATGCCCCGATGCATCAGGTGTAGAACGCGGTTGAGGGTGGACTTAGTGGGCGAATCCGCGGGGGTTTGATCTACCGTGGCCTGCAGCAGCAGGGAGGCACCCAGAAACCCCTGGAACAAAGTGTCGTGCAACTCGCGTGCGATGCGCCCGCGTTCCTTGCGGCGTTCTTCCAGCCGAACTCTCTGCTCCCGGTCTGCTTGCTCGCGATCGGGATGGCGGAAGCGTCTTGGCAATCGCTCGGCGGGCCGCGTCGGCGAGTCACGGCGACTGAGTGCATCACCAACCATTGGATTCAGTGACCGCTCAACGTTAGAGTTCATGGCTGGTATCACCCCCCGTTTCGATCCACTCGCGAATGTAAGATGGGCACTGCTTCAGCTTGATTCCTCGAGCTTTACATGCTGCCAGAAACTTTACGGCTTCACGATCCACCAGCATCACTTCTTCCAGGTCCAGCGTGATACCTGCAACTCCTGGCTCGGCATCGAAGAGCTGCTGCAACTCGGCGACGTGTATTTCCTCGATGCGGCCGCTGAGAGCAAAAATCAGAGACCCGTTTTCTTCAGACCTTCGAATCTTCAACATCTCAATGGTGGACAGTGCAACCTAAGGACCAGTCGTATTAGATTGAAAACAAGTGTTTTAGTTCGTTGCATAAATCACGAAACTCGTGATTTCACGAATGTCGTGACTGCTATTTGGGCATTCGGGGCGTCCTATGCTGACTTGAACCGGTGTTTATTGATCTTGTGCGCCCGAATCTTTGAGTCGAGGGTGGAAGGAGGAACACCCAGTCTGGCCGCGGCACCCGACGGTCCAGACACCCTGCCCTGGGCGTCCGCCAGCGCTGCCTCGATGGCTTTCTTTTCTTGGGGCGCCGGCAACTTCAACAG
>WNFR01007298.1_pt1 | contig 11232 bp, 12 predicted proteins | sample 5400221 | NCBI WGS metagenome assembly WNFR01 (sample SAMN13153357, study PRJNA577476) | soil metagenome | isolation source: 40 cm soil under Madrone tree | place: USA:California | collected 2016-06-14 | reverse complement strand
ATGGGCGGTTACCGCTGGGCGATCGCGCCGCAGTCGCTCCTCGGCCAGCTGTTCGCGGCCGGCACGTCATTCGGCTGGCCGCTCCGCCTTGCGCAGGGTGCAGCCGCGCTCGCCGCGGGTGCACTCGTCGCGCGCAGGCTGCGCGCATCGGTGCACGTGCTCTGGGTCGCGCCGCTTGCGGTGCTGCTCGTTCGGCTCGCGCTCGATCCGATCGACCACGGCTACTACTTCGACGGCGTGCAGAGCGTCGCGCTCGTCGCGCTCGCACTCGTCGCGGCGCGTGGACTACGGCTGCCGCGGCTCGCGCGCGAGCCGGTCGCGTAGCACTGCCTTCACCTCGGGCCAGTCGTCGTCGATCACGGCGTACCACGCCGAATCGCGCCGCTCGCCGCCGCGTACGAGCATGTGCTTGCGAGCGACGCCTTCGAACGCAGCGAATTTGGCGAGAGCGGCGCGTGAACGTTCGTTTGCCGCATCGGTCTTGAACTCCACGCGGAGGTAGCCCTCGTCGTCGAACGCATGCTGCAGCAGGAGGAACTTCGCCTCGGTGTTCGCGCCCGATCCCCAGGCACTCGAGTTGAGCCAGGTGTTGCCGATCTCGACCACGCGGTCTTCCGGGCGATCGTTGAGGAAGCTCGTGTGCCCGACGAGCTCGTCGCCGAGATACGTCGCGAAGCCCAGGTCGACGGACGCGAGCCACAGGTCGAAGATCGCGCGGCTCTCGTGGCCGCTCCAGCGCATCCAGCGCCACGTCGCGGGATCCTGCGCGGTCTCCCAGAGCCGCTCGGTGTGCCGGGCCTCGAGCGGCTCGAGGCGCACGCGCTCGCCGGCGAGCGCTACGTGAAGCGCCAGGTGCCCCCGTCCTCGAACGAGCGCAGGATGCGCCGCGCGACGACCATCTTGTGCACCTCGTCGGCGCCGTCGTAGATGCGCGCGCCCCGCGCCATGCGGTACATCATCGCGAGCGGCGCGTCCTCGGTCATGCCGAGCCCGCCGTGCACCTGGATCGCGCGGTCGATCACGTCGTGCAGCACGCGCGCCGCGTAGAACTTGATCAACGAGATCTCGACGCGCGCCTCGTCGCCCTCGTCGAGCCGGTGCGCCGCCTGGAGCGTCATCAGCCGGCAGGCCTGGATCTCGGCGGCCGACTCCGCGATCCAGTTCTGGACCGTCTGCTTGTCGGCGAGCGCCTCGCCGCCGACCTTGCGCTCGAGCGAGTACGTGCACAGCAGCTCGAACGCGCGCTGCATCTGGCCGAGCCAGCGCATGACGTGATGGATGCGCCCGGGGCCGAGCCGCTTCTGCGCAAGCTTGAAGCCGTCGCCGGGAGCGCCGAGCGTGTTCGCGACCGGCACACGTGCGTCCGTCCAGCGCGTCTCGCAATGCGTGCCCCAGCCGCGCCCCTCGTGGCCCATCACGGGAACCTTGCGGATGAGCTCGTAGCCGGGCGTGTCGGTCGGGACGAGGATCATCGACGCGCGCTTGTGCGGCGCCGCGTCGGGTTCGGTGACCGCCATGAGGATCCCGAACGCGGCGCCGTCTGCGCCGGACGAGAACCACTTGTGCGCGTTGATCACCCACTCGTCGCCGTCGCGCACCGCACGGCTGTCGAGGTTCGTCGGATCGGAGCCCGCATTCTCGGGCTCCGTCATCCCGAAGAACGAGCGGATCTCGCCGGCGACGAGCGGTGCGAGGAACTGCTCCTTCTGCTCGGGCGTACCGAACATGTGCAGGATCTCGCCGTTGCCCGCGTCGGGCGCCTGGCAGCCGAAGATCAGCTGCGCGATAAAGCTGCGGCCGATCTCCTCGTTCAGGTACGCGTACTCGATGAAGCCGCTGCCGCTGCCGCCCGCCTCGGGCGGGAGGTGCGGGGCCCAGAGGCCCGCGTCTCTTGCCTCCTGCTGCAACTCGGCGATCAGTGCATCAGCGGGCTCGTCCTCCGCGATCAGCGCGGTTTCGTTCGGATATACGTACTCGTCCATGAAGGAGCGCACCCGCTCGCGACGCTCGGCGACGAGGTCCGGGATGACAACCGTCTCCATCACCGGCAATGATCGCACAGGGATGAAGGAAGCGTTCCAGCGAGAGTTGTCCGAGCTGCTCGGCCGGGAGGTCGACGTGTCGGAGCCCGTGCTGCTCGCCGGCGGAGCGTCGAAGGAGGCGTGGGCGGTCGATGCGGGAGGCGAGCGGCTGCTCGTGCGCCGCGCGGCGGCCACGGTGATGCACCATCACACGCTGAGCCTCGCGCACGAGTTCGCGGTGCTCGAAGCGGCGTGGCAGGCGGGTGTCACCGTGCCGCGGCCGTACGGGTACATCGCCGATCTCGCCGGCCGCGAGGCGTTCGCGATGGAGCGCCTCGAGGGTGAGACGATCGGGCGCCGGATCGTGCGGAAGGACGAGCTCGCGGTCGCGCGCGAACGGCTGCCCACCCAGCTCGCGGAGGAGCTCGCCAAGATCCACGCGATCCCGGCGGAGCGCGTGCCGTTCCTGCCCGAGGCGCGCTTCGACGAGATGATGCGCGAGCTCGACGAGGTCGGCGAGCCGCATCCTGCGATCGAGCTCGGTCTCTGGTGGCTGCGCGAGCACGCGCCGCCGCGGCGACCGGCCGTCGTCAACCACGGCGACTTCAGGATCGGCAACGTCGTCGTCGGTCCGAACGGTCTCGTGGGCGTCCTCGACTGGGAGTTCGCGCACCTCGACGAGCCTGTGCGCGATCTCGCATTCGGGCTCGTGCGCGCGTGGCGGTTCGGCGTGCCGGCGAAGCGGCTGGGCGGTGTCGGCGACGTCGAGCCGTATCTCGAGCGGTACAACGAGCTGACGGGGCTCGACGTGCGGCCGGAGGAGCTCGACTACTGGGAGCTCGCGGGCAACGTCGCGTGGGCGATCGGCTGCCTCACGCAGGCGCAGCGACATCTGAGCGGGCGCGACCGGAGCGTCGAGCTCGCGATCCTCGGCCGGCTGTCGGCCGAGGTCGAGTACGAGATCTGCCGGCTGCTCGAGAGGTTCGGCGCATGAGCGAACGGCCGACCGCGCAGGAGCTGACGGAGGCGATCCTCGAGTTCCTCGGCGGCGAGATCCTGCCGACGCTGACCGATCACCGGCTGCGCTTCCGGACGCTCGTCGCGATGAACGCGCTCGGGATCGTCTACCGCGAACTCGCGGCGCTGCCGGTCGAGGACGACGCGGCGCAGCGCGAGCTTGCCGCGCGGATCCGCGCCGGCGACGTGCCGCCGGGGACGGTTGCGCGCGTGCAGGCCGACGTCGAGGAGCGGCTGCGAATCGCGTCGCCGGAATTCGTGGAGAAATACGGATAGCGTCGCGCGCCGCCTTCAAGTAGCCGTCGCCGCGCAGATCTGCAACTTCGCTGTGCCGGGCACCTAGACGAACGCGCTCTCGCCGGTGAGAGCGCGGCCGATCAGGAGCTTCTGGATCTGGCTCGTGCCTTCGTAGAGCGTCAGCACGCGCGCGTCGCGGAGGTAGCGGGCGACCGGGAACTCGTCGACGTAGCCGTAGCCTCCGTGCACCTGCAGCGCGGCGTTCGCGGCGCGCACGGCGACCTCGCTCGCGTAGAGCTTCGCCTGCGACGCGGCCAGCGTGTACGGCTCGCCCGCGTCTGCGAGCGCAGCCGCGCGCCACGCCAGCAGCCGCGCCGCTTCGGTCTCGACCGCCGTCTCGGCGATCAGCTCCTGGATCAGCTGGAACTGCGCGAGCGGCTTTCCGAACTGCCGCCGCTCCGACGCGTACGCGAGCGACGCGTCGACGCACGCCTGCGCGACACCGACCGCTCCCGCCGCGAGCGAGATGCGGCCGTTGTCGAGCGCAGACATCGCCACCTTGAAGCCGGCGCTCTCGTCGCCGAGCCGCGCCGAGTCGGGCACGCGCACGCCGTCGAGAAATAGCTCGGCCGTGTCCTGCGCACGCAGACCGAGCTTGCCGTCGATCTTCCGTGCACTGAACCCCGGCGACGACGTCGGCACGAGGAAGCACGTGATCCCGCGCGGCCCCTCCCCACCGGTGCGCGCGAACACGAGCGCGACGCCGGCCCACGAGCCGAGCGTGATGAAGATCTTCGATCCGCTGATCAGCCAGTCACCGCCGTCGCGCTCCGCGCGCGTCACGAGTGAGGCGGGGTCAGACCCCGAGCCAGGTTCCGTCAGGGCATAGCACCCGAGGGCCTGTCCCGACGAGAGCTGCGGGAGCCATTCCGCGCGCTGCTCCTCCGTCCCCCACTTCGCGATCGTCTTGCCCGCGAGCCCGTTGTTCACGGAGACGATGCCGCGCACCGACGAGTCGGCGCGCCCGAGCTCCTCCATCACGAGGCAGTACGACACGGTGTCGAGCCCCATCCCCCCGTAGGCCTCGGGCAGCGCGCACCCGAGAAAGCCGATCTCGGCGAGCTTGCCGACGATCGCTTCGTCCATCCGCTCGCTCCGGTCCCAGTCACGGGAGTGCGGAACGATCTCCCGGTCGCAGAACTCGCGGGCGGACGCGCGGATCAGCTCCTGTTCCGCCGTGAGCGTGAAGTCCATGCGCGTATTCTCCATGACGTGCCGAATCTCACGGGGAAGGTCGCGATCGTCACCGGCGCAGGGCGCGGTATCGGCCGCGCGCACGCGCTCGCCCTCGCCGAGGCCGGCGCAAGGGTCGTCGTCAACGACCTCGGCGGCTCGCTCGCCGGACAGGGCAACGACCTCACGCCCGCGCAGCAGGTGGTCGAGGAGATCGAGCGCGCCGGCGGCGAAGCCGCGGCAAACGGCGCGAACGTCGCGGACTTCGCCCAGGCCGGGGAGATGATCGAGACGGCACTCGGCACGTTCGGCCGCCTCGACATCCTCGTCAACAACGCCGGCATCCTGCGCGACCGGATGATCGTGAACATGACCGAGGACGAGTGGGACGCCGTCATCGCCGTCCACCTCAAGGGACACTTCGCACCGACGCGGCACGCGGCTGCCCACTGGCGCGAGCGCTCGAAGGCCGGCGACGACGTCCGCGGCCGCGTGATCAACACGTCGAGCCCGTCGGGAGTCTTCGGGAACGTCGGCCAGGCGAACTACGGAGCCGCGAAGGCGGGGATCGCCGGATTCACGTTGATCGTCGCGCAGGAACTGCAGCGCTACGGCGTCACCGTCAACTGCCTCGCCCCGAACGCGCGCACCCGCATGACCGAGGAGACGTTCGACATGGGCGCACCGGCCGACGGCTTCGACCCGCTCGATCCGTCGAACATGTCGCCGCTCGTGGTCGCGCTCTCCGCCGACGACGCGCAGCAGATCACCGGTCAGGTCTTCCACGTCTGGGGCGGCGCGATCAACGCGCTGCAGGGTTGGAGCGCCGGCGAGCTGTTCGAGCACGACGAGCGCTGGGACGCCGACGCGCTCCTCGTAGAGCTGCTCGCACGCTTCCCCGACGGCGCGGCGCCCCCCGGGATGATGGCCGGCATGCAGGCCGCGGGCGGCCGCTCGCTCCGCGCGCAGTGACGGCGCCCCCACGTCGCCGCATCTACCTGATGCGACACGCGCAGGTGCGCTACTTCGAAGGGCTCGACCCGGAGCACGTCGTGCTCACCGAGGCGGGCCGCGCCCAGGCTGAGGCCGCCGCGCGTGCCCTGCACTGCGTCACGTTCGATCGCGTCGTCACGAGCGGACTCGAGCGGACCCTCGAGACCGCGCGGATCGTCGCCCCCGGCGTCGAGGTCGAATCGCGCTACGAACTGCGCGAGATCGTGAGCGGAGAAATCCGCGGGCTCCCGCCCGACGAAGTGCAGGCGATGATGAACGCCGCCTTTCGCGGGGTCGTGCCGCTCGAGACGCGGTTCCTCGGCGGCGAGTCGATCGGCGCCCTGTTCGACCGGACGCTGCCCGAGCTCGATCGGCTGCTCGCCGACGCGAGCTGGGATGTGCTCCTGCTCGTCCTTCACGGCGCCGTCAACCGCGCGATCCTCGGACACGCTCTTACCGGCGACCGTGTCTTCCTCGGCGGCTTCGAGCAGTCCCCCGGCTGCATCAACGTCCTCGACGTCGGCGCCGACGGCCGCTGGATCGTGCGCGCGGTCAACCACACGCCGTACGACCCGGCGCACGCCGACGCGCCGCGGTCGACGACGATGGAGCAGCTCTGGGACGAATACGTCGCCGCCCGGAGCGCGCGTGCCCTCGACTGAGCCCCTGCGGATTCCGTAGGTTACGACCCGCGGATGGCCCTCCTCTCCCTCGAGCACGCGTCCCTGCGCTTCGGCGGCATCGTCGCGCTCGACGACGTGTCGCTCGACGTCAGAGAAGGAACGGTCACCGGGCTGATCGGCCCGAATGGCGCCGGCAAGACGACCGCCTTCAACGTGATCACGCGGCTCTATCGCGTCGACTCGGGCGACGTGCAGTACGACGGGCGCTCGCTCTTGCACACGCCGCCGAGCCGCGTGGTCAAGCTCGGGATCGCGCGGACGTTCCAGAACGTCGAGCTCTTCCCGACGATGAGCGTGCTCGAGAACGTGCTGGTCGGCGCGCACACGGTCTCACGCTTCCAGCCCGAGAGCACGATGCGCCGCCGCGCGCTCGACACGCTCGACCTCGTCGGCATCGCGACCTATGCGCGCTACCCCGCGTCGGGCCTCCCGTTCGGAACGCTGAAGCGCGTCGAGCTGGCGCGCGCGCTCGTGTCGCAGCCGCGCTTGCTGCTGCTCGACGAGCCGGCCGGCGGACTCAATCACGAGGAGGTCGAGGAGCTCGGCACGTTCATCCACCGCCTCCGCGACGAGCTGAAGCTGACGATCCTGCTCGTCGAGCACCACATGAACCTTGTGATGAGGATCTCCGATCACGTGCACGTGCTCAACTTCGGACGCACGATCGCGAGCGGCCCGCCCGCCGAGGTGCAGCGCAACCCGCAGGTGATCGAGGCCTACCTCGGCGGCGAGCTCGAGGAAACCGGATAATGGCTCCGCTGCTCGAGCTCGAGAACGTCCAGGCGCGCTACGGCTCGGTGCAAGCGCTGCACGGCGTGTCGCTCGCCGTCGAGGAGGGTCAGATCGTCGCCGTGCTCGGCGCGAACGGCGCCGGCAAGACGACAACGTTGCGTGCGATCTCGAACACGGTGCGCCGCGAGGGCGACATCCGCTTCGCCGGCAAGCGGCTCGGCAATCGCGGGCCCGACGGCCTGGCGCAGCTCGGCATCGCACACGTTCCCGAAGGACGCGGCACATTCGCGGAGCTGACCGTCTGGGAGAACCTGCGTCTCGGCGCGTACGTCCGCCGCGGCTCGATCAAGGAAGATCTCGCGCGCGTGAGCACGTACTTCCCGTGGATCGACGAGCGCAAGAATCAGCAGGCGGGAACGCTGAGCGGCGGCGAGCAGCAGATGCTCGCGCTCGCGCGGGCCTTCATGCAGCGGCCGAAGCTGCTGCTGCTCGACGAGCCGTCGCTGGGACTCGCGCCGAAGCTCGTGACGGAGATCTTCCGCATCATCAAGGATCTCAACGACGAAGGCTTGACGGTGCTCGTGGTCGAGCAGAACGCGCACATCGCACTGCAGCTCGCGCAGACCGCGTACGTGCTCGAGGTCGGCCGCGTCGCATTGTCGGGACCGAGCGCAGAGCTGCAAGAGCACGAGTCCGTTCGCCGGAGCTATCTGGGCTACTGATGAGCGCGCTCGACCGCATCGCGCGTAGACGCCGCGACACCGTGGGCACCGGTGGCTCGCTGCCGGTGCTCATCCTGCTCGCAGCGATCGCCGTCTTTCTCGTCGTCGGCTCGCTCGTGAGCAGCATCTTCGCGCAGCAGACGGTCGCCGGCCTCGCGCAGGGCGCGATCTTCGGCAGCCTCGCGCTCGCGCTCGTCCTCATCTACCGCGCGACCGAGGTGATCAACTTCGCGCAAGGCGAGCTCGCGATGGCGACGACGTACATCGCCTACCAGCTGACCCTGTGGGGCCTCTCGTACTGGGCTGCATTCTTCCTGACGCTCGGCATCGCGTTCGCGCTCGGCGTCGCGATCCAGCTCGTCTTCATCCGGCCGGTGCAGCACAAGTCGGTGATCGCGATCGTGATCGTCACCGTCGGACTCTTCATCCTCATCGACGGTCTCGTCACCTGGAAGTGGGGCGCCGACCTGAAGTTCATGCCGGCGCCGTTCGGCAACCACGTGTACCGCGTCGGCAGCGTCGCGTTCTCGCGCCAGGATCTCGGCGTCCTCCTGGTCTCGATCCTCTCCGTGATCCTGCTCTGGCTGCTGTTCCAGTTCACGAAGCTCGGCCTCGCGATGCGCGCTGCGGCGCTGCGGCCGGCCGCGGCGTCACTCGTCGGCGTGCGCGTCAACTGGATGCTCGCGATCGGCTGGGGCCTCGCCGCCGTGCTCGGCGCGGTCGCAGGGCTGATGACGGAGCCGACGCAGTTCCTGCAGCCGACGATGATGCAGGCGATCCTGCTCTACGCGTTCGCGGCGGCAGTTCTCGGCGGACTCGAGAGCCCGGCCGGCTCGGTGGTCGGCGGACTCCTGCTCGGGGTGTTCCTGAATCTGATCGGGCAGTACGTCGGCTTCGCGACAGCGGAGCTGCGGCTGCCGATCGCGTTCGGAGTGCTGCTGATCGTGTTGCTGATCAAGCCGAACGGCCTCTTCGGACGCAGGCAGGTGCGCAGGGTATGAAGAGCCTCCCAGTGCCCCGGCTCGTCGTGATCGCGGCCGCTGCGGGCGTGCTCGCGGTGCTCCCGTTCCAGCTCAGCGGCTACCACCAGGGGATCGCGTCGCGTGTCGCGATCTACTTCATCGCGATCCTCGGCCTCAACATCCTCACGGGCTACACCGGCCAGATCTCGATCGGGCACGGAGCGTTCATGGCGATCGGCGGCTACACCACCGCGATCATGTCGCACGACCATCACACGAACCTGATCGCGACGCTGCCGCTCGCGTTCGCGATCACGTTCGCCTGCGGCCTCCTCGTCGGCATCCCGGCGCTTCGCCTGTCCGGCGTCTATCTCGCGCTCGCGACGTTCGCGCTCGCCGTCTCCGTGCCGCAGTTCCCGCTCAAGTTCTCGAAGTTCACCGGCGGCAGCAACGGCATCCAGACGAGCAGGACGCCGTCGCACATCTGGCTCTACGGCGTCAGCTGGGCGACGGCGGCGATCACGTTCGTCCTCGCATGGCTCCTGCTGCGGGGCAGGATCGGGCGCGCGTTCCGGGCGGTGCGCGACAGCCCGGTCGCTGCGGCATCGTCGGGCGTCGCGCTGCCGATCTACAAGACGCTCGCCTTCGGCGTCTCGGCCGCCTTCGCCGGGGTCGCCGGCTCCCTCTTCGTGCTCGTCACGAACGGCTTCGCGCAGCCGAACGAGTTCGGCGTCCTGCTCTCGCTCGAGATCCTCATCGGCGCTGCGGTCGCGGGGCTCGGCTCGCTCTGGGGAGTGCTCGTGGGGGCGCTATTCATCGGCCTCCTGCCGACGATCTCGGCCGGCGTGCCGCTCGTCGGCTCGGCCCACGGCCAGGACGTCGTCTTCGGGCTGATCGTGATCCTGATCATGCTCCTGCTGCCGAACGGCTTCGCCGGCCTCCTCGCCCGGCTGGCCCGTGCCCGGGCGCGGTCTTGACTGACCGGTCAATCGCCGCTATCAAAGTGGCTCTCGGGGCGTCATAATCCTCACCCGGCTAGCGCACGAGGCCGGGCAATCCCACGTCATGGAGGGTCGGATGGGTATGAAGGGCAGAATCCTGGCGATCTGCGTCGGGGCTGCGATCGTCGCGAGTGTCGCGGTCTCGGCCGCGACCGGCGCCGGCAAGCTGGATCCGGGCGTCACCTCGTCCTCGATCAAGATCGGCGGCACATTCCCGCTCACGGGACCGGCGTCTCTCTACAAGACGATTCCGGCGGCGGAGAAGGCGTTCTTCGACTACACCAACGACCACGGCGGCGTCAACGGGCGGAAGATCGACTTCGCGATCCTCGACGACGGCTACGACCCGTCGAAGACGGTTCCGCTCACGCAGCAGCTCGTGGAGCAGGACAAGGTCTTCGCGGTCTACGGAAGTCTCGGCACCGCGCCGAACCTCGCCATCTGGGCCTACGTCAACCAGCACAAGGTGCCGCACGTCCTGCTCGCGACGGGCGACTCCTACTGGGGCTTCTCGGCGAAGAAGTATCCGTGGACGGTCGGCTTCCAGCCGGACTACCCGGGTGAAGGGAAGATCTACGGCAAGTACATCGTCAAGAACCTGCCTGACGCGAAGATCGGCGTGCTGTATCAGAACGACTCGTACGGCAAGAACTACTTCGCCGGTCTGCGGGTCGGTCTCGGCGCGAAGAAGTCGAACATCGTCAGCGCCCAGCCGTACGACGTCACGAACCCGAGCCTGACGCAACAGATTCTCGCGCTGAAGGCCGCGGGGGCGGACACGTTCGTGATCTTCGCGACACCGTCGCCGACGATCACCTCTCTCGCCACAGCGGCGAAGGTCGGCTGGACTCCGGCCAACACGTTCATCAACAACGTCTCGGCGGTCTCGACGTTCATCAAGATCGCGGCGGCCAACGGCGGCCACGTCGACGGTGCGATCTCTGTCGGCTATCTCGTCGACGCGACCGTCGCGAGCGAGTCGAACCTTCCCGGCATCGCGCTGGGCAAGCAGATCCTCGCGCAGTACGCGCCGTCTCTCGACCCGAACAACCAGCTCTCGTTCTACGGGCTCGCGAACGCGTGGACGATGGTCTACGGGCTGAAGAACGCCGGCAAGACGCCGACGCGCGCAGGCCTGATGACCGCGCTGAAGAACCTCGATCCGAAGAAGGCGAAGAACCCGTTCCTCCTTCCGGGCGTCACGCTCCAGACGGGCAAGGGCGACAACTTCCCGCTCGAGAACGAGATCCTGGTCAAGTGGAGCGGCGGAGCGGCAGGCGGCTGGACGCCGTTCGGCTCCGTCTACACAGGCGCGCGCTAGCAGCGCAGCGTTCCATCGACGCGTGCTGAGGGGGGCTACGGCCCCCCTCCTCGCGTTGCGGGCGCGATACTGCGCCCGTGACGGCGCCCCGCTCGGCAGACGTGGTGGTGATCGGCGGCGGCGCACTCGGCGCGAGCACCGCGTTCCACCTGCGGCGGCTCGGCGTCGAGAACGTCGTACTGGTCGAGCGCGACACGCTCGCGTCCGGCTCGACGAGCAAGTCGGCGGGCGGCATCCGGACCCAGTTCGCGGACGAGCTGAACGTGCGCATCGCGCTCCGGTCGCTCAACGAGTTCGAGGGCTTCGAGGA
>WNFR01025573.1_pt1 | contig 11233 bp, 9 predicted proteins | sample 5400221 | NCBI WGS metagenome assembly WNFR01 (sample SAMN13153357, study PRJNA577476) | soil metagenome | isolation source: 40 cm soil under Madrone tree | place: USA:California | collected 2016-06-14 | reverse complement strand
AAAGTTGGTTTCTGCTCGCGCCAGCTTGGGGTCGACGGGAAAATTCGAGCCGACAAAATAACCGTCCTTCGTGCGGCGCACGCTGTGCTCTCTTAGTCCCAGCTCAAAAAGAGCGATCTCACCAGTCTTGTTATCGCCCAGCAGCCAGTCGTTCGCGTATCCTCCGTTGTTACCGTCGAGCATGATCCTCACATAGGCGTCAATCGAGTCGCTGTATTGCAGTGCTTTGCGCGCGCGGTAAAACTCCGGCGAGCCTCCGGGATCGAACGAGGTAAAGCCCGTGATCGTGGTTTCAGTAATCATTATTCCGGCTGAGTTAATTCCAAAATCGTCGTCACTGGTAATTACGCCGGGCAGGCCGTCCATCAAAATGCGATGACCGCGGATTGGCGTGATATCAAAAATGATGTTCCACCGTTCGCCGACAATGTAATTCGTCCAGGCGTTATGGCCCATCACTATGCGACGATCTTTGGTGTAACTCCCGGTCGCGATCACGGCGCTGCAATTCCCCGGGGCATGCGTGGTCGGCAATCGGCCCTGTTTTTTGTCCAGCCACGGCAAATAGTAGTAGGGGAGTTCTTCGAGTGCGTTTAGCGCTACGATGTCCCAGCGATCCACTTTCGCTCCGCTATCGTTCAGCCCTTTGACGATGCCGTCGATCTCGCGTTGGAACTCAGAATCGATTTTCGACCACAACACGTCGCGCGAAGCTGTGCGATAAAACTCCCAATCGCGTTTGGTTTCATGATGCAGGAAGGGTTTCAGCACCCGCAGCAGATCCGCGGTCTCTTTGGCCAGCAGCCTGCCGTGCTGATACCCGATTTGTTCCGGCGCGCCCTCCAGGTGTACATAGATCCATCCGTTCCGCTCGAAGCGGTAACTTCCTTTGAGGCGATCGTCTTCCGTAATACTGGGTTTCCATTGCCCAAACCTGAACTGGCTGCTACAGAGGAGCGTTAGACCGAGCAGCAGCGCCGGGAAGAGTTTTAGTTTCATCACTGAAGCATTCCTCGTTTGAAGATTACTGGATGCAGGTTCAGAAGGGCCTGCGAAAGTAGAGCACACGGTCTGTTCGAGTTTCCTATTTTATGCATCTTTCTACTAAAAGATGCGGGGTATTTTAACTAAGTTTAACCTATGCAGTAACTTGCTGCTGTTTGAGTGGTTTAGCAAACTCTGAAATGTCCACCGGGTGTCCCGGCTCTACTTGTGGCCCCTTAAAAGTCCGCAAGAAGTCCGCAACGCTAGCTGTGTGCTGTGCACCAAGTATACGGCCCTCTTCAGTTGGGTGAAGGTAGATCTTAAAGGACTCGAGGGACCTGTGTCCGCTCCAGGACATGACCAGTGCGATGTCTCGGTCGGTGGCTTTCATCATGTCGGTGATGAAGGTATGGCGGAGGCTGTGGCAGGTGAAGCCGCTGGCTCGGCCATAATCTAGTTTTGCTGCTTCTCCTGCTTGTAGGCAGGCGTGGGATATGATCGTGTCAAATGACTTTGGACTCTTAGCGGCACGCGCGAAGAGGTACTCGCCGTCAGTTAAGCCTTCGCTAATTCGTTGTTGGACTACAACTTTTATGTCGTCCCAAAGTGGAATGTCGCGTTTGTTTTCAGTCTTGGTCGCTTCGAGTATGACCTTACCTTGTCGCCACTTGAATTGATCTAGCTTCATGCGTATCACTTCGTTTAGACGGCCACCGCACATACGAAGTAGTTGTACGGCATCGGCCGCGTCGCGCCAACTGCTCTTACGTTCAGCTCGACGACGTGGTGACGGTATGAAGGGTGGATCAAGAAGAATTCTCACGAGCGTTGCGTATTCCCATGGTTCAACCACGCGGCGTTCGAATTTAGATCCGGTGGAAGTCTTCAGTTTCGGGCGTTGCCAGTTAGCGAGATCCGGTTTTGTTTCCTGGGCCTCCCTCATCATTCCTTTAATGCCTCCCATCAAGGTGCCTGCGCTGTTCTTTTCCAGACCTGGGCGGAAGCAAAGCGTTTGGCAGAACTCGAGGAGATCGATGTTAGTGCATTCTCGGATGGGCCGGGTTTTCCCAACTTTATCGACGAATTCCTGGATAATGCGGCATTTGTATTTGTTGTTGCGCGCGTAGCTATCGCTCTTAGTACGAGCCTTTACTTCGAGGGCATGTTTGTAGATCTCTAACGCTTCCTGCGCACTGGTGGGTTTTAGTGTGGACTTGCCGCTCGCCTTGTCGTCAATAACTTGCATAGCACCCCGCGTATGCTTATCGGCGGCACTCTTTAACGTAAAGCCTTTTTTCCGAAGTTGCTTCCCCTGATATTGGCGCTCGTAGCCATAGAGCGTCTGGTTTCCAGGGCCTAAATATTGATAGAAGTTTTTTGCCATTTCCCCTTTTGGCTGTGCAGGCGAAGGCTGCCTGAGCTTACGGTTTGGCCGCCGCCCATTTCTATCGCTCTTTCGTTTGTGCTGGGGATTATATGGCGAGACCATTTCTTTGTCTATCGACTTTCCTAACGTTGAGACTCGCGGAAATTTCTTCTTGCTGAAGGGCAAGTGCTACCACTTCAGGTTCAAGGAATCGGAGTTGTTTCTTGCCGTTTCGAATTCTGGTGAGTTGCTTGGTGCCTGCGCCGCCATTAAACACCGTGCTTTCCGCGCAGCCCAGTATTTCAGCAACTCGTTTTGGCGCTAATTCTGCTTTGGGGCGGGGGGAGAGATCGTTTCTTCAATAAGCTCATTTGGCATAGCTCCAGTCTGGGATTCTTATCGCCTCGCTTGTTCACGAGACGTTCCGACCTTAAGCATATAGAGTGCCAAAAACCGTGTAGGCGGTGTAGGCGGTAAAGAGAAGCCTGTTTTGTTGTGGGTTTGTGGATTTGTTGGGCGTGGACGGACTTCGGATTGTGACCTTATGTCAACGCGCTTGGAGGGTGTGGGAGTAAGGGACAGTTAGAGAAGGCGAATGGGCCGGAGGAAGGATGTTAACGTCTGAGCGTGGTACCGTAGATCCTCTGCTGAAACTGGCGCTCTCGCTGGAGAATGACTTCGGCTCTCGTGTCGTAGCTATCGCCATCTGATCCGTCAAGATCTCTTGTTACCCCAATACGATGATTTTACTATTCAAGGACGATTGCCTCAGTGGAAACGAGCGGAAGTACTATAGCTGGTTAACGGAACGTTTCCCGCAATCCGACTACCTCGTTAACCCAACATTGCCTTACAAGCCATCTTTCAACTCCGAAATCAAAGAAGGTCTGAAATCAGGATGGGCTAGCGACGAAGTGTTAGACGAACAGAACTTCGTTGATACCTCTTCCGCTGACTTATGCGTCATAGATCGAAGACCTATCTGACATGAGGATTAGGTTGGAGTATGGTGCCCGCGCTTTTAGCACCTGTGTAGGCTGGAATTCCCACGAGTCTCTGCTTCCTTGCACACTCGCCAATTTAACAGCCAAGCCTGAAACGTTTTAGCGATCCAAAGCATTACGATTAGGTTAGCCGAGTGCGCCGAGCGATCGCCGCATCGCTTCAAGCCTTAGACAATAGGAAGCGGGATCTCCACATGTCAACAGACCTCAACAACGTAGACACCATAGTCATTGTCATGATGGAGAACCGATCGTTTGATCACATGCTCGGGTACCTCAGCTTGCCGGGTTACGGCCGCAGTGATGTCGAGGGACTAAGATCAAGGGATAATGCAATGCCGCCGGTGTGGGGACCTGAATACGTGGTTCCCGGCCCTCATGCGCCCTTCAGAATGCCGGATCCGCAGTCGTCGCTTCCCAACAACATGGATCCGCCGCATGAACGGCGTCCCTATATCGAGAAGCAGTTGGGTGTTCCCGACTCAGACAATGTCTATCCAATGAAGGGATTCGTGCAGAGCTTTGACGGCACCATTAATGTGAACGGTACAGACGAGCCCGTAGTGATGGGCTACTTCACCGGAGAGGACTTGCCGACAACCCATTTCTTTGCCGAGAACTTTTTGATTTGCGATCATTGGTTTTCCGCCATACCGGCCGGTACTCAGCCGAACCGGCTCATGGCCATGAGCGGGCAGACGCGAATTGACATGAATGTTAACAAACCACCGTTGCCAGCGCAGCGCCTGGTTTATCACTGGCTGAACGAACATGGAGTGCGGTGGCGGATTTACACAGAGAGCCTGCCCTTCTTTGCACTAATGCCATCAGAGTGGCCACTGCTATCTGCCAATATGAGATTCTTCTCGCACTTGGCCCACGATGTTGCGCAGGAACCGCCGGATACTTTCCCCCAGGTTATCTTTGTCGAGCCTCGGTACACAAATGCGCCTCACGTTGATACGCCGCATGACGATCATGCACCATCGGCGGTCGACGGCGGTCAGCGATTTCTAATGCAGGTGTATGCCGCGCTAACTGCTAATCCCGATCGGTGGAAGAAGTTGGTCATGATTGTGACTTACGATGAGCATGGCGGCTTCTTCGATCACATTTCGCCTCCGCATATAGAAACCCAAGACCCGGACAACCAGTACCCGACGTTTCAGTCTCTGGGTGTTCGAGTCCCGGCATATGTCATCTCGCCATTTGTGGAACCGCGTAAAGCCTTCCACGAAACTATGGATCACACGGCCATCTTGAAGTTCATAGGTGAGAAATTTAATGGTGGTAGCTATTCGCCAGAAGTTGATGCGCGCATTGCTCTGGGACTGGAAAGTGTCTCCGCTACGCTGACTCTAGCCGATGGGCGACAGGACGTTCCGACTCCGCCAGCGGCGACTGAAGGCTTTACCACGGAAGCGCTTCCCACCGATGCGATGTCCCTGGCCTTCGATGGCGCTCTTAAGGAACTCAAGGTCACTCAGGCAGCAGATATAGCTAAGCTGTTCCCGAAACTTTTGGCACATTTTTAGGTCGACTCCAATTGACGAAAGCCACTGTGGTGGCTTGTCCTGTGGGATTTGTTGGGTTTAGCGGTGGCAAGCAGCTGAAAGGATTTGAGACGATGCATACCTTACTACTCCGTCACGAGACATATCGGCGGCCTCAAACTGGATTGCGGCGTGGGGCCTCTCTACCGCGAAGGTCCACCAAACGCTCAAGGCGCACTCTAGGGCTTGTCATATTGCTTGCCGCGGCGAGTCTGCTTGTTGGCTGCACCGATCAATTGGATCTTACCGGACTTCCTACTTCTTGCAAGGATAGTACGGGCAAGGATGTGGCCGTGAGAGTAGAAATGAGGATAACGCGGCCCGGTCAACTCATGGCATTGGACACAATGACAGTCAACTCAAAAGGGGAGGCTGATTTGATGATTGGAGCCGGAACCCAATCCAAGAGCCTACTTAAGTCGGGTCATCGACCGATGAAGCCGGAGCCAAATGTGATCTACACGGGAGACCCCGTCTCGATCGAACTTAAACTCAAAGATCCATGTAAACCGAACACCAAGATGACAACGATCGTTTTATGAAGAGGTCAAAGAGTACTTGGTCGGCATCGATACGTACTGGTGCCAGTGTCGCACGGAAAGTTAATCCAACGAATGGATCTGCATCGCCCAAGATGACGAGCCTGAGGGCTATGCTCGCCTCGGGCGAACCGATCGCTGCTGGGCCTGTGTTTCAGGCCAATGAACTTGATCCGCATGGAAATGTTATAGAGAAGGGAGTTCACGCAGTTGGAGCGCCGCTATCGAGATGGCGCTTGATTGCTAGTGCGATTTGCATCCAGGGCGAAGTCCATCAAGCCGATGGTGGCGGGGCCGCAGGCGACAGCGACACAAACTTTGAGCTTGTTATTCCCGGGCTAGACGCCGCGGGGCAACTCAGTGACCAGGCTAGAGCAATTAATGAAAAGATCGATGCGGTCAATCAGGCAGACAATACAGGTTTTGGCCATATCGAAGACTCCGGACCAAACAAGCTGGACGATCCGAGCAGAATCGGTATTCATTGCGAGGTCGACACAAATCGCCTTGCTGATCTCCGACCCGATCTGGCCGGAATGATGATTGGCGATTGTTATGAAATATGCGGGCAACTTGTGTTGGACACGTGGCACGGTGGTTTATATGAAATTCACCCGGTCCAAACTATCAATAAATGTTGACGGCCATCCAATCGCTTTCGCTTTTGAACGACACTGAATTCGGTAGCTCTGTCGTTCAGTAACCGCTCTTGATGAAAGCGGTTGCGTTAGTCGCACGGCAACTGGAGGTTGAAGCATGCGAAAAAGGCTTTTCCTATGGGCTCTGGGCACGTTCCTTCTACTCTCACTCTCGTCTCATTGCGTGGCACAGCACCTATACAACAAGGACAGAGACGATCAGGCGCAGCAGGCGAAACAACTGGCTGCGCAGATTTCGAGCGGCGCCGTCTTCGATAAACAGCTTAAGAATCTGCAGGCTTTGTCCAAACAAGACTTTGCCGTTTACTTCTCCGGCGCGAAACTGGTGCTGCGCTCGGCAATAGACAGCTATACGGATTGGAGAAGCGTGAGCATCAGCGTCTGCTCCACGCGGGAGACAATCGAAGCTCCGGATCTTGGGTTAAATGCTACAGAATTCGACGCAAAGATTAAGGCGGCGCTTGCCCGGCTCGATCAAGAAATCTCCGATGCGAAGACGGCATCGACCAATCTCAAGCAGCAGAAAGCAACTGAGGACGATCCGTCCCTAGCGGCTGTGTTTGATCGTATCGGCGATCTAAAGTCTCTGAAAGACTTTGCTGATTCCCTCGGTGCAGAAAAGAACTCCAATAAGAAAGTTGTTGAAGCCATCGATCAAATTACTGGCACAGTAAAGATCATAAAGAACGTGTATGATTCCTACACAACGAAATTAAAGGACTTTAGAAGTCTTCAGGCTCAACTTGCCAGCTTGCAGGTTCCCTTACAAAAGCTAGCTCTTGAAGCACTTCAAGTTGACGAGGAGCACTGGAAAGCGATCGCTGCCATCAGGGCTCGGCGAAAAGCCGAGGAGGGCGACCTTCTATTCTTGATTAAAGACTACGAACGCCGATTAAGGACTTTAGGTCTGATCAACAAAGATGAAGACGCCTGTTCACGCACGAAGGGAGACCAATCTCAAACTACAGACAGTTTAGGTGATGTCATCGTCGATACATTGCAGGTTTATGTGCAAAAAGCGAAAGAGGATTCGGTGCCGGTTAACCTAGCCGAAGAGGCAATGGCGAAAGCCATGTCCAGCGCTGATACGAAGGCCTTAGCAAACGCGCGCAATGATTTGAACAGGGCGCGCAACGTTGTGACAGAGGACCGTGACAGAACCTTTGATGTGTTAGAAGCGCTTTACTCCGCCGCCGCATTAGCCGCCAGGGGTAGCACTCCGACAAAACTCGCTGATCTACGATTGGCCCACGAAGAGCATGCATATTCAATTCGCAAGTCTGCCGTGATTGCGCGGGCGTACGAACTCACGGTTAGTACTGGAGCGCAAAGGTTGGCTCTTTATCACCAGGGCGGCATAAAGCCCGAAGCAGTCGCGCAACTGATTTACGCTGCCGCAACCGTAGCGGTTCCTCCCGCTATTCTTGCCAAATAAGGAGCGATCTTATGAGAACACTCAGTTCAGCGTTGTTAATATTCGTTCTTGCGTTCCTGTCTGGGTGCGATGACAAGACTGCCAGGGAATACGCTAAGCAGCTGGAGGTAGTTCTCAAATCCTACCACGAGCAAGTGGACCGTAAAGTCGAGGCCGAGCAAGCCACATACAAGACTCTTGCCTCAGCGTACGCGCGCGCAGACGAGCTGGAGACGCTGGATACCTTACGCCTCGAGAGACAAGAAGCGGCGGAGCAGATCGTTGACGACCTGGTAAGACGAGAAGCAAAGGCTTCACCCTCGGAACTGCAGAAAGGCCTGCAACTCTATGGCAATAAGGATTTCGAGTTGACCCGTAAGAGCCTCGAACAAGAAGCCGACGCCAAAGCGCAATATCTCGCGGACCTGGACAGTTTAGACTTTGAGTCGAAGAACATCGATGCTCTTACTCAAGTACTTGAAGAGTTGTCAAAACCCAAAGGCGACGTGAAACGGTTGCAGGATCTCGCGGCTTTTGTTCAGCAATCAAAGAGTAAGTTTGACGAGCTTGCCTGCGATGATCTAGCTCAGCGAATAGCCTGCATAACGGGACAGATAACCAAACTGACCGCCGCTATGAACGCCGAATCGGATACAGCTAAGAAGAAGATACTGAAGGGCAAAATCGACGACCTTCAGGGTCAAGGTGAAAAGTTAACAGCTCAGACGAAAACTAGGAGTTGCGATGCGAGTAAGACCAAAGACGCGAAATGTCCAGAAACCCCATGAATAGGAGCCTAAGATGATGGACGAAGACCTCCAAGCCCTGATCGAAAAGAACAGCAAGTCAATAGATGCCCTCAACGGGACGGTTTCCAGTCTAACGGACCTGAGTGCCGGGGCGCCACTATCACAAATCGGCGCCCTGAATGCACAGATTATTCGGGCCCATGCCGATATTACCCATCTTCAAATAGTTGACGCCCACTTACAGGCTGCCACGGTTTTAGTGACGCCGCTTAGCGCCGCTGAGACGGCGACGCTCGATCAGCTGGCGGCAAAGCTCGATCAGCAAATTCAGAACGACGCGACTATAAATGATGCTCTCTCGATCGCCAAAGATGTCATAGATGCGGCCGAGCAAATAGGATCCATAGCCTCCGGGCACACGCCTTCTTAATTGTTCTCGGGCCGGTCTCTTAATCCTCGTTTGAAGTGCGCTGGAGCAACGCTCAATCCCGACGAACGTTTTTCGGATTTCCGGCTATGAGTTAATGAGTGAGATACCTTCAGAGCTTCAAAGGAAGTTACGAAACTATCTTTTAGGACAATTGGCGACCGACTCCCAACGTGCCATTGAAATCGCAATTCTATCGAATGCGGAAGTATTCGAGGAGTTGCTGATCACGGAAGAGGAGTTAATCGATCAATATGTCAGCGAGACGGCTCAGCCCGGAAATCTCTACTTATGGGTGGTCCTAAAAGCGGATACTTACAGGTTGAGCATGAATTTCCGAGCGATTTGGTCAGCCTTCTGGAGGAGTGGCTCCTGAGGTGGAGACCTGTTCTTTTATTCGGCCAGAAAGAGCGCCATAAAGGAAGGGAGCGCTCTGGGAATAGTCAGGGGTTCGTGTTTCCAAACATGGCAGGCGGACCTCTCACATCTGACAGAGTTAATCAAGCTTTCACGAAGGCCACCTATAAATTCACAGGGATTGCTGTAAACGTGCACATGATTCGCACGATTTGGGCGACAGAATATATCAAGGATACAAAGAACGTTGTAGATGCTGCTTTCATGCTTGGCGATACGGTAGAGACGGTGCTGAAAAGTTACGCCAAACTCCTGGACCAGGATTGCGGCAAGAGAGCTAGTGAATAGGTAGCGAAGACACTCGCAAGCTCTCACGGCAAGATCTGACGCTGCCTATTTCAATATCAGTTTTCACCGGGGTGCTTTCAAACTGAACTAACGCCCTTAGACAGCCACGGCTCCACGACTACCCGCAGCCGTTGGGGGAGGCTGGCGCAATTCCTGCCGGGCCTCCGGGGATATCACGCAAGCGCTCACAAGACTCTAGCGACTCTAGGTGACGTAGTCCTAGCGGCGGCCTCACTTAAAACATCTTAAGTGGAAGTTATTGATCTAGTCGTTTCGCATTGCTTAAATCTAAACCCATAGTGCCAACGTTGCTTCATTGCGATATTGGTTAAGGGTGTCAGGTGGATCATTCGTCTGCCATCTTTTGCGTACGAGACTGAAATTCAAATGGTAAGTTGATGCGGGCAGGATTGTGGCGGCACCGCTTGAGGAGAGGGGGATCACGATCGCCCTTCGTCCGGTGCCATCCTGAAGAATGCGAACCGGAAACGGGATGTAAAACGGGGGGCGGAGGACCCCGAGAATGTCTGACAAAGATGCGTCTAAAACCGCGATTCGTCCTCTCTCAAGGGCAGCAAGCCGAGCAGCAACTGTTGAATCTTCACCAACCTTGAGAATTACGTCCTGAGTTTCATCAGCTTGCACAATTGTTCGACGCGGTCCCTTGCTTTCAATCAGGCCAGCAAAGAAGCGAAGTTGACGCTCTCCTTCTCGTTCAATAGCCTCGGCGAAAACGATTCTCTTTTGTGAGAGCAAAGCTGCAGAAATAGTAGCGGGATCAAGTTCAAGCCGTAACGAGTTACCGTTGTGAATTAAGTCCTTGATCACGAGTCGCGTAGAAACAAGCTCCGTGTCAGGCACAAGCTTGTCTATCGGCGCGTCGTCGATAGGCTGGCTCGCAATATCTATAGCTTTTTCTAATTCTGATCGAACTTCACTGCTACGATCTCGAACACCAGCAGCCCCTCTGGCGCCGGTTGCAGCTGATCCCGATCTTGCAGCGGACGTAGTTAAGGTCGTCAACGGGTCGAACGGGAGCGGCGGATGACCGATTACCAATCGCCGCGAAAGGGCCAAGGTCACTTCCTCCGTGAAGTCGAGCGGTTCGGGCGATTCGATTAGCAGCAATTCAGTACCGGCTGTGCTGAAGCCGCTTATTTCGAGAGCCGTCAGTTCGTCCTTAAGGGGCAGCGCAAGTTCACGGATCCAACGATCAAAAAGCGTTTGTCGTGTTGTAGCTTCAGCATCCGGCTGCATGGCTGCCGCGATGTCGGCCTGCGTTGCTGTCCATAATGCTGCCGTCGTGGAAGTCGTCGTGCCGGGACCCAGAGAATTCGGAACGATCTCATCAACGGTGCCTCCAAAACTGTCGATGTGATCTGCAAATGAAACATAACGGCTCGTCTTGAACGGAAACGCGTAGAGATCCAGTCCAGTCACTTGAAGCGAAGTGAATTGAGCATCTCCGTTGGCAAATAAGCAGAGACGTCCCTCGCGCAAATCATCGCGTTCAACTTCCACCATCACCTCCTCGAGGGAGACACGCAAGATGTCGTCGAAAGCGGTGACGATTAGGGTGACCGGCGCGTCCGCCGCGGGAGGATTGGGCAGTACCTCGTGCTTGATCTCGACAAACTGAACGCCCGAATTGCGCCCGTAGACAGTGAGGCGTTTTTCTTCCCCTACTTTTTCGACGACCGCAAACAACCCACGCGTCGGAGCGTCGCCGGCAGGAAGAGCTACTCCGACTCCTATGCTGGAATCGCTCGCGCGGAAACTCACTTTTATCGTCAGGTGGTTCCAGGTGGGTTCGCCGAACACCGCAAAACGTCG
>WNFR01007297.1_pt1 | contig 11233 bp, 11 predicted proteins | sample 5400221 | NCBI WGS metagenome assembly WNFR01 (sample SAMN13153357, study PRJNA577476) | soil metagenome | isolation source: 40 cm soil under Madrone tree | place: USA:California | collected 2016-06-14 | reverse complement strand
CGAGGATGAAATAGGCCCTGCCGTCGCGCGCGAGCTCGGCAAGCGGCGCGACGTCCGCCGCGAGCCGCGGCACCGGACCGTCGACGATGTCGCCGGTCAGCACAACGAGATCCGGGTGCAGCGTATGACAGAGATCGACCACGCGCTGCACGTAGCGCCGGCCGATGTTCGGCCCGACGTGCAAGTCGCTGATCTGTACGATGCGCAAGCCGTCGAGGTCGGGATGCAGGCCCGCGATCGGCAGGTCGATGCGCTCGATGCGCGGGCCGCGGAAGGCGGCCGCCGCGCCGATGCCGATCGCGACGAGCGAGCCGCCGAGCACGAGCGGCACGCCGGCAACTGCGATCTCGGCGTGCGCGCCCGCGAGCGGCGCAGGCAGCGTGGCGAGGAGCAGGAGATCGCGCGCGAGCGTGAGCACCAGCGCGAAGCTCACCCAGGCCATCGACAGATAGCTCACGCGGTGCACGAGCTGGTCGAGCCAGCCCTCGCGGCTGCGGCCGGTGCCCCAGTAGAGCACCGGCATGATCCAGATGAAAACGAAAGGCAGCGCGAGCAGCAGCGCGCTCCACGGGCCGCTCGCGAGGCGCGAGGCGATGTAGGCGTAAGCCACGGCGAGGAGCGCCGTGACCGCGAGCGCGAAGCGACTCACGGTTGTTCCGGCGGGCGCAGCCTGCTCTTGATGATCTTGCGCGTCGGCGTGAGCGGCATCTCGGGAATGACGACGAGCCGCTCGGGGAGCTTGTTCTTGGCAATCTCTTTGCCGAGCAGGTAGCGCGCCACGTCGTCGAGCGACGGCGCAGCGCATCCCGGCCGCAGCGTGACGAAGGCGCAGGCTTTCTCGCCCAGCACCGCGTCGGGCATCGGCACCATCGCCGCCTGCTGGATCTGCGGATGCGCGTCGAGCAGCGCCTCGACGTCCGCCGGATCGAACTTCACGCCGCCGCGGTTGATGATGTCCCTGCTGCGGCCGGTGATGCTGAAGCAGCCGTCGCGCTCCACGGCGAGATCGCCGGTGCGGAACCACCCATCGTCCGTGAACGCGGCGCGCGTGGCGTCATCGTTCCCGTAGTAGCCGGAGAAGGCGAGCGGCCCGCGTACCTGCAGCTCGCCGTCGTCAGCGACGCGCAGCTCGGTGCCCGGACTTGGGCGTCCCGCGGAGGCGGCCGAGAGCTCGATCGGATCGCCCGGGCGCGTGTAGAGGCCCGCCTGCAGCTCGGTCATGCCCCAGAGCTGCGTCACCGCGCAGCGCGGCAGCTTTGCCGCGAGCTCGCGCATCAACGCGGGGGGCGCGATGGAGCCCGAGACGATGGCGAGCTCGAGGGAGGACCAGTCGTGTCTTTCGAAGAGGCCGGCATTGCGGCACGCCGCCATGTGCGCGGGCCCGGCCCACAGCGCCGTCGGCCGCTCGCGCTCGACGCTCTGCGCAAGCTCGTCGGGCTTGTACGCCGGCAGCAGCACGGTGCACGCGCCGACTGCCCACGCACAGTGGAGAGAGTAAAGACCATAAAGGTGCGAGAGCGGCGCCGCGCAGAGTATTTTTGATTGATCGTTTAACCGGTGCTCGCGCGAGCCCATGCGGCTGTTGCCGAGCAGCGTCCGATAGGGATGTGGCACCGCTTTGGGCGAAGCGGTCGTGCCCGAGGTGTAGAGCAGCAGGAACGCGTCGCGCGCATCGGGCGCGGGATGCCCTGCGGGCAATGGGGCGGCTGCTTGCAGCTCGGTGAAAGGATAGGCGCCGGTGAAAAACAGCCGGGCGCCGCTGTGCGCCAGGATCGCCTCGATCTCCGCGCCGCGATAAGGCATGTGCACGGTGCACATCAAGGCGCCGAGCCGCGCGAGCGCCAGGTGGACCAGCAGGAACTCGGGGACGTTCGGCAGCTGCACCGCCACCACATCGCCCGCGACTATCCCCTTGTCGTGCAGGCCTTGCGCGACGTGCAGCGCCCGATCGTGCAGCGCGCGCCAGGTGAGCCGCCCGGCCGGCGAGACCACCGCCGGCGCCCCGGGCCGCTCCGCGGCGTGCCGGGACAACCAGTGCCAAAGGGTGTCGTCGTCGCGCCAGTAGCCGCGCGCGAGATAGTCGTCTTCGACCTTGGTACTGTAGCCGGGCCGCTCCATCAGCGCCTATATTAGACGGATGGACGAAGCGCTGATCCTCGCCCGCGCGCAGTTCGGGCTGAACATCGGCTTTCACATCCTCTTCCCGACGATCACCATCGGCCTCGCCTGGATCGTCGCGTGGTTCCGCGTGCGCTACGAGATGACGCGCGACGAAGCGTGGCTGCGCGCGTACAAGCTGTGGGTCAGGGTGTTCGCGCTCACCTTCGCGATGGGCGTGGTGACCGGCGTGGTGATGAGCTTCCAGTTCGGCACCAACTGGCCCGGCTACATGAACCACGTCGGCAACATCGCCGGGCCGCTGCTCGCCTACGAGGTGCTCACCGCGTTTTTCCTCGAGGCGACGTTCCTCGGCATCATGCTCTTCGGCATGGACCGCGTCCCGGGTCGCGTGCATGTCGCCTCCAGCATCATCGTCGCGCTCGGCACCATGGTGTCGGCGTTCTGGATCCTGGCGCTCAACTCGTGGATGCAGACGCCGGCGGGACACGTCGACTCGCCGAACGGCATCATCGCCGCGAGCTGGTGGGCGGTGATCTTCAATCCGTCCTTCCCGTACCGCCTCGCGCACATGCTGCTCGCCTGCGGCATCACGGCGTCGTTCGTGGTGGCCGGGCTCTCGGCGTGGCGGCTGCTCGCCGCGCCGCAGGATGCCGGGGCACACGCGACGCTGCGCTTCGGCGCGCGGCTTGCCGCGGTGCTCGTCCCGCTGCAGATCATCGCCGGCGACATGCACGGCTTGAACACGCTCGAGCACCAGCCGGCGAAGGTCGCGGCGCTGGAAGCGATCTGGCATACCGAGCGCGGCGTCGCGCTGACGCTCGTCGGCATTCCAAACGAAGAAACGGGGCGCACCGACTACGCGCTCATGCTGCCCAAGGCCGGCTCCCTGATCCTGGCGCACGACGCGAATGCGGAAATAAAGGGCCTCGACGCGTTCAAGGACCATCCGCCGGTCGCGCCGGTATTCTTCGCCTTCCGCGTGATGGTCGGCATGGGCGTGCTGATGCTGGTCCTCGCGTGGGGCAGCCAGTACTGGCTCCATAGGAAAATGAGCGCGCCGCCGCGCTGGCTGCTCTGGACCTTCGCGGGATTCACCTTCGCCGGCTGGGTGGCGACGCTCGCCGGCTGGATCGTGACCGAGATCGGACGGCAGCCGTGGCTCGTCACCGGCGTCCTGCGCACCGCCGACGCGGTCGGGCCGGCGAGCGGCGCGAAGCTCGGCGCGAGCCTCACTGCCTATGTGGTCACCTATGCCGCGCTGGGGCTCGCGTACATGGTGACACTCACGCACATGGCGAGGAATTCGGGGTCAGGCACCGAATCCCGGCGGAAATCGGTGCCTGACCCCGATTTCCAGGAGCGGTGATGGATCTTGTCCTGGTCTTCACCGCGCTGATGGCGTTCGCGATCCTCGCGTACGTGCTGCTCGACGGCTACGACCTCGGCGTCGGCATGCTGATGCCGGCGGCGGAGCGCGAGGAGCAGGACCTGATGGTCGGCACCATCGCGCCCTACTGGGACGCGAACGAGACCTGGCTGGTGCTCGGCATCGGCCTCCTGCTCGCCGCATTCCCGCGCGCGCACGGCGAGATCCTCGGCGCGCTCTATCTGCCGGTCGCGGCGATGCTCGTCGGCCTGATGCTGCGCGGCGTCGCGTTCGAGCTGCGCGTCAAGGCCGAAGGCTGGCATCGCGAGCTCTGGAACTGGCTCTTCTGGGCGGGCTCGACGCTCGCTTCGTTCGCGCAGGGACTGATGCTCGGGCGCTACGTCACCGGCTTCGCCCCGGGCGGCGGCTACTGGCTCTTCGCCCTCGTGGTGGGCGCGAGCCTGTGCGGCGGCTACGTGCTGCTCGGCGCCACCTGGCTCGTGCTGCGCACGCGCGGCGAGCTGCAGACGAAGGCGATGGCGTGGGCGAAATGGGGCTTGCTGTGGGTCGCGCTCGGCGTCGCGCTCGTCAGCCTCGCCACGCCGCTCGCGAGCGAGACCGTGCGCAGCCGCTGGTTCGATTTCCCGCGCACGGCCGGCCTGATGGTTCTCCCGGCGGCAACGCTGGCGATCGGCATCTGGGTGTGGCGCACGCTCGGCAGATCGGACACCAAGCCCTTCGCCGGCGCCGTGGCGATCTTCGTGCTCGCGTTCATCGGCCTCGCCTACAGCCTCTTCCCGTACGTCATCCTCGACCGGCTCACGATCTGGGAAGCGGCCGCCGACGAAAGCGCGCTCGGCTTCCTCGGCGCGGGCGTGCTGGTGGTATTCCCGCTCCTCATCGCGTACACGGCGTACGCCTATCGCGTGTTCCGCGGCAAGGTGAGCCGCGGCATGTACGAGCATTAGATATTTCTGTCGCCCCCGCGAACGCGGGGGCGACGCAAACTGGAAATGAAAAGGGCCCGCGCTGCGGGCCCTTTCCGGACTTGAAATCGGCTACGCGGAACGCGGGATCGGCACGAAGAACGATTCGCGCACCACATCCTTGCCGGCGATCAGCTCCTCGGCTTCGCGACGTTCTTCGTCGAAGACGACGGCGGCCAGCTTCTGCAGCGTCTCGCGTGCTTCGTCGAGCGTGCGCCCGTGGGAATTCACGCCGGGCAGCTCTTCGATGAAGCCGATGTACCCGTGGTTGGATTTCAGATAGACCGCGGTAAACGCGAGGCGTCCTTGTTCCATTCGTTCCTCCAGCTGATTACGAACGAACAGGTTACGCGATCCACCTTACAAAAGTATTTCGATGCGAAAGAATTTTTTGTTGAGGTGATATTTCAAAATGGCTGTGGTCATTACGACGACAAATTTTTCTGCAACGCGGAAATTGCACTGCGCAAATTGCTGCGCTGCTTTATCGCTCGAGCAAATTTTTTTTGTCCTTGGTCTTTGCCCATTCGTCCGCGTCGGGCGGCGCGGGCTTCCTCTCGATGAGCGGCTTCCAGAGTTGCGCGAGCTCCTTGTTGAGCGCGATGAACTCCTGCTGCGAATCGGGCACGTCGTCCTCGGCGAAGATCGCTTCGACCGGGCACTCCGGCACGCACAGGGTGCAGTCGATGCATTCGTCGGGATCGATCACCAGCATGTTCGGCCCCTCGCGAAAGCAGTCGACCGGGCAGACGTCGACGCAGTCGGTGTACTTGCACTTGATGCAGCTTTCGGTGACGACGTAAGTCATTGCGGATCAAGAGTTTATCACCGGGGTGGGGCCAGGCCTCATAATAGGCGCCCCACCTGCAACATCCCCAACGGAGAAACATGAGCAGTTCCACCGTAAACAGTTCCGAAATCCGCCACGTCACCGACGACACCTTCGAGCCCGAGGTGCTGCAGTCGGAGACCCCGGTGCTGGTCGACTACTGGGCCGAGTGGTGCGGGCCGTGCAAGTCGATCGCCCCGATCCTCGACGAAGTGGCGAAGGAGTACGAAGGCCGCCTCAAGGTGGCGAAGATCAACGTGGACGAGAACCAGAGCACACCGGCCAAATTTGGCATTCGCGGCATCCCGACACTGATGCTGTTCAAGAACGGCAACGTCGAGGCGACCCGCGTCGGCGCGCTCTCCAAGTCCCAGCTCACCGCTTTTCTTGACAGCAATATTTAAAGGCCTTACCCTGTTTTGAGAGCCGCGCCGGAGGTCCGGCGCGGAGCGAACGACCGAGCGCCGAAGAAATCCTTCAGGCGCAAATCCCGAGAATGAGCAGGCCCCAGGCAGTCCAGCCGGAAGCACCGCGTTCATCCCAGCAACGCCCCGAGGCGCAGGCCCCGACGCCGACGCCGCCGGGCGCGATGCCGATCCCGACGCACCTTTCCGAGCTCAAATCCCATCACGTGACGCAGCTCGTCGAGATGGCCGTCTCGAACGGCATCGAGAACGCGAGCCGCATGAGGAAGCAGGACCTCATCTTCGCGCTGCTGAAGAACCAGGCGAAGAAAGGGGAATCGATCTACGGCGACGGCACGCTCGAAGTGCTGCCCGACGGCTTCGGCTTCCTGCGCTCGCCGGAGACCTCCTACCTCGCGAGCACCGACGACATCTACGTCTCGCCGTCCCAGATCCGCCGCTTCAACCTGCACACCGGCGACTCGATCGAGGGCGAGATCAGGACACCGAAGGACGGCGAGCGCTACTTCGCGCTCGTCAAGGTCGACAAGGTCAACGCCGAGCCGCCCGAGGCCGCCAAGAACAAGATCCTGTTCGAAAACCTCACGCCGCTCCATCCCGACGAGATGTTCAAGCTCGAGCGGGAGATCAAGGCGGAGGAGAACATCACCGGGCGCGTGATCGACATCGTCGCGCCGATCGGCAAGGGCCAGCGCGGCCTGATCGTCAGCCCGCCCAAAGCCGGCAAGACGGTGATGCTGCAGCACATCGCGCACGCCATCGTCGCCAACCATCCCGAAGTGGCCCTGATCGTGCTGCTGATCGACGAGCGGCCGGAGGAAGTGACCGAGATGTCGCGCTCGGTGCGTGGCGAAGTGGTCGCCTCCACGTTCGACGAGCCTGCATCGCGGCACGTGCAGGTGGCCGAGATGGTGATCGAGAAGGCGAAGCGCCTGGTCGAGCACAAGAAGGACGTCGTCATCCTGCTGGACTCCATCACCCGTCTCGCGCGGGCGTACAACACCGTGGTGCCGGCGTCGGGCAAGGTGCTGACCGGCGGCGTGGATGCGAACGCGCTGCAGAAGCCCAAGCGCTTCTTTGGCGCCGCGAGGCATATCGAGGAAGGCAGCTCGCTCACGATCATCGCCACCGCGCTCATCGACACCGGCAGCCGCATGGACGACGTGATCTACGAGGAGTTCAAGGGCACCGGCAACATGGAGATCCACCTCGACCGCCGGATGCACGAGAAGCGCATCTACCCGGCGATCAACGTCAACCGTTCCGGCACGCGCCGCGAGGAGCTCCTGATCGAGCAGCCGATCCTGCAGAAGGTCTGGGTGCTGCGGAAGCTCCTCTTCCCGATGGACGAGCTCGAGGCGGCCGAATTCCTGATCGACAAGCTGAAAGCGACGAAGTCGAACGCCGAGTTCTTCGACTCGATGCGCAGAGGCTAGGAATTCGGGCTCCGTCCCCGAATTTTTGCCTGTATAATCCGCGCCTTCGCGAAAAGGCGCAGCCATGAAGCCAGGCATCCATCCCGAATACCGGCCGGTGATTTTCCTCGACACGAGCACCAATCACGGCTTTCTCACGCGCTCGGCGATCGACACCAAGGGCCGCGACAAGATGAAGGGGGAAGACGGGCGCGAGTACCCGGTCGTGAAGGTGGAGGTCTCCTCCGAGTCTCACTCGTACTACACCGGCAAGCAGAAGATCGTCGATACCGCCGGCCGCGTCGAGAAGTTCAGGCGCCGCTACACCAAGAAAGCTAAGTAACACCCGGGGCTATGCCGCCCCGGATCACGCTGCCGCCGTCTCGCACCGCACTCGCGGTCATCGCGGCGCTATTCCTGCTGCCGGGCCTCGCCGGCCACGACCTCTGGAAGACGCAGGATGCGATCGCGCTCGGCGTCGTGCACGGCATGGCGGTGAGCGGCGACCTGATCGTGCCGCATCTCGCCGGCGAGCGCTGGCTCTACGACCCGCCGCTTTACCACTGGGTGGCGCTCGCGTTCGGCAAGCTTTTCGGCGCTTTCATCGAGTTCCACTCCGGCGCGCGCCTCGCGAGCGGCGCGTTCGTGGCCGCCGCGTTCATGTTCATCTACCGCGCGGCGCGCCGCTGGAGCGATCCCGAGCTCAGCCGCACGACTGCGTGCGGCGCGTTCCTGCTGCTGCTCGGCTGCATCGGGCTCCTGGTGCATACGCACGAGGCGCTGCCCGAGCTCGCCGGGCTCACCGCGACGTGCGGCGCGCTCTCGGCGCTGTCATTCGCCGCGCGCAAGCCCGCCGCAGCGGGCGCGCTCTTCGGGCTCGCGCTCGGCCTCGCGTTCCTCGCGGCGGGCTGGATGCCGCCGGTTGCGCTCGCGGCTGCCGTGGTGCTCGGGCACCTCGTGTGCGCCGAGTGGCGCACGCGCCGCGGCGCGCTGTTCCTCGCCATCGCCGCGCTCGTCGCGCTCGGCGTCGCGCTCACCTGGCCGGCCGCGCTCGCCGCCCGCGCACCCGATGCATTCGCCGAATGGCGCGCGATCCTGCTGCAGCGCGAGGGAACCGTGGGCGCAAATCTCCGCCAGTTCTTCGGCACCGCGAGCTGGTTCACCTGGCCGGCGTGGCCACTCGCCGCGTGGACCGCATGGTCGCTGCGCGCGCACTGGCGCGAGGCGCGGCTGTTCGTTCCTGCAGCAGCCGTGGTTGTCCTCGCCGCGCTGCTCATCCTCTGGGGCCCGCCGGCGGATGAAAACCTGCTGCCGCTCATCGCGCCGCTCTCGCTCTTCGCCGCGCACGGCATCTTCACGCTGCGCCGTGGCGCCGCGGCCGCGTTCGACTGGTTCGGCGCGCTCACGTTCGCGGTGTTCGCCGGCGGCGTCTGGCTCGGCTACCTCGCCATGCTCAGCGGCGTACCGGGGCCGGTGGCGCGCAACTTTGCGCGCATCGCGCCGGGCTACGTGATGCATGCGCATGTGGCTGCGATCCTCTTCGCGCTGCTGCTCGCGGCGGCGTGGGTCTACGTCGTCTTCTACACCTCGTTCTCGCCGCTTCGCAGCGTGGCGCGCTGGGCGGGTGGCATGGTGCTCCTCTGGGGCACCTTCACGGCGCTCTGGATGCCCTGGGTGGATTACCAGAAGAGCTACCGCTCGGTCGCGCTGCAGCTCAAAAGCAAGCTGCCGGTCGGCGCGCCGTGTCTCGCCGAGCGCAACGTCGGCGTGTCGCAGGCGGCCGCGCTCGACTACCATGGGGGCATCCGCGCGCAGCCCTACGACGTGGTGAACCCCGCCGCCTGTCCGCTGGTGCTCGTCCAGGGCAGCCCGCAGCACGAGCTCGGCGCGCCCGCCGGGGCGGGCCTGCGCTGGCGCAAGCTCGCCGATGTCGGCCGTCCCGGCGACCGCTCGGAGCGCTATCGCCTCTACCGCCTCGACCGATGAACACCCTGCCGCCCACCGCCTGCCCGTCGTGGAGCGCGCTCGCCGCGTACGCAGAGGCATCGCGCGACGCGCATCTGCGCGAGCTCTTCGCCAACGATCCGCAGCGCGCGTCGCAGCTGGTGGTGGAAGCCGCCGGTGTGCGCTTCGACTATTCGCGCCAGCGCCTGGGCGCGATGACGCTGCGGCTCCTCGCGCATCTCGCCGACGAGCGCGGCTTTGGCGAGTGGCGCGAGGCGCTGCTTTCCGGCAAGCCGGTCAACAATACCGAGAACCGCGCCGCGTGGCACACCGCGCTGCGCGCCGCGAATGCGCCGCACGAAGTAAGCGAGACGCTCGAGCGCATGCGCGCGCTCGCCGCTCGACTGCGCGCCGAGCGCCGTTTCAAGCGCGTGGTGAACCTCGGCACCGGCGGCTCGGACCTCGGCCCGCGCCTGCTTGCCGATGCGCTCGCCGATGGAACGATCGACGTGCGCTTCGCCGCCAATGTCGACCCGCGCGATCTCGAGCGCGCGCTCGACGGCGCGAATCCCGGCGAGACGCTCGTCATCATCGCGTCCAAGACGTTCACCACGCAGGAGACCATGGCGAACGCCGAGCGCGCGCGGCAGTGGGGCGCCCGGCATTTCTATGCGGTCAGCGCGAACCTCGAGGCGGCGAAGCGCTTCGGCGCGACCGAGGTGCTGCCGATGTGGGACTGGGTCGGCGGCCGCTACTCGGTCTGGTCGGCCGTCGGCTTCGCCGCGATGTGCGCGCTCGGCCCGCAGGCGTTCGACGATTTCCTCGCCGGCGGCCGCGAAGTCGATGAGCACTTCGCGCGTGCGCCGGTCGAGAAGAACATCCCGGCGCTGCTCGCGCTGATCGGCGTCTGGAACACCAACTTCCACGGCTGCGCGACGCATGCCGTGCTGCCGTATGCGAATGCCCTGCGGCTGTTTCCCGCCTATCTGCAGCAGCTCGAGATGGAGTCGAACGGCAAGCGCGTGGATCGCGCCGGCCGCGCCGTCGACTACGCCACGGCGCCGGTGCTCTGGGGCGCCGAAGGCACGGTGAGCCAGCACTCGTTCCACCAGCTCCTGCACCAGGGGACGCAGGTCGTGCCGTGCGATTTCATCGACCTCGGCCTGGAGGCGAACCTCAGCGCGAACGCCCGTGCCCAGGCGGACGCGCTCGCTTTCGGCACTGATGACCCCAAGCTGCCGCCCCACCGCCAGTACCCCGGCAACCGGTCCTCGAGCATGCTGTTCCTCGACGGCTGCACGGCCCGCAACCTCGGCCGGCTGATCGCCCTCTACGAGCACAAGGTGTTCGTGCAGGGCGTGATCTGGAACATCAACAGCTATGACCAGTGGGGCGTGGAGCTGGGAAAAGAGATGGCGAAAAAATTGCTCTCCCGGAGGTAGACATGGACCAGGAAACGTTCAACATCAGCATCCGCAAGTTCCTCAAGATGGTCGGCGTCAACTCGCAGCGCGAGATCGAGCACGCCGTGGAGAGGGCGCTGGCGGCGAAGAAGCTCGCGGGCGACGAGAGCCTGCCCGCCCACGTCACGCTCGAGATCCCGAGCCTCGGCCTGAAGGTGCCGTTCCACGGCGAGATCAAACTAAAATAGGCACGTGAACAAGGCGCGGGAATTCGATCAGTCGGTGCTCGCGGAGCTGAAGGCGCTGCTCGGCGAGCGGGTCTCGACGTCCGCCGCGGTGCGCGAGCACCACGGCAAGGACGAGTCGTACTTCCCGTACGCGCTGCCCGATGCGGTGGTGTTCCCGCACAGCACGGAAGAAGTGCGCGACGTCGTCAACATCTGCCGCCGCCACCACGTGCCGATGATTCCGTACGGCGTCGGTACCTCGCTCGAGGGCCACATCCTCGCCATCAACGGCGGCGTGTCGATCGACCTCTCGCAGATGAGCCAGGTGCTCGCCGTGCACGAGGAGGATCTCGACGCGGTGGTGCAGGCGGGCGTGACGCGCAAGCAGCTCAACGAGTACATCAAGCACACCGGGCTCTTCTTCCCGGTGGATCCGGGCGCCGACGCGACCCTCGGCGGCATGGCGGCCACGCGCGCCTCGGGCACCAATGCGGTGCGCTACGGCACGATGCGCGAG
>WNFR01007296.1_pt1 | contig 11233 bp, 11 predicted proteins | sample 5400221 | NCBI WGS metagenome assembly WNFR01 (sample SAMN13153357, study PRJNA577476) | soil metagenome | isolation source: 40 cm soil under Madrone tree | place: USA:California | collected 2016-06-14 | reverse complement strand
CTTTCAGAATCCGCCGAGCGTCGCTAGCTTACTGCCCTCTGATCTCGACGGGAGCGCGTTGCCTCCCGCCGGCCAGCCCAACTTCTTTGTGGATATCGCCGACTCCAGCGATCTGAGCATCTTCCAATTTCACGTGGATTTCGCGAATCCGGCTAAGTCCACGTTCACCGGACCTGTCTCTATTCCGGTGGCCCCTTTCACTGAGATCTGCGCGCGGGCCATCACTCTGGCGTGCATCCCCGAGCCGGCTCCGGGAGAAAAAGTCGACGGGCTTGGCGATCGCCTGATGTTCCGCTTAGCCTACCGCAATTTCGGTGACCACGAAGCGTTAGTGGTCAATCACACCATCAAAGGCGGCGCCTTGGCGGGAGTTCGATGGTACGAAATTCGCAATCCGAAGTCGGCACCGTCTGTCTTCCAGCAAGGCACGGTGGTAGACCCGAACACCAACTTCTGGTTGGGAAGTATCGCCATGGATAAGGGGGGCAACATCGCGCTCGGGTTCAGCGCCTCCAGCCGCGATCTAGATCCGAGCGTCTACGTGGTTGGACGCACGCCGAACGATGCTGCGGGAACGATGGCAGGCCCACTCGTCCTGGTGAACGGGGGCGGAGTTCAAGAGCAGTCTTTCAAGAGGTGGGGCGACTACAGCAGCATGGCGATCGACCCAAGCGACGACTGCACCTTCTGGTACACGCAGGAATATTACAAGACTAGCGGCAGCTTTAACTGGAGCACGCGCATCAGCGCGTTCAAGTTTGACTCTTGTAAAGGGCGCGGGAAGTAGCAGGTTTTGAAAGGCCAGATCAGGGTCCTTCGCGGGGGCTAGCCCAACCTCATGCAGATGTAAAGAAAGAGGGGGCCTGCATCAGGCCCCCTAGCTGAGACTTTCCTGCCTGTGAGGCGAGGTCAGGAACTGGTTTCCTTCAAATCATCGGAAGCTTGCTTGTTGGCCTTCTTTACCTCGGTCTTCGCGTCGGCGTTAGGCGCGAACCCTTGGATCGCTTTGCCGAGGCTCACGGCGCCCGTGCCGGTTACTTTCGCCTTAAGGGCGTCGAAGCCGCCAGGAATGTCCAGGTTTTTCGCCACATGTGCGGCGGCAACGCACTGTCCGATGTTCTTGAAGCTGCCGCAGGCTGTCTGTGCGTCTTCACCTGTCAACGTTTTGATCTTTCCGGCGATTGCGGTGTTGTGACTCAAGACGTCGCTGGGCGTGCCGTGCGACGTATCCGTATGGGTTGCGCCCGCAGTCGCATGGGAACTGCTCATGCCGGAGTCGCTGCCAGGGCCGCGTCCAGAGGGAGGTCCGCCCCCTGGATGGCGTTGAGCGAAGGCCGGTGCGGCAAACGCGAGGGCCAGAGCAGTGAACAGAGTCAGAATGTAGCGTTTCACGGTATTCCTCCTTAGCAATTTGGGGCTGGCAGCACACACTAGGCTTGTCACCTGCATGGACCGAGGACTGTTCCTATGGTTTTTAGGATGCGCCGATACGGGCTAGGGATGCAAGGCCTTGTGTGTGGACGGTAAATTCGGGACGGGCAATTTCGCTAACAGGCTCTGGGGCCGGCTGCATTAACAAACCGCCGGTGGTCGGCGTGTAAGAAGAGTTGCCGAACCCTGTGCCACTGTCACTGAAGATGATCTGTTCGGATGCGTTGGATGCACGCACTGCGGGCTGTGAAATCGCGAACAGAACGACTGCTGCTACAAGCAAACACAAAGTCGCTGCTGTCAAGATTCGAGACATTTTCAGACTCCTTCCATCAAGATTGGCCGAATCGTTGGTTGACCGGTGGGCTGTTGCCTGTCCAAGTTGCTGGAGTAGAGCGACGCGGGGAAGCGATGCTGCAACAACGAGGGGTGACAGGGAGTCTATGGCGCTGCCAAAGCGGGTGTCAAGACAGAAGGTTCGACATCTTGTTGATGGAGGTTGTCGCGCGCCGCATAATGGTGAGTGAGACGATTTGGAGGGAGCATGCCAGCGAAGAAATTGAGCGATGGTGAGGTAAAAGAGCGATTGGCCAAGGTGAAGGGCTGGAGCTTGCAAAACGGGAAGCTGCACCGGGAATTCCAGTGCAAGGATTTTGCGGCGGCGTTCGGGAACATGACGCGCGTGGCGCTGGCAGCGGAGGCGATGAACCATCATCCGGAATGGTGCAACGTGTGGAACAAGGTGGTGATCGATTTGAATACGCACAGCGTGAAGGGGATCAGCGATTACGATTTTAGTTTGGCGGAAAAGATCGACGAGATTTTTACGGCGTAGAATGACCGTCCTTGGCCTTTGCGTACGGGGCCCAAGAGCTTTTCGGTTCGCGGACCGCAATTCTAAGTTAACTTCTAGTTGATGATCGGCGCTCAGTCCCAGCGGGGGTCGCGCGGCTGGCTGCTCATAGCGTTGCGGTGGGCGGCCGCGCTGCTTGTTCTGGGCGTACTGCTACACTTCCTGCCCGTGGTACCGCTGCGCGCAGCCATCGCGCGCGTGCCGCTATCCAGTTTTCTCCTAGTGCTGCTGGGATACCTGTTGGCCCACTGCGTGGGCGTGGCGAAATGGCGGATGGTGGTGAACGCCGCGGGCGCGGAGCTGGATTTCGCGACCAGCGCGCAATGCTATGCGGGCGGACTATTCGGCACGCTGTTTCTCCCTTCGATTGTCGGCGGCGACGTGGTGCGGCTTGCGGTCGGATTGCAGCGCAGCCCGCGGCCAGCGGCGGTGCTGACGGGCAATTTGGTGGACCGCTTTTTGGACGTAACTGCACAGGCAGGTTTGGTGGTGCTGGGGCTGCTGCTGATTCCAGAGCTGGACTTGGTTCCTGACGAGTTGGAAGACACGCTGCAAAAGGTTTTTCTGGGAGTAGCGCTGGGACTGATTGTATTGCTCGGCTTGATGTTTCGGATGCGTAAGCGAATTTTGGGCGGGCGCTCGGTTCGCTTTCGCAGGCGGTTGGCGCGGCTGCGACACGCGCTGCGTTCGGTGTCGAAGCGTCCGGGGGTTCTGGCGCTCGGGTGGCTGCTGGGCACGGCTACGCAAATGTGTTTTTTGGTCTTAACGTCGCGGCTGGCAGCCTATTGTGGTCTGCGCTTGCCGCTGCGCGCGTGGTTGTTTGCGTGGCCGCTGGCCAAGCTGGCGGCGGTGCTGCCGTTGACACAGGGCGGCATCGGCGTGCGGGAAGCCGCGCTAGTGGGGTTGCTGGCTCCGTTCGGTGCGCCGGGATATCTGGTGCTGGCCGCGGGGCTGATCTGGGAAGGCATAATCATTGCGGGCGGACTGATCGCCGGGGGGCTGGCGCTGCTTCTGCAGCGGCGGGCCGAAGGCACTTAACTGCTAGGAGACCAGCGACGGACGGCGCCTTGACTCCCGCGGCCGCGGGGGTCAAGATGAAAATCCCTTCCTGTAGTTCCTTTGTCCGCAGAGGACTGACCTCTCCAGTCTCGTACTGTTCGGTTTCCGGATGATGACAGGAGCTATGCCTGCATTGTCGACGGATCGCGGGCTACACCTGGCCTCGCTCGAAGCTCCATGCCGCGGCACGGCTCCGCGCGGTGTGTGCGAAAAGAGGCCGGTTAACCTGCAGGCAAACTCGAAACACGAAGGCGCCGGGTATGACACTGAAACGACTGCGATTGCTGTTGGCGGAAGGAAGTCCGGGAGAAGCCGCGGAAACGCTGCGCGCGCTGTATGCCGGCAAAGAACAAGGGCTGGACCTGACGATTGTCTCGACGGTCGCGACACTGCTGGCGACCATTAAGGTCGTGGACCCGGAGGTCATTCTTCTGGATCTGGCGCTTAGCCTGCGCGAGCCCATGGACGCGGTACATTTGGTGCACCGCACGGCGCCGGAAGTGCCGCTGCTGGTCCTCGCGGAGGCGTCTGAAAAAGAACGCGCGGTGCGCAGCTTGGCAGAAGGAGCGACGGACTACCTGCTGAAGGGTTTCATTGACGCGCACACTCTGGAGCGCGCCCTGAGGGCGGCGCTGGAGCGCAACACGCTCAATGGCTTGACGGATTTGCTGCGCGACCCGGTCACCGATTTGTACACGCGAGACGGATTTCTGACCGTGGGTTGGCGGCACCAGCAGGAAGCGTTGCGCCGCGGCAACTCGCTGGTGCTGATCTGCGCGCTCTTCGAAAACCTGCAAGCGTTGCGGGAGGCCTTTGGGCCGGGAGCCGCGGACCGCGCCTTGAATGCAGTGGCAAAACTGCTGACGGAATGCTGCAGGCGCAGTGACGAGGTCGGCCGGCTGGGGGAAGCGCAATTCGCGATTCTGGGAGTCGACGCGGTGGCACCCAGCGCGGAAGTGATGCGCAGCCGCCTGGAACAGCATGTGGTAGTGCACAACCAAGGGCGCTCGCCGTGGGGGCCCATCGATTTGCGAACCAGCTTAGGTTCGTGGACAGCGCAAGACGGCCGGGGGTTTGGGGAGTTTCTGGACAGCGTGGAGTCGCGGTTGCGATTTGCCAAAGCGGAGTTGAAGAGCGAAGGGGTGACGCAAGGGTAGTTTGGAATCGCAAAACGTAAGGCGAGGCCGCGGATTCTGGCCGTCCGCGGGACTCTTAGGGACCTACCATGGGGGGCAGCCATGAAACCGGGAACGCTCGAAGAGAAGGCGCTGCATGACGAAAACTCCAACACGCAGGAAGCGTTGCGCCTTTCGGAAGCGCGCAATCGGGACCTGGTGGAAAATTCGATCTACGGGATTTTCCTCATGCGAGCGGACGGCTCGTTCTGCGACGCCAATCCCGCGCTGCTGCGCATTATCGGCTGCACAGCCGCGCGCGACCTCGAAACCCTGAATTTGGCGCGCGATATCTTCCGGTTTCCGGAACAGTATTCACGAGTCATCGCCGAGTGCCGGGAGAAAGGACAGGTGCGCGGCGCGGAGGTGGAGTGGCGACGATGTGACGGCGGGTTTGTGATGGTGCGGCTGAACGTGCGGCGGATTTCCGGCTCCGGCCAACCCGATGGCCTGGAAGTCATAGCCGAAGATGTTACCGAGCTGCGCGCCATCGAGCGGCAGTTGCAGCAAGCACAAAAATTCGAGGCCATCGGACAACTCGCCGGAGGCATCGCGCATGACTTCAACAACGTGGTGGGCGCGATTCTGGGCTGGGCCGAACTGGGCTACGAGCAAAACCGTGACAATCCGAAAGTGGCGGAACGCTTCACGCGCATCCGCGAGCAAGCCGGCCGCGCGGCAGCGTTGACGCGCGAGCTGCTAGCGTTCGCGCGACGCCAAGTGTTGCAGCCCCGCGCCGTGGATTTGAACACGGTGGCCGGCGGGCTGGTGAGCTTTCTGGACAAAGTGATCGGCAAAGACATCGAGTTCAAGTTTTTGAATGGCAAGCTCGACGCCGTAAAAGCGGACCCCACGCAGATTGAACAGGTATTGATGAACCTGTGCTTGAACGCCCGCGACGCCATGCCCGAGGGCGGCCGGCTGGTGATTGAAACGGAGATGGTGGAGTTGGACGATTCCTATTGCCGGTTTTATCCGTACGTGACGGCGGGGCGTTACGCGGTGATTTCCGTTTCGGATACAGGAATCGGCATGGACACGGAGACCCGCGAAAGGATTTTCGAACCGTTCTTCACCACCAAGGAACGTGGTAAAGGAACGGGCATGGGATTGGCCACGGCGTACGGCATCATCACCCAGCATGGCGGCTTCATCCACGTTTACAGCGAGCCGGGGCACGGAAGCCTGTTCCGCGTTTACCTGCCGGTGCTCGAAGGCGCGCGCAGCGAGGGAGCGGCGGAGAAAGTACCGGCTCCGTCGATGGCCGAGATGCATGGCACGGAGACCATTCTTATTGCTGAGGACCACGAATCCATCCGCGAGATGGCGCGGCAGGCGCTGGTCAGTATGGGTTACCGCGTGTTGTCCGCCTGCGACGGCCGGGAGGCGCTGCAACTCTGCGAGCATGAAAAGCCAGTGCTGGCCATTTTGGACGTGATCATGCCGAAACTGGGCGGGCCTGCCGTGGCAGCTTTGCTCGTGAAACAGTTTCCCGATTTGCACGTGGTATTCACCAGCGGCTATTCGGCGGATACCGGCGGCGTTCAGGCGGCCAACGGAAAAGCGTGCCATCTGCAAAAACCCTATAGCCCGACAACCCTGGGGCGGCTGGTTCGCGAGACTCTCGATCAGGAGGGTCAAAACAGCGGTGGCCCGAAGAATTGACCCCGGCAAGCTGGCGGTCGGTCGAAGGCCCCTGCCGGAGCATAATCTGACCGCTTTTGCGACAAGGTGTCCCACAACCGGTCGCTTTCGGACATGTGCATCGCTCTTCTGAGAGCACCTATCCATTGTAGTTTCTGTCATATAGAGACCTGATGGGCGTGGCGCTTGGACTGCCACTTGGACTCCTCGAATGAGCGCGGTCCCTATCACGTCTTGTCTCGATGACCGTCCGCAGACTCGCGCCAGGCTGCTGGCGGAAGCCCGCCGCGGTAACCGCGAAGCGTTTGCCGTTATGGTCTCGCCCTACCTGCCTGCGCTGTACCGCCGCGCCCGCGGGTTTACCGGGAATACCGCCGACGCAGAAGACGTCAGTCAGGAAGCCATGCTCAAAGCATGGACGCGCCTCGGACAGTTTGCCGGCAAGCACGGCGAATCCATCGATGACTTTCGTGCCTGGATCTCGCGCATCGCGACAAACAGTTCGATTGATCTGTTGCGGCAGCGGCGGGACGGGAAAATCGCGTCACTGGACGAGCACAAAGGACAGAGCGAAGAAACGCTCGGCAGCGGCATAGCTTCGGAAGAACAGGATCCGGAAGAGCGCTGCGCGCGCCGCGAAATGGGCCGGTTGCTGGCCAAAGCCATCTTGCAGTTGCCTCCGGACCTGCGCCAGGCGTGCTTGTTGCGCGATGTGCTGCATTGCTCCACGCAGGAAGTGGCCGGCCGGCTGGGAATTTCCATTGTGGCTGTGCGGCTGCGATTGTTCCGCGCGCACCGCCGCCTGCGTGAAAAATTGCAGGTTTCGCTGCAGCCAAATGCGAGGCCGCGGGCAGCCGAGCGGCAGGAATCGCAACGGCCAGCCCGCAGCTTTGTTCCCCTGAGCGCTGCGCCAGGGTATGCCAGCGGAGACTGATCTTAGCTGGCGCTCGACGCCGGTCGCGTTCCACTCGACCAAGGCGGAGAATATCGTTATTGGCTGCCATTATATTAGTTGACACCCGCCGTTCGCAGTGCTAAAAAATCGCGAAGACATGCCCTCTGGTGGTAAGTCTCTTACCGCATTGCGGCGATATCACGCGAGTGAAGCACCAGACCTGCCTGGCAGGGCAGGCCTGTTTTGCCGCTGAGGGGATGTCCGCAACACCCCACCACCCCGGGAGGTGAGAACCGATGCGTTTTCACCTCCTTTTTGTTTTTTTGCCCTAAACTTCTCTGATGCTGATGGAAGCGACGCAAGCGCCGCTGCTTGCGCTGAACCGCATCACGGTGATGCGCGGAGAGCACACGGCACTGCAGGACGTGACTCTGCGCGTCGACGTTGGAGAGCATGTGTGCATCCTCGGCCCGAATGGCTGCGGAAAATCCACGCTGATCAAAACCATCACGCGTGAATGCTATCCCCTGGTGAGCGAAGGCTCATCGATCTCCATCCTCGGGCGCGAACGCTGGAACGTCTTCGAGTTGCGATCGCAACTGGGTATCGTCTCGCCGGACTTGCTGGCCTCCTGTACCACAGACGCCACCGGGCGGGACGTGGTGCTTTCCGGATTTTTCAGCAGCACACGCATTTTTCCGCATCATGCGCCCCATCCCGGCCTGCTGGAAAAAGCCGAAACAGCACTACAACGACTGGGGATCGCGCACCTCGCCGACCGGCCGGTGGCGCAAATGTCTTCGGGCGAAGCGAAGCGCACGCTGATTGCGCGGGCGCTGGTGCATGAGCCGCGGACGCTGCTGTTTGACGAGCCCAGCAACGCGCTGGATATTGGCGCAAAGATGCAGCTCCGCGAAACGATGCGCGAGCTGGCGCGAGGTGGACTGGGAATTCTTCTGGTCACCCATCACGTGTCGGAGATCATTCCGGAAATCAAGCGCGTGGTGCTGCTGCGCGAAGGCCGCGTCGCGGGTGACGGTCCGAAGGAGGAACTGCTGACGGCGGAGCGGCTTTCCGCTCTTTTCGGCGCGCAAGTGCAGCTCGCGCGCCGCGACGGCTATTTTTTTGTGTTTTGAACATGCGGCAAGCTAAAGCCCGGCATGACAACTCCGGCAGGTAGATGGAAAAATAGCGAGGTCCGCCAGTGGGCGGGCTATTCCTGCGGCTTGAGCGAGCGATGGCTGGCCACGGTGCGGGCTTCCGGATGGCGAGGCGTCCAATCTTCCGGCGGGAATGCCACGCGCCAAAAAGCCGGCCGCGGCGAGGAAAACTCCAGCCCAATTTCCGCTTTCCCGGAGCGCACGGGACCCAGGAAGGCCACGTGGCATTCCTGCTCTTCCTCTGTGCGTTTATGCTGCAATAAAACTTTGCTGCCGCTGGTCAGCCTGGCCTTCAACAACACCAGCGCGCCATGCGCGTTGATAGCCAGCGTTTCGGTCTCTTCTTCGATGGACTTGCCTTGAGCATCTTCGCCGCGGATGCGCACGGAAACCTGCATCAACACCCGCTGGCTGCGGCGGCGCGCCACGGGGTTCATGGATGCACTATGGGTCTTACCCATTGCAACCTCACTAAATTCAACTATACCCGGCGGGAGAGAATTGTCGAGCGGGTTACGGGCGGGCGTTTCCAAACAGTGCAGAGCGTGGCGGGAGTTGGTCAGCTGCGCTGCTCGATGGGCACGTAGTGGCGGGTATCGTGGCCCAGATAAATCTGCCGAGGCCGCGCGATCTTTTGCTCCGGGTCCAGCAGCATCTCTTCCCACTGCGAAATCCAGCCGGAGGTGCGCGGGATGGCAAACAGCACTGGGAACATGGTCATCGGAAAGCCCATGGACTGATAGATGAGGCCGGTGTAAAAGTCCACGTTGGGATACAGCTTGCGTTTGATGAAGTACTCGTCTTCCAGCGCGATGCGTTCGCACTCCAGCGCGATTTCCAGCAGCGGATTCTTGCCCATCAGGTCGAAAACTTCGTAGGCCACTTTCTTGATGATGCGCGCGCGGGGATCGTAATTCTTGTACACGCGGTGCCCGAAGCCCATCAACTTGGTCTCGCCGGTCTTTACGCGCTTGATGAAGTCCGGAACTTTCTGCACCGAGCCGATTTCCATCAGCATGCGCAGCACTTCTTCGTTGGCGCCGCCGTGCAGCGGCCCGTAAAGAGCGGCGATGGCCGCCGCTGTCGCCGAATAAGGATCGACATGCGAGCTGCCCACGTTGCGAATCGTGCTGGTGGAGCAATTCTGCTCGTGGTCGGCGTGCAGGATGAACAAGACGTCGAGCGCGTGCTCCAGCGTGGGATTCGGGCGGTAACGGCTCTCCGTGGTGCGGAACAGCATGTTCAGGAAATTTCCCGGGTAACTCAGCTCATTGTCCGGATAGACGAACGGCATGCCCAGCGAGTGCCGGTAAGAAAAGGCGGCAATCGTGGGCATTTTGCCAATCAGCCGGTAGGTCTGCTTCCTGCGCGACTCCGCGCTGAAGATGTCTTTAGCGTCGTGATAGAAGGTGGAAAGCGCGGCGATGGTGGAAATCATCATGCCCATGGGGTGGGCATCATAGTGAAAGCCGTCGAGAAATTTCTTGATGCTTTCGTGGATGAAGGTGTGGTGCGTGACGTGGTAGGTCCAATCCTTCAACTGCTCGGAGGTGGGCAGCTCGCCGTGCTGCAGTAGATAGGCGGTCTCGAGATAGGTGCTTTTCTCCGCGAGATCTTCGATGGGAAAGCCGCGGTAGCGCAGGATGCCCGTGTCTCCGTCAATGTAAGTGATCCTGCTGATGCACGAAGCCGTGTTGTTGAAGGCCGGGTCGTAACTCATCATCCCAAATTCTTTAGGATCGACCTTGATTTGCCGCAAATCGCTGGCCCGGATGGTGTCGTGGGTGATGGGAACCTCGTAGGTTTTCCCGGTGCGATTGTCAGTGATGGTGAGGGTATCGCGGGACACGGAGGGCGCCTCGGCTTTTCGTGTTGTCGTGGTGGTCGGAGCGGAATCCATTGGGCAACCTCGAAGCGGCGGCAAAACTCGTTACCGTATCACTGTACACCCAAAGCGGGATTGTCGGAAATGGCGGGGCGCCGGGTACTGCGGGCAACAAGTGCTTGAAACTAAAGGAATAGCGGGGTTTGCGGGATAGGAGCGGGCCCGCCCGATTCTACCTCTTGACAATAGTCGTGATAACGAGTATTATGCGGTCCTCGACCTTGGAGGTAGGCCATGATCAACATCCGCAAAAGCAACGAACGCGGCCACGCCAATCACGGCTGGCTGGACACTCATTTCACTTTCTCTTTCGCCGATTACTACGACCCGAAGCACGTCCATTTCCGCACGCTGCGCGTCATGAACGACGATCGCGTTGCCGGCGGCGGCGGTTTTCCCATGCACCCGCACCGCGACATGGAAATCGTCACCTACGTGCTGGAAGGCGCGCTGCAGCATCGCGACAGCATGGGCAACGGCTCGGTCATCAAGCCCGGCGACATCCAGTACATGAGCGCGGGAACGGGAGTGACGCACAGCGAGTTCAACGCCTCGCCGACGGAACTGGTGCACCTGTACCAGATCTGGATGTTTCCGGAAAAGCAGGGACAGAAGCCCGCTTACGACCAGAAGAATTTCACGGTAGCGGAAAAGCGCGGGAAGCTGCGCCTGGTGGCCTCACCGGACGGCCGCGAAGGCTCCGTGAAGATTCGCCAGGAAAACGAGCTGTACGCCACGGTGCTGGGCGCGGGTGAATCGGTGAAGCATGCGCTCAAGCCGGAGCGCCACGCTTACGTGCAGGTGGCGCGCGGCAGCGTCAAGCTCAACGGCACGGACCTCGCGGAAGGCGACGGCGCGGCGATCTCCGCCGAAAAATCCGTGGAGCTGACCGCAGTAAGGGACGCCGAAGTGCTGCTGTTTGATTTGGCGTAAGACGGAAAGCGACGGGTGGAGTGCAGGAAAAGCGCATTCAATTCCCGCGCTTCACGGTCAGGCGTTGGGCGCGCCGAGCGGCTGAAACACCGCCTGGAACTTGGGCTTGCGCGCCGTATACAGCGCGGATCCCGCTCCCACCAAGCCAAAGAGCAGCGACAGCGCGCCGCTGCCTTTGCTCTCAATCTCCCACAGGTG
>WNFR01025164.1_pt1 | contig 11234 bp, 8 predicted proteins | sample 5400221 | NCBI WGS metagenome assembly WNFR01 (sample SAMN13153357, study PRJNA577476) | soil metagenome | isolation source: 40 cm soil under Madrone tree | place: USA:California | collected 2016-06-14 | reverse complement strand
CGGACCTTTTCTCGCCCGAAAAGTTCCCGTTTTTTGGGGCTGATATTTCGACGACCGGGTACTACGGTTTTCCACTCAACCAGGGCGTCATCAAAATCGCGAATCACGGCCTCGGCCGGGAGATGTCGCCTGGGTCGGCGGAACGCGCGGTCACGCCGCAAGAAGAAAAAGACCTGCGCGAATTTTTATCCGCCTCGTTACCCGCGCTAGCGAACGCGCCGATTGTTTACACCCGCATTTGCATGTACTGCGACACGTATGACGGAGATTTTTGGATTGCACCCGATCCGGAGCGTTCGGGCTTGGTTATCGCGACCGGAGATTGCGGACATGGATTCAAATTCGCGCCCATGCTCGGGGAGATCACGGCCGATGCCGTCGAAATGAGAGCGAATCCGCTTTTGCAAAAATTCCGTTGGCGACCGGAAGTGAAAGCAGGGGCGACGAAAGAAGCCGCGCGATTTCGGGGGAAAGACTAGAGCAGCTTCACCCGGCGCGGCCGGGCCGCTCCGAGCGGAGCTTAAACGTTTTCCCGTAGTGTATTCTATAAACGTATCACGCCTATGGCGTTTTGCTGATCGCTTCCAATATCAATGCTAAACACACACGCTTCCAGCTGCCTTTTAGGAGTTCGCAGCGAGACGCTTGCGCTACTTTACTGCTTCTTTCTTTGGCTGGCGTTTGAGCAACGTAATTTGCTTGATGCGTGCAGAATCGGACGGGCTCCAAGTAGCGACCTCCGGATCGTCTTTAAAAGCGTTGTGCACGATGCGCCGTTCGTAGGAATTCATCGGTTCGAGCTGCAGCGAACGGCCAGTGATACGGACGCGTTCGGCCAGTTCGCGCACGCGCTGCACAATGCGGTCCTCACGCATTGAACGATACATCTCGCAATCGACTACCACTTTCGGCGCATCTTTGTCTTTTGCCTGAAGCAGCCGGTTGAGCAGGAACTGGATTGCTTCGAGCGTTTCGCCGTCGCGTCCGATTAGCCGCCGACTTTCCTCGGTGTAAATTTGCAGAACCAGATTGTCCGCCTCGTTGCGCGACTCCTCGATTTGCACGACAAAACCGAGATAACCGAGCATGGTGTCGAGCAATTCTTTCGGTGTCATCATCGTTTTCGCTTGGCGGCTGGCGCGACTTTTTCGAGCTTCGGCATCGGTTGTTGTTTGTTCAGGTAGAATTGCAAAATGCTGAAAAGATTTTGGGCAGTGTAATACAACGCGAGCGCTGCCGCAAAATTGTAGCAGAAAAACAAAAAGATCAGCGGCGTAAACATCATCACGCGCCGTTGCGTGGCATCGCCCGTTTTTGGCGTCATTTGCATGAGCCAGATCTGGGTCGCGGCCATGCAAAGTGGGATGATGTTGATCGGCCAGCCGAGCATGGGCAAATGCGCCACGGTGTCGGGCTGGGAAAGATCGCGTACCCAAAGGAACTTTGCGTTTCGCAATTCGACCGCCTGGGCTAGCATTTGATAAAGGCCAAAGAAGATCGGGATCTGGATCATCATGGGCAGACAGCCGCCCACGGGATTGATCCCGTACTCTTTGTAGAGCTTCATCACCTCCTGGTTCATGCGGGTCGGGTCGTCTTTGTATTTTTCGCGCAACTCCTGAACTTTCGGCGTCAGCAGCGACATCTGCCGCATCGAACGGTTGGCTTTGCCCTGTAATGGCCAGAGCACCATTTTGATGATCGCGGTCAACGCGAGAATTGCGGCGCCATAAGATCCCAACAAGCCGTGCAACAAGTTGAGGAAATTGAGCAGAAACTGGCTGACCAGTTTGAAGATGCCGAAATCCATGATCTCGGCTTCGTTGTGCGGAAGGGTCGCGAGCCGATGGTAGATTTTTGGACCGGCGTAAATCTGGAACCGCGCGTTGTAAGTCTGCCCCGGCGGCAGTTGAAACGCCGGCATGCGCATGGCGCCTTGGAGCCCGTACATTTTTTCCTCGGGCTTGATATCGAAACGATGGCCCCAAACGCCGTTCGCTTTGGCAGTTAGCGGTGCGACCAGCGTGGTGAAGAATTGATTACTCACTGCTGCCCACTCCATGTTGCCAAGATCCTGCTGATAGTAGGCCTGGGCGACGTGTTGACCCACGCCAAGGAATCCGCTCCCCCCTCCGAACCAACCCACGTCGATCCCTTTGGCCTTTCCATCAATGCACCAAACGATGCGCGTGAAGTAGGAATAATCCTTGGCGTGAATCGGCGCCGCCGATCCAAGCGAAACGAAATAACCGGCGTTCGCATACGGTTTCGCGCCGCCGTTAACAAGATCGACATCCAGCTCGACGACAAAGTTGTCTTTCTTTTCGTCGCTCTTCGGAAAGAAAAACTTTTTCCGAATCGTAATGCCATCCGACGCAGGCCTTTCAAACTTAACGCTGCCGTCCGCATCACGGGACGGGGTGAACTCGGGGAGCGCGGGCGCAGCTGGCTGGTCTATGATCGCGCCGATGGGCACCTGCTGCGGCGAATTCAAAACAACGCGCTTGTCGCCTTCGGCGAGGTGATTGAGCAGCACCGCTTCGCTGATACCGCCGCCGCGATTCGTTAGGCGCAACTCGACGTCGGCGTTGCGCAACGTCTCGATTTTCTCTGGGAAACTTGGGGTCGATTCAACCACTGCCGGAGTGGCTGAGGGCAGAGGCGAAACGAGGGGCGCGGGCGAAGGACTAGCGCCAGCAATCAGTGGCGGCGCAGTTGGCGATGCCGTGATTGTCGATGGACGCGGCGGAGCCTGGCGCGCGGCCCACCATTCCCAGGCGACCAAGCCGATGACGCAAAGTGCAATGACAATCCACGCGGTTCGATCCATAAAACTTTTTGCGCTGGCTAATCACACGCAGCGATCGGCGAGATCGACAATTACAACGCGCGATGGAACGGGATCGTGACCGCAACCGCCCCATGGTTGACAGCGCCCCAGCCGTTTCAGTCCCAACCAACCGCCGCGGAGAAAGCCATGCGTCTCTATTGCTTCCAAAAAATATCGCGAACAAGTCGGCTCAAATCGGCAACCAGAACCGGGCCCGCCGATCAACGAGAGCAACGGCGAGATCGCAAATTGATAAAGGCGAATGAAAGCGCGGAAGATTTTGAGCATCAAGGCGCTAAAATAGAAGCGCGCCTAGCCAGACGCAACCATTCATCTTCCAACTGTCGATACGTTGCGCGCGCTGCATCTGTTCGCGCGATTGTCACTACCCACACTGGATCGACAATCTCGTGCTGATGCTTGCGGACGATCTCACGCAGACGTCGCCGGACACGATTGCGCAGGACCGCGCCGCCGATCCTGCCGGAAGTCACAAACCCGGCGCGAAGGCCATCGACTCTCGCTTCGGCGAGCACACCCAGCATCAACAGTTTGCCGCGCTGAGTGCAGCCGACTTTCCGGACGAGCTCGAATTGCGAACTTGCCGTCAACCGCCGAGTCTTCGGAAACGAAAGATTTTTCGCCGGCATGCCGATTGTCGATCTTAGGACTGTCGATGTACAGCAAAAGTCTTTCCCCGAAACATGTTCGGGAAAAGACTTTGCTTTGTAAATTAACCGACTCCGAATTTACGGAGAAGGCGACGCATTAATGTTGACGTTCGTCTCCGTTTTCTCCGTCTTGGTCGCGGGAGATGGATTTACGATCGTCGTATTCGTTTCCTTTTTCTCTGTCTTCTCTGCGGGCGGATTATTCACGGTCGTCTCTTTTTGTTCGCAAGCTGCGAGCAAAGCCAGTCCCGTAAACAGACAAACGTATTTCTTCATACAAGTAGATCGACCCCGCCAGCCCATTCAGTCGTTTTTACGGCGTCGTAGCCGGCGAAGCGGCAGGCGACGCAGCTTCCGCCGGACTGGTGGCTGTAGTTGCTTCGGGTGAAGCGGCCGCACTTGGTGCGGCAGTTTCGGTTTTCTGTTCACAAGCCGCGAGCAACGCGGCGCCAGCCAAGATGCAGATATATTTTTTCATAAGTTTAGATCGATGGTGCATAGTCGGTTAAATAGTTATTCGGAGCAAGGTGACTTTTCGTTTCAAAATGGCGAATCGTATTTCAAGCCGTGCGCGTCGGCCACCGCCCGACACGTCAATTTTCCATCGCGACTATTGATTCCGCCAACGAGCGCCGGTTGTTTTTTGCACGCTTCCTCCAAACCGAGATCGGCCAGCAACTCGACATACCGATAAGTGATATTGGTGAGCGCCTGCGTGGCCGTGCGCGCGTAGGCCGCCGGCATATTCGCGACACAGTAATGCGTCACGCCCTCCTCGACATAAACAGGATCGACATGAGTCGTCGGTCGCGACGTCTCAGCGCAACCGCCTTGATCGATTGAGATATCGACGAGTACGCTGCCGGGTTTCATTTTTCGCAGCATTGCGCGCGTAATCAGCTTCGGAGCCTTCGCTCCCGGCAATAAGACTGCGCCAATGAGCAGATCGCAATCGGGCATCAGTTCCATCAAATTCGCTTCGCTCGAATAGAGCGTGTGCAAATGGTCCATGGCCAGATCGAGAAATCGCAATCGCTCAACATCGATATCGAGAATGGTTACATCTGCGCCCAGACCTTTCGCCATTCGCATAGCGTTCACGCCCGAGGTTCCGCCGCCAACGACCACGACGCTTCCCGGTAAAACTCCCGGCACTCCTCCAAGCAACACCCCGCTGCCACCGTTGTATTTGGCCAGAAAATACGCGCCCATCACCACCGACATCCGGCCCGCGATCTCACTCATTGGCTCGAGCAGAGGCAAACGATTGCCGATTTGAATTGTTTCGTAGGCGATGCCGGTTACACCTGATTTTAGCAACGCTTCGGTGAGCGGCTTGCTCGCGGCCAGATGCAAATAGGTGAAAAGAATCTGGCCCTTGCGCAAAAGCGGGAGCTCGGCTTTGAGCGGCTCTTTCACTTTCACGATCATGTCGGCACGCGCAAAAACGTCCTTGGCAAGATCGACAATCTCCGCGCCAGCCTTGACGTATTCGTCGTCGGGATAACCGGACCCGACGCCGGCGCCTTTTTCCACGAGCACGGAATGACCGCGCTTGGTTAACTGCTGCGTGGCCGATGGCAGCAATGCGACACGCTGTTCCTGTTCTTTGATTTCCTTTGGAACGCCGATGATCATTTGAAGAAGTGAAAAGTGACCGGTGACCAGTGACAAGCAAGAAAGAATGTCCCGCTCTTACTGATCACTCGTGACTCATCACTGGTCACTCAATTTAGCGATGGATCATCGGGCGCGGCGGCCAGCATTTTGTACCAAGGTCCAAGCCCGCGCATGATGTCGAACCAGAGTCGCGGCAGACGTTCCGGTTTGAACGAGGCACGGCTTGGCTTGTGGACGATCCAGGCGCGTTCTTTCATTTCCGCCTCAAGCTGTCCCGCGCCCCAACCCGCGTAACCGACAAACGCGCAGATCGACAGAGGATCTTCTCCAGCCAATGTATTTGCCTCGTCCATGCCGACATCGTGGTTCAGTTTCAAGCCTTCGCCTTTATGCCATTCGAACGCACCAAACATCAGCTGATGCTTGCCGACTGGTCCGCCGAGAAAAACCGGAACTTTGGCCAGGCCTTCGGGGGGCGCTTCGGTCACCAGGTCCGCAACATTTTTATCGAGCGGCCGATTGATGATCACCCCGAGAGCACCGTCGTCGGGATCGTGCGCGAAGTTGTGCAAGTCTTCGCATTTTTGAGCATCGGAAAGATCGACAATGAGACTGGGCATCCGCTAGCGGTCTTGGCGTGATCGGAATAAAACCTATAATTTTACGCAAAATTTTGTTGCGGCATCCTTTAAGCTCGGTTACTAGCAGCACAGATTTCGAAGATTGTTCTGGGGGGAACAGCCGCCCTTCACGCCCATCGGGCGTGGGGGGCGGTACTTTTTTAGGGACAAGCAGGAGCAAACGCCCAACTCTGAATGGAGCGAGTGGGACGAGCGACATGCACGGTAAAGCCGCGAGGGTAGCGGAGAGCGAAGCGGGAGCTGAGCGAATGAACTTCCAACAAATGCCAGTCCGGTCCGCCAGTCGGACGGACTCGTCCTGTGGCGAGCTCGGACCAATCTCGAAATTACGAACACGCGGCCGAATTTCCTGGCCGATAGCTTTAACCCTCGTCGCGCTCATCGTCGCCGCGGTTGTCGTGATTATTTTCCTGCGGTTGGAAAGTTGGCCAGCGCGCACGCTGACCCAGGGGACCGCCGATCTCGAACGCCTTGGCCGGGATTTGCGTTCGGCCTTTATCAAGATCGGGCACTTGGAGCCGCGAATTACGATCAACAATCGCACGTTCGCGGAACAATCAACGCCCGCGAGCGAGCTCGTTGTTTTGACCCGGCAATTGAAGGTGAAGCGCGAATTCTTGCACACGTGGGCGGGAAGTTCGAAGCGGATCAAGCTGAGCGGCACGTTCACGGTCAAAGCCGGTTTTGATTTACGGGAGGATGTCGCCGTCGACGTCCGGCCGGAGGAAATCGTGGTGCGCGTTCCGCACGCACAGATTCTCGGCGTTGAACAAACGCGCGTGGACGTGCTCGCGCTTGAGAACGGACTCTGGAATCGCATCTCCAGCGCCGATCTTCAAAATGAGCTCGCCGAGCTCCCGCAGTTGGCGCGGCGGCAGGCGGCGGAAATTGATCTGAGCGGCGAAGCCGAGCGTGAGTTGCAAGGCCAACTCAGCAAACGGATCCGTACCGGCCAACCGCTGCGGTTGATCTTCGCGAGCGCGGCCAAAACAGATTAACAGGTAGGGGCGGTTCACACGCCTTCGCCGAAGCGCTTCGGCGGCGCAAGCCGAACCGCCCGCGAACGCCAATCCGGCTCGGATCGATTGGGGTCAATCGCCCCTACCTTGTGCTAAGCGCGCTTTCCCAGTAAAGCAGTGGAACGTCGATGCCGAAAAATCGTCTGCTGCTCATCTGTCTATTGTTCGTTTTGGCGGGATTGAGCACAGTTGTTCTCTCCCCGTTTCTCGTCTCCGGCGGTCTTCGCGTATGGCTTCGATGGCAGGCGCATCGCCAGGGACTAAGCATTGAACTGGGGAAAATCGGCGCGCCGTTCCTGCGCCCGGTCACAATCGAGCGCGTCCACATCACCAATCCGCGTGGATCAAAGTTGGATGCCGATCTGAGCGTCGACCGCGCGATTGTCGATTTTAACCTCGCCAGAATTCTGACCGGCGCGCGCGGCCGCGCCGTTCGCTCCTTATCGATCGAAGCGGTGCGCGCGGAGATGCACCGCACATTTCCGGGACAGGCAACGGCATCGCGAGTGGATTGGTCGACCTGGCAAAAGCTGCTCCCGCAAAATTTTAACTTCCATCACCTCGATTTGCGGATCGAAAACGGCTCGACCATCGTTCTGCTCCACAACGCTTCACTGTCCGGTAGCGAAATCGAAGCGGGTCATTTTAGCGCCGGCGAGCTGACGATTGGCTCGCCGTGGTTTCGCCAGACTTTTGCAGGATTGCGCGGCGCAACGAAGTGGCAGGACGACCGCCTCACCATTGGCGGAGTCACCTTGACCCGCGGTCTCGATCTTCAATGGATGACAACCGATTTCTCGCGGCTTGCTAAACGACGGTCCGACGTCCAATTCGACCTCGACGCGTTCGGCGGCAAAATCCGAGCGAGTCTTTCAAACGAATGGCGCCCTCAAAACTCCACCTGGAACATCGCCGGCGCGGCCACCGGCATTTCGCTCGCACAAACCTCCGAAGCGATCGGCTTCACCGATCGACTTGGCGGTTCGGTGCGCGCTTGCAATTTCACTTTCCGGGGCGATCCGCGCGGTGCGACACAGGCGACTGCATCCATTTGGGCTGAAATCATCGGCCTAAGCTGGCGAGATCGCTCTGCTGATGTGATCATGCTCGGCGCAGCTCTTTATAATCGGCAGATCCAGCTTCAGCAGCTTTACGTCAAACAGCACAAGAATCAGTTGACGATGAGCGGCGAAGGATCGCTTCCATCGAAATCATCGGATTGGCTCAGCCCGGATTTCCGCGGCGACATTTCGGGATCAATCACAGAGCTCGGCCAATTTGCGCGTCTTTTCGGGGCCGAACCGGGCGACTTTGCAGGGGCAATCGCAATCAACGGCACGATGAACACTCGCGACCGGAAAATCGGCGGTCATCTCACTGCGACTGGAAACTCGTTATCGATCTTCAAGACGCAAATCGACAATCTCACCATCAAATTGAGCTTGAAACCGAACGAGTTCGAGCTCGAGCAATTGGAAATCAATCGTAAGAAAGATTTCCTGCGCACCCACGGCAAGATCGAGCTGGGGCACGAACATAACTATTCCGGATCGCTCAACGCTGCCGTCAGCAATCTGTCGGAATATTTGTCGATCTTTCGCGGACCTGAGGGAACCCCGTCGAAGCCAATCGCGGCGGAAACTCAAGTCACCGTTGATTCAGGATCGTGGGACGCTCGCGGAATTTTAAACATCGCGGATTCGCGCCCGCTTAATGTCGGCGCCAAGTTCGCACTCAAGTTCGGACAAGATTGGAAAGCGTCTCCCCTGGAGGTGACGGTCGATTTTCCGGCGATCTTCCTCGCCAACGCTCCCCAATTCTTTCATCCGCCGATTTTCAATAACGGCATTTTAAGCGGAAAAATCGTTTTATCCGAAACATTGCAGCACCCGCACCTCGCCGGTGACGTCCAGTTACTAAGCGCCCAATTGCAAAATGCGCCGGTTGATCTGACACAGGCAAGCGCCCGCCTGACGTTCAATGGGCCCCGGGCGACGGTCGATTTCTTCAACGCCGGAACCAACGATGTCGATCTTTCATTCCGTGGTGAAATTGATTTTCGGGATTCGAACGATGTCCTGGCCAAGATCTTCCCGAGCACGCCCGTTTTCGATCTGATGAACGCTCCGATCCAGTGTGCGAGTCAGATCAAATTGGAACCGGTGGCGATCACGCTCGCGCCAATGATTGACGAGCTGGATGTCCACGGCGGATTTTTCGGGCGCGATTGGACCATCGGTTTGGGAGAGGCTGGAGAAACCCAAACGCCGGCGGCCGCGGCAAGGACGATGCGACAATTCCCGTTATGTTTCAGTGACGGCAGCGCGAACAAAATTTTAACTCTCGGCTTACATCCGCGGGCAAAACCCGAAGTCTCTCGCCCGAAAAAGCGCGCGAAGCGCCGTTAGGTAGGGGCGGTTCACCGAACCGCCCGCGGGCGATTTGGGTCAATCGCCCCTACCTGAGCTACAGCCTTCGATCCGATTTCGTGCTCACCAGCCAGCGCGTCAATTTCTCTTCCAGATCGCGGGTGAGATCGATCCGCAAATCTGCTCCCGCATCCACACGCAATGGATCGCCGGCGGGCCGATCGAAAAGAAGCTGAACCCGACGCGCGCCGGGCGAACCGGCCAGGATCTCGCGCACTTCGCGCAGCTCCTCGCTTGTCGTCGCCGGTGAAAATTGCAAGAGGACGGCTGGCTCGTCGAACGTAGTTGTCGATCTTTCTTGCCGAGCAGTAGCCTCGCGAAGGCTGGCATTCGCGTTCTGCGCGCCGTTCGTCTTTTCCGTTGTAAGCACTCTCACTTTTTGGGCAGTGGCACGAAGCGAATCACCACGGGTGTCGATCGTCCCTTGAAGCTCGATGACACGACCAGTTGCAAGCGCCTCGGAAACTTTCACGTAAACATCATTCCAAATGACGACTTCGAGCGTCCCGGTCAGATCTTCAATCCACACAACCGCGAACGGTTTCCCTTCTCTGCGGGTGAACTTCTTGTCGATCTGCACGATCGCGCCGCCGGCTTTGAATTGTGCGCGATCGTCCAGCTCGCCTAACGAAGCGATTGCCGGATAATTTTTCGCCGCGAAAAGACCGATATAAGCATCGAGGGGATGCCCGCTGACATAAAAACCGAGCAATTCTTTTTCGTAGCTAAGCTTTTCGTGTTCGCTCCACGGCGTGACCGATCTTTTTCTGGTCGAAGTTGCCGCGTGGGTGGCGTCGTCGAAAAGTGAAACCTGACCTGCGGTGCGGTCGCGGTGCGCGGCCGCGGATGAGGCGAGCGCTTCATCGATGCAATCAAAAAGCTCGGCGCGATCTCGGCCAAGAAAATCGAACGCGCCGGCTTTGATTAAACTTTCGAGCATCTTTCGATTGGCCACGCGTGTCCCGATTCGCCCACAAAAATCCTCCAGCGAAGTGAATTCCCCTCCCCGCTCGCGTTCCTGGATCGACATCTCCATCGCGCTTTCGCCCACATGTTTGATCGCCGCCAAGCCGTACCGGATGGCGTTGCCATTGTAGCCGCGGTCGCTGACCGCGGGACCGGGGTCGGCGACCCCGGCTACAGTCTTTTCCGGCGTAAACTTCAAATCGCTCTTGTTGACATCCGGCGGCAAAATCGAAATACCCATACGTTTGCATTCGCCGACGAAGACGGAAATTTTTTCGGTGTTCGCGATTTCGTTGCTGAGCAGCCCGGCCATGAACTCAACCGCGTAATGCGCCTTTAAATACGCCGTGTGGTAACTGATCAAGCCGTAGGCGGCGCTGTGACTTTTGTTAAATCCGTAGCCGGCAAATTTCTCGAGCAAATCGAAGATCGCGTTCGCCTTTTTCTCCGGGATTTTGTTAACGCGATCGCAGCCCTCAATAAAATTCTTGCGCTCCTTCGCCATCGTTTTCTTGTCCTTCTTTCCCATTGCGCGGCGAAGAAGGTCGCCTTGAGCGAGCGAGTAACCGGCCAGTTTGCTCGCCGCCGCCATCACCTGCTCCTGATAAATCATAACGCCGTAGGTGTCGGCGCAGATTTCTTCGAGCAGCGGATGCAAATACTTGATCGGCGCCTTCCCCTTTTTCGCTTTCACGAATTCGGGAATCAGCTCCATCGGGCCGGGCCGGTAGAGCGCGATCAACGCGATGATGTCGTCTAGTTTCTTAACGTCGAATTGCTTCGACAAACTCGTCATGCCGCCGGACTCCATTTGGAACAAGCCGGTGGTTTCGCCGCGATTGTAAAGATTGAACGCCGCGGGGTCATCGAGCAGAATATTCTTTAACGAGAATTCCGGCTCGCGTTTGTGAATGAGGGCAAGCGTGTCCTCAATCACCGTGAGCGTTTTAAGCCCGAGGAAATCCATCTTCAGCAACCCGAGATCGTTCAACGGTCCCATCGCATACTGGCTGATGACGTCATTGCCTTTGACGTCGCGGCAAAGCGGGATGTAATCG
>WNFR01016895.1_pt1 | contig 11234 bp, 9 predicted proteins | sample 5400221 | NCBI WGS metagenome assembly WNFR01 (sample SAMN13153357, study PRJNA577476) | soil metagenome | isolation source: 40 cm soil under Madrone tree | place: USA:California | collected 2016-06-14 | reverse complement strand
GGCGCTGACGGGTTTGACCGAAGCGCAAATCGAAGCGGTCATCGCGCACGAGCTCGCGCATATTCGACGGCTGGATTGCTTCGTGAATCTTTTCCAGATCGCCACGGAAACGCTGCTGTTCTACCACCCGGCAGTGTGGTGGGTGAGCCAGCGGATTCGCGCCGAACGGGAGAACTGCTGCGACGACGAAGCAATTGCGGTTTGCGGCGACGCCGTGAATTACGCGCGAGCGCTTACGCTGATGGAAGAATGGCGGACGGCGCCGGCCTTGATGATGGCGGCCAATCGCAGCCCGCTCGGAGAGCGGGTGATGCGGCTACTCGGATGGAATGGAACCGCCGGAAGAATTCGCGTGGCGGGGCTAGCCGGGAGTTTCGTTTGCTTGGTGGGAGCGCTGCTGGCAGCCAACGCTTTCCTGGGCGTGGCGCACGCCGCGTGGGGCAGCGCCGCTCCGGGGAGGCAGGAGCAAGGAAGCAGCAGCGTGATTGTGGTTACGCCGGAGGCTGCTCCGTCGAAGGAACGCGCCGCGCAAGCCGCGAAACCAGCGCCCGCTGTCCAACCCGCACCGAAACCGCAACCGAACCCGGCCAGCGAACCGCAGACAGCGAACGATGGCAAGAAGCAATCGTACATGGATGCGATGGCGGCGGCAGGCGTCAAGATTACGGACGTGGACGAACTCATTTCCCTGAAGATTCAGGGCGTAACGCCAGAATACATCAAGGGGATGCACGATCTTGGATTGCAACCCAACGCGGAAGAACTCATCGGGATGAAAGTACAGGGCATCACCCCGGAATACGTTCGCGAGATGCGGAAGTTTGATTCGAACGCCAGCATTGATGATCTGATCGGGATGAAAGTGCAGGGCATCACCCCGGAATACTTTCGTGAGGCGCGGAAAACCTATTCCAACCTCAGCATCGAGGAACTGATTGGAATGAAGGTGCAGGGGATCACGCCGGAGTATGTCCGCGAATTCCACGACTTGGGTTTGCAACCGAGCGCGGATGAACTCATCGGGTTGAAGGTGCAGGGCGTGACGCCGGATTACGTAAAGGAAATGCGAGCTACCGGATTGAAACCCAATACCGACGAGTTGATTGGCATGAAAGTGCAGGGAATCACGCCGGAGTACGTGAGATCGACGCAAGCGGCGGGCTTCAAGGACCTGGATTGCGATGAGCTGATCGGAGCGAAGGTGCAAGGAGTGACGCCGGAGTTTATCGAGAAGGCGCGGAAGCACGGTTTTCAGAATTTGACTCTGGACAAGCTGATCGCGCTCAAGCACGCGGACGTTCTGTGAATCTCGCGGGGAATACGGAGAGGAGTGAAGTCTCATGAATCTGAAACGAACGGTCGGTTTAATCTTGGTCATCGCGGGCGTAATCCTGGGCGTGGCGAAAGCTCTTGGCGGCGAATCGCAGAGCGGCGACTGGACCATCCGCCGCTCGGATGTTCCGGGGAAAGTGGAGTTTTCGCTGATGGATTCGCGTGCCGGGCACCATTTTCATACCAGCTCCGATTGGCCGGTGAGCGATTTCTCCGGCTTGGATTTTTCGAAGCCCGGACGCCAGGAAGTTCATTTTACGATCGCGCGTGACGCGGGAAAATTCGAATGTGAAGGATTTCTGCACGACGGCGAGGGCGCGGGACTATTTCATTTCACGGCGGACCAGAAGTATCAGCAGGAGATGAAGTCGCTGGGATTCGAAAGAATCGATGGCGATAAACAATGGGCGATGGCTATTCACGATGTCAGCCTGAAATTCGCACGGGACATCAAAGCCCAAAACTTGCAGGGGCTGGACACGGATAAGCTCATTGCTTTCAAGATTCATGGTGTGACGCCCGAGTTTATCGCGGGCGTTCGCGCGGCGGGTGTCAACGTGTCCGAAAGCGACAAACTGATTGCTTTCCGCATTCATGGCGTGACGCCGGAGTTCATTGCAGGAATTCGCGCGGCGGGACTGAATGTCTTGGACAGTGACAAACTTATCGCTTTCCGAATCCACGGTGTGAGTCCGGAGATGGTTCGCAGCCTAAAACAGGCCGGCTACGAGCCTGATGCGGACAAGCTGATTGCCATGAGGATTCATGGGGCGACGCCCGAGTGGGTCGCGGATCTGAAGAAGCAGGGTTACGATCACGTGGACCTCGACAAGCTGATTGCCTTCCGGATCCATGGCGTGTCGCCGGATTTTATCGGGCAACTTCAGAAGCTGGGATACTCGCATCCGGAGCCGGATCAACTGATTGCCATGCGCATCCACGGGGTAACGCCCGACTTCATCACTGGATTGCAGTCACGTGGAATGAAAAACCTGACCATCGAGCAACTGGTAAGCCTGCGGATTCACGGAATTGATTGAGACTTTGAATCGCTAAAAGCTACGGTTTCAGCGGGCTGGCTTCGGAGCCGCCCTGCGCCGCCTGCAAGTCAGTCAAACGGGCTTTCAAGCGCTCGAGTTCCTGCTGCTTATCGCTGACCTGTTGCTTCAATTCGTCGAGCTTTGCTTTGCCTGCCGTATCGCGGGCGTAATTGACATTCGAAAAGTAGGTATCCTGCTGCAAAGCCAGTTCACGCTTGGCGAGATCGAGGTCGCTCTGAGCTTGCTTAATCTGCTCCTTTAACGCGGCGATGTCCTTGGCACGCTGTTCATCGTCGGAAGCTTTCTTTTCGCCCTGGGCTGCAGAGGACGGCGCGTTTGAGGCGGGCTGGGCTGGTGTTGCTGGGGTGCCCGGTATTCGGAGCTGCTCCGCTGTGGCGCTCTGCACGTCGCCCTTCTTTACTTCCAGAGTATCGTCCGTGATGACCTTGGTCGGCTTTTCAGAGTTCTTCTTCTGCGCGCGCGCGCGGCGGGCGGCTTCCGCAACGGATTGCGTATCCTGCGATTGGGCAAAGCCAGAGGCCGGAAGCAGTGTTGCCGCCAAGAGAACCGGCAGCGCAAGGCGCATTGAGATGCGGCGGACCATAGTGCCACTCCTCATGAAATCTGAACTGGGTCAGATTCCAAGATACGCCAGCGAAGTGGGAATGACAATCCCAAGTAGCGGGCCGGTGCGCATGGAGGCAACGCAGTAAGTCAAAAGGAACGACTTATCAGTCGCTTGCCGCGGCGGGCTGCGCCGCCGAAACGTCGCGAAACGAAAAGTGTGTTTGCAGATTCTTCAGCGGCTGGCCATTGGTCTCCGCGTAGGGATAGATAAAATAATTCAGGGGATCGCTCTTTTGGTCGGGCGAGAGACGGATGTCGCGGCCGTAGGTGAAGAAAACGCGGTTGGTGTCGTGCGCGCCAAAGAAGAAATCACGCTTGGCGGGATTCTTCCAAGCTTCGGAAGCGTCCACGGGAACCCAGCCGATCCCGGCGAGATAAAATTCAGCCCAACAATGGTAGCCCGCGATGTCGCCTTCGGTCTTGCCTTCGGGCAGCGGGAAACCGATTTCGAAGCGAGCGGGAATGCCGGACGAACGCATCATGCCGATAAACAAAGAATGGAAATCGGTGCAGTTGCCGCGCTTTGAAGTGCACGCCCAGATGGCGTCGCCGCGGCCCCAGCCTTCGCCGGTTTTGTCATAGCGCATTGTCGCGAGCACGTAATCGTAGATGTGGCGGGCTTTTTGGATGGGCGTGGTGTCGCCGGCAGTGTGCTCCTTGGCAAGCTCGGCGATGGTGCCATTGAGCGGGACGAGTTTGTCGGGTTCGAGGTAACGTTGCAGGTGCGGATCGCTGGGCCCCGAGGCGGAGACATTCTGGAGCGCAGCCGCGTCCAAAGCGACCTTGTGCTCGCGGCGTACAGCCGTAAAGCGCAGAACGACATCAAAGCCGGAGGCGGATTGCTGCGTCGTCGGCGCGAAGGCCGCAAAGGCATTTGCGTATTCGGGATCCCGGCCCTGGACGTAGTTCACTGGGCTGTCGATGCGCAAGCCCCGAATGTCCTGGAAGCCATCGGCCTGCGGCAAGGGAATCCAGAGACGTGTGGTGCCCGCGGAATCCGCATTGGCTGGAACGTGTACCTGATAGGTGAATTCAAACGAGCGCGCTGGCGCCGCTGCGCTCGGCTCCGAGGCAGTCCTGCGGCCTGCGTGGACGGCAACTACGGCAACGAGCGCAAAAACGAGAATCGATGTGAACACGAGACGGAAGCGTGTCATGGAAGGACTCCTACGCGGAGAGTGTGGCCTAGTATAGCGCCCTTGCGATTATACTGAACTGAGAAATAAAACAAAGGGGATAGCCCCGGGCGGAAGATTTGCTGAATCCTAGGATGATTCTATTGCTGGCTCTGGCAACGAGCTTGGGAGCAGGCGAAGTCTGCGCTCAAGAGCCGGCGACCGAGACGCAGACACCATCACCAGTCGCTGTGGCTCCTGTCGGGAAGAATCAGACCCAGGAGCGGATCCAGGTTCATCGCTTCTGGGACAGGGAAAATGCTTGGTTGTTTGCCGGGGTCGGAGCGGCTCGTACGTTTGACTATTTTTCAACGCTGAACTTGAGGCGGCGCGGGGACCAAGAAATCCTGCTTACCAATGCGATCGTGGACAATCACGCCGAGTTTGCCGCGATCGAGGCAGCGGGAACCGGTGTTTCGATCGGGGCGTCGTACTTGTTCCATCGCTACGGCCATCACAAACTGGAACGCTGGACTTCAATCGTGCATTTTGGATTGGCGACGTCGGGCGCGGTGCGCAACTACTGTTTGAAAACGGCACATCCAAGAACGGGTCCGTAGCCGTGTGCGCCGCTCGGCGAATCGAAACGCGGCCGCGTTCCTCGCGTCTAACTGAATGCGATGAAATATTGCAGTGCAAATAGCGATGCGGCAGAATTACCCTCCGCGAGGCCCTTAGCCGGAACCGCAGGCGCTTTCGCATTGAGAAATGGCCGATGGGGTCCCGTGCGGAAGTGGTTTTCCCTGTGCGGTTGCGCGTTAGTTCTTTGTTCTACTCTATATTTCGCGATGGCACCGAACGGTTTTGCGGGCCCCGCGGCATTCGCGCTTCGAGAAACGCCGGCGTTGCAAACACCGCCGCAGCAAACCAATTCTTCGACAAGTGCGTTTCCGCAATTGAAGACTCCCGAACAGACAACGACCGAGCAATATACGCTTTCGCATGAGCGCCAGGCGAAGGCAGTGGCGTACTCGCGGGCAGGCTATACGCTTTATTTCATTTCCTATTTTCTCGGCGGACTCTTGCTGTTTTTGATCCTTCGGCTGGGCTGGGCCGCAAAGTTTCGCGATATCGCCGAAAATGTCAGCGACAAGAAATGGATTCAGGGATTTATTTTCGTCCCGTTGCTCTTCCTGACCATCGACGTTCTGAAGCTTCCCCTGCGCCTGTACTGGCATGCGCTTTCCGTTCACTATGAACAGTCGATTCAAGGCTGGGGCTCGTGGTTCTGGGATTGGACCAAGGGGGAACTTCTCCATATCGCGTTTGGAATTGTTCTGGTCTGGATCCTGTTCGGCGTGATGCGGCGCAGTCCGCGGCATTGGTGGTTCTACTTCTGGTTTCCCGCTGTCTTGATACTCTTCGGACTCATCGTGATCACCCCGCTGGTGATTGATCCACTTTTCAACAAGTTCGAGCCACTGGGCGACAAGCATCCCGATCTGGTTGCTGCCGTCAAAAAACTCACGAAGCATGCAGGTGTTCCCATTCCGCCGGAGCGCATGTTCCTGATGGTTGCGAGCCAGAAAACGAACGCCATCAACGCCTACGTAACGGGGCTGGGAGCGTCAAAGCGCGTGGTGATCTGGGATACCACGATTCAAAAGATGTCCAACGAAGAAGCCCTCTTCATCGTCGGCCATGAGCTTGGACACTACATCCTCGGACACGTTCGTCAGGGTTTCTTTCTGGGAGCAGGCGGACTGTTGCTGGCGCTCTATTTCCTCTTTCGAGGCTTGCACTGGGCGCTGGACCGCTGGGGCAAAGACTGGAAGCTCTACGGGCAGGAAGACTTTGCTTCGCTCGCCGTATTGCTATTGCTTCTGCAAGTGCTGTTGTTTGTTTCCTCGCCGGTCATTAGCGGCTACAGCCGGATGCAGGAACATGCCGCGGATGTTTACGGATTGGAAGTCATCCACGGGTTGGTGCCCAATTCCGCGGAGGTCGCCGCGCACGCGTTTCAGGTTTTAGGTGAACTGGATCTGTCGGACCCCAATCCGCCACCGTTTATCACCTTTTGGCTGTATTCGCACCCGCCGCTGGCGGAGCGGCTGGTGTTCGCGCATAGTTACGATCCCTGGTCAAAAGGACAATCGCCGAAGTATGTGAAGTAGGTCTGCGAAAAGCTGCATGCGAACGGGGACTTTGCTCTCTATGCGATGTTGCGCGCCGATGCGTGCTTGCGGGCGAACGCAGCTACTTTGCTCCGGTTACCGCAAACGGCCATCGAACACCAACGGCGGCGGCGCGTGCGTGAATTGTCGTAGAAGAACAAACCACAAGCTGGATTGGCGCAATGCCGAAGGCGCGCGCGGGCTCCTTCGGCGATGATCTCCGCCGCGGAACGGGCTACGGCGGCGAGCAACCAGTCAAGGCCGCCTTCGCGCGCAATGAATTCGATTTTCCAGACGCCGTTATCACCCACAAGCTCATCATGCCCCTCGGTGATACGCAGGATTTCGTTTACCGGCTCGATCCATTCCCCAGCTATCCTCTGCTTTCGGAGCATCGCCGCAAATACTCTGCGCAATGCGGAGCCGAGCCGCCGGGCTTTCAGGAGCAATGCTTCCGCGGCCTGCGAGTCGGATTGCGGCAGGCTCAGAAGCTGAGCACTGCGCTCGGCGGAGACAATATTCGTCGATTCCAGAAAACGGATAAGACGTTCCCACGACAACTCAGTGTTAGGCGAAGTAGCGTTGGCAAAATCGAGCGAGAGTCGGCCTCCCAGGAGGGGTAGAGGCGACGTGGGAGAGGGCATTGAAAAACCTCCGACGAAAACAGAGTCTTTTTCGTCCAGTAACCAGTTAAAGGTATCATAACGGTTATGCAGAAAAAAGCGCCCCACGATAGTCCTCGCGGTAACTTCTTGCCGGTACACTCATTTCCGTTTCGTTGATGGCCACGGTGGCTTTGGTCTGGTCGCGCGCGCTGGCCTATTCGGCAACGCCGGATATGGTTCGCACACCGGTAGTCGTTGAGCTGTTCACCTCGGAAGGCTGCTCGAGCTGTCCGCCAGCGGATGCTTTGCTGGCCCGGTTGGCCGAAGGGCAGGTTGGCGGGAATATACAATTGATCGCGCTGGAGGAGCACGTCGATTACTGGAACGATTTGGGCTGGACCGACCCCTTCTCCTCGTCTGACTGGACGTCGCGGCAATACGCTTATGCCAGAGCACTTGGGAACGGCAACGCGTATACGCCGCAGATGGTTGTGGACGGGACGGTGGAGTTCGTGGGCAGCCGTACACAGCAAGCGCGCGAGTCGATTCTGAAAGCCGCCGGCAAAACAAAAACTCCAGTGGTGCTGGCACAGGGCAACGCGGATGGAACGGGCAAAGGAAATTTGTCCGCGAAGGTGGGCAAACTGGAAGGAACCACAAAGGGCGATGCCGCGGAAGTGTGGCTGGCCATCACAGAAACGGGACTGCACTCTTCCGTGACACGCGGTGAGAACGCCGGTGAAGACCTGCACCACGCCGCCGTTGTGCGCTTCATGCGAAAAATCGGCGAAGCCAAGGCCGAAGGCGAAACCTCCTTCGCAGGAGACGTAAGCGTTCTTCTACAAAAAGAATGGAAGCGCGAAAATTTGAGGGCCGTGCTCTTGGTACAGGAAAAGAAGAGCCGGAGAATTCTCGGCGCCGCAGAGATCCGTATGGCGCAATAAGCTTAGAGAGTCTCGATTCGGGCTCGAGGTTTGCTCGCCAGGAGCAGTTCTTCCGGAAATCCATCCTTCTCAGGTACTATCAGGTTCGACGGCAAAAGGATTTACTCTTCACTGAGAATTTGTCCTTCAGATAGAACTTTTCTCAGTTGAGATTCAAAGCTGCTTACGGCGAAACACTCAGCACGTCAGACAGAGCTGCGGGGTTCGACATTTTCTCGAGGTGAACGTTGGATTTCGAACTGTCAGTGGAAGCTTCTTCCCGTCCGCCGCTTCAGGCTCCGCCTCCCGAAGGAATCCTTAGCAAAATTTTCCTGAACGACAAAGGAATGCGTGGCGGGTGGCGCCTGCTGATCTACGCGGGGTTCCTGACGCTGGGATTCGTGGTGTTCCGGCAATTCGTCGGCCCGCCGAGCGTAGTTTTTTCTTTCGGTTCTGCGTTCGTCTCCGAAGGGTTCTCCTTCGCTATCGTTTTTGGGGCTGCCCTGATCATGGCTCGGATCGAGGGCCGCTCTCCGGGTGTTTATGGCTTGCCGCTGAGAGGAGCGTTCGGGAAGTTGTTCTGGCAGGGCTGCCTCATCGGATTGATAGAAATCTCAATACTAATTGGCTTGATCGCCGCTTTCGGCGCGTATTCCTTTGGCGGTCTTGCCTTGCACGGCAAGGAGCTGCTGCGCTGGGGAATGCTGTGGGCGGTCTTCTTTATTTTTGTCGGTCTGTTTGAGGAATTTTTGTTTCGGGGCTATACGCAATATACGCTTGCGGACAGCATCGGTTTCTGGCCCGCGGCGATCGTGCTCTCCTGCTTGTTTGGTGCCGTGCACTTGGGGAATCCCGGCGAAGGCTGGGTGGGAGCAGCAGGCGTTGTAGCGATCGGACTCATCTTTGCGTTTGCCTTGCGGCGCACCGGCAATCTTTGGTTGGCCGTGGGATGGCACGCGAGTTTTGATTTCGGCGAGACATTTCTATATTCCGTGCCGAATAGCGGTCTCGTGCTCGAAGGGCACTTGTCGAATGCATCGTTGCACGGCCCCGGCTGGCTCACGGGCGGTACGGTGGGTCCCGAAGGAAGTACCTTCAGCTTTCTGACCATGGGAATTCTTGCCATCGCCATTCATTTTCTTTTTCCCGCGAAGAAATCAGAGCCTGCGCAGATCCAACAAAGCCAAGCTAGTTAATGCACAAGTTCTGACGCGAGCACCAGGCGGACGCCGCGCTCCTGTGCGTGCGGTAAGACTTCACGCAGCGCCTGGAGCGTTGCGGGATGGGGATGACCGATCGCTACGGCGTCGCCCTTTTCGCGCGCACCACGCAGCGCCAATTCGAGTTGCTTGCGAACCGCAGCCACTTCGGCAACATCGTCGATGAACGGCACATTCCGGAAGGCGGAGCGAACCCCGAAGTCCTGCGCCGTATCGTAAGCGACGGTAGCTGCGGTTGTGCGGCTGTCGACGTAGAAGAGGTGACGGTCGCGCAATACGGGCATCAACTCGTCCATCAGCGCGGCGTCGGCGGTCGCCTGTGACCCTTGATGATTGTTGATGCCAGCGGCATCCGGAACATTTTGCAGAAATTGATCGACCATCGCCGCGACTTCGGGCGCCGGCATGCCGGGGCGCAGTTCCCGCGCTTCCGGCGTTTCGTTGGCGACCGATTGCATCGGCAGATGAAGCATGGCGGCTGCGCGGTCACTGCCGAGATCGTCAATGATGATCGCGAGCCGCGCGTTCTCAGGTTTTCCGCCGGGATTCTTCGCTCCTGCGCCGGAAACGGGCGTCGCGCGCGTCGCGATTTCAATTTCGATGGCCGGCACCCCCGCACGTCGAAGCTTGAAGTGCAGGAGATCTCCGGTTTGAACGGGAGGATCCTCCGTCAGACGATTCCGCGTCGCGACACCGTTGAGACTTTGCATGAGCCTTGCGATTGCCGCCCGGTTCGTGTCTGTCGCGGAATCGCTCTTCAACACGATGCGCAGGTAATCGGTACTTCCGGGTTGCTGGCCGGAAGCGCCTTGACGGAGTTTGATGGGAGTCCCGGGAGGCACCGCAGAAGAGGCTGCGGCTGCCAGATCGCGCGTAATTTGTTGAACTTGCGCGGGTGTAAGACGGTTCTCTTCGTTCTTTTTGCAACCACTGGAAAGGGCTGTGAGAAAGAGGCAAATTCCCAGCAGCGCATAACTAGCCGAATCGTCTATCTTGATTCGAAAACAATGCAGGTTTGCTTGAGCTGAGTCGCGCTGCCAGGCCACGGAAGACTAAGCAGCCTTTTTCACGGGGGCCTTCAGCAAGTCGAGCGCGCGGTGAAAGATGGGGTCTTCCGGGGAAAGGGGCCGCGGTCCGAGCCCGGGTTCCTTCTGAGTCTGTGGAGCCGGAGCGGCATCCTCATCAGCCGAGTCCGAATCATCTTCCGGAACGGCGCGCACCACTTCCGTCGGCGTTACGCCTTCTTCCAGGATCGATTTACCGCCGGGATTGTAGTAGTTGGCGACCGTGAGGATCAGCGCCGAGCCATCATCCAGCGTAATCAGCTTATGCTCGGACGCAAGGCCAAACGTCCGCTCTCCCACGACATCTCCGCGATGGTTCCCGACAATCGCGGAAGCCAATACTTCCGCGGCTCCCGACGTAGTGGCATCAATCAACACAGCGACGGGGCCCTTCCAAATCACTTGCTTGGGCTCGGCCGAAAAAACCTGCGTCGAGACTGTCTGCCCGCGCAGCGTCGTCAGATTGCCCGAGGAAACGAAAAGGCGGTCAATTGCAATCGCCTCCGAGACTGAGCCACGGCCGCATTCCCGCACATCCAGGATCACCTTGTGAATGCCCTGTTTTTCCGCGTCCAGTAGGCGATTGCGAATCTCATCCGCGCGGCCGCCGTCAAGCGTCGGGAGGCGCAAAACCAGAATGTCGGGATCCACCTTCTGAACGATGATCTTCGGCGTGGCCAGCTTCTCACGCACCAGATCGACTTCCTCCGGCGTGGCCTTGCCACGGCGGATCACGCCAACCTTGATGCCCGTGCCAGCCTGGCCATTGAGAAGATTGATGGCCTGCCCCACGGACATGTCGCGCGTGGTGAACCCGCTGATGGCCTCGAAAATGTCGCCGCTGCGAATTCCTGCCTTCGCGCCCGGACTATCCGGGAGCACGGAGAGAACAATGACGTAACCGTAGCGCTTGCTGAGCGTCAGGCCTGTCTCGCCCGTGGCCGCGGTCGCCAGCTTTTTCTTGTATTCTTCGTATTCGCGCGGCGTGAGGTAACTGGATTGCGGGTCGAGGGATTCGAGCATCCCGTGCAAGGAACCGGCGGTCACCGTGCGCATGTTGGGGTCGTCGACATAGTCCTGCTGGATTTTCTGCAGAACTTCGCCATACACCGTGAGCGACTTGTAGGCTTTGTC
>WNFR01007294.1_pt1 | contig 11235 bp, 8 predicted proteins | sample 5400221 | NCBI WGS metagenome assembly WNFR01 (sample SAMN13153357, study PRJNA577476) | soil metagenome | isolation source: 40 cm soil under Madrone tree | place: USA:California | collected 2016-06-14 | reverse complement strand
GAACCGGAGAAGGACATGGACGAGGTTGTCCTGGACAGCGCGTCGCAAATCGCGACCCCCGCGTTCGTGTCCACGCTTTCGATCTGTATTGTGTTTGCTCCGATGTTCTTGCTGTCTGGCGTGGCGCGGTACCTCTTTGTGCCACTCGCTGAAGCGGTAGTCTTCGCTATGTTGGCCTCATATTTCCTTTCACGGACCATCGTCCCGACAATGGCCAAGTACCTGTTGCGGGGAGAAAAGAAGGAGGCCGGAAGCGCACCCAGCCGCAATCCCCTGGTGCGAATGCAGAAGGGTTTTGAGGCGGCCTTCGAAAGATTTCGCCAGAGGTATCGCCAGCTGTTGGAGAGCTCTCTCCATCACCGAAAACTTTTCCTAACCGCGTTTTTGGCGAGCTGCCTTGGATCGCTGGCAATTCTGATTCCTTGGCTAGGCCGGGACTTCTTTCCCAGCGTTGACAGCGGTACTTTCAAACTTCACATGCGTGCTCCGACGGGAATGCGTATCGAAGAAACGGCCAACCTTTGCGATCTGGTTGAGCGTTCGATTCGTCAGCAGATTCCAGCGAGCGAAGTCCAGAACGTGATTGACAACATAGGGTTGCCCTATAGCGGCATCAATCTCTCTTACAGTAATTCAGCCCCGGTTGGGACCTCAGATGCTGACATCCTTGTAACTCTTTCTGCCAAGCATCACCCTACGGACGACTACATTCACAAGCTTCGTCTGGAGCTCCCGAAGCAGTTCCCGGGCGTAAGCTTCGCTTTCCTGCCCGCTGACATGGTCGCGCAGATTTTGAATTTTGGTTTGCCGGCCCCGCTCGATGTTCAGATCGTGGGAAATGACTTGGAAGCAAATCGGCGTTACGCCGACGCGCTGCTCGATAAAATGAAGTCCGTCTCAGGAACGGCAGATCTGCGGATCCAACAGCCCTTCGATGAGCCATATCTGCGGCTCAGAGTCGAGCGCACGAAAGCTGAACAACTTGGTTTTACCGCACACGACATTGCGCAAAATCTTCTGGTATCGCTAAGCGGCAGCTTCCAAACGTCCCCCACATTCTGGGTAGACCCGAAAAATCATGTCAGCTACCAGATTGCGACCCAGACGCCGCAGTACCGCACCGACACATTGCAGGATCTGGAGAACATTCCCATAACAGGAACAGACCCGAATGCCCCTCCGTCGCTCATGGCCAGCCTGGTGTCCACCCAACGAGGGACCGGGATGGCTGTGGTTTCGCATTACAACGTTGCACCGGTGATTGACATCTTTGGCGCCGCCTCAGGACGTGACCTGGGTGGCGTTGCCGGCGACATCAATAAGATCATTGACGGCACACGGCAACAATTACCTCGCGGCTCTCAAGTCGTTGTTCGTGGGCAGGTCCAAACGATGCGGTCCTCTTACGTCGGCCTTCTGAGCGGACTGGCGTTCTCGATCGTGCTCGTATACCTGCTGATCGTAGTCAACTTTCAGTCCTGGATGGATCCCTTCATCATGATTTCCGCCTTTCCCGCGGCACTCGCCGGAATTGCCTGGATGTTGTTTATAACTCATACCACGCTGAGCGTGCCCGCACTTATGGGAGCGATCATGTGCATGGGGGTCGCCACTTCAAACAGCATTCTGGTCGTGAGCTTCGCCACGGAGCAGATGGAAGCAGGAAAAGACTCAGTCATCGCCGCATTAGAGGCGGGATTCACCCGCTTCCGCCCCGTGCTGATGACTGCTCTGGCCATGATCATCGGCATGGTCCCGATGGCCCTCGGACTAGGAGACGGCGGTGAACAAAATGCTCCTCTTGGCCGGGCGGTTATAGGCGGACTGATTTTTGCAACGGTGTCGACGCTGTTCTTTGTGCCGGCATTTTTCAGCCTTCTGCAGGGTTCGCGCCAGCATCCAGCGAAAACTGGAAACCAGCAGTAGTCACGCGGTTATGTGGAGATACTATGTTGCCTCAAACTGAAGATAGAAAACCAACCAGCGCGCCAATACCATTATTGAATGAGGTGCCGGTAGGCAAGCGATCGCGCAAATCATGGCTGATCTTAACGATTGTGCTGGTCGCGGTTGCCGCGCTGTTGATATCGGGCATTTTATCTCGCGTCAAGGCGCGCACAAACCTGAACGCGGAGACGGCACAAGTTGCTATCGCCTCAGTGTCGGTTGTTTCGCCGCAGAAGACTGCGCCTGCACAGGAGATCATCCTCCCTGGGAATGTACAACCATTTATCACTTCACCCATCTACTCCCGCACGAATGGTTATCTAAGAAAGTGGTATTTCGATATTGGGGCCCACGTCAAGAAGGGCCAACTGTTGGCTGTCATTGAGACCCCGGAAGTTGATCAGCAACTGGAGCAATCGCTCAGCAACCTGAACACCGCAAAAGCGAATCTCGAGCTTGCCAACATTACGAAGGACCGCTACCAGGGACTGCTAAAGACCAATGCCGTTTCCAAGCAAGACGTGGATAACGCCGTGGGCACGTACAACGCCAACAAGGCAATTGTTGAAGCCAATCAGGCAAACGTGAAGCAGCTCCAGGCAATGAAGTCGTTCGAGAAAATTTACGCGCCATTCGATGGCGTGATTACTGCGCGTAACACCGACATTGGGGACCTCATCAATTCTGGTAGTAGTGGCAATGTGAAAACCGACCTTTTTCACATTGCTCAACCCGGAGTGTTGCGTGTCTACGTAAACGTACCCGAGGAATACTCGCAAGGGGTCAAAGTCGGCATGACAGCAGATCTCAGACTGGCTGAGTTTCCGGGGCGCAAATTTCAGGGGAAACTGGTACGCACAGCCGAGGCGATCAACCTGACAACCCGCACGTTACTGATTGAGGTAGATGTGGATAATCCTACGGGCACATTGCTCACGGGATCTTATGCAGAGGTCCACTTAGCGATACCTTCGCAGACCTCCACCTTCCTACTTCCGGTGAATACTTTGATATTTCGCTCGCAGGGTTTGCACGTCGGGGTTGTGAAAGACGGGAAAGTCGTGCTCACTGCGGTAACTGCTGGCCACGATTTTGGCAATGAGATAGAGATCGTCTCCGGCCTGAAGCCGGACGACAAGGTCATTATCAATCCGCCGGACTCAATCGTTCACGGACAGCAAGTCAAGATTGTTCAGGCATCGTTGCCCGGAGATCCCAAGTGAATTGCTCTCGAAGGACGAATTTCGTTGAGAACCGGCGCCCTCTAGTTTGGCTAGAAGGTGCGCTCGCCATTGCAGTGCTCCTGTTGAGCGGATGCGCGGTGGGGCCAAAGTATCACACGCCCCCGGTGCAGACCCCTCCTGCATATAAAGAGATAGGAAACTGGAAGCCCGCCCAACCTAATGATCAGAAGCTCGGCGGAAACTGGTGGGAGATCTTTCAAGATCCTCAACTCAACGCATTAGAGCAGCAAATTAATGTTTCCAACCAGAACCTGAAAGCGGCAGCGGCCCAGTATCAACAGGCGCGAGCCGCTCTACGCTACGTTCGCGCTGATTACTACCCCACGTTGACAGCGGCGCCTTCGGCCAGCCGCCAGAGGTATTCTGGTCATCGTCCGCCACAGACCTCGATCTTTGATGGCCTGACCTTCAATGATTTCGTGCTGCCGATAGACCTGTCTTACCAGGTCAACGCGTGGGGACGCGTGAGCAAGAATGTCGAATCTTATCGAGAGCAAGCGCAGGCCAGCGCGGCCGATCTGGCAGTAGTCAACCTAAGCATGCATGGGCTCCTGGCCGTTGACTATTTCGCAGCCCGAAGTTTGGATGCCGAGGAAAAGTTGTTGCAGGATACCGTCGCGCAGTACCAGCAGGCCTTTCAACTAAACGAAGATCGTTTTCAGGGTGGACTTGCCTCTCAAGTAGAAGTGGAGCAGGCCAGAACGATACTTGAGACAACGCGCGCACAGATGATTGATGTTGGAGTTGCGCGCTCTCAGTTTGAGCACGCGGTCGCTGTATTGATAGGCAAGTCTCCCGCCGATTTTGCGCTTCCACCAATGCCACTCACTACTCCGCCGCCTCCGATTCCGGTTGGTCTACCTTCGGAGCTGCTGGAACGCCGGCCGGACATTGCCGCGGCCGAGCGGCTCGTGGCATCCGCCAATGCCCAAGTCGGCCTGGCGAAAACTGCCTATTATCCCTCGCTCAATATCCTGGGTTCTGGTGGATTTGAAAGCGGAAGTATTACCACACTGCTTCAAGGTCCGAGTGCGCTGTGGTCAGCTGGAGCTTCCTCCGTAATGACAATATTTGATGTCGGCCGGCGGCGGGCCCTCAACGATGAAGCGAAGGCGAGCTACGATTCAACGGTTGCCAATTACCGCGAGACTGTGCTCACCGCGTTTCAGCAAGTGGAAGATAATCTCGCCGCGTTGCGGATCCTGGAGCAAGAAGCAACAGTGCAGGCTGTGGCAGTGACAGCGGCTCAGAAGTCGCTAGATCTTTCCAACACCCGCTACACCGGGGGAGTCACCAGTTATCTCGAGGTGACGGTGGCGCAGACTGCGGCCCTTCAAGATGAAGTAGCAGCGGTAAATATCCTAGGACGACGTATGTCAAATACAGTGTTGCTGATTCAAGCCCTCGGCGGCGGTTGGGACCGTTCAAGTTTGCCCGACCGGCCGGAATGCTGTGGCAAGCTGGCGAGCGAAAACTCCAATCCCTAAGTGATGAATTGAGACGATGAATGTCTTTGGGAATCTCGAAAGCGCCCGATGAATTCTCTCTCGATGAAAGATCGCCGATTATTTCTTGGCCGTTCAACGATCGAGTTTGCTATGAATTAGTTCTCAGATGATGAGTCCATCTGCGGCTGGTCCTGCCCCATGACATCTTGATTGCTTTGAAGAGAAGGCCGGAAAATCCCCAGCTTCTGCATTTTGTGGATGAGCGTAGTGCGCTTCAGGCCGAGCTTGGCGGCAGCACCCTTCGGGCCGCCGATCACCCAACCAACTCGTTCAAGCGTTTGTAGAATCAGTGCACGCTCAGAGTCCCTCAAAGTAGTCGCAGAAGCCGGGGCTCGTACCCTCTGTGTTCCTGCTGCCGGCAAAGGATTGAAAAGTACGCCATCATTTGAAAGAATCACTGCACGTTCAATTAGGTTCTGCAGTTCCCGGATATTTCCAGGCCACTCGTATGCACTTAGCTCAGATATCGTGGTATCGGGAATGTGTTCGATTTGCTTACCCATTCGGCGAGCAAACACCTCTACGAAATGCATCACCAGGCCTTGAATGTCTTCGCGGCGGTCCCGCAAAGGTGGGAGCAGGACCGGAAATACGTTCAGGCGATAATAGAGGTCATTGCGAAACTCGCCCCTCGCCACCATCTCCGTTAGATCACGGTGTGTGGCGGCAACTAGCCGGACGTCCACTTTGTGGGTGTGCGCGCTGCCCAGTCGTTCGAATTCCTGTTCCTGCAACACGCGCAGCAGTTTGGGCTGCAACGACAATGGAATATCTCCAACCTCATCAAGGAACAATGTTCCCTTGTCGGCGAGTTCGAAGCGGCCGATCTTTTGTGCAATGGCTCCAGTAAACGCGCCTTTCTCGTGGCCGAAAAGCTCACTCTCGAGCAGATCCAGCGGGATGGCAGCGCAATTGAGCCTTATGAACGAGCGTCCGCAGCGCGAGCTGATATTGTGAATCGCGTGCGCAATCAGTTCCTTCCCGGTGCCAGTTTCTCCCTGGATAAGGACAGTCGAATCGGTGGGAGCCACACGCTCGACTTGCTCAAGCACCGATTCCAAAGCAGGGCTGCTGCCTATGATCTGCTCGAATCTGCGTCCTTTCCAATCCTGATTTCCAGATTCGAATTGTTGCAAAGCTCCCACAGAGAACCTCCTGGGTATGCGTGCACGATGGTTAACAAGCTCAACTCTCCAGGGCGGCCCGGACATTCTCCAGTAGGACTTCGTCGTCGAAAGGTTTTGTCAGAAACTCCGCCGCGCCGGCCCTCAAGGCCTGCATCCGCATTTTTGCGTCGCCGTGTGCGGTGATGAAGATGGTCGGAATGCTGAAATGTTCGGCGTTCAGCTTGGCCTGCAATTCCAGACCGGACATTCCCGGCATGCGTATGTCCGCGATCAGGCATGCCGTGTCGCGGTGCAGACCGGACGTCAAAAATTCTTCTGCCGACGCAAACGCTTGCGCCGGCAATCCGACGGCTTTCAGCAGGCCTTGCAAGGCGCCGCGCATCAACTCATCGTCATCGACGATCGCGACTATCTTCGCCTGAACAACCATGTTAGGAAGGTAGCGCTGCGCCAACCAGGACGCAATTATGCTCTGGTATCGAGGAATAATACTTTGGTATGAGGTCGCTAAAACTCTACCCGGCACGTGAGGAAGCTAGGTGGACGCTATCTATCTGGCGCTTTGTAACGGGCACGGTTTCAGCCCTTCCGCGATCTAAAGTCACGCCCTGATAAAACCTGGACATATCAAACCCAGTAGAGAACAAGGGGCTGCCCGGCAAAATTTCTTACGATACGGCTTATATAAATCTATTTCTTGTCAGATGGAGGCTCGAGCTTCCCCGCCATTCTGACTAGTTCCGCAAGCGATTCAGCTTGCATCTTGCGCATCACGTTTCCGCGATGAATCTTTATGGTGATTTCACTGGTGCCCAGCTCAGACGCTATTTGTTTATTAAGCATGCCCGAAACCACCAGGCCCATGACTTCGCGCTCGCGTGTAGTCAGGGATTCGTAACGCTTTCGCAGTCCAGCAATTTCACTCTGCTGTTGACGCGCCACCCGGTCACGATCCAAAGCTTGGTAGATTGCGTCGAGCAAGTCCTGGTCCCTAAACGGCTTGGTTAGGAACTCCACTGCACCGGATTTCATCGCCCTTACCGACATCGGAATGTCTCCGTGACCGGTGATGAAGATGATCGGAATGCGGACGCCAGCATTGGTCAACTCGCGTTGAAAGTCCAAGCCGCTCACTCCCGGAAGTCTCACGTCCAAAACAAGGCAACTGGGCCCTTCAACTCGCTTACTGCGCAGGAATTCCTGGGGTGTTCCGAAGGTTTCGGAATGCAATCCAACCGACTTCAACATGCCTTGTATCGCCTTACGCACCAAGGGATCGTCATCGACGACGAAGACCGTGGGCACGGTTGACGAAGTCACTGGTGCGCCTCGGTGTGGATTGGTAGCGTAAAGCAGAAACTTGCGCCGCGCGGATAGTTGGCATCAGCCCACAACCGGCCGCCATGCGATTCCACGATGGAGCGGCTGAGTCGAAGTCCCATTCCTGTCCCATGAGGTTTGGTGGTGAAGAAGGCATTAAAGATCTGGTCCGCCTGCTCCGCGGGTAATCCCACACCGGTGTCACTGACTGACACCATGAGTTGCTCATTCTCTGCTCGCTGCGATTTGATCGTAAGTTCGCGCGTCCCGTCCGCGCCTTTCATCGCGTCAATGGCGTTGATCATAAGGTTCATGAGTACTTGCTGCAATTGGACGCGGTCTCCTGTGATCGGGGGGATATCTCCGCCGAGCTCCGTCCGGACTGAAACGGAGTGTCGGGTTAACTCGCTGCGCATCAGGGCAATCATTTCTTGAATGATCTCGTTTATGTCAACCAACTCCCATTGCGCGCTGCCCTTTTTGAAGAGTAAACGGGTCCGGCTGATAATTTCCGCTGCACGGGTCACGTCTTTAATTGTTCTCCCTGCCGCCTCGCGAGCTTCTTCCAAATCAGGAGGCTCGCGGTCGAGCCAGCGCAAAGAAGTATTGGCGTCGGTGATGGCAGCGGCGATTGGTTGGTTCACCTCGTGCGCCAGCGACGCCGTTAGCTCTCCCAAGACAGTGATGCGGCTAATGCGCACGAGTTCCGACTGCGCCTGACGTAAAGCCTCTTCGCTACGATTGCGGGATTCTTCAGCGCGCCGCTTTATCTCCATTAACCCAGTGATGAGCAAAGTTGCCACCAGGAAGGCTACAAATCGCAAGAGCGTAGCCGACTCGTGAGCGGGCGGAAATGTCCGCCACAGAAAGAAGTGCTCGAAGGTTGCGGCGGAGAGACCGACAGACAAGAGGCCTGGCCCCAAGCCTCCGAAGAGACTGCTCACCGTGACGGCGAGAAGGAAACATGACGCAGGGGCATCAATGGGCCAAGCCACAGCCAGAGCGATGCCGCAGGAAATTATCGCGAGTCCGTATCGTTGAAAATTGGAGAGCACTTTCATTGGCGACCAGTGGCTGGGTACGCTAACGGCCTCCTCATCAGCCATTGCATAGCGGACGGGTCCGGCACTGTATGTATGTAGATTGTGCCACAGTCGGGCTTTGCGGAGGCGCAAAGCCAATCGGGGAGCCTTGTCCGTGATGGGGAAGGAGTCTTCGGGGACGGACTTATCTGGTCTGTGAGTATCCTAACTTGGTTTTGTCAGAATCTGATATCAGCCGCGTAGGGTGGGCGGGGAGGACAATTGTTGGCATGCCAGCTTCTAGACGAGAGCGAGCTATTACTTAGTGACCAGGCCGCAAGCGATGCGATCTCCCGAATTGCCGGCGGGATCGGTCTTCATGTCATCCGCTTTGGCGTGAATTATTAGTGCCGTGCCGCTGTTACTGAAGATCGAATGATTGTCGGTGCCGAGATTCACGTCTTTATTTAGAACTATGGCTTTGGCGTTGCCGTTACTATCAACCGTGAAGTTATTCATATCGCCTGCGTGATGGCCTTCCGGGTTCAAGAAGCCATGCTTCTTGTGATCCGGATTAAAGTGCGGACCGGCCGATTGGAAATCGGGCGCCGTACAGGACGCATTCTGATGAACGTGGATGGCGTGCTCGCCCGGCGGCAGGCCGTGCAAGTCGAGCCGAATAGCAACGCCCGACTTTGTTTGCGAGATCACCGCTGTGCCGACGCTCTTGCCCTGAGAGTCTTGTAGCTCGACTTTGGTGTTGGGGGTTTTGGCCGCGCCCGTTAGCGGGAATGCGAACAGAATCAAAGCGGCTAAAGTCAGTCTTGCTTTTTTCATTGCAAATTACAGGGCCAGCCCACGAACGCGTGTCGGATCATAGAGACCTGAACAACGCGGGTTGGCCCATCCTTTCTCCATGCCTAGCGGGTGGTGAAGCGTTTGACAATGCTCTTTACTCCGTCATCCTTGCCATTGGCCTCCATCGAGTCGACCCTGTAGTAGTACGTTGTGCGCGGCTTCAGGTCCTCCATGCGCACGCGGAAAACGGTATAGGAGTGGCCGGGGTTCAGCCTGATTGGAGATTTCGCTGTCTGGCTGAGTTCCTTGGGGCTTGTGCCGTAATGCACGACTCCGTAATGCTCCGGCGAACCCCCGGGATTGTTGCTTGTCCATCTGATAATCGCAAAATCGGGATCAACGCGTTCCATCTCTGGCCCTTGGGTGATCCGCACGCGCGCGGGTCTTTTTGTTGTAGGACTTACCTGAGTGGCTGCTGGGATTGAGTACAGCAGGCCGCCGACCACAACCGCGATCCCCAGCTTCACAAACAGTCTATTCATGTATGGGCCTCCAAGAATCAATTAGATGTTTGAAATACTAAGGAATGGCGTGGAGACCGGCAACGGCCTCCACACCTCCATAGTTTGTTCCCTCCCTCGCAGCTCCATCCGTTCAGCATCCTGCTTACGGCAGAGGCTGTTTGGGGAATGGAAACACGCCACAGATGTCCGACGCACAAGGCGGAAGTGGCGGAGTCGGAATAAGGGACTCGTTACCTTGAGTCTTAGCCGAGCCACCCGTCTTGCAACTACCCGTATAGGTATCCCTGTTCGGGTAAGTCTTGGTGAAACCATCTGTCAGCGTTTGCAGGAAGGCGACTATCTGGTCTTCCTCATGATCCGTCAAGCCGAGCTTACCGACCGTCATGTCTATGGTGGCCGGGACCTCGGGCCTGGGCCAGCAGTCAACTTTTTCGGTTTTTCCTGTGGGACAATGCCCGGAAGTGACATCGAACATAAAGTCGTCCCGCGTGTTGTAGAAGTGAACGAGTTGTTTCAGACTCTTGATATAGCCGTTGTGGAAGAACTCCTTTTGGAAGTAGGGCCCCGGCGCTTCAGTAGTAGGGCACTTGTCCGGTGTCATAGCCACACTGCGCGCTGAGGATACTTGCATTTGGCCATCGACCGTGGGTGCCTGTCGTTTCCAAGTATCGTTCGGGTTGGGCCAGGAGCCGGGACCGCTTCTGAGGAAGGTTCCTATTCCCAAGTCCCTGAAGGCGAAGCCATCGGGATTGGCAGTGAACCCCAAGGGATCAGGTGTGTTCTGATAATAGATAGCATCCCTCGGATTGAGCGGCAGCCCAAGGTTGGACGAGCCGAAGCAGGTGAAGAGTGGATTTACGCTGGCGGCTACGCCGGTGTCGTCGCTGGCCGGAGCGGTTGGAGCAGGAGCGGTTGACCTTCCATCCAGATGGCACGAGTTGCAATTCCCCTTGCCTTTGAACAGGTCGTACCCGGCCTTCTCGTCTGCTGTCAGCGTGTATTTGCCCTTCAGGAACGCGTCGAATTTCGACGAAAAAGCGCTAACCTGCACGGACTGTTCGTATGCGTCAAGGGACTGCGCCCAGTGGTCATAAACATTATCTGACTTGGTGCGATCCGCCGCACTCAGTTGGACCGGTGTGGAGCTCCCGCCGAACACTGCAGCCCCGCCAGGAGTTGCACAGATCTGCTCAGTATTGGGTGGGAAGTTGATAGCGAACGAGCCTTTGCCCCACACTTCTTCAAAAAGCGGCCGGTACACGGCCTTGGAGAGCTTGAAGGTGATGCAGGCAGTATCCGGATTGCCCATTTCTTGAGTATCGACGGGAGGACCCTGGGCCTGATGGGCGTCCGGATTTCTTAACAGATATCCAGTCGCGCGTGAATCCCAGAAGTTTCCGCCAAAGAAAAGGCCCTGTTCTTCGTTGAACTGGAGCACAGGAAAGAACGGCGCATACGGGTATCTTTGCGCTGACCGCTTGCCGGCCCGAAAGTGGGCTGTTCCAGGATATGCGATCATCGTCAGATTAACTGACGGTATCGGTCCGCTAAAGGCCACATATGGCATGTGACAAGAGGCGCATGCGATATTTTTCTCGGGTGCGATGTTCTTGTCGTAATTCATCAGCTCGCCGAGTGCTTCCACTGCCTCGGTTCCGAAGTTCTTAAGTATTGGCGGCTGGCCTGTCAGCGTCGGGGGCTTCAAGGCCTTCCACCGTGCAACTGCTCTGGCTTCTATAAAATCC
>WNFR01020282.1_pt1 | contig 11237 bp, 2 predicted proteins | sample 5400221 | NCBI WGS metagenome assembly WNFR01 (sample SAMN13153357, study PRJNA577476) | soil metagenome | isolation source: 40 cm soil under Madrone tree | place: USA:California | collected 2016-06-14 | reverse complement strand
GAGACCGGTAGCCGTCACCGTCTTGCCATCGCCGGCATTCGCATCAGCAAATGTCGCCGTGCCACCTGTCAGAGCTACGTTGGCTTCATCGCCGGCGATCACACCCGTTAGCGTGCGGGTGAGAATCGTTGCCGAGTTGTTGCCATCATAGGTCTTGTTATCAGCAGTGACGTGTGGATCAACCGAGGCCGCAGTGATGTTAGCCGTGGTGGTCGCGACGGTACCAAGCTGATAGTTGCTCGCATCTGCCCCGCCCAGACTGAAGCCTGTGCCAGTCACGGTCTTGCCGTTAGCAACATTCTTGTCGCTGAAGGTAGCGGTGCCGCCCGTGAGCGTTACCACGTCGCTGCCGACGATGTCGGCTGGAGTGATCGTGCGAGTCAGAATGGATGCAGAGCTGTTTCCATCGTAAGTCTTATTGTCAGCGGTAAAACTGCCAGTGACCGTCTTCGCCGTGATGTTCGTTGTCAGGCCGCTGGGCTGCGAGACACTATAGTTGCCGGCATCTGCCCCAGTAAGCGCCACACCAGTAACAGTCACAGCCTTGCTGATCCCCACGTTCTTGTCTACGAAGGTAGCGGAGTAGCCCGCGCTGTTGATGGTCACCAGGTCAGGAGCGATCACCCCGGAGAGTGAAGCGCCGCCGAAGTTCACCGTGGCGTTGTTGTTCCCGTCATACTCTTTGCTGTTCGCCACTGCGCCGCTGATCGTCAGGTTCTTCGCCGTAATGTCGGCCGTCAATCCACTCGGCTGCGAGACCGCGTAGTTGCCGGCATCTGCACCACTGAGGGACACGCTGGTGACGGTAACAGCCTTACTGGTTCCCACGGTCTTGTCTACGAAGGTGGCGGAGTAACCCCCGCTGTTGATGGTGACCAGGTCAGGAGCGATCACCCCGGAGAGTGAAGCGCCGCCGAAGTTCACCGTGGCGTTGTTGTTGCCGTCATACTCTTTGCTGTTCGCCACCGCGCCGCTGATCGTCAGGTTCTTGGCCGTGATGTCGGCCATCAGACCACTCGGCTGCGAAACGGTGTAGTTACCAGCGTCCCCGCCAGACAACGTTACACCTGTCACCGTTACCGCCTTGCTAGTCCCCACCGTCGCGGTAGTGAAGCTCGCCGCATAAGCAGAGCTATTGATTGTCACTACGTCTGGATTGATGACGCCTGAAAGTGAAGCACCGCCGAAGTTCACCGTCGCGGTGTTAGTTCGATCGTATTGCTTGCTGTTTGCGACCGCTCCGTTGATCGTCAGGTTCTTGGCCGTGATGTCGGCCGTTAATCCACTCGGCTGCGACACTGTGTAGTTACCAGCGTCCGCGCCAGACAACGTTACACCTATGACGGTGACTGCCTTGCTCGTGCCGACCGTGGCGGTAGTGAAGCTCGCCGCATAGCCCAGGCTATTGATCGTCACTGCGTCGGGATTGATGACGCCTGTCAGCGAAGCTCCGCCGAAGTTCACGGTCGCAGTGATAGTCCGATCGTATTGTTTGCTGTTTGCTACTGCGCCACTGATCGTCAGAGGCTTGGCCGTGATGTCGGCCGTCAGGCCACTCGGCTGCGAGACGGTGTAGTTGCCGGCGTCCGCGCCAGACAACGTTACACCTGTGACGGTGACTGCCTTGCTGGTGCCGACTGTAGCGGTAGCGAAACTCGCCGTAAAAGCAGAGCTATTGATCGTCACTACGTCTGGGTTGATGACTCCTGTAAGCGAAGCGCTCCCGAAGTTCACCGTCGCGGCCGTTGTCCGATCGTATTGTTTGCTGTTTGCGACTGCGTCACTGATCGTCAGAGGCCTGGCCGTGATGTTGGCCGTCAGGCCGCTCGGTTGCGAGACCGTATAGTTACCAGCCTGCGCACCCGAAAGGGTTACGCCCGTGACCGTCGCCGGCTTGGTGTTACCCACGTCTTTGGTGTTGAAGTTTGCCGAGTAGCCAGAGCTGTTGATGCTTGCTGTGTCGCCACCAACCACACCCACCAGCGAGGCGCCGGTGAAATCAACCGTAGCGGTGGTCGTACCGTTGTAGACCTTGTTCTGCGCCACTGCGCCACTGATCGTCAGGTTCTTCGGATCAACAGTTAAGCTCGCCGCGTTCGAGTTTACGTTGTTGGTGCCGCCGCATGTGTTCGTAAAGACCGCGCGGTATTGGTTCCCGCTGAGCGAAACGATCGGACTCGTGATCGTAAGCGTCCCCGAGGTGACGCCACTGTAAGGTGCAACGTTGGAAAGATTGCTAAACGAACCACCGCCATTGGTGCTGACTTGCCATTGGATTGTGGGCGTTGGTGTGCCGCTGGCAGCCGCGGTAAAGCTCACGCTGGCCGCGCCGTAAGTGACTGCCTGGTTGGTCGGCTGCGTGGTTACTGACGGGTTGGCGCATGCCGGAGTCGAGTAAGTAGGTCCGATTACGATCACGATTCCGGCTGCGGAGCCGTTCAGTGGAATGTTATTGGCATTCACTGTGAAATCGGCGTCGTCGTGGTAGTTTAGGCCAACAGTACCGGTGCCGGCGCCGATATGCACGGCGACGGTCCAGATTATGTTGTCACTCGTGCTCACGTCGGCATCGGTTATGGTTGAGCCAGTAACGCCGCTCTCGACAAGTGCAAAGTCTTCAGCGTCCATTCCAAAGACGGGCTCGCTGAAGGTGACCGTGAAGTGCACGGTGGTGCCGTTATTCGTTGGATTCGAGTCCCCGACTTGCCGCACGATCGAGATCAGGGTTGGAAACTTTATCTTGTAGGTGACGATGGCGGCGGCCCAGTCGGTGCTCTTGTTCGAATTTGCTCCCGAGCCGTTAGCCGCATAGGCGCCGGCAGCCGTAACTACACGATATTCCGGCTGCATCATGACGCCGCTGCCACTTGCCTGGCCACTGTTCGCACTAGCGGTTAAAGCCGTGAACCCCGTGCCTGCGTTGACGCTCTGGGCTCTGTCATCAAAACCCATTGCGCCGATCAGCAAGTCGTCGGCCTGCGACGTAGTGGCGGTAGTGCCCGAATTCGGCGTGGTGGAATTTCCGGTGGCCGTTTGGGATTGATCCTTGGGAGATGCCGACACAAGGCCGTTGGCAGAGATGAAAGTGGCCGCTATGTTTTCGGTTGCTGTCGAGCTGACCGTAATCGTACCGCTCGATAATGCGTGGGTCACGGGCGCGGAGAAGATCAGGGTGCGGACGCCGCTGCTGTTGGTTACGTCGGCATCTTTGGCGTAAGTGTTGCTCCCGCCGCTTCCGGTGTCGTTGATCGTGAAGGTCGCCGCAACTGGATCCGTGGCGATGGTCACAAAGATTGTGTTGCCGACGGCAACTGTTGCGGTCTGAGCGAGGGTGTTTCCTGGGCTGCCGGTGCTCTGGGTACCGATGGTCGCCGCGCTAATCGCACCTGGAACCGTAAGCACCAAAGCACCCGAAGTTGCAAAATTCCCCGCTGCGTCTGTGGACTTGGCCGTGATGCTGTGGTCCCCCGGCGTGCTGATCGTACTGGTGGTGATCCCGGGACTGGTGTAAGCAGCGGCGCTGCCGCTGCCGATTTGCGTCACTCCATCGAGAATGGTAACGGTAGTTCCGGCGTCGGCTGTTCCTGTAAACGTCTTCGTGCCGGCCGCAATAATACCGTCCGCGTCGGTCAGGGCCGGGCTCAGCGCCGGTATGGAAGGAGCCGCTGGGGCGATCGTATCAATCGTCACGCTCAATGCAGACGATGAGGCCGAAGTATTGCCCACCAGATCGGTTTGCTTTGCCGTGATGCTGTGGGCACCGTCGCTCAGAGAGCTGCTTGTAATCGTTGCGATGCCGCCGCTCGCTACCGCGCTCCCGATCTGCGTGCTGCCGTCGAAAAGGGTCACGGTGTTGCCCGAGATCGCGGAGACGGTAAATGTGGGTGTGGTGATGCTTGTGATGTTGTCGAAATTAGAGGTTCCCGTGTCACTGGCTGTCTGCAGGTCAGGTATCCCTGGCGCGGCGGGCGGGGTATTGTCAATTGTGAAACTGTTGGCGGTCGCTGGCGTCTCAACGTTGCCGGCGAGATCCGTAGCGCGCGAGCGGGCCGTATAGCTGCTGTCAGCAGGCAAGCTAAACGCATAGGACCACGCAGTTGTTCCGGTCGCAGTGTTCCACACGCGGCTCCCGGTTGTTCCGGCGACGAAACTGGCGCCGTTCCAATCGGCGCTGTCGCTGTTCCGCTTAATGCTAACTTCCACCTTCTGAACACCCGATGCGGCGTCACTCGCGCTGCCGCAAATGCCTGCCGGAGTACAGCCAGCGCTGTAAGAGGTGCCGTTATAGAGGCCGCCATTCGCAGGGAAGCTGACAGATGAGGATGGCGAGGTGGTGTCAATCGTGATGCTCAGCGCACCGGAGGCTAATGAAACGTTGCCCGCTGCGTCCGTCGCCTTGGCAGTGATGCTGTGCGTACCGGCGCTTAGAGAGCTGACACCGATGCCGGGGCTGGCGTAGGCAGCGGCGGTGCCGCTCCCCACCTGGACTCCATCGTTGAAGATCGTTACCGTGCTGCCAGCCTCCGCTGTGCCCGTGAAGATTGGCGTCGAGTTGCTCGTAATATTGTCTGTGTTCGAAGAGCCCAAATCCGTCGCCGCGGTCATGTCGGGCGTCGTTGGAGCCGCTGGGGCGGTATTGTCGAGCGTGAACGTCACGGCGCCGCCCGTAAAGGCATTGCCGGCTTTGTCGGTGGCTGTCGCCTGTACTGTGTATGTACCATCGCTCGCTGATGCCCAGGTTGGTAGGGCGGCGCTGCTCGTCCACGTCGCTGCCGTGTTTGAAGTAGTCGCACTGTGAGTGGTCGCCAGATTGAAGACGCCAGCCTGCCAGGCCGCACCAGTCCAGTAGAAATTGTCCCCAGGCCGTCGCAGCGTGAACATCGTGCTGTTCGCGTTCAGGCCCACGCCGTTTAGGTTGTCGGCCGCGCTGCCGCTGAAACTCGCCGGCACGGTTGCGGCTCGGAACAGGCTCCCGTTCGTGGGCGTTGTCACCGACGCCGTTGCGGGCACAGCTCCGTCTACCAAAACCCCGGTTGTGTTCGGTGGAGTGAAGGTGAGCCCAGCATCGATCGTCGCCGCATCTTTGATCGTGCCGCCGTTCAAATTAATCGGCGAAGTGGACGCGATGCCGTCGTTGTCGCTGTCTCCACTCGGGACTGTGTACCGAAACACAAGTGCGGTACCAGGGCTCCCTGAAACGTAGCTGGCATTGCGGGAGGTCGAGCCGATCGTCAGAGGGATAAAGGGCGTGCCCGTGACCGTAACGCTCGCGCCGTAGTTAACCGTGAAGTCCAGGTTCTGTCCGATCAAATACGTACCGTTGGCCGGTGGCGTCACGCTGGAAATGGTCGTGACCGGGTTGACGGTGACGGTGGGCTGAGCAGCGATATTCGTGAGCGTGCCGCCGCTACCCGACTTGGATTTTGTGGTGAAAGTGTATGTGCCAGCGCTTGAAGGAGCCGTCACTGTTGCGTAAGTCAGGGAGAAGCTGCTACCAGCGGTACAGATCTGATTGATTGTAATCGTCCATGGTCCCGGCCCTGATACCGCCGGGCTGGCGAAGGTTTGGGCGCACCCACTTCCCGACAGGCTGATATGCCCCGCGCCAGCGGCGGTTGTCGGCGCTGTCCAACCAGAGGGAACATCGACGGTGACCTGGGACCCTGATGGATAGTTATTGCTGCCGCCTTGGGTGTTCGTAAAGGTGAAAACGAAACTGGGAACGGAGCTGCTCGCATTCACGCTTGTCGGGGTGACGCCCATGGCGCCGCCGCCGTCTTGGGTCGCGTCCGTAAGCGACGTCTGGGCAGTCCAGCCTGACGTGCCACCCGTGGCAGCTAGAATATAAGTCAAGCCGTTGTCTTGATCCTCAGGCGCGTACTGCTGATTGATGAAGTTTCCATTCGCGTCAGCTTGAACAGTAAAGGTGTGTGGGTTTTCCGTAGCGACGTGCGGGTCCTCGTGGAACATCATCGTGACAACCTCGTTCGGTTGCCAGCCGGTGCCGCTCACGAACACGGGTGTGCCCGGAGCATAGTCGAGCTTGTCAGTGGTGATCGTCGCCGCGGAACTATTGAACGTTGCCGCGGAATTCAAAAACGCGCCGGTCGAATCAACACCGCCGGTGACCAGGGCCTGGTTCGAGCCGGAAAGTTCGGTGATGGTTTGGCCGGTGCGATTGAGCAGCGCACTCGACGCGCCGAGACGAAACATCGCCGCGCGGGTCGGCGCATCCATGATCTGCTGCAAGAGTTCCGGATGACTGTCGCCGGTCGGGAAGACGTGCGCATGCGCACCAAAAGCATTGATGGCCGGATCATAGATCTCTAGCTCGAACCCGTCGAGGGATCAAAGATCTCTGCGCTGCCGTCTGCATCGCCCCCCGCGATGAAGACGCTCCCATTAGCAAAAAGCGGCGCGCTGTGACCTGCACGCGCGACGCTCATGTTTGGACCGACGGTGAAAGCACCTGTGGCCGGATTGAAAATCTCCGTCGTGTTGACGGGGCCCGAGGCATCACGCCCTCCCGCGATCAGCACGCGGCCATCACTCAGTAATGTCGCTGTATGATCGGCGCGGGCCGAGTTCATGTTTCCCGCGACCGTAAAGTTTCCCGTGGCCGGATCGTAGATCTCACATTGATTCAGCGTCCCGCTCGTGTTCTCTCCCCCGGCAATCAACACGCGTCCATCGGGCAGTCTGGTGGCGGTATGGCCACGCCGCTCGACCGTCATGGTTGAGCTGCCTGAGGTCGTTGCTGCCGCAGTCAACAGCGGATCGGCAAGCGCCGCTTTGGGCTGGGCCGCCTGGCGTTTAGAACTGCTGGCGGCGGCGCCGAAGATGAACTGTCGCAGAGACGACGATGAGACCGTGGCCGCCAGGGCGGCGACCGCCAAAGTCATCAAGCCAAGCAACACGAGCAGACGCGCCGGGTTGCCTTTAATTCTGATGGTCCTGGTGGAGAGCGAACGACGGAAAGAGTTCAAGGGGGGCTGAATACTCATTGAGAGACTCCTGAGACAGCTTCCCAACAGGTGACTTACCTGGTTGGTGCGGGACAAGAAAATTCGCAACCACTTACGGTCTGGATCCTTTTGCGACCGCAGGGCACGGCTTAAAGCTTCCTGCTCATGGTTCCGACCATGAGCGGGTTACCCGGGGGAAATTTGCTGTCGTGAATTTGCCTTGTCGCGGGACCGCTTGATCGGGTTTGGAAAGCGATCCCCGCACGTCGCGAAAGGAAACCTACGAGCCTTAATCGAGTCTTGCCTGAAGCTGTCTGTCGAGGCGGAACTGGCTTACTGTCTGCACCGGCGTATGGCTTCAGAACTCGTTACACGCATCACCCAAAGACTTTGAACCGCGGGTGAATTCCACAACTGCGGGCATCCCTCGATGGCGGACAGGAACGCCAGATACAAGAATCGTGTGCTGCGCAGTGAGCAAAGATCACGCCACAGACGGCAAAGGCCTCCCAGCCTGGTCCGATCGCGACGCGTCAAGAGTGGAAACTTTGTTGTGCCGTTGAGAGTTAGGTCAGCTAGCGGAGTAGATCAAATTATTCTTTTGGTGGTTGCGGGGTTTGCGGTGGAAAACTTGACGCCTGCTCGCTGGCGAGCAGTTGTAGCAGGTCTAAGGGCGCATCTGAGCGGTCATCGCGCGGCGGGTTAGTTTTGGAGTGCGGCGACTTGTCGCCGCTTTGGCAGAGTGGGCCGGGCGACATGCTGGATGTCTGCGGCCTTTTTCTGCGTCGGGCAAAAGCGGCGACAAGTCGCCGCACTCCATAATTCACATCAAAGGAACTCTGCGCAACTTCCGCGACCTTTGCCTGGTTTCTTCCCCTCCCCCTGGGAGGGGTTAGGGGAGGGTGCGAAGCTTGACGCGAAGTATTTTTTAAGCCCCCATCGTGAATACCCACGACAACTCAATATCAAAGGAGGCTCTCGCTCAGGCCCTCACCCCAGCCCTCTCCCAATGGGAGAGGGAGAAAAGCAAACCACTTACTGTCCGGGCGCGAAGCACTGACCGGGTTCGGCGTGCGGGATCGCGGACAAGTACTCATAGATGGCCCGCAAGTCGCGATCGTTCATATTCCTGAACACCGGCCACGGCATCACCTGCAGTATGTGGCTCGGATTATCAGGGTCGTGGCCCGTGCGCATTAAGTCCACGAACTGCCCGAACGTGTGGCCTTCGGGGAGCCCCGTGGTTGCATCCGGAGTCAGGTTGGCGGAGGTGACGCCCGGAGGCGCGAACAACACACCGCCGGCCAGATAATTCGTGGCGTTGATCTGTCCATCACCGCCTCCCGGAGGGCCGAACGGAGGTCCATAAGGATTGTGACCGGGCGCGTATGACGGGCACGTGTGACAGTCGTTGCACCCGCCGACGGCATTCACGAGATAGCTGCCCATCCCGACGAACGCGCGATTGCGGCCTTTCAGGTTCAATGGGACCGGCGCAATGAGGAAGCCCCTCTGAATGCGGCTCTCATCGTCGCCCGGACCCTGGGCTCGAGTATGTACGGAAGTTAGAGTTACCAGCGACATCGCCGTTAATGCGAGACTCAACACCAAAGCGATGCGGATTAGTTGCGAGAGCTTGCTTTGTTCTTTGTTCATGTTCTCCTCGGTCTGCTTGCCGGTGGTTCTGGCCTGTCATTAATTCGAGCTTTGAGCCCGCCCTTACTGAGGTCGAGCCATTGCCCGCGGTGCTGCCGTCCCGCAGTCCGGTAATGCTCCGCTTTACCATGGAACAATCGTTCGCAAACAGAATACGGCGATTGCGGGAGACAGAATGATCACAAGTATTCGAACTCTCAGGATCGACTCAGCCTCGCTTGAGAAAGCGGAGGAACGGTACGTAAACGAAAACTCGGAGGAAACTAGACAACGGACGCTGTCGCCCGGCGCGCCACGCCTGGCTGGGATTCGCCCGCGGCACCCGGCCTTTCGGCTGTGGGGGGAGTCGAGAGCAATTGCATACCGTCGCCCTGCTCTTCCTGCAGGAACTTAACGGCCTTGACGCCATATTGCCTCAGGCGGCGATAGAGCTTGCTGCGATCGATCCCCAGGGCCGCCGCGGCTCTCACCTGGTTTCCATCAAACTGCTGCAGCACTGAGAGGATGTAGCGCTTCTCGATTTCCGCCAGTGGGGCGCCGTCGTTTTCAAAGCCGGCGGCAACTCTCTTCAGGCTGTTGGCGGTTTCCTGTGTGCGCACGGCAAACTCAGCCGGCAGATCTTCAATTCCAAGTTTTTCCCGCGAGCCAACTGCCAGGGCATAGCCGACGGCGCTTTCCAGTTCGCGCACATTGCCCGGCCAGGAATACTGCAACAGCGCCGCCCTTGCGTCCGGCGCAAACTGTCGCAGAGTTGTTCCGTGCTGGTCCGAATGACGTTCGAGGAAATAGTCGATCAGCAATTCAATGTCGTCCTCGCGATGACAGAGATCGGGGACCTGGATCGGGAAGACCCGCAGCCGGTAGAACAGATCAGAGCGAAAGCGGCCTTCGCTGATGGCGCTACTCAACTCAGAGTTGGTGGCTGAAATTATGCGCACGTCAACATCGATATTTGTCCGCCCACCCACGCGGCGAATGCTCCGCTCCTGGAGGACGCGCAGCAGCTTGGCCTGCGCGGCCAACGGCAATGCGTCTACCTCATCGAGGAAAAGTGTGCCGCCGGAAGCTGCTTCAAAAAGTCCTACGCGATTTTCGTGCGCGCCGGTAAACGTGCCGCGTTGATGTCCGAAGAGTTCCGCTTCGATCAGCGTTTCGGGTATGGCCGAGCAGTTGAGGTCGACAAACGGTCCATTGGCGCGCGGGCTCTTGTTATGAATGGCCCGAGCCACCAGTTCCTTGCCGGTCCCGGTCGCGCCGGTAATTAGGACGGAGTTATCAGTTGGCGCAACCCGGTCAATGGTGGTCAACAATTTCTGCATCACCGGAGATCGTCCCATCAGAATCGCGGACGTGCGCGGTGGGCTGATCCGCGGCATCAACTGATCCTGGATCGCATCAACCTTTGATCTTCCGGCCGCGGCGGCCTCAGCCATTCGCCGGCGGCTCTGGGCCGGCGGCGGTGCTGCGCTCGCGCGCAAAGCTGCTTCTTCAGCTTTCTTACGTTCCGTCAGGTCGCAAACAATCTGGGCCAGACAAGCCGGGCCCGCGCCGTCGCTAAGCCTGACCGCATTTATCGACACGAACACGCGCTCGCCACCTTTGCGGATGCGAACACTTTCGAAAGGTTCGATCCGTCCCTGCTTCAAGACGCGGTCGAACAAAGATTGCAACTCCTGCTTGAACCCGGGTGGATGGATGATCGAGACGTGACGTCCGGAAACTTCTTCTTCAACGTAGCCATAGATTCGCTCGGCCGCGCGGTTCCAGGAGGTGATGATTCCGTCCGAGGTATGGGTAATAATCGCTTCGTCAATCGAGTCGGCGATCGACTCCAACCTGGTAATCGCCTCTTCAGCGCGCTGGCGTTCAGTCAAATCTGTAACAGTGATGACCGTGCCGACAACCTGCTCGCCCACAATCAGCGGCGCGTAAGAGGATTCAACCGGTAATGGATGGCCATCGCGGCAGCGCATCGTTTCATTGGTCAGCAGAGCATGCTTGCCGGCATTCAGGTCCGGACCTTCCTGGTTCGCATAGGACCAGTTCGCATCAGTGCTGGAATCTGTCAGCCTACCAATCTCTTTGCCCACCAGTTCATGCGACTGGTAACCGAGCAGTCGCGCCGCTGACTTGCTGACAAAGGCACAGCGGCCCAGAAGATCTACCGCAAACATGCTTGCGTCGACGGCGTCCAGCAGAGCGATCGTTTCCGTCAAGAGACGGGCCGGGTCTTTGGGTTTGGGATCAGGCACGCTGCGCAGCACTAATACCAGGCCGTTAATCTGGCCCTGATTGTCGCGCATGGGCGTGGCGATCTGATCGATGGGCATCTCAGTTCCGTCGCGGCCAACCATATACACCGGGTCGCCCAGTCCGAGGACCACGTTGTCTCTGAGTACGCGAGTCGCAACTGTCTCAACTTCACAACCTCTCTCCGGATCCACGATCCGCAGGACCTCTTCAATCTCGCGGCCGCTGGCTTCATGCTGTTGCCAACCGGTGAGCGATTGGGCGATCGAATTCATGAAGGTGATGCGCCCGCGCGCATCCGTGGTAATCACGGCGTCGCCGATGCTCTTCAAGGTGATGTTGAGTTGCTTCTCGGCCTCGAGCGCG
>WNFR01007291.1_pt1 | contig 11237 bp, 12 predicted proteins | sample 5400221 | NCBI WGS metagenome assembly WNFR01 (sample SAMN13153357, study PRJNA577476) | soil metagenome | isolation source: 40 cm soil under Madrone tree | place: USA:California | collected 2016-06-14 | reverse complement strand
GTCGGCGCCTCTTCAACTGTCGGAGGCACAACCGCAACTAAGGGAAAGTTGGATTCATCGACCACCCTCACACCCTCAGGCATAGGCAGGTCTCCAATGTGAATTGAATCTCCTATGTCCAGCGCGCCAACCTCGACATTGAAGAATTCGGGAATATCCAGGGGTAAACACTCTACCTCGATCTCTCGGGCTATGGGTTGCAGAATGCCGCCGCGAACAACGCCCACCGCCTTGCCCACGAAATGAAGGGGAACGCGCACCTGGATCCTCGCATTCAGGTCAACCTCATAAAGATCCGTGTGAACAACCTCACCTGTGATCGGGTGAAATTGCATCTCCTTAACCAAGGCCACCTTATTCGCCAACGCGGTGGATTCGGATTGCAACCGGACTAAATGTGAACCCTCGAGTCCTGCGACGCGACTCGAAAATTCTTTCTTGTTTAGTTCCAGAGGAACTGGCTGAGTCTTAGGACCATACAGAATACCAGGGATCTTTCCTTCGCGCCGCAGGCGTCGCGCCTGACGTTTGCTGCCTATTTCCCGGGCGTCAACATGAACTTCCAAGGTTTCCAAGAGAACTTACCTCCTCATATCCTTACTCCGTATTCGTGTTAGACAAATAAAGAGCTAATGGACTCTTCATCGTGCGTGCGTCGAACCGCTTCGCCGATGAGATGAGCCACTGATAAAACTTTGATCTTGCCACAGCGTCGCGCATCGGCCCCTAAAGGAATTGTATTGGTGACGATCAATTCCTCTAATGGCGATTCCGCGATTCGCTGAATCGCGGGGCCCGAAAGCACCGGATGAGTACAACAACCAAGAATTTTCCTGGCGCCTCCCTTTTTAAGGGCGTCGGCAGCCATCGTGAGCGTCCCGGCGGTATCTACCATGTCATCCAAAAGGATCGCGATCTGATCCTTAACCTCCCCGATGATATTCATTTCCGACACTACGTTGGGTCCTACGCGACGTTTGTCAATGATCGCCAGCGAGGCATCCAACCGTGTCGCTATGGCCCGGGCCCGTTCTACACCGCCGGCGTCTGGAGAGACGATGGTGACTTCATTGTGGTTTAATTGTTTTTTTAGATGTTGCAGTAGGACTGGCGTCGCATACAAGTTATCGACTGGGATATCAAAAAACCCTTGAATTTGTCCCGAATGGAGATCGAGGGTAAGCATCCGAGAAGCTCCTGCCGTAGTGATTAAGTCTGCAATCAATTTCGCACTAATGGGTACCCGTGGAACAACTTTCCGGTCTTGGCGCGCATATCCGTAGTAGGGGATGACAGCCGTTATGCGCTTCGCCGATGCCCGCTTGAAGGCGTCCAACATCAACAAGAGCTCCATCAAATTATCGTTCCCGGGAGCCGACGTCGATTGCAATACAAACACGTCCGCGCCGCGAACATTTTCTTTGATTTCCACTTTACTCTCGCCATCACTGAAAGTCTCAACGACCGCCTTTCCCAAGGGAACCTGGAGATATTGACTGATCTCCTCCGCCAGCGGCGGATTGGAGTTCCCAGCGAATATTTTTAGTTTGACGTTGTGCTGGCTCATGGTTCAGAAACTATTCTTTCGTCGCGGTTTTGGCAACCGTCATGTGACAGCGCGCCCACTAAAATGAGGGGCGCCGTTCACTTATGAACGGCGCCACTTAAAACCTAACCTAACTGTCTCTTTCCAGCCTATGGCTGAGAAACTGGCTGGGCGGGAAGGATTCGAACCTTCGATACCGGATCCAAAGTCCGGGGCCTTACCACTTGGCGACCGCCCACCCCGAACTCCTACAAGAGCAGTTCACACCGCCCGCGCAGGATATCTGCTCATCCACTTCCGAGAGCCCTTTGGCTCCCCCCTTCAGCAACAGCTTTCTGATATTCCGCGATTATTTTTTCCTCGATCATCCTGCGAGTTTCGTTATTGATAGGATGAGCGATATCTTTGTAGGTCCCGTCTTTGCGCTTTTTGCTCGGCATCGACACAAAGTACCCCGTGGTGCCGCGTATGATTTTGAGGTCTCGAATCACGAAGCAGTGATCCAGCGTGATAGTTACGTAAGCCCTGAGCTTCTCTTCATCCACAGGAAAGACCCTAACCTCTGTAACCTGCATAGGGACCCCCTTCGGCGCAAGCCAGTTGCATTATTGGCAGTTGATTTGACGGGCTTTTTTTTCGCGACTTCCCTAACTCAAAACGCGCACTAAAAAAGCGTGGACCCCTTTCTCTTTCCTCAGCCGGCGAAAGGCTTGCTCCGCGCTTCGCCTTGATGGGAAAACACCGAACACTGAAGAGCCACTCCCCGACATGAGAGCTCCAACGGCACCGTGCTGCACTAATTCTTCCTTGAGTAAACCTATGCGAGGATACCGGCCCATGGTAACGGTTTCAAGATCGTTGACGAGTAGTTTTCTGAAACGTGCAGGACTCCCCAGCCCAAAATTAATGCTAGTATTTACAATAGCTTTTGTCAACTTAGCGTGGAGGTTGTTATATACCCATGCGGTTGCAACCGGCAGGTTAGGATAGAGAATAATCAGCCAAAGTCGAGGTACCCCGTGCAATGGCGTCAAGCGTTCACCAATTCCACGCGCCCGAGCAGGCACTCCTCTAATAAAGAAGGGCACATCCGCACCTAGAGTTGATGATAGTTTTTCGAGCTGTGCTGACGTATATCCCAGGCGAAAAAGACGGTTTAGGCCAACTAGTGCCGCCGCAGCATCCGTGCTGCCGCCGCCCAACCCTGCGCCAACAGGGATTCGCTTGCGAATATGAATCTGGACAGGGTGATCAACGCCTTTCTCATCCAATAGAATTGATGCTGCTTTGTAAGCCAGATTTTGCTTGTCCTGAGGAACCAGCGGATCATCACAAGTCACAGTTAGATGATTCAGTCGCGTCGTTTTTCCACTTTTCCTACCTTTATCGATACTGATTTCGTCGTAGAGCGATACGGGGAGCATGATGGTGTCAACAAGATGGTATCCGTCCACCCGCTTACCCACCACGCGAAGTCGCAAATTGATTTTCGCCGGTGCTCGAATCTTCACGCGCCATTAGGTAACATAGCTCTGTTTCAATTGCGAAGGATAATAGAATGACCTTGGAGGTCGCGAATTTCTTGTCAGTCGCATGGCAGGCGGCGGTGACCGCCGGAAGCTTAATTCGTGAGCAATGGCAACAACCAAAGAGCATTGATTACAAGGGGGCCATCGACTTGGTCACTTCAGTGGATCGGGAATCGGAACGGCGAATTGTCGAAGTGTTACAAAACAATTTCCCAGGTCATTCCATTCTGGCCGAGGAAGAGACCGATCTGGTTGGAAGCCAAGGCAACCACCGTTGGATCATCGATCCCCTTGATGGAACAACCAACTTTGCCCATGGTTATCCGCAGTTCTGCGTCTCCGTCGCTCTGGAATACGCCGGCAAAGTGATTTTAGGGTTGGTTTACGATCCATTACGACGCGAGTGCTTTAGAGCGGTCAAAGGTGGCGGCGCGACACTGAACGGAGATCCCATACGCATTTCCGGCGTGAGCGAACTGGATAAAACCCTCCTCGCCACCGGTTTTCCCTATGACCAGCGTGAAAACGCAGAGTACTATCTCAGCTTCTTCAAGGCATTCATGACTCGGGCGCAGGGGATTCGGCGCAACGGCTCTGCGGCTCTGGATCTCTGCTATGTTGCTTGCGGTCGCATAGACGGATTCTGGGAGCTTAAGCTCCGTCCATGGGACACCGCGGCGGGCGCCCTGATCGTTGAGGAAGCCGGGGGTAGACTCAGCGATCTATCTGGAAACCTGTTTTCTATCTGGGGGAAAGAAACACTGGCATCCAACGCCGCTGTTCACGAAGAAATGGTCTCGGTTGCATCAACGGCTAAGCACGCCTCTTCGTTGACTGAGCCGTAGACGAGTGATAGAAAAAATTCGCTGCGCCCGTAGTGAAAAGGATATCACGAGGGTCTCCGGAACCCTAAGTCCGAGTTCGATTCTCGGCGGGCGCACCATGCCATCGCTTTTTCGACGCCAAACTATTCGGTTTAGTGCGGAGAGAATACGCTCGTTAAACGATTAGTCGAACGCAACTTGCGCCTCTACCCGCAAGAGTCAAATCTTCCCTTCCGAGCGCAATCCCTCAAGGCGGGCTAAAATCAAATCTCCAAGATTCTCCGTCGGGAAATGATCCGGAGCTGCGACTGGTTCGGCCCCGAGATCAGCGAGACGCTGGTTAAGCACCAATAGTGCAGAACGCGTCTGGCGGTACTCTTCCATTTGGATTCGGCAATCCAGAATAGTTTGGTCGATAAGAGCTAAACAATCGTTTAATATCGATTTTTGATGCATCGACAGACTTTGCAGGCGTTCGACTTCGACTTGAACAACTTGTTCCGCAACGGGACGGACACGTTCTTCGATTTGCGCTTGCATATCGTGCAGCACGCGCAACAGCCTTTCGTAGGTCTGCTCCTCTCTCATCAAGTCCTTCTAAATCATCGGCCGCACCTTTTGATCTGCTGCAGGACCAAGGATGAGGAAAGTGCTCACATTATCGGGCGCGGCTTGAAGACGGTTCGCCATCCTTTTTCCGCTTGTGGAGCACGCCATACAATTCCTCGATGCCCCTGGGAAAGGCCTCGAGGTACGGCTCAGAGAAATGATGATAAGATGCTTACTTGCCGGCTATAGCACTCGCTTTGGAGTCATTATCGCCGTTATCCGATAAAGCCATTGATTTGCTGGACACTAATTCCAAGACGTCGTTTCTGCTGAATCTCCAGCTCCGACCGATCCGATTGCCAGGAATCACTCCCCGCTCGGCCAGCTTATAGACCGTCTTGAGATGGATCTTGAGCAGGGATGCCACTTCGGACGGGGTCATTATCTCTTCCATCCGTTTCGTTCTCCTTCCAACAGTTGGAATGTTACCTATTTTCCTATCAGGGCCAGATAGCAGCATAAGCTGTGCCAATTAGCCCCAAGTGGGCGCCCTTACTACCTAAGACGCCATATTTCCAAAGAATTCCGTAACGGGGTAGAGAACTCTAGGTAAGCACAACAAAGCGCAGCGAACCGCCTGACGTGGACAAAATTGGCCAATCATTACGGTTTTCGGACAGTTCCAATTTTCGCCGCTCCCCCGAGCAACTTGCCGCGACGACTCGCAACAAAGACTAAAAAGGTCAATGACCCATCAAAACCTTATCTCTGTAACGATTCCTTAGTCGCGCCTCCCAGGGGGCTGGGCGTGCCGTGCTTGTACGGCGGCAAGTTGCTTCTCCCACTTCAAAGAAAATTGCTTCCGCGTCTCGTTGCTTATCTGGCTGACATTGGGAAAGCGATCACGCCATTCGTAGGGTCGCGTTGCCTCAATGATCATTCTCGAATTATGGCCCTTCTGGCCGGGAGGAATGATGGGGTCGAGCGGCCCACTCCAAGTGCGGCGCAGAATATCAACTGAGGTAGCAGGATCCGAGCGAGTGGCGATAGCCCAGACCACTTCATTTAGATCGGTGATATCGATGTCTTCGTCGACAACCACCACATACCGGCCCAGATAGGCACCGGCATGGCACTGGCAAGCGACTAGAGCAGCCTGTTTCGCATGGCCCGGGTATCGCTGTTTGATCGCCACCACGATCATGAATCGTTGCGCGGGCGGAGGAAGATAAACACCGCGAATATCCGGAACACCGGCTTGCTCCATTCCGTTCCAAATTGTGGCTGCGCGCAAACAGGACCGATACATACCGTGAATCGTTGGTTTGAACGGCGCGGCGCCGCAAATGATGGGATCGTTGCGATAATACAGAGCCTTTACTCGCACAAAAGGTTCGGCACGCTGAGCGCTGGCGTAATAACCGGGCCACTCGCCAAATGGACCCTCGGGTAACGACTCGCCGGGGATGATCTCTCCCTCGATGGCGATTTCAGCGGTGGCTGGAAAGCGAAGCCCGGTTAACGGCCCCTCCATGACTTCCACCGGTTGACCCAATAGCCCCCCAGTCCATTCATACTCGTTAACACCGAAAGGAACGGCCTGCGAGGCGGCGATGAACAGCAACGGATGCTGGCCGAAAACCATCGCAACCGGGAAGGGCTTTCCCGCTCGCATCGCTTTCTCGTAATGCATTTTGCCGTGTTTGCCCGGAGAAATATAAAGACCCACCTTATCCTTGTCCTGAAGCATCACGCGATAGCAGCCTACGTTTTCCACGCCGGTCTCGGGATCGCGTGTGATCACCAAATGGGCCGTTCCCAGGTAGCGGCCGCCGTCGCCTTCATGCCAACGCGGCACCGGAAACTTGAGCAGGTCAATCTGATCGCCCCGCTCGACATTTTCCATTATGGGACCGGTGGAAACGATTGTCGGTTTGATCGGCTGAAGCGCCCGTAACTTCGCCCGCAAAGCATCTATCAAAGGAATCTTTTTGAGATCCGTCGGCAGGTTCAGTGTCAGCGCGGTACGTTCCAACGTTTCGAGCATGTTGGCGAGAACGCGGCGATTGGGAGCGTAGCCAGGAACTACATCGAACATGACCGCCGGCGGCGACGAGAGTCGCTCCAGAATGATCTCCGTCAACGCGCCGATTTCCAAGTCCCAGTCTGCGCCGGAGATTCGCTACAACTGTCCCAAGGCTTGCACGCCGTCGAGCCAATCGCGAAGGTCACACGTATTTGCAGTTTCGTTTGCTTTTACTTCAGGCTTCGCCATATGGACCTCCCTCAGTCAAATACCGCATCATTCTGTAAGACCGACAGTACTATGATGGAACAATTCTTCCGGCGCGATATTTCTCGCGCTGATTCCTTGATCGCGGCAATATAGAAGGAATTTGTCGAGCACGTGCCGATTCGCCTCTAGCCCGTAGGCCCAAGGGTCAGTCTCAAAAAGCTTCCGCTCTTCGTCGAGATTCTGATTCGGCCAAGCTTCGACTAGACTTGGAATCGCGCGGCGCCAGTGCTGCGCCCAGCGTTTCGACTCCGAGAAAAGACGAAAGAGTTCTCCCGCCAATTCGGGATGTCTCTCCGTTAGCTCCTTTTGCAACGTCATAACGTGCATAATGGGCAGGATCTTTGTTTTACGAAAATAGTTCGCTTCGACCTCGCGGGAGTTCTTGAACAACCTTTTGACTTCGCTGTTCGCCAACAATAGAGGAAGCTGAGACTCCGTTACGCCAAGCGCGTCGACCTCGCCTTCAAACAAAGCCCGACAGGCGCGCTCCGAGGTACTCTTCCCGCTGCTTTGAATCCGTTGAATTGCCGAACCGTCGCGCGGCACCACTGCAGCGCCGGGATCAGCGTCATCCCAGTGATGCATGGAACTGACATACCATTGGGTATCCCTTGCTGAAACGCCATATTCATACACCAGCATGCCGCGCATCCAAATCGCTGCCGTCTGCACCCAGCGCAGAAAGCCGATTTTCTTCCCGCTCAACTCCGTTGGGTTTTTGATGTCTAAAGCCTTTCGGCAAAAGATGAACCCATGCCGAAACATCCGCGATGGAAAAACCGGAATGGCAACGAAGTCCGCCCGCTCTCTTGAAGTGTAGTAGATCAATTCACCCAGAGACATCTCCGAGACGTCGTACTTCCTTTTGAACATTCCCGCGAACATTGCGGGGACGTCTTCCGTCTCGATGATATCAAGATCGAATCCCGGTATCCCCATCTGACCGCGCAGGATGGGCAGGATTCCGTCATAGGCGCGGCTGGCGAGCCGGATCTTTACGGGCGGAGCCATCGCAGATGTTACGGCGCTCGCTTATCCGGGCGGTGCAAGCGGGCGCCGCGGGATTTTAGTTTTCCACCTCTTCCCGATATAGCTGGAGCGCTTCCATCACGGGTCTATCGTTGATGGAAAAGAGAATCGCCTCGTCATCGCCAAGATTCTCGTGAGAATGCCATTGCCAAAGAGGTATGACAAACGAATCTCCCTTTTTCCAGTCGAGGTGACCCTCTCCCACCGCAGTTCGACCGTGCCCTTTGAAAACGTGGTAGAGCGCCGTGCTGGTGTGTCGATGTACTTTGGTTTTCTCTTTGCTTTTGAGAAGCTGAATCTCGCATGACATCGTTGGGTAGGTAAATCCACCTGTGGCGGGGTTAATATAGCGCAGCAGGGTGCCATCGTATGGATCACCATCCCCGGCGCTCATGGTCCTGAGCGCCTTGTAGGTGTCTTTCCAGGCATAGCGAAAGGGAGCGCCGCGCAGATACTCCTTGTCTTGCTTAGGTGATCGCGCAAAGCCCAGACGGCTAAGGGATTCACCGGTTTGGCGAGTAATCGGCTGTTCATCTTTTTCGTAATCCTCAAAGAACAAAACGTTCAAAGACTGGATGAGCGGCCCATCGAGCCCGTCTAACCAAATAATCGGGTCTTCGGATTCGTTGTGGTGATCATGCCAGGTCCAGTTTGGCGTTAGAATTAGGTCGCCTTCTTCCATGGGAAATTTTTCACCTTCCACGGCCGTGTACGCCCCTTTTCCCTGCACGACGAATCGGATCGCCGCCATGTTATGACGGTGCGCACGCGCCACCTCGCCCGGATTGACGATAGAAAATGTAATTTGAAGACTATGAGAAGTCGACTTGATGGGAAGATGCGGACTGACGAGCCGGATAGCGCGACGTTCCGCCTGTTCGATACCGATCGTTTCGCTCGCCTTCAGCAAGCCGTCTAGGAGTGGTTCCCACTTCCAGAGGTAGGGTGCTTCAGACGAATGGGACGGAACGCGCGTCTTCCAAAAGCCAGAGAGTTGGTTCTTTTCCAATTCACTGTCGAGCTCGGCAAGTTTCATCACCTTACTCCTTGGTTGAGGGCTAGGACGCTTTCGACATCGCGTGCGCCATGCCGCCGAAGTAAGCGCGATGGAGATCCATCGATTCCTTGGCGGTATCGAGAACATCTTGCTCCCTCCCAGGCGCGACATACTTTTCCAGCACATCGATGAACATGTCGGAGTGTTTTACATCGGCCTTGCTGTGGGCCGTAAAGTTCGGCATTTGTGCATCGTTAAAGTTCAAATCCCGCTTCCAGATCTTGTACAGCCGAGTGCAATTACCGCCGCCGAGGTCGCCCAAGAGGCGATCATCGTTGGTCCATTCCGCAATTGTCGAAGCCGCAATCGCTTCCTGCCAAGGCCGATTGCGGGCAATCCAGAACCATCCATAGATTGCCGCCTTGGTCGTTGGCAGGGCCTCGGCCTTAAGGACTTGATCCACACTCAGCCCCAGCTCCCGCCCTTGCCTGAAAATAAGATCCAGATGGCCGGCTTTCGAATGCTCATCCTCGACCAATTCTTCGTGTTCGTGTTCCATGATGCGTTGCTTGACCTCGAACTCCGGACAATTTGCCGCCACCTGCGGCCAAAAATTTCTTCGCTGCCGGACGTAAATACCCAACTGCAACAGATATATCTGCGCCCGCTCCCTCGTCATCTCGATGGAGTAGAAGTGTTGCATCTCCGGGGAAAGAAACAAATCCCTTACGCAATCACCCAACTTTTGTCGCCATTCCTGTGGTTTCATGAACTTACCTCCCGATTCATCGAGTCGTCGTACACGATGAAATTGTCAAAAAATTCTCTGGCCGATTACTTACCATTTGATCTCAGTTTAGCACTAGCCGATCCATCAAACCCTTGTCAAGGAGGGTTGGAGAGTGAGGTTAAAGCAAACCAGCGTCGTTAAGACGCTGATGAGTGCTCGCAAATTCGGGAAGGAAAGGAAAGATCGATGAGAAATTAAAAGCAGGAAGTTTACCGAAAGCACATTAAATCAATTCAATCGTATAGGCAAAAAAAGCAAGAGGAAAAGACTAAAATCCTAATTCACCCCATACTTGACGTACATATCGGTGATAAAACCGCTCTCATCGAGTTTTTTCAATATGCGATCATCAATAACATCCTCCGGTCTGACTTTCTCTAGCTTTGGATTGCGGGGGTTTCATCAACCTCTGAATGTTGCGAAGACCATTCCAGAGACGGATAGGGTCTTCGATCCACGGGCTTTGCAAAATCAGCATAACCCTGCTCAGCGCTTAACGGATCGGCATTTTAAGCCTTTTCATAAGCGTCTTGAGAGTGATCGACTTGTTGTCATTGTATGCGCGCGCGAGCTCGCAACCCAGGTCCCGATCCCAGGTGTAAAGCAGTTCGCGGTTTTCCGGTATGAGCACATGAACATCAAATCCCTCCCAATCCACGTGATGATCTCTAGTATCGAGATGCCAGCGCCCTTTAGGGGCCTGATTCTTGATCAGCGTGCCGTCCGGCAGCACCGATCTTACATCGTCGCCATTTCTGATCACTCTCGGCGAGTGAGAGTACTTAGCACTCACACCCTCTAAGAATTTAACCGGGAAATAATGCGAGTCGCAGTCGATATACATTTCTCAGCCCTCCATCTTATTTGAATTGGTTGTCATTCAACACTTACGCCCATAAAGGAGGCATTGCGAGATCGGATTGCGGAACAGTAAATCGGGACAGATGTGACGAGAAGCACGACTCTTTTCATCTTTGATCACAAATGAATGCCACCCGCGGACAATTCAATTTACGATAAGGCCTAATGAATGAAATATGAATCACCAAGCCCACGCTCGTTCGGTCGAGAATATGTCTGATCAAGTTTAGGCGTCAAGGGACTAGCTACGGAAGGCAGCGAACTAGTGCGGTCAAGTCAAGGGAATTCGTGGTGGTCGCCGTGGGACTTGAACCAACGACCTCTCGCATGTGAGTCTATGCCCTATCGCTAGGTTTAGACAAAGTTTACTAGAAAATCCTAAGACGACAAGCATGTCGAGTCTTTGCCGAGTTTTACAAGACCTAAGCAAGATCACGCGGACAAAAGGCGGCACAGTGGGCTAATTGGAAAAATGTTTCAGTGAGCAGAAACTTACGGGCGTGAAGTGCTGACCATAGATCCGCCGAACCGCCTTCAATTTTCTCTTAGACCAGCAAGTCCACTTGCATTAAATGCGAATGGTCCGGTCTACGCCAGTGGACCGCTTGCGTTTTTCCACCCCTGTCCGCTTACTGTCCGTGTGTTTTGAATCAAAGGACCGGCAGTGACGCCGCCTCGAGAGAGCGAACGAAGCTCGTACAACCGCCCTCAAGAAACTTGGCGAGCATGCCGTCAGAGTCTCGCCCTATCCGGAGACTGCCCCTTTTCAAGGCTCTCCCGAGGTTCTGTATATCTTCCCCCATGCCGCGAAGCGTT
>WNFR01016483.1_pt1 | contig 11238 bp, 9 predicted proteins | sample 5400221 | NCBI WGS metagenome assembly WNFR01 (sample SAMN13153357, study PRJNA577476) | soil metagenome | isolation source: 40 cm soil under Madrone tree | place: USA:California | collected 2016-06-14 | reverse complement strand
AGTGATCCCGGAGTGATTCCGATCAAGTTCCGCGCTCCCGGCGGCACGGTGGCCGAGATCGTGCCGAAGGCGAGATACAAAAAACCCGAAGCAAAAGCTTAACGGAAAAATGGAGTGGCGGAGTATTGGAGTGATGCTCCGGACCCAACACTCCACCACTCCAGTACTCCAATCCTTTCAACAGGAGATTCCCATGTCGTTGCACGTTAAGGCCAAGGATGTGCCGGAGCGCAAAGTGGTTCGCACCGGAGTGGAAGGCGAAGGCGCCATGGTGGTGCGAAGAGGCTACGGCAACGAGTGCAGCCTCATGTACGCCACGCGAGCGCCGGGCTATCACACAACGCCGCACGCGCACGAGGCGGAGCAGATCAACTACGTGCTCGAAGGCGAAATTTGGTTTTTTGTCGAGGAACGCGGCTTCCTTTGTAAAACGGGAGATTTTCACCGTATTCCTTCACACAAAGTTCACTGGGCGTGGAACCGTTCCAGCGCCGACGCTGTCGTGGTCGAAGCTCACGCTCCCGCGCTGGTCGCGGGTAAGTTTCAGCAAACGTCGATCGGTCTTTTCGATGAAGGGGAAAGTCCGCAGATGAGAGCGCCGAGCGAAAATAATTTTGTGCCCTACGACTGGCAGAGCGTGGAGCGCAACATTTTTGGTTAGCCGGCGGTTGCTCGCGTGCTCTCGATGTTTTTCCTATCGGTTTCATTTTGTCACCATGTCAGCGACGTCAGGACCGCCTTGTCTATACGCGCTAAAATCTTCATGAACGTGCGCAATACTCTCCTGCCTCAGTCTCCGTGCCCTTGCGCGAATCGTCAATAAACGCTATTCACAGCGCTCACGTGTAAAAACTTCTTATGATGCGCGACAAAGGTAATTTCATCTCTGCGGCTTGTCTCGCCGCTTTCGGGATCTACGTGATTTCGGTGGCTGCCAGACTGGACTACGTGTCCGAGGTCGGGCCGGGGCCCGGGTTTTTTCCGCTCTGGCTCGGTATCGGGCTGGTGCTATTTGCGTCTGGATTGATATTCGCATCCTTGTCGATCTCCCGAAGCAAGGCCAAAGGCGAATCCCAATCTTGGAAAGGCGCCGGTCGCGCCCTGGCCGCATGGTCGGCACTGATGGTCGCCATCGCTCTTCTAGGCCGCATGGGATTTGCCGTGAGCTTTATCGTTCTCACGATGTTCCTCATCGTCGCTTTGGATCGCCGCCCCGCTTTGCTTGCGGTGGGCGTCGGTATCGGCCTCGCGGTGTCATTCCATTTGATTTTCGTCGTCGCTCTCGATGTTTCTTTACCGAAGGCATTTTGGGGATTCTGACTCCGGATTAGATCGTTGAACGATGGAGGACCTCGGTAATCTTCTGCTTGGGTTTTCAGTCGCGCTGACGCCGGTGAATTTATTTTGGTGTTTGGTCGGCGTGGTCCTGGGCACCATGGTCGGCGTGTTGCCGGGTTTGGGGCCGGCGGCGACCATCGCGATGCTGCTGCCGCTTACGCTCAAAATGGACCACACGACGGCCATCATCGCGCTCGCCGGTATTTTTTACGGCGCGCGATATGGCGGCTCGACGACCTCGATCCTCTTGAACATACCTGGAGAATCCTCTTCGGTCGTGACCTGCCTCGACGGCTATCAGATGGCGCGTCAAGGAAGAGCCGGACCGGCGCTGGGAATTTCCGCTATCGCTTCGTTCGTCGCGGGGACCGTCGGCGTGCTCGGGTTGATGCTGATCGCACCGCCATTGGCGCGCTTCGCGTTGCGCTTTGCGCCGCCGGAGTATTTTGCGCTGATGGTTTTGGGCCTGGCCATGGTCGTTTTCTTGGCCGGCGAGTCTATGGTCAAAGCGTTGCTGGCGATGCTCGTCGGTCTTTGGATCGCGACGATCGGCACGGATCTCTTCACCGCCGAATCGAGATTTACCTTCGGTCAGGTGAAACTGCTCGGTGGCGTCGACTTTATCGCGGCGACTGTCGGGGTTTTTGCGATCGGCGAAGTCCTGGTGAACCTGGAATCGCAAGGCGGCGCGGAAATTTTCAAACTCGCCAAAGGGCTCAGAAATCTTTTGCCGACGCTGCAGGATCTCAAGGATTGCCGCTTTGCGTTTTTGAATGGCTCCGTGATCGGCTTCGTTGTCGGTGCCTTGCCCGGCGCAGGTGCGACGGTAGCCTCGTTCTTATCCTACGGTCTCGAAAAGGCGGTATCGCGCCATCCGGAGAAATTCGGCACCGGCGTGATCGAAGGCGTGGCCGCGCCCGAGGGCGCCAACAACGCCGATGCCGGTGGCGCGCTGGTTCCGTTGCTGACGCTCGGCATCCCCGGCGGCAATACCACGGCGATCCTTCTCGGCGGCCTCATTCTCTGGGGCTATAAGCCGGGTCCACTGCTGATTCAGGAACATCCTGAGCTTTTCTGGGGGCTGGTCGCGAGCATGTACATCGGCAATGTCATGCTCTTGGTTTTGAATCTACCGTTGGTGCCGTTATTCGCGCAGATTTTGCGCTTGCCCTATTACGTTCTCTATCCTCTGATCCTCGGCATTTCTATCGTCGGCGTTTACAGCGTCAACAACAGTTTATTCGACGTCTGGATAATGGGCCTCTTCGGTTTGCTCGGCTACCTGATGCGCAAACTCGATTTCCCGGCGTCGGCGTTGATTTTGGGAATGGTTTTGGGCGATGGGCTCGAGCGGGCGCTGCGCCAATCGTTGATGATGTCGCAGGGAGATATCACTATCCTCGCGGCGCGTCCCATATCCGGCACCTTACTGTTTTTCGCCGCCGTGATTTTATGTCTGCCGGTGGTTCGCAAGGTGCGCTCCTGGAGGTTCGAAGCTATTGAGCGGGAAAGCTGAAGATGATAGGTGCCGCTGAGGCAGGTACGGCGATTAATTTACGGGAGGCAGCGAAGATGAAACATAGAGACATTCTATTTCGGATCACCATCATGACAATCATGGTCCTGTCGTCAGGTCTTGCCTGGAGCCAGGAGTTCAAGCCCAGCAAGCAGATCGAAGCCGTGGTCCATACCGGTCCCGGAGGCGGATCGGATCTATTGGCGCGCGCGATTGCCGAATTGCTGCAAAAAGAAAAGCTCATCTCTCAGCGCATGCAAGTCGTCAACAAGCCCGGCGGCGGACCTGCTGTCGCGATGTCTTATCTCGCGGAAAAAAAGGGCGAGACGCACACCATCGGTTTTTTTACCGGCGTGTGGGTGACTAATCCTCTAACCACCGCGGAAGCGAACGTCACCGTAAAGGATTTGACACCGATCGTCCGTCTGGTTTTGGAGCCCGCCGTGATCGCGGTCAAGGCGGACTCGCCGTACAAGAATATGCAAGACTTCATCGAGGCGGCGAAGAAAAATCCTAAAAAACTCGCCCAGTCCGGCGGCACGATTACGTCGCGGGACAATCTCATGCGCCTTTTGCTGCAAAAGGCCACCGGTGCGCAGTGGAACTTTATTTCCTTCCCGAGCGGCGGCGAGCGTCTCTCTAATCTCCTCGGCGGGCACGTTCAAATGATGGTGATCGAGCCGCAAGAAGCCGGCGAGCAGATTCGCGCGGGAAATTTGCGCGTCATCGCTGCCCTGACCGAGAAGCGGCTGGCGGCTCTGCCCAATGTTCCCACCATCAAGGAACAAGGGATCGATATTCCGCTCATACCTCAGGCCCGCGGAGTTCTCGCCCCGCCGGGCGTGCCGCGGGAGGTGATTCAATACTGGGAAGGAGTTTTCGATCGCTTTGAAAAAACTGCGACGTGGAAACAGTACCTGGAGCAAAATCAGTTCGAAGACGGCTATCTCAAAGGACCCGGGCTCAGCAAATTCTTCGACGAACTGACCGTGCAGATGCGCGATGTACTCAAAGAGGCAGGCGCCAAAGTCGTACGTTAGCGGCGTACATCCCGGTGCGACGGCATTTCTCCCCGCCTTTGCGATGGCAGAAGAAACGAAGGCCGACGGTAAAGCGTTGCTCACGGGCTTTGTCGCCGCGTGCGAAGTGATGTCGCGCATCGGCGTTGCCGCGGGGAACTCGCTCGAGCAAAGAGGTTTTCACGCGCCCGGATTGACCGGTACTTTTGGCGCCGCGGTGGCGGCAGGCAGACTCTTGGGATTCAATGATAGAAAGATGGTCAACGCTCTCGGCATCGCGGCTTCGTACTCCGGCGGACTGATCGAATTTTCCCGCTGCCAGGAAGGGGCGATGATCAAGCGGCTCCATCTCGGCAAAGCAGGGGAAGGGGGAGTGACGGCGGCGTTACTCGCGAACAGAGGTTTCGCCGGGCCGGAAAGCATCCTCGAAGGAAAGTTCGGCTTTTGCCAGACGTATTCCGATTCGCCTCAGCTTGCCTATCTCACGCACCGCCTGGGGCGCGAGTTCGAGAGCATGAATATCGGCATCAAGCGCTGCGCTTGCCACATCAACGCGCACGCGCCGATCGAAGCGCTGCAAGCGCTTCAAGCCGAAACGGGATTCAAGCCGGAAGATGTGCGTGAAATCACCGTCGGCGGCATCGAGAAGTTGGTGACGCATCACGCCATCTATCAACCCAAAGACTTGATGATGGCGCAGTACAGCATCCCTTTCTGCGTCGCGTTGAGTCTGTATGACGATCCGACCGATCCCGAGTCTTTTGACGAGAAAAAGCTCAAGGACAAGAAAGTACTCGCCATGATGCGCAAGGTCCGGCTCAAAGTCGATCGTGAAATCGAACAAAAAGGCTGGGACCGCGCCGCCCGCGTGACCGTCAGCCTCGCGAACAAGCAACGACTGTCCAAGCTCATTATCCATTTCAAAGGCACGCCGCGAAATCCGTTAAGCCAACTCGAACTCGAGGATAAGGCGCGCAAGCTGACGCGTGCGATCTTGTCCGAACCGCAGCTCGAGCGTCTGGTCGCGGCAGTCAAAGATCTAGAAAAGCTCGATGATGTTTCATCCATCGGTGATTTGTTGCGAGGCCCATGATGAAAATCGTCGCGATCGATACGTATTCGCTGGTGCTGCCGATTAAAGAAGTCTATGGCGGCGCCGCCGGCTTCCTCGAAGATTGCCGCACGTTGATTGTCCGGGTCGAGACGGAGAATGGTATCGAAGGCTGGGGCGAAGTCACCCAGGGGCGCCCCGGCAATACTTACGAGACACTGGAAACGATGGAAGTCATGGCGCAAAAATATTTTGCGCCGGCGCTCATCGGCATGGACCTCGAAGACACCGGTGGGGTCATCAGCAAACTCCATGGAGTTCGCTACGGCCACCCGATCACCAAAGCGGCCATAGAGATAGCGCTCTTCGACGCTGTGGGAAAACTATATCGGGTTCCCCTCTGCCGCTTTTTCGGCGGGCCGTACCGGCGGGAGATAAACTTAGTGGGCGGACTGGGCATGGATCTCGGACCGGAAGCGATCGGCGCGCGCGCGGGTCAGCTCAAGCAAGAGGGTTTTCAAACCTTCAAGATAAAAATCGGCCAGCAGGATCACCGGAAAGATATCGAACGAGTGCGCGCGGTGCGCCGGGCGGTCGGTGATGACGCGCAGATTCGAGTCGACGGCAACGCTTGCTATTCATTTGTGGACGCTCGAAATGTGTTGAATGAGCTAGGCCAGTTTCATATCACCGACGCCGAGCAGCCCTTGGCGCGCGGCGATCTGCAAAGCCTCGCCGAGCTGCGTCGCGCCGTCGGTATCCCCATTGCCGCGCAGGAAAGCGTCAGTTCGCCGGAAGATGCTTTGGCAGTGCTTGAAGCTCGCGCGGCGGATCTTTTGAAGATCAAGCTCAGTCACATCGGCGGGTTTCAAAGAGCGCTCGACGTCGCTGCAGTCGTTGGCGCCAGGGGCCTTCCCGTCGTAATCGGCCAGGGCAGCGCGTGCACGACGATACTTTCGGCGGCTGAGATGCAACTCCACTGCGCATTGAAGAACGCCCAACCGGGCGGCGAAATGACCGGATTCATGCGCCTCGGCGAACAAGATATTTTCAGCCCCATCACGGTATCTCACGGAACGGCATCTCCGCCCATGACCTCGGGACATGGCATCGAGGTCAACAAAGAAAATTTGCGGCGTTTAACCGAACCCCGAGCGAAATAACAAATTAGACTTTGGGGGTAATGATGAAGTGGGCCCCCGGACGCTGTAGCTGAGTTCTGTTTTGTGACCTATGCGTTGCGGTCTTCGACCGATGGTCAAACAGTCGCGATCCACTCAGCTTTTGGAATCCCTCGGACCACGTTGGCTTACCAGTCGTTGGGCTTCCTCATCCGGCAGCGACTCGAGTTCGGCCAAAATATTTTCCGCAAAAATCGAAATTATCCATAACTGGATTGATCGACGCTTGGGTTCATTTCAACCCGAGTTTGATCGGATGCCGTTATTGAAGACTTTCCAGTGAATTGAAAAGTTTAACGGTAAAGTCCGTCGATATAGCCGGAACGATCCAACTCTTCGAGAAATCGAGTGTCGACGAAATCCCTGGGGTCGGCGGTTTTTGCCGTGGGAATTTGTTCGGCCAGTTCGGCGAAAACCATTTTGAAGCCGTCGAGAGTCGGATAGGGCTTTCTCGGCATGAAGCCGCGCAGGATCTGGTAGGCATCGTCGAGATCCCGTTCCTGCTGCAGGCGCATATGTTTGCGAAATGCGCGCTTGGCTATCTCCGGGTTCACTGTCGCGAGTTGAATCCCTTCGACGAACGACTTCATGACTCGGCGCGCGATGTCCGGCGATTTTGCCAAATGCGCGCGCGTCGTTACCAGACCTGTGTGCTGGAAGGGGATGCCCATTTCCTCCATGTTCGCCAAAACTCTCATACCCGCTTCTTGCGCTTTCTTGTGATCCGGTGGCTCGACAATGGTTGCATCGATGGAGTTGGCGGCCAATGCCGCCAATCTCGTCGGCGCGCCGCCGACCTGTATAAGCACGACGTCCTTTTCCGGATTGAAACCGAGCTTCGTCAATAAAAATCTCGTCGCCCGATCGGCGCCGGCGCCGAAGCGAGACACTGCCACCCGTTTCCCCTTCAAATCAGCTATTGCTTTGATTTCCGGCCGCGCGACCAGGCGGTAGATAAGCTGATTCAAGAAGCCGGCGACCATAGTTAGATCTGCGCCTTGCAGCTTCGGCGCCGCCATCAACGAACCGGTCATCTCGCCGTAAACTATATTGCCGGCAATCAGCGCGCGCTGCACCAAGGCGCTCTCCAAATAAAGGACTTCAACATCCAAGCCATTTTTCTCGAACAGTCTTCCTTCTTTGGTAATCCACAGCACTGCCATCGCGACCGACGGCGCGCCATAGCCGATCCGCAGTTTGTCAGCGGCGACAATAAAGTGAGGGAAAACGCAATGAACGAGCAAAAATAGAAATAGGGTATGGCAGCGGGTTATTTTCATGTCGCTATAGGTTTAAATCGGTCAAAATGTTCAAGCCGTTCAAATCGTCGAGCTGCGGTTCTTTAATCTCCCTCGCCCGCCTCGGAGAAGGGCTGGGGTGAAGGCAACGGTTTGAACGGAGCGAAGCGGTTGAACGGCTTAAACGATTGGAACGGGTTTTCATATTCTAGGGTGCTGAGAGTTTTTTGAGGATATTCGCCGCTTCTTTTGGCGCTTTGAGAATTGACGCGGCAATGTTGCCCGCTTCTTCGCCGGGCACCAAGCGCGGCAAGGAGCCTTGGCTCTTGGTCCATTCCGCTAAGAAGGCTTGGTCCTTACCCATCGCCTGAAACGCTTGGCGCAACTCGGTGGTGAGCGCTGGCGGAGTCTTGGGCGCGATCGCCATCATTCGGGTCAGCGAGTAACCGCCGATCAAAGCCTTTTCCGCATCCCACGCGGGACCGCTCGGCTCTTTGCCGGTGATGGTGCGAAAAACTTCGGTGAGCGAGGGCGTATCGATGCCGAGATCCTTCCACACCGGATCTTTGACTACATTGCCTTTGCCATCCAAGAATCCGACCTGGTAAAGAATTGTGGTCCAGCCTTCGCGCACCCAAGGCAGCACCGAGCGGGAAATGCCGACCGCGGTCTCTTGGGTGAAATTTATTTCCGCGCGTTCGAAGGCGAGACGGATCGGACCGGCGCCGCCATAGCCGGTGACGTAGGTTGGGCTCTTGACGCCGAGTAGATTCATCGCCGCCAGCATCGACACATCTTTGATCGAGCCGTAGCCGGAGCCGCCGATGACGATGGGACCCTTCGGATTCAACAAATCGCGCGCCGACTTCACGCCGGTTTTGTCGTTCCGAATGAAAGCCGCGACGGACTCGGAGCTGCCGCCAACGATCGGCATTTTTGTGATGTCGAACTCGATGCCGGGCAGCTCGATCAACTGATTGATCGGCGTGCCGGTGGCGAACAAGGCGGTGAGTCCGTCCGATTTGGCTTTGCCGTAAACGTAGTTCGTGCCGATGATCTCGCCGGCACCCGGCATGTTTTCGACGACGACGGTCGGGTTGCCGGGAATATGTCGCGGCAAATGGCGCATCATCAAGCGCGCGACGATGTCGCTGCCGCCGCCGGCAGCCGAAGCGACGATGACGCGCAGCGTCTTGCCTTGGTAGAAGGGCTCCGCTGCGTGGTTGTTCTTCACGAACAAAGACAGCAATGAAGCTCCGAACAAGAATGCTACACCCAATATTTGGTAATTCACGCTGGAAATCTTCCAATCCGGCTTCCTCTCCCTTGACGGAAAAGGATTGAGGTGAAGATGCTCATTCAGCACCCCTCATCCTTCTCCCGCAAGGGGAGAAGGAACTTCGGTCTCTGCATTGTGAAGTTTCTGGCGAAGACGAGCTTACGCCGTCAACAACTTCGTCAATACCGTCACGTCCGCGGCGTCTTCGAGATTTTGCGCCAGCGAAATTGCCTCGTCGATCTTTGCGCCGCTGAGTGGCTTCGCCGCGTAGCTCGCCATACCGCGGAAGCCGGCGACGACTTCTTCTGACGTTACCGGGTTGTTTGGATTGCCCTTTGGGTAGACGATTTTTTCGCTGAACGTTTTGCCGTCGCCCATGACGATCTCGACAACCTGCGGTTTGACGTCCATCGGTCCATGGTCGAATTCAGGCGTGAGAATGGTTTTCACCCGCGCGGCGAGATAGAGGATTTCTTCGCTGTGCAATTTCGCATCCGCAAATTCTTCCAGCGACAGCCCGCCGCTGACGAGCGTGGCCGCAACCGTGTAAGGAATACTGAACTGCGCGTCCACCACGCCTTCGGGGCGACGTTTCTTTTTTTTCTCGTCCTCGCTCCACCCGCCTACCGAGCGCATATCGCGCTCGCCGAGCTGTACCCGCACTTCCTGAATGTCGCTCGCTTTGATCGAATGCTTCCCCAACAGACTTAAACAAGCGGTGACCGCGCAATGGGTATAGCGGCAAGACGGAAAGGGCTTCGGGCCGACGAGGACGATTTCAAAGCGGCTGCCGAGTTGATCGAGCACCTGGGTGTAATCACCTTCCTGCTGGTAAAAGGTTTGAAAGAAGCCCGCCGTGCCTTGCAGGACTTCGCCGGCCGCCGGATAGCCGACCGATGCGAGCAGAGCTGCGACAACGCCGCTCTGCGACGCGAAACCGACACCGAGCCGCTTCGTCAAGGACGGCGCCACCGTGCTATTGCCGGCAACGGTGGAACGGCAAAAAGCGATGCCGAGAGCATTGTGCATGCCGGAGTCATCGAAGCCAAGAATCTTCCCACAACCTGCCGCGGCAGCGAACGGTCCCAACGCGATGGCGCGCGCGTGAACCGGTTTCGGATTAGTCGCTAGGCCGAGACGGATACCGAGATCGACGCCGAGGCAAACAGCCGTGATGAAATCCTTGCCCGAAACCTTCCCGACTTTTTCGGCGACGGCTAGGGCCGCCGGGATAACCGTAATGCTTGACTTGTAAGCGATGCGGTCATCGTTGATGTCGAGTTCACGGCTGTGTCCCATGGTTGCGTTGACCAACGCGGCAAAAGCCGCGGGAAGCTTGTCTCCGATCACGAGTACGGTGCTTTCCTGACTTGCGCCGCTCAAAGCGCGCGCGCCCGCGAGCGCCTGTTTGATTCCCGGCGCGCTCGAGCCGGCGAGAATAGTCCCAAGCGTATAAAGAATATGTTCCTTGGTCGCGCGCAGCGCATCGTCATCGAGCGCCTCAAATCCGGTGCGCGCTAGAAAGCCGGCGATTTCTTTTGTCAGTGTGCCGCTCCCGATCATTAAAAACCTCGTAAGAGTTCAAGTAGTTCAAAACGTTCAAGCCGTTCAAAACGTTTAAACTCCGGCTCCGAGTTCCCTCGCCCGCTTGCGGGAGAGGGCCGGGGTGAGGGTTACGGCTTGAACTATTTGAACGACTTTAACGGTTTGAACGAATTCGAATCATTGCCTTGTCACGCAGCCCTTGAGCCCTTCGTTAAATCCCCGGTCCCATGCTTCTTCGTAATCCGGCAACTCATTAAGCAGAAGAATGTCGTCGTAAGTGCCATGGCCCGAGCCGATGCGCCGCTCGGGGTGGACACATTCGCGCCGCGGCATGGGCAGATTGTATTTCTTCCAGCTGTTGTAATAGTTGCCCATCAACTGAAGATAATATTCCAGCGGGATCGCCGGTTGATCGTGTTGAGAGACCAGGTTAGAACCCGGCTCGCGGCGCCATTGGTTGAAGCGCGGGATAATGCCGTGGCTCATCATGAAGGCTACGCCATCCGAGGTCGACTTCACGGCTTCGCCGACTGTCTCAAAACCGTACGGTTTAGCCATCTCGACGCCGCCGACGAAGTTCGGCCGGACGTTGCCTTCGCCGAAAACGTCGACCTCGTCGATCATGCTGCGCACCCAACCGTCCCAACCGACGCGGCGGTTTTTTCCCGGGTTGATCCATTCAAACAGCCGCTTGTCCCACACCTCCATGTTCGAGTGATGACAATCCACGCCCGCGGCCCGGTAATGCTTCATGGTTTCTTTATCCTGGCCATTGGTTTGCAGGTTCACGAAGCGCCGCCGCCCGCCCCACTTGAGTGCGGAAGCGTATTCCGAATAGAAGTCCAGCTCGTTCTTGCCGTGCAGCGTCTTTAGAATCGTCCCGCCGGTGATCAGAAAATCCATCGGCGGCGTGAAGCCGACTTCTTCTGTGGCGTCCTTCTCGATCGAACGGGCGACTTCGACCATGTACTTGACCGGCTTCACCGGCGCGTTGAAAGTAAAGTCTTTGGAATCCTTCATCTGGCGCGCGTTGATGTTGATATCGCAGAAGCGGCATTCTTCGTCGGGACC
>WNFR01007290.1_pt1 | contig 11238 bp, 10 predicted proteins | sample 5400221 | NCBI WGS metagenome assembly WNFR01 (sample SAMN13153357, study PRJNA577476) | soil metagenome | isolation source: 40 cm soil under Madrone tree | place: USA:California | collected 2016-06-14 | reverse complement strand
CGTCACTCGGCTCGAAGAGGAGCCACACGTGAATCCGAACACTCAAACCAAGGAGTTCTCGCTCCGAGATCCGGACGGATATTACGTTACGATCAGTGCGCTCTCTGCGGCCTGACAAGGCGCTGCAGCTGCCGAGCGCCGGCCGGGGCTTCATGGGGCAGCGCCGCCCGACCTCGCTCCCCTCGCAGGGCGGCTCTTGCCGTCTGATCGCCCATTCCAATAGGGAACGTATCGCGGAGTTTCGATTATTCTGATCGTGTCACGCGCAACTCTGACGTAACGCGATTAGGTAAGGGTTGCCGACTACACGCCCAGAACGGCCTTTCAATTCTCACTGCCCGTTCGCAGATCGTGGGCGGGTTCCCCAAGTCATCGATTCGCCGGGACCACTTTTCCAGCCTACTCTTGAAGCGTCCCAATTCATGCGGCCCCTGCTCTCTGCAACCATTCACTGCGTGATTTTAACGGCGGCCCCCAGAGCGGCATTGACTCTCTGGTTCCTCAGATGGGATGAGTATAGAGTCACCTCACTTCGATGATTGAACCAGATACACAGGCGCTCGCCATTTACGATTTGATGTGCTCAACGAGCGGTGATCGTCCGTTCTCGGGGAATAGTGTCGAAGAACTGAGCCGGAAGATACGCGACTGGCAAATCACGAACCCGGCGCTACTGATATTGCGGGAATCTGAGCCCGCGGTTCATGTAGCCTTTCTCGAGCGGTCCTACGAATGGTTGAAAACGAACGGGCAAGTCCGGGGTAGTTTTCGGCTTTGCGCCACTCTCACCGATGCAATCGCTCTTTCACTGCAAGCTTATCCACAACCTTTGCCTGGCGATCTCGTTCTGCACCTGATCACTCAGTATCGCAAGGATTCCTCCATGGCGAAGTGTTATTTCCCTTTTCATATTCTTCTCTCGCGCTTGACGGGTAAGCAGATCACCGACGAAATCACGGCAGAGTTACGAAAGATTTACCTCCATCTCGCGCCGAGTCCGAACGGAAAAATTGAAGCCAGCGCAGGTCAAACCAGGGATCGGATTGCTGTGCTGATCTATCGGGAAGGGGACAGGCAGTTGGATCCTGGCCGCGGTCCGTGGTCGCAAATTGTTTTTGACGAAATCAAAACCAAGGAACCCATCACACGCGCCGGATGGGAAACTCTGCTGGAACATTGCGAATCGCTGCAGCAAGCGACTCCCAGCGCAAAATGGAAAAGGAAAGCAGACGAACTCGTGAGTGCGCTTGGACATTCTAAAGTTGTGGCGTCTCTTCTGAAGTGGCTCGCGCTCGGACCGACGCCTGGCCAGCCCTCCGAAGCCCGCTCTCCGATTGAAGATTCCCAATATCAAAAGGGCGTCATCTGGTGCCTGACTTCCAGGAAGGAACGGGAGATTGCCGGAGCCGTTGGAGACTTCGGCATCGCCTGCCTCCGCAAGATTCCCATGCTGGGGGCAGTCTCTCAAAAAGTCGGCTTGGCTTGTGTCCAGGCGCTGGGAGTGATGGCTTCCCGTGACGCCATCGCGCAGCTTACGAGGATACGCGCGAAGATTAAGTATTCGATCACGCGAAGATTAATCGATAAGTTTCTCTACTTGGCGGCAACTAAAAGTGGCGTGACGGTGCACGAACTCGAAGACTACGCCGTCGAAGGATATGGACTGGATCCGCTTGGGAGCGTTCGAACCAAGGTCGGCGACGCGCAGGCTTCCATCCAACTTCTTGAAGACGGCCGAGTCACCGTGACATGGCGGAATGCGTTGGGAAAGGACGTCAGGTCTGCTCCTGCGGCCATTAAGAAAGCCTTTCCATCCGAGGTTCGCTCCATCATCGCGACCGCGAAAGAACTGGAGCAAGCATACCGCGCGCAAAGAATTCGCCTGGAAACATCCCTTCTTTTCGCGCGTGAAATGGGACTCACACATTGGAGGCAACATTTCGTCGAGCATCCACTCCTCGGCTTTATTGGGCGCAGACTGATCTGGGTTTTCCGCAACGCCCAAGGAACGGAACAGGCAGCGCTGTGCATGAGTGGAAAAATGTGCAACACGTCGGGAGAATCAGTCGACCTCTCTGTTTTCGATCAAGTCAGGCTTTGGCACCCGCTCTCAACCGACCCTGCGGAGCTGCAACGTTGGCGGGACCTCGTATATAAGAATGGCGTCCGTCAGCCGTTCCGCCAGGCATTTCGTGAATTTTATGAAGTCACCGATGCCGAGCGGGAAACGCGCCTGTACTCGAACCGGTTTGCTGGGATCCTCATGCGTCAGCACCAGCTTGCGAGTCTCTGCAGAGAGCGAGAGTGGGAGTACCGCCTCATGGCGCTCATTTTGACGGATCGAATGTGCCGACCAAGAGATTCGATTCATGGAAAATTCACGCTGAGTTTCATGTTGACCTGCTGTCGGACCGTAATCCATCACTCGGCGATTCTGGACTGAGCGAGGAATCGGGCGCGGGAATCAGCCTTTTTGTTGGGTCTGACCAGGTTCGCTTCTATCGGGAGCTGCGCGAAGTCGGCGTGGATGAAGTTCCGGCGCTCGTATACTCCGAAATTATGCGTGATGTCGACCTCTTCACCACCGTCTGTGCCGTGGGCGAAGACGAAACCTGGTCCGACCAGGGAGATCGCGGCATGGGGGTTATCGCCAAGGAATTCGACATCCACGAGGTCATCGCAATCATCTCGCTCAGGGCAGATATGCTTTCTCGAATGCTCCCCCATACGCCGATCGCCGATCGATGCAAGATCGTGAAATCATGGTTGGAAGTGCGCGGGCAATTGGGAACCTACCGAATTCATTTGGGGTGGGGCGGGGCAGCACTCATAGCGGAAAAGGCCGTCCGATGGTTGAAGATCCCGCAAAAGGTCCTGGCCGAAGTTGAATTGAGTTTGAAAGACCTGCCGATTGACCTGGACTACCGCACGGAACTAGCCCTGCGAAAGGCATTCGTGCTCGCAGACGATTGGAAAATCACATCCTCAGAATTGGTCCGGCAGCTCATTCCCGAATAAGCATCTCTGATCGTGGTTTGACAAAGGCAGAAACCCACGTCACCGATTACGCGCCGAGAGGACCCGCAAGCGCGATTGTGGGACACTGGAATTCCATTTGTGAGTTGCCGATTGCTGGTAAATCACGTCGTATTCGGAAACGACCAGTTAACTTGCGGATTGCCGACCATCTGTCCCCGAACAGGAAATAAGTTCGCGCGGCAACTTGTCCACACCAAGCACGAGCGGCTGGCTCGGGTTCTGCATGAATCGCTGTTGCACTTCGCACGATGCCGTCCAATCATCGTAAATTTGCGGCACTGCTGCATTGCTGGCCATCTTCGTGCCTCTGCAGTAATGTCGACAACGGGGCGAAAATCGACATGCTGGCGGGATTTCTTCAAAAATAATGTTGTTAGGGGATGTCGAGAATCAGCTGCCGGCTCCGACTCCTCTGTGAAAGCACCGAAAGAGGGCAAAAACGAAAGAAGGAGCAGACATGAAATACATCCTGATGATGAATACGATGCGAGCGGGCCAAGGCGTTCCCGAGTGGCCCAAGAAGGATCTCCAGGCACATATCGCGTTTATGATGAGCTTGAACAAGAATCTGCGCGAATCCGGCGAATTAGTTTCGGCCGAGGGCTTGTCCTTTCCGGATCAAGCGAAGCTGGTTCGGGCGGGTAATGATGGCGCTCCCATCACAGACGGCGTATTCCCAGAATCCAAAGAGTTTCTTGCGGGCTACTGGATCGTGGATGTCGAGAGCCCCGAGCGAGCTTATGCGATTGCGGCACGGGCATCGGCGGCGCCGGGGCCGGGTGGTAAGCCGTTGAACATGCCGATTGAAGTACGTCCGGTGATGAGCGCACCACCACGTGAAATGCTGTAACGAGACACCTGAGATGATGGCGAATTCCTGGCGTGGGACTTCCGAGCACCTTTTGCGCGAACTGGCGCCGCAGGTGCTCGGCGCGGTCATTCGCCGTTTTCACGATTTCTACTCAGCTGAGGATGCGGTCCAGGAGGCGATGATAGCGGCGTTCATGCAGTGGCCACAGGACGGGATTCCCGAGAATCCTCGTGGCTGGCTAATTCAGGTCGCGGCACGGCGCTTGACCGACCAGTTACGCATTGAAACCGCCCGCCGGCAGAGGGAAACGGCAGTGGTGGTGGAAGCGGATACTATCTCGCCCGCCCCCGACATCACGCCTGACATGGACCCCGACGACACGCTCATCCTCTTCTTCATGTGCTGCCATCCCGCACTGACTTCGCCGTCGGCCATTGCCCTGACCTTGCGCGCAGTGGGCGGCCTGACCACCGCCGAAATCGCAAATGCATTCCTGGTTCCCGAGTCAACGATGGCGCAGAGGATCAGCCGCGCGAAACAGAGCATCAAGGCTTCCGGTATACCATTTCGACTGCCCACTACCCAGGAACGTGCCCTACGGCTGCCTACTGTTCTGCATGTGCTTTACCTGATCTTTAACGAGGGTTACACCAGCAGCATTGGATCGCAGCTGCAGCGCCTCGATCTGGCCCGCGAGGGGATCCGCTTGACTCGTTGTGTTAAGGCCCTGCTTCCGGATTATGCGGAAGTCGCAGGATTGTTGGCGCTCATGTTGTTGACGGATGCCCGACGCGCAGCCCGAACAGGCCCCGATGAGGAATTGATCCCGCTCACGAAGCAGGATCGAACCCTTTGGGATCGATCCGAGATCACGGAAGGCATTGCGCTCCTGACCGCGGCTCTCGGGAAGGGATCGGCGGGCCCCTACCAGCTACAGGCTGCGGTCGCTGCCGTTCATGATGAAGCCCTTCGAACCGAGGACACCGAATGGCCTCAGATACTTGCTCTTTACGATCTGCTGAAACGTATGTCCGCCAACCCCATGGTATCCCTCAATCACGCAATTGCAGCGGCTATGGTGCACGGTCCCTCCAAGGGTCTGGAACTGCTCACAGCGCTCGACGCAGACAGTCGGATTGCGGGCCACTATCGTCTCGACGCAGTTCGCGCCCATCTGCTGGAAATGGCTGGTGACCATCCTGCGGCCATCACACATTACCGGATGGCCGCCGCCCGAACCACGAGTATCCCGGAACGGAATTACCTGATGACGCAAGCTGCCCGGCTCGTCGAGAGCTGAACAAGTTCCGGAAGGCGCTTGTCTCTGCCAGCACCAGGAATAGAGAAAGGAGCGGGAGAATTATGAGTGAAGCAATCAGAATCGAAACGGCCCATCCGCGGCGCACTGTCCGAAGCGTTGCAGCAGTGTTAGCTGGCATCGTCGTGGATGTGCTTCTCACTATTGGAACCGACCTGGCGCTGCACGCGGCTCGCGTCTTTCCGCCGTGGGGCCAGCCAATGATCCACGCGGACGCGCTCATGTTGCTCGCGACATCCTATCGCCTGGTGTACGGTGTCGCGGGCAGCTATATCACCACGGCGCGGCTAGCTCCTGATCAGCCCCTGCGGCACGCGTTGGTGGGCGGCGTTGTAGGCCTTATCGTTTGCAGCGTCGGCGCAGTGGCGACGTGGAATGGCGGACCTGCCTTCGGGCCCCACTGGTATCCGCTCGCCCTTGTCGCCACCGCGATGCCATGCGCGTGGCTGGGTGGCAAAGTTCGCGTTATGCAGTTGGGCGCCTCGCTAAGCTAGCCACCATCAGAGATCCTTACTTCTGAGGCTAGGCGCTACGCGCTGCTCAGCGCACACTTCTTGTTTGCCGACGATCCGGAAATAACCCGATATGCTCACTTTGTTCCGCAATGTTTTCTGAGTCTCTGGACAGAGATCACAAGTCGTTCTCGAATGTGACGGAGTGTTGTCTGGAGAGGTCGTGTGCCGTTAGCGTTTTGCCGAAGATAACCAGCTGTCTAAGTGGTCTGCATAACTTCGGCTGGAGCGGTGTTCCGAACCGTCCGATAGCTTTACCAGGTATTCCCTATTATCAATAGGATAGAGTTCGCGAATGCACTTTGCGCGTACAATTCTTGACCGGTGGATACGAAAAAACTGCGCCGGGTCAAGCTTTTCTTCCAGAGAATTCATCGTTTCGCGTATCAAATGAGAACGTCCGCTGCCGTGGAGTTCGGCGTAATCCCCCGCCGCCGCGATCCATTCGATCTCGTCGGCAGGCACAATCCGAATCCGTGAACCGACTCGCACCGGGAAACGTGATACGTATTGCCTCGGGTTGTTTTGAAGCATCTGCAGCAATCGCTCGGCCATCTGAAGCTTGGAATGATGATCTCCAACCATTCTTACTCTTTGTAGAGCCACGCGAAATCTGTCATCGTCCACGGGTTTAAGGAGGTAGTCCAATGCGTGAACTTCAAACGCGCGCAACGCGTGCTGCTCGTACGCGGTAAGAAAGATTACCGACGGCAGATCCTCTTTTGGAATAGTCCTTAGAACCTCAAACCCGTCCATACCTGGCATCTGCACATCCAGGAAAACAACATCAGGAGAAAGGGTGAGAATTTTCTCAACCGCCGAGGAGCCATCCTCACACTCGCCAACGATCTCGACATCTTTGAACTTCTTCAGCCGGAGCACGACCCCGCGCCGCGCCAGCGGTTCGTCGTCGACAATCAGTGCGCGCACACGTCCCCCGCAACCGCTTGAACCGCTCGCCGTAAAGGCACTTCGATCATAGCCTCACAGCCACCCGCTTCCGGCCATTGCAGCAAAAACCGATGATCGTCTCCGTACTGCGTCTTCAGCCGCTCTCCCGTGTTCTTGAGGCCAATGCCTCTGACTTTTCCATTTGCACAAGAAGACCTGCCGTTCGAATGAGAAGAACCTTCGGCTCCGTGACGCGGCCCGGAATTGCTGATCGCGATCAATAAACGGTCGGCATTCAGACGGCTCTCTATCCGAATCGTTCCACCTTCAATCAGCGGAGCAACTCCGTGCCGCACGGCGTTCTCCACCAGCGGCTGCAGCAACATTCCCGGCACGATAGCGTCGAGAGTATCCGGCGAAACTGACATCTCAACTCGAAGCCTTTTGCCGAGTCGGGTTTGCTCAATCGCAAGATATTGTTCGATGAACGCTAGTTCCTGCGACAGCGGCGTTTCCTGCAACGCGTCATGGTCCAGTGTGGTTCGCAGCAGGTCGCCGATCTGCGCCAGCATGCGCGTGGCACCCGGAGCATCTCCGTCCAACACCAGTGTGGACGCGGCATTCAGCGAATTGAACAGAAAGTGAGGATTCAGTTGGTAGCGCAACGCGCTGAGGCGAGCCTCACGCGCCTCGGATTCGGCCCGCAGCAAGCGTTCCCTTTCCCGAGCGGACCGTTGCCATTGCTTGATGCTGAAATAGAGGCTGCACCAGAGAAAAAGCACCACCGATGCCTGTACCGAGTCTCCAGCCAGGTCGGGCCAATCGAGCTTGTCAAAATTTAACGATACGAGTCCTGCCGTGACTGCCGCCACCGTTCCCACGATCAGAGACCATACCGACATCCTGAGTCCGAAAGCGAGCCACGAAGGCGAGCGGAGCAGCAGGGATCGGCAGATTGGATGAACCACAAAACTGCCCAGGAACATGAAAACCACTAAAATGCTCACGTCGCGCAGCGCACCCGGGCGCTTTACTATATCGGGGATACACGCCACGACCACGACCACATACAGGCAGACTCCTCCAATGATCTGAAGCCGCCAGAACGAAGGGAAGCGGAGCGGGTCGTCACCTGCCATGAGCAGCATTCTAGCGCAGGTGCACTACGGCGCAGCCGCGTCCTGTCGCACCAAACCCGCGCTTCGTCGCATTGTGTATTCGTTCCACAGAGAGGCCCTGACAGCCGGGAATCTATCCGGGTTACCCTCCTTCAGGAGAAGAGTTTTTTGAAGAGGTGTTTCATGGCAGAAAACGTAAGAATCGCATTCCCGCCGACTACGGCCGTCGCAGAATTATCTTCGATCCGCGCGAGGACAGTGCCCTGGCACGTATGGTCGTCTGCTTTGGCAGTAACGTCGACAACCGTCGGTCTCTACTGGGACATCTCCTGGCACATTGGCATCGGGCGCGACACATTCTGGACGCCCGCCCATCTCGCCATTCAGTTCGGAGCAGTCCTCACTGGATTGTGCTGCGCATTCTTGATTCTGCACACCACATTCGCTTCTGAGGCCGCAGCCAGAGAACACTCGGTGCGGATTTGGGGATTCCACGGGCCGCTCGGTGCTTTCATCGCGGCATGGGGTGGCTTTTGCATGTTGACCTCCGCTCCCTTTGATAACTGGTGGCACAACTCGTTTGGATTGGACGTAACAATTCTTAGCCCGCCGCACGTTGTGCTGATTCTAGGGATTTTCGTCATGGGCTTGGGCGGGCTCATCCTGACGACTAGCCGGATGAATCTGTCGGCAAGAGAAAACCGGGATAGGCTCAATTGGCTGCTGCTGTACAACGGGTCGCTGTTGTTGTGTCTGTTGCTCATGCTCGGCTACGAATACATCGGCGATCAAACTCTGATGCACAGCGCGATCTACTATCGCGTGCTCGGCATGATCGTGCCGGTCGTACTGGTTGGGATTGGCCGCGCTTCCGGAAGACGTTGGGCCGCCACCACGTTGGCCGCGATTTACACGGTTGTATGGCTCGCCGGAAATTGGATTTTCCCTTTGTTTCCAGCCCAGGCAAAGCTAGGTCCTGTGTTTACGCCCATCACCCACATGGTACCGCTCGGCTTTCCTGTGCTCGTTCTCCCTGGCGCGATGGTCCTTGATGTTGTTCTCAGCCGATTTGCCAGTCGAAGTGACACAGGGAAAGCGCTGGTCGGCGGCGCCGGATTCATGGCCGCGTGTCTTGCCGTAAGTTGGCCGTTCGCGTATTTCATGATGTCTCCCTACGCACGTAACTGGATTTTTACTATGAATGAATTCAGCTATGACACTCCGCCTTCGCGATATCACGTGGCGTGGACGCTGAGAGCTTACGAGCAGACGCGGGTGGAATTCTGGGTCGGTATGCTCATCGCGCTGGCGGCGACAATACTCTCCACGCGCATCGGCATGCTGTGGGGAGATCGGATGCGCCGTATTTGCCGTTAATTACGGTGTCGCGGTCAATATTGCTTCTGTTAAGGGGGATTGTATGCGAGCGTACGGACTAGCCATTCTGCTTTTGATATTAAGTTCCTCGGCCCATGCGCACGTTGGAAGCCCCGACGTGTATTTTGAGGGCGCTGCCGGCCCTTATCGATTATTAGTGAGGGTGAATCCTCCGGTGATGGTGCCCGGTATCGCGCAGGTGCAGGTTCGCGTCACATCCGGCACCGTCAGCAGCATCAGCGTTGCTCCGGTCTATGTGAATGGCAAGGATCAAGGTCTTCCTCCAGCGCCGGATTCTCTCCAACCTTCCGCAGCCGATCCGCAATGGTTCACCGGCAAGGTTTGGATGATGGAATCAGGTTCTTGGGAAGTACGCGTCGAGGTCGCTGGGACTCAAGGGACCGGAAAGCTGGCCGTTCCGGTTCCCGTGTTTGCACGCCGCACTTTGCCGATGGAAAAAGCCCTCGCCGCGCTGCTTTTCGGACTCTTGCTGTTTCTTTCGACCGGCATTGTCTCGATCGCCGGAGCAGCGGCGCGCCAAGGCGGACTCGAGGTCGCGGCGACTCCTTCACGCCGCGATCGACGCCTTGGACACATCGCAATGGTGTTTGCCACCGTATTGGTTGTAAGCATATTGGCATTGGGAAATTGGTGGTGGAACGCGCAGGCCGCTGATCTGAACCACCGTGTGCTTTATAGCACTCCCTCGCTCCATGCCTCCCTCAATCGAATGGACGCCGGCACCGAGCATGAAGCGGACCAGCTCACGCTGCGTATCGACGAAGATTTCTGGCACAAGACCCGCAAAGATCAATGGTCGATGAGTTTGATTCCGGACCACGGACACCTGATGCATTTATTTCTACTGCGTGTTCCAGCCATCGACCGTTTCTACCATCTTCATCCCGAGCAGACGAGCGATGGATCGTTCACTGTGAGATTGCCGGCCATTCCATGCGGCAAATACAGGATTTTTGCCGACATCGTTCGCGGCACTGGATTCCCGGAGACTCTGGTCAGTGAAGTCGACCTGCCAAACGTGAGCGGCGAACCATTCTCCGGTGACGACTCCGGTGCAGCAGCACCAGCGTTTGAATCCTTCGGCACGCCGGTGAATGTCGCGCGGCTCTCCGATGGCGGTCGAATGGTTTGGGAACAGGACACAGGAGCGTTGAAAGCTAGTCAGTTTTCCTGGTTTCGCTTTCGCGTTGAAGACGCTGAGAACCGACCGGTGAATGATCTTGAACCTTATATGGGCATGGCCGGGCACGCGGAGTTCGTGCGTTCCGATCTGTCGGTATTTGCGCATGTTCACCCCGGAGGGTCGGTGCCGATGGCTTCACTAATGATCGTGCAACAAGACATTGGAATGCCCATGGACCACAGCTCAACGTATTCGCTTCCCGGTGAAGTTTCCTTCCCCTACGGATTTCCCCAACCAGGTGAGTACCGGCTGTTTGTGCAGGTCAAGCGCCACGGGCAGGTTGAGACAGGTGTGTTCGACGCTCACGTAGGAAACTAAGGTTTTGAGTTGCAAGACGTATGTGAACCACCGCGATACCAATTGCGATGCGCTCGCCTCTTCCAAGGGTCTTTCCCGGTACACGGTTCAGTCCTTCAACATCTGTCCGTCCAAAAACTCCATGGCGATGAACGGCCGGCTGTTTTCCTCGCCGATGTCGTAGATGGTGCAGATGTTCGGATGATTTAGAGCCGAAGCCGCCTTCGCTTCACGGCGAAATCGTTCTATAACTGCCGGATCATGGGCTAACTCACCAGAGAGAAACTTAAGCGCTACCAAGCGGTGCAGGCGGATGTGCTCCGCCTTGTGCACCACACCCATTCCACCCCCGCCCAATTTCCCAAGGATGCGGTAGTGCGAAATCGTAACCCCGAGGAGCGCGTCAGGTCCTGCCATAGTTCTGCCAGTCATTTACGTTGACAGCTCCGTCCCGGCCTGTTCCGCCACCATGTATGCGGCGTACCAGTCGGGCCAATTCTTGTAGTGTTTGATTTAGTTTGCCGGCACCAATACGGGAGCGCCTTTGTCCTTAACCAGGAACACTACGAATTTCGCCGGTTTGGTTTGGCTGGCGTTTCGCCCGACGACGTGAACATCAGAGGGACCTTCATAGAAGGTCTGACCAGGTGTCAGAGTCACTTCCTTTCCGC
>WNFR01038353.1_pt1 | contig 11239 bp, 10 predicted proteins | sample 5400221 | NCBI WGS metagenome assembly WNFR01 (sample SAMN13153357, study PRJNA577476) | soil metagenome | isolation source: 40 cm soil under Madrone tree | place: USA:California | collected 2016-06-14 | reverse complement strand
TCGCGGCCGGCGTGAGAATGGAAGCACCCGCCCTTCTCGCTTGGTACGGGATGGCAAGTCTCTTGCACTGACATCGCAAGAAGCGGGCCATTGGCAAGGTTATTGCGCAGAGAAGGAAACTGCTCGATGAATCAGCGGCATGTAAGGCCGGTCGCAAATAACGGCGGGTCGGATATACACTCAAAATCTCCGAAGTTTCGGAGCGGCTCCGAAAATTCGGAGATTGCTGTTTTGGTCGTATTTCCAGCACAGGGATCTGCATCAAGCCGCAAGCGAGTAGACCCTGGTCCAATGGAGGCCTAAGTTTCCAAACTACCTCTCTCACTCTGACCAAAAGCGGCCATCACGCCACCCTCTCAGACGCCGCAGAGGCAGTCTTCGGTGATATCCACAACGGGTAGCGATCGGCAACACCATGGTCAAAGCACGCATGAATAGCCGAATGGATCTGCTGCGAGAGCGATGGAGTGATCCACTTCTCACGACGCTTACGGTGCTGCTGATCCTGATGATGTTTGTCTTTGCACCGCTTCAGGCCGTTGGCATCAAGCTGTTCCAGGTGCTCTCATTCGTGTCCGCGCTCGGACTCATTGCCGGCATTTTTCTGCTATCGGGCAGCCCGACGGTTGTCGTCGCATTGCTGGCCGCGTTCGCCATGGCCGGCACGTCGGCCTTGTCGCGCCTTAGCGCGCCATCGGTGCTCGATGTCTATCTCTTTGCCGGCGCATTGCTCATCTTGGGCGTTGCGATGGTCGGTATCGTTGCCCGAACGGTATTCGCCACGGGACGCGTCACGCATCATCGCATAACCGGAGCGATCCTGGTCTACTTGAGTGTCGCGGTAACTTTTACCGCCCTCTTTACGATCGTCGGCCTGCTTGTGCCCAATGCGTTTTCGGGGATGACAATTAAGGATGACCCAGCCCTCGCCAGCAATGTGATCTACTTTAGCTTTGTCACGTTGACGTCGACCGGGTATGGCGATGTTTTTCCGGTGCATCCCGTGGCGCGCAGCCTCTGCAATCTGGAAACGATCATTGGTCAGCTTTATCCGGCAACCCTACTTGCAAGATTGGTATCGCTGGAGATTGAAGGCCGGCGCTGAGCGATGCGCCAAACCTACCGCCCGGCGGCCTGCGCACGTGCCCTCCTGCTGGCGACTTCGGCCGGGCAGCGGGCGCGATTGATGCTGCCGACCGGCCTGCTGTCAGGCGTGGAGTTGCCCGTTACATCGAAATATATCGCCTCGCTCGCTTCCACCGACAACTGCGAATTCGCCATCAGCGTAAGCCTCGCCACCCTGTGGAACGGCGCCTCGGCTTCACTCCATTCGACGCTCGCGTTCTCGATCCAGAAGTTGGCGTCACGGGCCTTGCCCCAATAGGTCATTTTGTCGGCATCGAGAAACTGGACCGCGAAGTCGAACCAGCTCATCCGGTCATCGTCTTTGACGTGTCGGATCAGTTCGTCCTGCAAGCCCCTCGGGTTGCTCCTTTGCAATGAGCGCGCCGGATTGTCCGGTGATGGTATGGCCGAAAACTTTACAACATCATCCGGTCCGTGGCGAAACGGGACAGTGCTCCAATAACGAAGCTGCTGATAGGGCTGGATGGGCTGCCGGGCCTGCAATTCCGCCAAAGCGAGGGTTCGCACCACCTTTAATTTGTCCTTAAAGGGCAGCGACCACAGGCCGGCGACCGGGTTCGATGCCGTCAATACCTTGATGGTCGCGACAAACGCAGGCGAGTCGTTGATCGGCAAGGTCGTCGCGTTCTGCATCGAAAAATCCTGTCGCGAATACCCCTCGCCGGCCAGGGCACGTTGAGTGAGGTCGACCGAGAATGACACGGACCGGACGTCGGGCTTGAAATCAGAATTAATATTTGCGTCCGCATTCGCGAAGCGCACGATCGCGGGATAGACGCCAGGCTTGGCAAAAATCCCCTTCGCGAGGCGCGCGGCCAGCTCGGGCGCCCGATCGACGGTGAGGTCGAATATTTCAAACTGCGCCCGAACACAGACTCCACTCGCATGGGTTCCGCGACAGAGCGACCGGTGCTGTTGTGCCGCAGCATTGGCCTGCATCAATAGCGATTTTTCGGTGATCGCCTCGATATCGGCCTTTTCGCGGGCGGGGTCCCGGTCGGCATCGCTCTCGGTCACTCCGAACCATCTGGTCAGGGACATTATTGGAAGCCTCCTGGGAGCAGCCCGGGTTGAGGCGGTCATCCGAGCTTGGCGATGAACTTGATTGCCGTGATGCTCGGCAGAAAGCAGTACGCGGCGGCGCGTGTCGTAACAAAGCTGGAAAAGCCCGTGACCTTGATCGAAGGACCATTGCTCTGAGGAATGACAAATATGCTTTCCGCCGGATCCTGCGTGCCAATCATTGGATCCTTTGACTTAGGATTCAGCCTCACCGATCCTGCAAATTCGCTGTCGTTGACCCAATGTCCCAGCACGAACTCGTACTGGTTCTCGATGCTCGAGTTGATGAAATAGCCGAGCAGACCGCGCTCGATGCCATCATGGGGCTGCGTTGGATCATAGACCGGCCCATATGGCAGGCCACGTCGGATAAGCCGGTGCGTGTTGTTGCTGCCGCCGGGCTGGCCCTGCCCCGTGACCGGCTGCCCTCGCGGGTTGATGCGGCGCATGTGGGCGCCGACGGGGCAACGCAGGCCCCTGGGATCGCCCGACCCATCCGCGTTGACGTATTCGAAATTGTTAAGCTGCTCCGGCGCGAAGCCACCCGGCGGGCTATCGCTTTCCGGGGACAAGGCGAGCGGAACGCCGTTGCGCCACCGTCCGCACATCTTGGCGGCGAGCAGTTCGGGATCGATTTTGTCCTTGTTCGACTGAAGAAACTCTTCGAACCCGACAACATCCGTCTTGATCATCTTGAAGACGGCGAAGCTACCGTTCAAACCGAGTTCTCTGGGCTCCGGCATCAGATAATTCTCGGCATCGTCCCGCAACACGAACAGCCAGGGTTCGCAGGGCTGGTGGTGATCCCTTGGGTATCGCTCGGGGCCACCGTGAATGGTGGTCATGCTGATGCCGTCGGTATAACCGAAGTGAACCTTGAACGTCGGAACTGGCTCGCCGTCCCTGACTTCCATCAACGCCATTCCGTCGGCACGCCAGATTTCGTGAAGCGCTCCGCCTTCGGCAAACAGCGCACTGAGGCGGTCGCTATAGGCGGCCATGGCCTGGGGATTAAGCGCGTGCAGCGTGACCAGGACATGATCGCTGCCGGCTCCGAAGCCGCCGATCCAGTGCTGGGGATCGCTCTCGCCGGTATCGCCCACCAGTTTCGCACGTTCGGCGGCGCCGGCAACGAACGCTCCGAACGACTTGAACGAAAGCAACGGGATCCGATCCCTGATCTCCAGGGCAACCAGTCCGGGCCAGGTGATGCCGAGGTTAAGGCAATAGTCAGGCTTGCGGCGCGGAACGTCGTTTGGATTGTCTCCCGGACCTGGCTCGAACCCGACGTGCCAGTCCTCGGCGGTCGTGATCTGCGGCGCATCGGACTCATTGCCGCTGACGAGGCGTCCGAGCAACTTGCGGGCTTCCGCGGGGACACCGACCGTCAGCAGGAAATGCCGCACCATCGGCATCCTGTACCCGCGCAGGATGAACCCCTGGATATCGGCGAGGTCCAATGCTGTCGTCAGGTCCCGATTCGAATCCGACGCCGCCCTGCGTCCAAACAGCCGGCTGAACAGCCCTCCACCCTCACTTGCTTTTGCCGGCGTGACACCGCCTTGAACCACGATATCGCTCCTGCCCCGCGTCCGCTTATCCGGCTGCGGCAGTTGGTGACTTGCTATCGGCGATCAGGGCGTGAATGTCCTGAACGGATAGACCAGGATAAGCTTGGTAGAAGCCGATCGGAGTCCGGTTTGCGCCTGCCGCAAAGTCGACGAACTCCTGAAGGTATTTTCGGCATGGTGACGGCGGCGGGTTCTTCGTGAACTTGAAGATGAGATCGAACACCTCTCCGATGTTCTTGGTGAAGTCGGCAATGTACTTGTCGAACGAGCCGTCATAGACGGTGAAGAAACCAATCTGGTTGTCCTCGAGGGGGACAAATTGAGCGAAGTGCGGCGTGCCGACCTTATCCAGGTCTTTCGTGGTCCCGCTGCCGCGCGCGCGCAAGATCAGCTGTACCGCGAGGAAATGAAGATATGACCTGATGGGCAGGATCACCAGAAACGGATGCAACTCGCCGACTCCGCTGACGCCGGCAGCCGACGCCAGGGCCTTGATCTCCCTGGCGGTCACCTCGGGATAGGCCGTGTAGAGATTCACCGCCTGGATGAGGTGCGCCTTCGTCCATGTGACGAAGGTGTTTGCGTTGGCAGCGACCGGAGTGGGAGGTGGATTATCCACATGTCCGAAGATGACGTCGAACACCGGCCCGGCGAGCCTGGCGAGATCGGCCATCAGCTGACCAAATTCGCCGTCGAAATCGCCAAGAAACAGCAAAGTCTTTTCGCTTAGAACCGTGAAACGCGAGTAGTGAACCCGGCCGATGCTGTCCGTTGCCTGGAACAGACCGGGCATCAGACCTGGAAGCTGCGTCGCCAGCGCCGTCGCATCCGCTGGCGCTCATGATGCCCAAGCTTCCCTCGGTCAGTCCCGTGCCCTTACAGTCGCCTCTCGCACTTTCATTTCATCCGCGGCGGTCAGCTGCATCGGGCCAAGATTGACGGTCAGCCTGTCGATCTTGCCGTCGAATGCGAACGGTACCTGATAGTCTTTGTCATTGACCCCCGTACGGGTATCGAGCCCGACGTCGAAGGTCTCATCGGCCACCTGAAGGAAGGAGATCGAATTGGCCTGCTTCCCGGTGGCGACCACCTTGCCGTCCACCTTCAGGACGCCGCTACCGCCCTTGGCAATGCCGGGGCCGTCATAGGTGTAGTCGAACCCGATCGTGTGCTTGCCCGGCGTCAACACATCCGGCCCCTCCCAGTGATACTGGGCGAGGATCAGCATGTTGTAGTGGAACGCCGGCTTGCCTTTGAGCAGATAGAGGCCCCATCCACCCCAGCGCCCGCCCATGGTGGCGATCATCCCGTCGCCGCCGCCCTGGGGCACGTCGACCTCGGCGGTCATGCTGTACGATCTGCCCAAGATATTTGGCGCGTTACTGGAATTGATGCCCGGGTTTACTCCAGTGTAAGTGAAGACCGTCTTGCCCGCTGTTGCGCTCGGGCGCGGCGCCAGCGACCGTGCAAACGAGTCGTTGTTCAGCGGAAGCACGTTGTATTTGGCGGCTTCCTGTTCAAACAGTTTCTGCATCTCTTTCAGCTTGCCGGGCATCTTGGCCGCGAGATCGTTGGCCTGCGTGTAATCCTCGGCGAGGTTGTACAATTCCCATTTGTAATCGGCGATGGGCGGCAACGGCGCGTTCAATATCCACGGCCCATGCGGCGGCACCGTGTTGGCGTACCATCCATCGCTATAAATCCCGCGATTTGCGATCATCTCGAAATATTGGGTCTTGCGCTTCGAGGGCGCATTGGCGTTCGCCTTGTCGAACGTGTAGGCCATGCTCACGCCTTCGATCGGCTTTTGCTTGATGCCATCGACAATCTCCGGCGCTTTGACACCCGTCGCTTCGAGAATCGTGGGCACGATGTCGATGATGTGGTGGAACTGGGTGCGGATGCCACCGACGTCCTTGATGCGGGCTGGCCACGACATCGCCATACCTTGCCGGGTACCGCCGAAGTGCGACGCAATCTGCTTGGTGTATCTGAACGGCGTGTCGAAGGCCCAGGACCATGCGACCGCCATGTGCGGGTAGCTGCCTGCGGAGCCCCAGGCATCGTAGAATTTGAGCTGCTCTTCGATTGGGAAGTCGAGGATACCGTTGTAGGACGTGTACTGATTTGGCGTACCCGACAGCGTGCCCTCGGGGCTGGTGCCGTTGTCGCCGTCGATGTAGATGATCAGCGTGTTATCAAGCTGGCCCATGTCCTCGACCTGCTGGATCACGCGACCGATCTCGTTGTCGGTATAGGCCGTATAGCCCGCGTAGACCTCGGCCTGACGGGCGAACAGCTTCTTCTGATCGGCAGACAACGTATCCCACTTCGGCAGGATGTCGGGCCATTCGGTGAGCTTCGCGTTTGCGGGGATTACGCCCAAGCGCTTCTGATTGGCGAATATCTCCTCGCGCAGGGCATTCCAGCCCATATCGAATTTGCCCTTGAACTTCTCGACCCACTCCGCCTTCGGCTGGTGCGGCGAATGGCTCCCACCGGGGACGTAGTAGAGGAAGAACGGCTTGTCGGGAGCCGCGGAATTGAGTTCCTTCAAGTAGCTGATCGCCTCGTCCGCCAAATCGGTCGTGAGGTTGTAGCCGGGCTTACCGACCCACGGAAAAATCTGCTTGTTGTTCTGGAACAGATAAGGCGTCCACTGGTCGGTCTCACCGCCCATGAAGCCGTAGAAATAATCGAAACCCATTCCGATCGGCCATTGATTGAACGGGCCGGCGACGGTGTATTGGTAGGCTGGCGTGTTATGGTTCTTTCCGAACCACGACGTGGCGTAGCCGTTGCCCCTGAGGATCGTGCCGATGGTAGCCTTGTCCGGGGTGATGACCGAGTCATAGCCCGGAAAGCCCGTCGACAGTTCGGAAATTACGCCGAAACCTACCGAGTGGTGGTTGCGCCCAGTGATCAGCGCCGCCCGTGTCGGCGAGCAAAGCGCCGTCGAACTGAATTGCGTGTAACGCAGCCCCGCCTTGGCGATACGGTCCAGCGCTGGCGTCGGGATGACCCCGCCGAACGTGCCGCTGACGCCATAGCCCTGGTCGTCGGTCATGATGAGCAGAATGTTCGGCGCGCCCTTCTGCGGCACAACATTCGGTGGCCACCAGGTCTTTGACTCCGTGGCGAGTTCCTTGATCACGCCGCCGAATTTCGGCGGCGGCGGCGGAATCTGTTTGCCATCGATGGTGGTCGTAGCGCTCGGCGATCCCATCGTGCCATAAACCTGTTGGGCCTGCGATCCGGACGAAAGGGCCAATCCAAGGAGAAGGCCGAATGACAGCGCCGTGGTCGCAATTCTAATCATGCCGCTTCTCCTCAGGATGATCGGTCAAGACAAAGCCGCGCGCTATCCATCGCAAGAAATGGGCCACCCAGGATCACAAACGACCGCTGAAAAGAAATCCGCGGCAGATCAGCGAGGTAATCAACTGCGAGGCTCGCAATGGCACCAATCTGATGAAGAAAGCCCTCCGAACTTTCGGAGAGACTCCGAAACTTCGGAGGTGCCGTTTCATCAATAGTAATCAAATTCGTGGAGCGCGATCCGTGTCTCCCGGGGCCAGGTTGACAAGCGCGGCCGCGAAGAAGCCGAGGGTAACGATAAAGAGCACCGCTATTCCCCGTTCATGCTGGATGCCAAAAAACGCGCTTACGAAAGCGACCATCACGAGCAGGGTCGCGAATATCGCACTGATCGACGCATACAAGATCGCCTTGTTCAAAAGAACAGATCGCTGCTTCAGACGAGGAAGATCGGCCTTCAGACGCGCTCTTTCTGGATCGGCATCGCCGTTCAGACTTTGCGACCTGTCGACGACGCGGTTCATTCTCAAGATCAGGAGCGAAATGAACGCAGCCAGAGCGCCCAGTGAATCCGGATCCTCAGCGACAGGAAGGCGACTCCTGCCTCTCACTGGATACCTGGGGCGATGCCTCGATGGAGCGCCAAAACGTCAACGCCCTCTTCCCGCTCCACCTTGTCGACGCGAACGACAGGCGCCTCGCTGGAGAGCTCGATCGCCGCCACAATCGCATTGAGTTTGGCAGCGTCGAGATTGCGCTCAAACTGCTCGCGCGACTCCCAGTCTTCGACCATCAACAAGGTCTTGCGTCGGTCGAGATCCGAATACAGGCGGGCATCCAGGCAGCCCGGAGCGGCCCGCGTCGGTCCGAGCATGGCGCCGAGCGCGCGCAACAGAACCGCTCGCCTTTCATCAGGGGTTACGATCTGCAGTGAGAACACGATCAAGGCTCAAGTCTTTCCGGATCGCCGTCTGCAACGAACAATCACGCTGATTGGTATCGCAAGAAGCGAGCCAACGCGGAACGCGCCGCATTTTGAAACGAAAATATCCGATGGATCAAAGAGGTAGCAAAGACACCCACCACGAGCCGCGAAGTCGTCGGCGTGTCACAATTCTCCGAAAACTCGGAGTGCCTCCGAAACTTCGGAGGTCAATTCTTCGGCGTAAGCCCGAGCTTCTTGATGCGGGATTCGAGTGTCGTCGGCTTCATATTGAGAAGCGCGGCGGCCCCGTTTGACCCGCGAATTCGCCAGTTACATTGCTCGACGGCCTGCCTGATAATTGTAAGCTCGGCCTCGTCCAGGGATCCTGCCATCGCCTTCACGGCAATCGGCCTCAGCGCCGTGTGGCTCAGCTTGATATAGAGCTTCGGCCCCTGACTAAGGATCATCGCGCGCTCGATCACGTTTCGAAGCTCGCGGATATTGCCCGGCCAGCGATAGTCCCGAAGCGCGCTCATCGATTCGTCAGCGATCTCCTCGACGGGTTTTCCCATCGAGTTGCTGAATTCCTTCACGAACGTCCACGACAGCAATGGAATGTCTTCCCGCCGTTCACGCAAGGGCGGTACCTCGATCGGGAACACGTCGAGCCGGTAGAACAGATCTTGCCGAAATCGTCCCTCCCTCACGGCCTGTTCGAGTGGGCGGTTAGTGGCGGCAATCACGCGCGCATCGACCTTGATGGTCTTTGAGCCTCCCAGACGCTCAAACTCGCCCTCCTGCAGGACGCGCAGTAATTTTGGCTGCAACTCGAGCGGCAACTCGCCGACCTCGTCGAGAAAGATCGTTGAGCCATCTGCGACTTCGAAACGGCCCGGCTGCCGCGCAAGAGCGCCGGTGAACGCGCCCTTTTCCCGGCCAAACAGCTCCGACTCGATCAGGCTCGCTGGATTCCGGTTTCCCCGAACAGCAGCACCGTCGAACTGGTCTGCGCCACCTGCTTGATTTCCTCGACCACCGACAAAAAGCGCTTCGAGCGGCTAGTCAAACGCTGCGGCGGCCTGACCTGGGCGGCTTGCTTGAGATAAGAATTCTCCCGCTCGAGGCGGTCTTTCAGGAGCCTGATTTCCGCCATCGCCGCCAGCAGTTTCTCCTGCTCCCGTTTCCGCGCGATGGCATGCGCAAACACCTCGCCTACCAGCCTGATCCGCGCAATCAAATCGTCCGGCCAGGTACGGGTTTCTCTGAATGCCGCGAAAGCAATCGCGCCGATGATGCGGCCACCGACACGAAGTGGAATGCTCAAATGCGAATGGAGGCCCGTTCGCTGGAAATACTCGGCCTCGCCAACCGCTTCCGGCGGAAGATCCTTGGCAGGATCGTGCAATGCGAGCGTCTCTCCGCCGCGAAGCTTGGCAATAAACCACGCGAGTCGCGTCGGCAGCGGGCCCAACGGCGTCGCCTCGACCCCTTCCGCGGCTGTCGAAGACAGGACCACAAGTGAGCCATCGTCCTGAAATTCGGCAAAAGTGCTGCGATCGAATCCGAGAAATTGCCGCAGTATCGCCTGCGCCATCTGCATTTCGGCCTCGACCCGGTCGGCCGGGACATTGGCCATTCGGGCGGACAGATCGGCGAGCATGCGTTCGAAGGCTATGAGCTCTTCGACCGATGGACTGCTGCTAGCCGTGATTGCCGTCGATCCAAACCGGCCTAAATCCGTATTGCTCTGCACTGGACGCATCGGCACTCCTGCACTTGGCGAGGCTGCAATACGGCTTTTCGGACTCTGGAAGGATCAAATGCAAACGTCTACCGTGCCGGTAGTGTCGACTACCGAACACTACTCCGATGCAGCGGTGAAACAATCAAAAACGTAACGACGCCGGAGTGCATTGCGCTGGATCAAAGCGCGGGGTTGCGACAATTGACCGCGTCAGCCAGTCCGATGATGGGTCATACGGGCCGTCACAAGCTATTCGGCTCGTTCGAAGCCTCCCGCCGAATTTACTTCAATACCGCTAAATTTACTTCAGTACCGCTAAATTTACTTCAATACCTCTATTTGTGTACGTGCGCCGTCGGCGTCGCACTCGGCGTGGGAGCGGCCTCCGAAATCGAGAACGTAAGCCATGTATTCCAACCCTCCGGCCGGTCCTTGGCCCCAAACTCAAAATACGCCTTCGCGCCCAGGAAGCCCTGCAATCCGTTCAAAGGGAAGATGTATCCCAACTGGGGACCGACCGCGAAGACCCGCGACTCGAACGAGCCGACCCGGTCGCCGGACCCGCTGTCTCCGGTGACCTGGTCGTAGGCGTAACCCACGAGGCCGACAAAAAACTGCTTGGACAGGAACTGCGATGCACCCCAGTCGAGATGGAAGTCGACGCCGCTCTGATATTGGGTGGTCTGGTTCTTGAAATTGTAGGTAAAGCCCGCAACGGCCGAAAATTCATGTCCGGTAGCTGGATTGAAATAGGTGTAGCCGCCGCCGGCATCAATGGCGGCGTGCCCCAGGCCGAGATTGGCCAGGCTCATCGAGTTGTAATTGCCGACCGGAATATCTCCGGTGATGTAGGTCATGAAGTTGTTGACGCCGGCATTCCACTTCAGCGATGCCAACGGATAGAGGTCGCCGAAGCCAGTCACGGTATCGCTGATACTGTCGGTTCGCACCAAGCCGAACGGCGGCACCGTAGCCATAAGGGTTCCGTTGACGTTGGCGCTGGTACTTCCGACGATCGTTCCCATTTGCACGGCCAACTGGCCGCCGAGAACCGGAGTCGCAAAGGTGTAGCTCGGTACGATGATCGCGAGATCGGCGCTGGCGTGCAAATTCGCATTGAGGCTGACATTCAGAGCCGGATTGAATCTGCCGATCTGGATTTCGCGCGCCGCTGCGACGTCGGCGCCGGCGCTGACCGACGTATGATAGTAAACGGCCGCGACCGCCCAGCCTGGTGTACCCGGTGCTGCGGCGAGACTTCCATATGTGCCGGGAAGCCAAAAGCTGGTGCCGCTTTCATCAGCGAGCGAAACTGACGATGCCATCGACAGGGTGCCGGCACATAGAAGCATCGCAACTGCGGACGACTGCAACGTAGATCTTTTTGGTAGGAAAGTCCTGCCTGGAGCGTTTGAGTTGGCGTGGTTCATGTGACGATCCCCCGATACATCCGTGAATAAGCGTCTAGCGATC
>WNFR01026096.1_pt1 | contig 11239 bp, 6 predicted proteins | sample 5400221 | NCBI WGS metagenome assembly WNFR01 (sample SAMN13153357, study PRJNA577476) | soil metagenome | isolation source: 40 cm soil under Madrone tree | place: USA:California | collected 2016-06-14 | reverse complement strand
TGGCTTGTGCAAGGTACTCGAAGCGGTTCAGGAATTCGTCGAGCGTCATGCGGTATTCGTCATTGACTTTCGTGAGGGGGAACGATTTCCGGAACCGGTCGTCCACGATGCCATTCTGGTGCGTGTAGAGGTGTCGAATCTGCAGGATCTTCTCGATCTCCTCTATGCGCGTCGCATCGAACATGTTCAGTGACTTTATCGCTTGGTTGTCCGCGATGAAGCCTTTGACGCTGCCGCGTTGGAGCTTCTTGAGCTTCTCTTTGGCGTAGCGGGTGATGAACTCTTGCATGTCGGAGCAGTCCAGGACTTCCTTGACGGTCACTGTTGCCTCCGACTTGAGTGTCTGAGGCTTCGCGAGGTAGATCTCATACAAGAGGTCCGACATGAACGTCTCGAACGTGTCGGCGCACGAGGAGAAGAGGATGCGCATGAGCATCTTGCCTTCAGGATTATCGGTCGGGACGCTCGAACCCTTGGGATACAGGAGCTTGGTAAGGTCGTCGAGGATGCGGAGCACGCTCTCGTAGTGGTCGAGGAGCTTCGCTCTAGCGGCAGTGCAGGATTTGCGATCCTCCTCCAGCTCCTTCGACAGGCGGGCAATGCCGGCGTCGCGGATAGCTTTGACAGGACCTGCCTGCTTGAGCGTCGTCCGTTCGCCAACCCTGACATAGATCTTGCCGCCCAACGAGACTTCCACGTCCGACTTCTTAACGTCGATAACGAAGAGGCGCTTGCCCTGGTGAACGACGTAGTCGTAACTCACCGCTGGCGGTGGCGAGAGCAGATCGATTGACTTGCGCGTAATCTGGACCGCGCGGAATTGGTCGCTGAGGCCGTTGATGACGACCTCTCTGCCGTTTTCGACGACGCCGAGGACGATGCCTCCGCCGTTGGTATTCGCGAAAGAGCAGATCAGTTGCGCGACGGTCACGGCGGGCGGCAGAACCGCCTTGTATTCCAGCTGCTCGGATTCGGGCTGACCGATGCGGTCCAAGATGTCTTGAGCGATGTCCATGGCGTTATATCGGGAATCGTCGGATGTCCGTCTTCTTCAGGATATGGCCGAAGGTGATGCGCCGGACGTCCTTGCCCGTATCTACCCAGAGCTCGTGGTCTTCAAAGTCCAGGACGTCTCGTTCGGACTGGTAGTAGATTATCACCGTGCCATCGTACGCGGGCCGGACGACGATATTCACATCCCGGCCGCCATGCTTGACTCCCGCGAGGACAGTGACGGCCGTCTCGTCCATCTCGGAGAGGTCGTACCCTGCGAGCGTCAATAAGTGGGCCTTCACGCGGGCCTTGGCCTTCTTGATCAACGATTGCGCATACACGAACATGTCTGTCGTGGGTGTGGACTGGTGGGAGAACAGAGCAGCCAGGTTCTTGTCTTCGAGCGCTTTCGTCCACTCTTCTACAGAGGTAATTCCCAGGCTGGCGATGATCTGCTGCGTCACAGGCAAGAGCTGCGGGGTCGTGGCGTGCTTCTCGATGACAGCGCGAAGCTCAGTAACGTTCTTCACGTTGTATTCGGTGAGGAGCTCGTTCAGCTCCTCGGCGCGCTCAATGTTGTTTTGGATTTCCTCGTCGTCATAGAGCAGATGTTTTTGGTCGTAGAGTATCGGGAAGAGCTTCTTTGCGCGTGACGTGTGTTCGCGGAACCACCGCAGCAGCTTAGCAAGTGCGGGGCGCAATCGTTTGGTGGCAGCCCTATCGTTGAGGTTTTTCTCGATCGTTGCGGTGATTTCCTTGACTACGAACGCTCCGTCCTTCTTGGACAGATCATCAAGGTCCGTCGTGATGTCTGTATCCAGCAGCTGATCGCGCAGATCCGTCTCCAATAGTGTGAGGACTTCCATGAGCGTTGGGTCGATATCGCCGGCGTCGCGGGAGAGGTCGGCTTTTCGCTTGAATGTCCCGTTCTGGTTCGGAAAGATGCGGCGCTTGTTGATCACTGCCTGGAAGGCGGTCTCCTCGAGTTTCAAGGTGGCGTAGAACTCCATGAGCCATTCGTGGACGTCCTTTTCCTGGAGTTCGGATGCCAGCTTTTCGATCGTGTCGTCTTCCTCTATGAATACGGCGACCTGGTCGAGCGTCAGTTTGTCGCACTCCTGCCAGATGATGTCATGCCAGACTTCGACGTCCGTTGAGGATCGCGGTCCTGTACCAGTGCTGATCGAGCCGGGCGAACTCCGCGGGAACCGGCTTTACCGCAGCGAGGAGATGGAGATGTTGCCAGTCGTTGTCCGACGCGTATTCGAGCAGCGAGAGGTAGAGCCCAAGCGCTTGCTCGATGATGCGTTTGTTGTGGTCGATCTGAGAAAAGGGGCGGTCGGTTCTGGTGAGGAATACGCCGTCCCGTGGTTCGGTCGGATTGAACGTCGGATTGTTGATGATCACCGGGAACGGGAAGGTCTCGCTGCCTAGGAGCGGAAAATCGCAGAACAATCGGGGCACGTCAGGGCCGAGCGGGAGGATGCGCACACCGTCGCTTGTATGCTTCACCGGTATGGCGATCGTCGTCAGGTCGCTGCTCAGTACCGCGATCGAGGAGACCTCAGGATCGGCGAACCCTTCGGAGTCCGCGGCGGTCACGGAAAGGATTTGTACCTCGCCGCCTACCCGTTCGTCGTCGGGGTCTTGCAGGCTCAACCTACGGTTCGGGTACTCGATGCTCTCGATCTCCCGCACGAACGCGAGCGTGTAGGGCAGGCAGACATCGAGGTCTGCCAAACCAGCGCTCGCTACCTTCCTGCCGGTCTTGTCGGCGAGTTCATAGCGGAAGGCAGTATTGAATTTGCCGGGGACGTATCCTGTATGCTCCGGTTGGTCGTCTAGGTCTAGGATGGAGTCTTTCGCGGCTTGTACGGCATCGATGATGTCTTGCAACTCAGCGCCGCTGCGATCGAGCGACAGCTTGAACTTCCTCGGCGCGAAGCCTCGTCCCTCCGCAACACCCCTGACAAGGACGCGTTCGGACAGGAGGTGAGTGGTGAGAAACCCCGTGCCGAACTTCCCCGTCGTCGTGGGCCGCCCGTCGCTGTCATTCGTCCGGTCCTTCGACGATATCTGCTCGATAAGGAAACGAATATTCTCCGGTGAGAACGCCCCACCGTTGTGCTTGAAGGTGACGTGCGCATCCGAGCCGTCCAGGTCAGCTTCGATGCGAACGCGAACCTTTCCGTCGATATTCACGTCCTTGGCGTTCTGGATCAATTCCCAGACCCAGCGCCGTGGTGTCGTGGGCGATGCATCTACGCCGGCACGGAGCTTCGCCATCTCCTCATGGATTTTCGTCGCGATGTTACGGTTGTGCGCCTTGTCTTGCGACGCCGAAAATTGCGATTTAAACGACACGAAGGACCGAACCCTTTCGCCCGAGTGTGCCCGGTACACACCTTGACATGCTCCCGCCGATCAGACGGTCAGAGCACTCGGCGGAAGAAGTCATCTTGCATCAGATGATATCATACGATAGTGTATGGCAAGGAGCGACAAAATGGCCCAGGAAGAATGGATGACCATCGAGGAGACGGCGCGCTACTTGCAACTCGGGAAAACAGCGCTCTATGACCTCGCAAGGGAGGGAACGCTTCCATCGAGTAAAGTCGGGAGCAAATGGCTCTTCAGTAAACGAGACCTGGACGCGTGGGTACGGTCGAACATCCCCCTCGAACAGTTCTTCCTCAAGACTCCCGCGCACATCGAGGAGAACCTCCAGCTACGCGAGCCACAGGTCGAAGCCTACAAGGCCCTGTACGAGTACTTCAAGACAGGCAAGAACCCGGCGATCATCCAGGTCCCCGTCGGATGTGGGAAGTCGGGTATCGCGGCAATCGCGCCCTTCGGGATTGCGAAAGGACGCGTGCTGATCATCGCACCGAACCTCACGATCAAGGAAGGAATCTTCGAGTCCCTGGACGTCACGAACAAGCAGAAGTGCTTCTGGCGGAAACGCAGCATCCTCACCGACGAGGTGATGATCGGCGGGCCGTTCGCGACGACCCTTGACACCGGGAACCTGTCGGTCTGCGAGAAGTCGCACTTCGTCATTACGAACGTCCAGCAGCTCGCCACCAACCCCGAGAAGTGGCTGCACCAGTTCCCGCGCGATTTCTTCGACATGATCATCGTGGACGAAGCGCACCACTCCCCGGCCCATAGCTGGCGTAAAGTCCACGAGTATTTCACGGACGCCCGCGTGATCAATATGACTGCGACGCCCTTCCGTGGTGACGCGCAGGAGATCGACGGGGACCTGGTCTACCGGTACCCGTTCAAGAAGGCGACCTTTAAGGGGTACATCAAGCGCATCACCGCATCGTACGCAGCACCGACTGAATTGGAGTTCACGGCGAAGGGCGAGACGAAGATCTATACGCTGGACGAGGTCCTCGCGATGAAGGAGAAGGACTGGTTCAGCCGCGGCATCGCGCTCTCCGAGCCCTGCAACCAAACCATTGTTGATAACAGCCTGCAGCGGCTCGAACAACTCCGCGAGACCGGCACCGCGCACCAGCTCATCGCCGTCGCCTGCAGCGTGAACCACGCCCGCAAGATCGTCCAGCTCTACGAGGCGCGCGGGTTCAAGGCAGACCTGATCTACAGCGAGATGGACGAGGACAAGAAGACTGAGGTGAAACGACGCCTCACGAGCGGCGAGCTCGACTGCATCGTCCAAGTACAGATGCTCGGCGAAGGATTCGACCACCCCAAGCTGAGCGTCGCGGCGATCTTCCGGCCCTTCCGGACCCTCGCACCCTACATCCAGTTCGTCGGCCGCATCCTGCGGGTGATCGTCCAGAACAGCCCCGGCCACCCGGACAACTACGGGCACATCGTCACGCACTCCGGCATGAACCTCGACGAGCGACTGCGCGAGTTCAAGCTCTTCGAGAGCGACGACCAGAAGTTCTGGGAGGAAGTCATCGGCGGGAAGGAACCCGAGCCCCCGGCGAACGTCAAGAGCGGCGCGGCACGCATGCGACTCTCGGAGCAAGCGGTCGTGAACTACGAGATCGTGGACACGATGATCGAGGAGCAGTTCACGTCCGCCGAACAGGAAGACATCATCAAGGAATTACGCGAGAAACTGGAGTCTCTGGGCCTGGACCCCGAACAGGCGGACGCGATCGTGCTCTCCAAGACAAGCACCAGGACGACATCCAAGGCCGCTGCGCCCTACCAAGTACTCCCGCAGCGGGAGTGGGAGACGAGAAAGAAGGGGCTGAACGAGCAGGTCAACCGCGCCGCGAACCTCCTCATCAACCGGCTCGGGATCAATCGCGCCGGACGGGAGCTCATCAACGCGGGCGTCGCGGCGACAAACAACTTCGTGGCATGCGTCACCCTCGTCAACAAGGAGCTCAAGAACAAGTACCCGCAGCCACGCCAGCAGTGGAGCACAGAACAGTTCGAGACGGCCACCGCCGAGCTCGAAAGCATCCTGAACGTCCTGACGCGCCGGTACAAGGGAGTGCTCAATGGCAAAACCAAAGGGTAAGATCCCGTTCACGGGCCATCCCATCTTCTGCGTCGCGTGTACGATAGCCATCATCGAGCAGACCAAAATCGAGTTACTGGTCGTAGAAAAGGACGTGCGATTGAACAGCTAGAACGATGATCCCCAGCAGACCCTTGATCAACAGAAATGCTGAACCAGGGGGCAGAACGACATCTTCATGTTCGCGCTGGTACTTGATAAATGCCCGCAAACCTTCGGCATCGAAAATCCGGTTCTCTTCTTCCAGATCAAAAAGAGCTCGCGAAGAGATACCCACAACGAATAGTTTGGAAAGATCGATCGGCACAGGACAACCCTGAATCGATTATAACCTGTAGCGGCTTCAGTGCGACTCGCGCAATTTTCTCTCCTGCCGGCTGCGTCCTCGCGCCAAGGCACTGCCCAGGAGGAACGCTTCTGGACAAATCTCTTTGTTTCAAATAGTAGGCTGGCGCCTGCCCGGCGATCCTAATCGCGTGCGCCACCGGCGAAACGAGTCGTCTAGGACCATCTCGTGGAGGGGGGAAATCGCGAACCCGGACGCCCCTACGCGCCGCTCTCGCCGATGAACGATCGCGCATAAGAACGCGGATAAGTGCCACTCGAGTTGATATATACTTCGGCGACTAGGCCCGACCCACCAGCAGGAGGCGCCTTTCATGGAAAACCGCTGTGAATCTCGTGTTTCAAGGCGGAGGAGTCCGTGGAATCGCTTATGCTGGCGTCCTCAACCATGCCCGAATGGCTGCGTATCACCGGAGTCGGCGGTACTTCCGCCGGGGCCCTCGTTGCCGCATTGTTGGCGATCGGTAAGCGAGGCAAGGAATTGCGTGAAATTCTTTCCGACCCCGCGCTTTTTACAACCAGTGGCCGTGAGTAGGGCATTTCGGGGTATTTAGTCCCGGTTCACCAACGGCGTGTGCAATGACGCCTGATATCTGGTATTCGACCGCGAACCTCCGGCCGTGGTAACCAACCCACGATGATCCTAATGCGCTACCCATGCCGCTGTCGCCGATCGTGAGCATGCTCGGAATGGCCATTCGCGTCGAGCCAGGCTAAAAGGCCGCGAATGCTGCCGTGGGCCAAAGCAATGCTCGAATCAGCGGCACCGTAGTAGAGATTGATCGTGTCCCCATCGGGCGCCACCGTATAGCCACAAGGAAACACAACGTCCTGAACGTCTCCATGACGTTCGTATTCCGCTTCGGGCGCAAATATCCAGGAATCCCCTCGAATCAGACATTTTTCTGGTTGTTCAAGATCGAAGAGGGCAAGCCCGAGCCGATATATGGAACTCGATGGCGTTCTTCGGACGCCATGGTAAATCATAAGCCAACCCCTTGGCGTCTCAATTGGCGGCGGCGAAATTCCAATCTTGTTCGCATCCCACCAAGCGCCCCGCCGGGCTTCCAGCATGAGTTTGTGATTGCCCCAATGCCGCAGATCAGGCGAGTAGGAGATCCAGATGTGGGCTCCTAGTGGCGTCATGGGCCGATGGATCAATGCCCACAGTCCGTTGATTCTCCGAGGTAGGAGCGCTGCATCTTTGTCGTCTGGCGACATGACAACGCCCAGTCTTTCATACGCGCGGAAGTCTTTCGTAAGTGCCAGGGAGACTCCAGGACCGCCACGCGAATACGAGGTATAGGCTATGGCATATTGCTTCAGTTCCGGAACGTACGTGATGCGCGGATCCTCGATGCCCCATAATTCCTCGGGATATCGCTCCACATCGGGGATCAATGTGGGCTCGCGATCGATTTGCCACCCGTCGACGCCGTTTACCGAGCGCGCAACGCACAGGTGCGAGAGCCCACGGCGATCTTCCACGCGACAGAGCAGCAAGGTTGACCCATCCGCAAGCAATGTCGCGCCGGCGTTGAAGACGCTGTTCATCGAGTAGGGCCAATCTTTTCCGGTAAGAATGGGGTTGGCAGGGTGCCGGTGAAATAGGATCGCGTGTTGATTCATCACCGCTTTATCATCGAAAGATTTCTCCGCCAGAATGCTCATCACGAATTCCTCTCCGTACCTTGTTCTAACTTGCGCATTTCGAGGAGCGCCATCAAGAAAGAAAGCGTCGATTCTGCTCCCTGGTTCTCATTGGCGCGGTCGGGATGCAGGCCGTCTCGGCATCCGCCGGTACTGGGATCGTAGAGCGCAATCTGCAGGTCGTTATCTCCCAGAAACCAATTGAAAGCGGTCCACGCGTCTTTCCGCCAGCGGGCCTTTCCCGTTGCAAGATACGCTTGCAAACATGCGGAAACGACTGCGCAGGCCTCAACGGGTTGCTGATCGAAGCGAGCCTTCTCTGTTTTCTTCGAGTAGAAACCGTGCGATCCGATGGGTACGAAGTGACCCTTTATTTCGCAACGTTGAACCGTCGCCAGCCAGCCTAACGCTTCGAGCCCCGTTGAAACCATCTCATCACTTCCGCTGCGCATTCCCGCTCGTATCAGCGCCTGCGGCAAACGAGCATTGGAATACGCAAGACCGTTCTCAAACCAATTCCAGTCGGTCGAATGGATGGCTCGGTAGGAATTCAGCAGGCGATTCGCAAGTGCATCGGCTGCGCTTAGAGCGGCGCGGTCCCCGGGGAATGAGTCTAAATATTCCTGCAGTCCCAGCAAGGCGAAAGCGCAGGCCCGCGGGCTTTTGAACTCCACAGCCGCGGGCACGGCCAGCTCAAACAAACGTCCCGCAGCTCCCCTCAATCCAGCGTCCTTGGATCTGCCGAGAACGGTCCCGAGTCCCCAGAGTGCCCGCCCATGGCTGTCTTCCGAGCCTTCGGGCTCCTGCCATTGGCGTTCGTAGCTCAGGCAGTTTCTAAACCTCCTGCTTGTTGGGTCGAAAGCCAGCCACAGAAAAGCCAGATAGCGAGAGGCAAGGTCCAGGGCACCGGCGGGAGCGCTGCTCCCAAACTCCTCGAGAAGAATTGCCACGATGAGCGCCCGGGCATTGTCATCCGTGGTGTATCCTTCCGGATAGTTGGGTACCACAAAGACGGCGTGCTCCAGGATTCCCGTATCGTCGGTCATCCGATGCAAATGATCCAATTTGATGGCTGGAAGCCGGTCGAGGGCCTTTTCCGTATTCCGGGCCGAAAATGTGGCACGTGGATTCCGCAAGCGCTCGTTGTACACGCGTTCAAAGCTCCCCATGTATTGTTGCGCGACGCGATCCCAAACCATGTCCCGGCCATAGAGGTACGCACGTTTTCGCATCGCATGACGCGCGGTTCCGTTGTCCAATAGGGCTATCGTTTTATCGGCAATCGCTTGTGGATCATCGAATGGAACAAGCATCCCGCGCTCATCGTCTAACAATTCGATCGCATGCAAATAGGGAGTGGAAATGATTGCTTTCCCGGCGCTCAAGGCATACGCCAGGGTCCCGGAAACGACTTGTCCTTTGTGCTTGTAGGGAGTGATGTAAATGTCTGCTGCACCGATCAATTCCACGAGCTCTTGAGGGCTGACGAAACGATTCCGAAAGATCACACTGGCCTCAACCCCGAGATCTCTCGCCAGCTTCTGCAAGTACAACCTATATTTGTCGCCCTCATGTCGCAGGACATGCGGGTGGGTGACGCCGGAAATCATATAAACGGCATTACTGTAACGCGATAGGATGCTAGGCAGGGCTTGGATGACGTTCTCTATGCCCTTGTTTGGCGAGAGCAATCCAAACGTGAGCAAAACATCCTTTCCTTCCGTTCCGAAACCATCCTTATAAAAATTGGGGTCGGTAAAGTGCAGATCGGGGATGCCGTGCGGAATGAGATCGATTTTGTCGGGAGAGACTTGGAACACCTCTTCCAAGATATCGGCGGATTGCCGGCTCATGACAATCAGGCGGTCCGACAAAGCCGCAATCTCCTCCATCACCATGCGCTGGTCTGGATTTGGCTCGCGTAGAACCGTATGCAGCGTTGTCACCACGGGCATGTGGAGACGGCGCATTAGTTCAAGGACGTGGCTGCCTGCCGGGCCGCCGAAAATTCCGTACTCATGCTGCAAACAAACCAGGTCGATGTTGCTAAAATTCAGGAAGTCCGCCGCCTGTCGATAGGACGCCAGTTCATCTTGGGAAAGCTCGAATCGCACTCGAGCAGGGTAGCTGTAGCCTTCCGCCGTATCGTTGACCGGCAATGCCAGAAGCTCCGTAGCACGGTATTCCGCGTGAATCGCGTCACACAGGTCTGTCGTGAATGTCGCAATGCCACATTTCCGAGGAAGATAGTTCCCAATTATGGCGACCCTGCTCGGCAGCATTGGCCGTGGAAGTGTCGGCATGGATCGTGCAGGTTTTTCTTCCACTACCAGGGGGCCAAGATCAATCACCTCGCGAGCGTACAAGGAGTCCACTGGATCGGGATCGTACCGAACGTTGCTGACGGTTTGAATTACGTCTGGTGGGATTGTCTTCGGCAATAACATTCCTTTCCTATCTTTCCGACCGGATTTCTGAGGCAGTCCTGGACATGCGGACAGCACCACGCTCACATCCTTATTGACCCAGCGTGCGGCCTCACGCGCAGGACAATAGATGGGCCTAAGGCCCCACTTTCCCCCAAAAGCCGCGAGCCTTAAGAGTAGTTAGCTCACGAAGGAGGCAAGAGGGCGTTTAGTATGCGCCGCCCATGCCGCCACCGGCGCCAGCCGCGACCAATTGTTCTTCATCCTTTATATCGGCGATCAGAACTTCAGTGGTTAGCATCAGTGACACGACGGAGGCAGCGTTCTGCAAAGCCAAGCGAGTGACCTTAGCCGGATCGATTACACCAGCTTTGATCATGTCCTCAAACTCACCGGTCTCCGCATTGAAGCCGAAGTTCTCATCCTTCGACTCGCGCACCCGTCCGACGATCAAAGCGCCCTCGTGTCCAGCATTCTGTGCTATCTGACGAATGGGTTCTTCAAGAGCTCGCCTTACGATATTCACGCCAGTTGCTTCATCATCGTGCAGTTTGAGTTTTTCCAAGACTGGGATGCAGCGCAGATAAGCGGTTCCGCCCCCAGGCACAATGCCTTCTTCGACGGCTGCGCGTGTCGCGTGCATGGCATCCTCAACGCGAGCCTTTTTCTCCTTCAGCTCCATCTCGGTAGCCGCGCCTACCTTGATAACAGCCACACCTCCAACAAGCTTAGCCAGGCGCTCCTGCAACTTCTCTTTATCGTAGTCCGACGTGGCCTCTTCAGCCTGCATGCGAAGCTGCTTAATGCGGGCTTGGATCTCGCTGGGCCGACCAGCCCCGCCGATGATTGTGGTGTTGTCTTTATCGATGATCACCTTCTTGGCGGTACCGAGATCCTCCAGGCTCAGCTTCTCGAGCTTCAAGCCGAGGTCTTCGGTGATGGCCTTGCCGCCAGTAAGTGTGGCGATGTCTTCGAGCATAGCCTTGCGCCGATCTCCAAACCCGGGAGCCTTCACCGCCGCGCACTTCAGCGTTCCCCGGAGCTTGTTCACCACCAGGGTTGCCAGAGCTTCGCCTTCTACGTCCTCAGCAATGATCAACAAATCCCTTCCTGCCTTCGCTGTCTGCTCGAGCAGCGGCAGAAGATCCTTCATTGAGCTGATTTTCTTCTCGTGAATCAGAATCAGCGCATCCTCCAGCACGCACTCCATGCGTGCCGGATCGGTGACGAAGTATGGCGAGAGGTATCCGCGGTCAAACTGCATCCCTTCGACCACTTCGAGCGTGGTCTCCATGGTCTTCGATTCCTCGACAGT
>WNFR01014335.1_pt1 | contig 11241 bp, 11 predicted proteins | sample 5400221 | NCBI WGS metagenome assembly WNFR01 (sample SAMN13153357, study PRJNA577476) | soil metagenome | isolation source: 40 cm soil under Madrone tree | place: USA:California | collected 2016-06-14 | reverse complement strand
GGGATGATGCACTTGATCGCGCACGGATTTTTCAAAGCGCTCTTGTTCCTTGGGGCCGGCTCAGTCATTCACGGCTGTCACCAAGAACATGACATTCGCAAAATGGGCGGCCTCCGAGGACGCATGCCGATTACCTTCCTTACCTACGCCGTGGGTATGATGACCCTCAGCGGTATCCCGTTTTTCTTCTCCGGCGGCTGGACGAAAGAGGAGATTCTGCACGCAACGTCGCATTGGCCGGCTTCACGGGTGCCGTATTACCTGATGCTGGCCGGAGTCGTGCTGACAGCGCTCTACATGACGCGCCAGATGATCTACATTTTTTTTGGCAATCGGCGTGCCGCGTCGGAGCATGCGCACGAGAGCCCATCGATCATAATCACACCGCTGATCGCGCTCTCGGCATGCTCGATTCTTTTCGGTATCGTGCTTACGCCGGCATGGCCGTGGCTCCACGCATATCTGACAGGAGAACCTTCGCAATTTGACATCGCGCGGCTGATCCAGCCGATGCTTTTCGTCTCGCTCGCGCTTGTTGCTGCCGGTATCGGACTCGGCTTCGCCATTTATCGCAAAGCCGCAGAAATGGATCCGCTGGAACAGGCGCAACCTGCATTGTTTCGCTTCCTCAAAAACAAAATGTGGCTCGACGAACTTTACGATCGAACTGTCATCGCCTTCGCCCGAAAGGCCGCGCAGCTATCCGACTGGATGGACCGCTATGTCTGGGATGGTCTAGTGAGCGCCTTCGGCGAGTTGGGTCGGCTTTTCGGAATCGTCACTACGAACTTCGACGAACGCGGCATCAACGCGGGGGTCGATGAAGTAACCACGGGCGCACGCGGTCTCGGCCGTGTGATGTCTGGCTGGCATTCGGGGCAAATCCAAAACTACCTCCGCGCCGCGGGCGTCAGCGTGCTGGTCGTGCTGGTTCTTTACGCATGGCTCACATGATCACGACGCTCATTCTCGTTCCGCTCGCCGGCTCGCTTCTCGTGAGTGCCGCACGGCCGAATCATGCCCGCGGGATCGCTCTCGGATTCAACGCGCTCACTGCAATTCTGGCTCTCTTCTTATGGCGAAGCTTTGACGCCGCCACGGCCGGCCTTCAGTTGGTCGAACGCCACGCATGGATCCCCGCGATCGGCGCTGAATACCTCGTCGGCATTGATGGCCTGAGTCTTTTGCTCGTGTTGCTGACGTCGCTAATCATTCCCTTCGCGTTTTTTGCCCAACGCGCAGGCACCGGGTTCTGCGCATTGATGTTGCTGATGCAATCGGCGCTCTACGGCACATTCACCGCCCAGAACTTCATCCTTTGGTTTTTGTTTTACGAGATGAGCCTCATTCCCGCGTTCCTGCTCATTAAAATCTGGGGCGGCGAAAACCGCGACCGCGCCGCGACGAAATTTTTTGTTTACACTTTCCTGGGCAGTGTTGCGATGCTGCTCTCGTTTCTCGGGATTTATTTCGCCAAAGGTACGTTCGATTTCGCCGCACTCGCCGATCTCGGGAAACATGGGCTTCTCAGCGGCAATGCCGCGTGGCTCGCGTTTGCCGGAATCTTCCTCGGACTCGCCGTGAAAGTGCCGCTGTTTCCATTCCATACGTGGTTACCCGACGCTTACGAAACGGCGCCCACCGGCGTCTCGATGGTGTTGACCGGCGTGCTCTCGAAGATGGGCGTTTACGGTTTCGTGCGGCTGTTGCTTCCGCTTTTCCCGAACGAAATCAAAATTCTCGCGCCATGGCTGCTCACGCTCACCGTCTGCTCGATCGTCTTCGCGTCACTGGCGGCGTGGGCTCAACGCGACCTCAAGCGAATGATCGCCTATCTTTCCATCAACCATCTCGGCTACTGCATGCTCGGTCTCTTCGCGGTGACAGCAACGACGTCGCGACCTTCGATCGACACTCAGGCGGCGTTGAGCGGTGTGTTCATGCAAATTTTCAATCACGGCGTCACCGCCGCTGCCTTGTTTTATTTCGTCGGTTTGCTCGAGCAACGGCGCGGCCTGCGCGGCATTGACGACTTCGGCGGGCTAATGCAACGCACACCTTTGCTTTGCGGCTGGATGAGCGTCGCCATGTTTTCGTCGCTCGGTCTGCCCGGGCTTAACGGATTCATCGGAGAATTCTTGATCTTCAAAGGTTCATTTACTCTGGCGGCTTCGGCCACCGCCGTTGCGGTGATCGGTCTTCTCGTGACCGCCATCGCTTTTGCGCGCGCGATGCAAGCGCTCTTCAGTGGTCCGTTGGCGGAGAGCTGCAGCGCATTTCCTGATCTGCTTCGCAACGAAAAGCTCGTCGTCGTTCCCGTCACCTTGCTCATGTTCGCGATCGGGATCGCACCGCAGTTCGTCCTCAACATCTTCAACACAACCGTCGTTCAGATGGCGCGCTTGTTTGCCTGAAGAATGAGCAGGGACATCCTTCCCGTCCGGCGAATCGCTCAGGCGATTTTCGTACTTCGCGGCCAAAAGGTAATTTTGAGTCAAGACTTGGCAGCGCTTTACGGCGTGACGGTGGGAATTCTTACCCAAGCAATGAAACGCAATACCAGGCGCTTCCCAAAGGACTTTGTTTTTCAGCTTACGGCTGAAGAGCTTAGCAACTTGAAATCACAAATTGTGATTTCAAGTTGGGGCGGACGACGACATCTGCCTTACGCATTCACAGAACAAGGCGTGGCGATGTTATCGAGCGTTTTGAACAGCGAGCGCGCGGTGAAGATGAACATCGCCATCATGCGCGCGTTTGTGAAGCTACGCGCGGCGCTGGAGACCAATCGCGAGTTTGCGCGGAAATTTTCCGAACTAGAAAAGCGCATCGGCAAGCACGATCAAGAAATCGCTGCAATCATTGAGGCAATCCGTCAGTTAATGACGCCGCCGGAAACGCCGCGTCGTGAAATTGGATTTCATGTACGCGAGAGGCCACCGCGCTATCGGGTGCGCAAGCGCGCATGATCGCCTGGACGATTTACATCACGTTTGCCGGAGCAGTCGTGCTGCTTTTTCTGCCGCGCGTATTTGCGCGTTGGATCGCGCTTGTAACTACCGCAGCCGGGCTGGTCACGAGCGTCATCGCGTTTTTTCAAATATCGATTGTCGATCTTGCGACCTTCAAGACGATCGTGCGCGTACCGTGGGTACCAATGCTTGGAATGAATTACCATCTCGCGGTCGATGGCATCAGCTTGACGATGGCTCTCGTCACCGGCCTCGTTGCCGTCGCCTCGGTGCTGTTCTCGTGGGACGTTGAACATCGGCCTAACGAATTCTTCTTTTGGCTTCTTGTTGTGGTCGGCGGTTCGTACGGCGTCTTTCTCAGCGACAAGGAGTACGGCGCGATGAAGCTGACGCTTTATTCCTTCTTCGGAGGCGCGCTGGTCTTCATCGGAATCATCGCTGCCTATGTCACGGCTGGATCGCTCGATCTTCAACAGCTCGCGCAATTTCAATTCACGCCGCAACTTCAATCGTGGGCGTTTCCTGTCTTGTTCGTCGGGTTCGCCGTGCTCGCGGGTATCTGGCCGTTGCACACCTGGGCGCCGACCGGTCACGTCGCAGCGCCAACGGCGGGTTCGATGCTGCTTGCCGGCATTGTGATGAAGCTCGGCTCTTACGCTGGGCTGCGCGTCGCGATGAATCTTTTCCCGCAAGGCTTCCAAACGTGGCGCGTCTGGATCGCCGTCCTCGCCGTCATTGGAATCGTTTATGCCGCGGGCGTGGCGCTGCGCCAGCGCGACCTGAAATTTGTTATTGGTTATTCGAGCGTCAGCCACATGGGTTTTGTGCTGCTCGGGTTCGCCACAGCGAACGCGCTCGGCGTCTCGGGAGCCGTGCTCCAAATGTTCTCCCACGGTGTGATTGGCGCACTGCTCTTCGCCGTGGCTGGGCGCATGGTCTATCGCCGCACTCACACCCGCGACCTCAACACGCTCTCGGACTTGGGACTGAGCCGCGCGTTACCCTTTGCCGCGTTTTCTTTCGTCATTGGATCCGCCGCGTCGATGGGCATCCCGGGCTTCAGCGGATTCGCCGCCGAAATCACGATTCTGATCGGTGCATGGAAGGCTTACCCGCTCGCGGTGTGGATTACCGGTACTGGCATGGTGCTCGTGGCTGCGTTCACACTGCGCGCGTTGAAGAAAAGTTTCTTTGGTGAGAGTAGCGCGGCAGCGCCAGGTGGATCGGCCGCTCCGTCGGGCGATGCTAATTACGTCTCGGCTCCGCCGCCCTTTGCAACATCGAGCGCGGAGCGCTCGATCCACCCGCCCGATGTTGCTCCAATCACCATGGCGGAAAAATGCGGAGCCTGTTTGCTCATGTTCGCAACGCTCGCGGTCGGACTTTATCCCAAACTGCTGCTCGATCGCATCATGCCGGCAGTTGAAGCGATGAGGTTCTTGAAATGACTCCGCCGCTTCAACGCTTCAACTCGTCAACGCTTTAACGATCTCGCGTGAACTACCTCGATCTGCTCAAGCTCGCGTCGCCCGAAGCGATAATCGCGGTGACGGCGCTTGCTGTTCTCGCCGTTGGCCTAACGAGCGGTCGAGGGACTGTGGAGGCAGCGGTGTCGGCTGCGAGACCAAAAGCAGGCGCGGGCGACACGCCCGCCTCTACAGCAACTGCATCTGCAATTTGTTCCGCCGTCGCTGCGTTCGGATTGGCGCTCGCGATCGGCGCGGTAATGATGCTGCCGCGACAGGCAACGCTCTTCCAAGGGATGCTGGTGATCACACCTCTGACCTCCCTGTTCAAAATCATCTGTCTCGCGCTTGCTTTTTTCACCGTGCTCCTCGCACGCAGTGATCGCTCATCGCGCAACCCCGGCGAATATCTCGCGATGCTCTTGCTCGCAACGATTGGACTGTTGCTACTCGTCGGCACCGAAGAGTTGCTGATGATCTTCATCGGGCTGGAACTAACGAGCCTGTCGCTTTATGTCATGGCCGCGTTCGACAAAACCGATGTGCGTTCCGCGGAAGCAGGCTTGAAATATTTCCTCTTCGGCAGCACGGCGAGCGCTTTCACGCTTTTCGGATTGAGCTTGATCTACGGAATGTCGGGGACGACGGAACTCGCCGCGATCGGACAAAAGCTCGCGACACAACCCATCCAACCGTTGCTCTTCGTCGGAATCGTCATGACGCTCGTCGGACTCGCTTTCAAAATCGCCGCCGCGCCTTTCCATCTTTGGGCGCCCGACGCTTACCAGGGCGCGCCTGTCCCGAGTGCTGCTTTCATCGCCTCGGGCTCGAAAGTGGCGTCGTTCGTTGTGCTTGGGAAAATCGTGCTCGTCGGGTTCGCCCCGGTGCATGGCAGCGCCGCATGGCATGCGATGATTGCCGGCTGGTCGCCGGTACTCGCAGCACTGGCAGCTCTCTCCATCGTGATCGGCAACCTCGTCGCGCTGGTGCAAACGAATGTTCGCCGGCTACTCGCCTACTCGGCTGTCGCCCACGCCGGCTACACATTACTTGGACTCGTCGCGGGCGGACGCGACGGATTTTCCGCGACGTTGTTCTACACGACCGTTTACGCATTCACGCTTGTCGGCGCATTTGGTGTGGTCGCGCTGGTGCGACGCGAAACCGGCGGCGACGATCTCACCAATTTTTCCGCGCTCTCGTCGCGTTCGCCTCTGCTCGCCGGGTGCATGGCGATTTTTCTGCTATCCCTGGCTGGCTTGCCGCCGCTCGCGGGATTTTTCGGAAAGTTCTACCTGTTTAGCGTCGCGCTGCGCGCCGGGGCCAACCACGGCCTCCTCTGGCTTGTCGCGCTGGCCCTGCTTGGCAGTTTCATCTCGCTCTATTATTACCTCATCGTACTGAAAGTGATCTTTGTGGATGAAAAGCCCCAGCCTGAGACTTCCTCGGCAAACGGTAGCCTTAGCAAAGACGGAGATTTCCTACAGAGAGTCACGCTAATCGTTCTCGCTGGCGTGGTTGTCTTTTTTGGCATCATGCCGACGACACTGGTCGCTCGGATTCTCGCTTCGTTGCCGTAAAAATCGTCATCTTTGACGAAAAAAATGCGTGCTCAATTCTCCATCCCCACGCTATAGAGTCTCTGTGCATCGCCCACGAACAACGCAGCCTGCACAGGATTCGCCTGTAAAGACAGGCAGCATCGGCCAATTCATCGATCACCACTATCGACACTTCAACGCCGCCGTCCTCAAAGACGCCGCTGATGCCTACATAGCGCATCTCGATCGCGGCGGAAAAATGATGATCACTCTGGCTGGAGCGATGAGCACGGCCGAGCTTGGCCTGTCGCTCGCGGAAATGATTCGTGAGGACAAAGTTCACGCCATCGCCTGCACCGGCGCCAATCTCGAGGAGGACCTCTTCAACCTCGTGGCACGCAGCAAATATGAACGAATTCCAAATTACCGGGAGCTGAGCCCGCAAGCGGAGGAAGAGCTGATGCGGCGTCATCTTAACCGGGTCACTGACACGTGTATCCCCGAGGAGTACGCCATCCGCCGGATTGAAAAGGCGGTCATCGAAGAGTGGATTTCGGCGGCCAGGAAAAAGGAGCGCTTCTTTCCCCACGAATTCCTTTTCAAGATCTTGAAGGACTGTCGACTCAAGCAGTTCTACGAGATCGATCCAGCCGACAGCTGGATGATGGCTGCTGCCCAAAAGGACCTCCCGATGTTCGTTCCGGGCTGGGAGGATTCGACCCTTGGAAACATCTACGCTGCCCGCTGTATCACGGGCGAAATCAGCGATCTCCAGACCGTCCGCTCCGGAATCGAATATATGATCGCATTGGCGGCATGGTATCGTCGGGCCGCAAAAGATTCTTCCGTTGGCTTCTTTCAGATCGGCGGTGGGATCGCGGGCGACTTTCCGATTTGCGTCGTGCCGATGCTTAATCAAGACGTCGTCACCACACCCGTCCCGCCCTGGAGTTATTTTTGCCAGATCGGCGATTCAACAACCAGCTTCGGATCGTACTCCGGCGCCGTGCCCAACGAGAAAATCACCTGGGGAAAACTGAGCGTTGAGACTCCGAAGTTTATTATCGAGTCTGACGCCACAATCGTGGCCCCGCTGATCTTCGCAAAAGTTCTTGGTTGGTAAACTGTGGTGGCCGCTTCCGCGGTGATCAGGTTCGTGGAGCAAAGCCCGCAGGCGGTTGTGATTGCAAAGAGGAGACGCGCCGTTCAAAAGGCCGAAAAGGCCTGGCTTCCTCGCTATTTTCCAGATCTGGCCTATAGTCTGCGATGTCTAAACCGTCTGGTGCCTCTTTTTCACGTCGGATGCCCGACAATATTACCGAGGAATTAGTGGCCGTGCTTTCCTCCAAAGCCTCGTTCGAATTCAAGCCTTTGTTCGAGATTGTCCTGCTCAATCTCCGGGAGCGAAACGCTGCCAGTGGCGGCGAGGAAATGCTGCGCCTGCGTTCTTATGAAAAGCTTCAGGGCCTGGTCAATCAGGGCGCGGTAACCAGAACGGTCAATGGGATCACCAAAAAGTATAAGGGCGTCGCGCCGCGCATGGTCGGGCTCAAGGCAGAGATGAAAGCTTTGCGTCTTGAATGGAATCAGAAGGTTCTGGCCAAGGCCACTGCTGCGAGGCGTTGATCGCCGTTGCTCGGCGGATTTTTCGAAAAGTTCTTCTGGGTTTCTTCTACGGCGTGGAACCCGCCGACGCCGTTGTCAGGTCTTTGACGAATTTCTCGAGCAATTCGTCAAAGCGCACCGGTTGATCAAGGAAGACGGCGTGCGCGGCGTCTTCGATCTTTTCAAAGCGCGCATGCGGAATCTGGCCAGCGCCCGCCTGCTGGCGAGCCAGTTCGTCCGATTTCGCAGATGCGATGATCAGAGTCGGGCAATCAATCTTTTTCAACGCAGCCGTGCGGTTCACCCCGAAAAGATCCGCTACCAGCATTCCAGTTCCGATGCTGGCCGGTGTTTTCATGCCAGTGTCGACGAGTCCATCGATCGTGCCGTCGGCCTGCGGTTTGCTGATAATGGCGTCCATCATCCCCCGCAAATATTCCGGCTGATGCGCTTGATAGAGTGCGAGCATCCGCAATTGGGCCGCGCTTTCCTGTGCTCGCGCGGTGATGCCATCAGCGCCGTCGGCGAACGCCGCATCCACCAGGACGAGGCCAGTAAGATCGTGGGTGCCGTAGCGTTCGATGTAAGCGGCCAGATCTTGTACTCCTTGAGACCAACCAATCAACACCGGACGGCGCGCGTCCAGCTGTTCGAGCAAATTGTGCAGATCCTGTGCCCGCATCTCTGGCGTGTTGCCGCTCGTTGTTACCGTCGATTGACCTTGTGAGCGCGGATCGAAAGCGATCACGCGATAATTTGGAGCAAAGCGATCGATCTGTTGTCGCCAAATATCGGCGCCCGTGCTCCAGCCGGGAATAAAGACCAAAGTCGGCCCCGGGCCGGCCTGGCCGGCTTCGATTGCCCGCAACGATACACCTTCGCCGGCATCCACCTTTCGTTCTCGTAATCCTCCGGAAGCGGAATCCGCGCGAATGGCCGCGCTTGCGGTAATCCCGGCGATCAAAAGGACAATTGATCCAGGCAGTAACTTCACCGCCAAGCTTATCTCGCGTGCAAGTCACAGGCAACGCGAACGCGGCCCGCGGGTAACGAAATTTCGGGTTAGCGCCTCAGGCAATCGCACGGCAAGCTGAGCGTCATGCAAATCTCTTGCCGCGTTGTTGCGATTTTGAGCTTAACGACTGTTGGACATCTGTTCTGTCATGCTGCAAGCGCCGACGAAAAGCCCATGATGAAAGCGGTCGTCGCGCACGAATATGGCGGACCCGAAGTCCTGAAATTCGAAGACGTGCCGCGGCCGGAGCCGAAAGAAAATGAAGCTCTCGTGCGCGTGATCGCGAGCGGCGTTAACCCAGCCGATCCGCTCACGCTCAGCGGTAAATACGCTCGGGAATTCGGAACACACCTACCACTGATTCCAGGCTACGACATCGCCGGGATCGTAGAGAAGACGGGAGAAAAAGTCACAAAGCTCAAAGCGGGTGACGGGATTTATGGTTACCCGACTTTCGGCGGGGGCTGGGCGGAGTACGTCATCGTCACCGAAGGAGAGGTGGCTGCGAAGCCCGCGTCGCTGAGTTTTACGGAAGCCGCGGCGGTCCCGATGGGCGCCTTGACGGCGTGGCAGGCATTGGTCGACGTGGCGCAGTTGCGGCCGGGACAAACCATTCTCATTCACGGTGGCTCTGGCGGCGTCGGCAGTTTCGCGGTGCAGATTGCTAAAGCGCGCGGAGCGCGGGTCATCGCGACCGCCTCGACGGCAAACCAGGATCTCCTTAAGCAACTCGGCGCCGACGTGGCGATCGATTATACAAAGACCAAGTTCGAAGAGATTGCCAAAGATGTCGACGCCGTGCTCGATCCGGTGGGCAAAGAGACGCTCGCGCGCTCTTACGGTGTGGTGAAGAAGGGCGGCATCGTCATGTCGCTGGTGGCGCGACCCGACCCGGTCGAGCTCGAGAAACGCGGGATTCGTGGAGCGAGCATCTCCGTTCACCCGGATGCCAAAGATCTCGCAGAGATCGCGCGCTTGATCGACGCGGGAAAGATCAAGCCGATCGTGACGCAGGTTCTCCCGCTGAGTGAAGCGATCGCCGCGCAACAACAGGCCGAAACGCATCATACCCGCGGAAAGCTCGTGCTCCGGATCGCAGACGACCCGAAAGGTTGACGCAACGCGCGGACGTTTGAGGTTCGCCGATAATGAAAAACACATTCGTGGCAATTTCTTCGGCTGGTCCGAATCGTGATTTATCGAGGGGCACACGTGAACAGCCCTTTTGGGACGAACACGCGGAGTTTATTGATAGACTCGTTGCAGAAGGTTCCATTTTGATGGGTGGCCCCCTGGTTGATGAAGGCGGCTCTCTTTTAATCTTCAACGCGGAAGATGAAGATGAAGTGAGAGAGAAATTGAAGAACGATCCCTGGCTCGAGCGAGGTATTCTGAAACAAGACAGCATAAAGCGCTGGCAAATCTTTATTGATGCGAGGAAGTAACATTTCCCAAACGGAACTGATTATGATTTCTCACAAGGTTCGTTGGCGCTACTCTATAAACTGCGCGATTGACCGATATTTCTCGCTCAGCTCTCGGATGCGGAGCTCGTAGTGGTGAATCCGATGGATCGAACGGTAGATCAGCCAGGAGCCGAGCACGACCAGACCAAGGTTCAGGAGCAGCAGCGGCACCAGCAGAGGCATTACGGTCCCAATATTGTAATAGCGTGAGGTCGCGATGAGCACGCTCAGGACCGACAGAGGCAAAGCGAAGACGGCGATACCGGTGCGCAGGGAAGCCAGCGCAGTTCGTTTCTCAGCGAGGAGCACTTGGATTTCACCAAAGATGACATTGTCTAGCTTGGGTAGGTCGTTCGTTTCCATGCTCATTTCCTTTCCAATCTAATCGTTTCAGCACAAAACTCTGTGGAAAATCGAGTTAACTCGTGGAGTCGCCCGCATCTAATGAGCTGAAACCTGAAATCGATCCTCGATCTTTCAAAACGCATATGCGGGATGAGACATCCGGGCAGGGTGCTGGCATCGTAGTACCAATGAAGATCAAATTGGGAAGGAAACAGAAATATGAAACAGAAATTGATTGCTTTAGCGTGTGTCGTGATCGTTCCCTTGGCATTTGCGCAAAAATCGGGCACGGGTCGGTCCAACACTGGTGAACCGGGCACCGCCGCGACGTCAACGGCTCAAATTGTCACGGTGGCGGAATTTACTCCCAGCGAATCGATCAAGGTGAGCTCCACGAGTGTGGTCCAGCCTGTTACCTACAAGCTATCGAAAGAGGTCAGCTACGTCGATAACAAAGGTAGGACAGTCGACCCAGGTAGCATTCGTCCAGGGACACGGGTTCAGATCGAGATGAAAGGCAAAGGCGTCGATCGCGTCGTGGTTCAAGCGGAATAATCCGTTGGCGCGCTCGGTGCAGCTGCGGGCTTGAACGCCTGTCGTCCCGATGGAGCGGCTACTGCGCGCCGTCCTCGCGAGCTTTTTCGTCGATTGCCAGGTAATCATCGCGCGGCGGGCTAAACGTATCGAGCACGCGCGTCGGCAATATCGTTTCCACGCCATGCGGAACGTTGCTCGCGAGATAGAAGGAATCGCCGGGTAAAAGCTCGTGCGGCACGCCTTCAACGATGAGTCGCATTTGACCTTCGAGAATGTGAACGATTTGCTCCTGCG
>WNFR01025712.1_pt1 | contig 11243 bp, 11 predicted proteins | sample 5400221 | NCBI WGS metagenome assembly WNFR01 (sample SAMN13153357, study PRJNA577476) | soil metagenome | isolation source: 40 cm soil under Madrone tree | place: USA:California | collected 2016-06-14 | reverse complement strand
AGCGAAGTGGACGCCGGTTCGCGTAGCAATCAAGCTTGCGCAGATTGCGTAGACTTATCTGCGTTAGAAAACGCGTCAAACAGGAATCTGGAGCCTCGGTTCTGATGCAATCAGAACCGGGGCTCTAGCCACGCCCCGCAATAATCGCGAGCGCGTCGGCGCCCTTGACCGGATGGGTCGCCGGCAATCGCAGGAAATCCGCTGATACGCCCGTGATCGCCTTGTCGAGCAGCGTGCGATAGCGGCGGCGCGAAATTTCCGCGGCGCCAAAACTGCGCAGATGCTCGGTGACGTATTGGGTGTCGAGCGGTTCGAAACCGCCTGCGATCAGGCGCGCCACCAGGTGCACCAGTGCCACTTTCGAGGCGTCGCGGGCGCGGTGAAACATGCTCTCGCCAAAGAAGGCGCGCCCCAGGCTGACGCCGTATAGACCGCCGGCCAGATCGCCGTTCTGCCAGACCTCCACGCTGTGGCAGTGTCCGAGCTGGTACAGCCCGAGATAGAGGTCGCGGATCCGCGTGTTGATCCAGGTGTCGTCACGGCCGGCCTGCGGCGCCGCGCAGCCGGCGATGACCGCCTTGAAGGCGGTATCGACCGTGACGGTGAAGGCGTCGGAACGCACCGTGCGGGCGAGGCGCGAGGCGACCCGAAAACCGTCGAGCGGGATCACCCCGCGCATTTCCGGCTCGACCCAGAACAGCGTGGGGTCGTCGGCGCTCTCGGCCATCGGAAAGATGCCGCAGGCATAGGCGCGCAGCAGCACTTCGGGCGTGATTTCAGAAGAGGCGGAGTCGCGCGACGTCATGGGCCCCAGGATAGCAGGACGCCGAGGGCCTGTGCTACGGTCGAGAAAAAAGACGGCGCCGCGGGAACATCGGGGCAAGCGGGGAACGCCGGTCGGGAGCAAAAGGGGAATTCGTGAAAATTACCTGGAAGACCATCGCGCCGCTGGCGATCTGGCTCGCGATCTTTCTCGTGCCGGTACCGGCCGGCCTCAATCTCAATCAGTGGCACTATTTTGCGATATTTGCGGCCGTGATCGCCGGCCTGATCCTGGAATCGATGCCGGTCGGCCTGATCGGCCTGACGGTCGCGGGCGTGATGGGGTATGTCGAACCAGATCCCAACAAATCGCTGCGCTGGATGCTGGGCGGGTTTTCCGAAAGCACGGTGTGGCTGATCGTCGGCGCCTTCGTGTTCTCGATCGGCTACCGCAAGAGCGGGCTCGGCCGGCGGCTCGCGCTGATGCTGGTGCGCGCGCTCGGCCGCCGCACCATCGGCCTCGGCTATGCCGTCGCCTTCTCCGACCTCGTGCTGGCGCCGGCGACGCCGTCCAACACCGCGCGCTCAGGCGGCACGATCTATCCGATCGTCAGCAACATTCCCAGGATCTACGGTTCCGAACCCGGGCCGACCGCAGGCCTGATCGGCACCTATGTGATGTGGACGGCGTTTGCGACCACGGCGGTCACGAGTTCGCTGTTCCTGACCGCGCTGGCGCCGAATGCCGCCGCGCTCTCGATCGCCAAAAAGATCGTCAATGTCGATATCGGCTGGTCGCAATGGTTCTTCGGGTTTGCGCCGCTCGGAATCCCGTTGCTGCTGCTGGTGCCGTTGCTGAGCTACATCGTGTGCCGGCCGGAGGTGAAGGAAAGCCCGGAAATCGTCACCTGGAGCGCCGGCGAAATCGCCGCGATGGGGCCGCCGTCGCGCAGCGAATGGATCATGGCAGCCCTGGTGCTGCTGGCGATGTTTCTGTGGATCTGCGGCTCCAATCCCACCATCAGCCTGCCGCTGTTAGGTGCCAACTTCATCAACCCGACCATGGTGGTGTTCGTCGTGATCTCGCTGATGCTGGTCACGGGCGTGATCGATTTCGACGACATCGTCGCTGAAAAGAGCGCCTGGGAAGTGTTCTTCTATTTCACCTCGCTGCTGACGCTGTCGTCCGGCCTGAACGAAATCGGATTCATCAAATGGGTGGCGGAGGGCTACGCCAAGCCGCTGGCCAGCGTGTCGCCGCTGATGGGGATGATCCTGCTGGTGTCGTTCTTCTTCTGGATCCACTATTTCTTTTCCAGCATCACCTCCCACACCGCCTCCGTATTGCCTGTCGTGCTCGCCGTCGGCACCAGCATTCCCGGCTTGTCGGTGTCGACGTTGATGCTGCTGTGCGTGTATTCGCTGGGGCTGATGGGCGTGATCTCGCCCTATGCCACCGGACCGGCGCCGATGTATTTCGGCAGCGGCTATATCGCCAAGCGCGATTTCTGGAAATTCGGCCTGATTTTTGGGGTGATCTACTTTGCGGGCCTGCTGTTGATCGTGCTGCCGTGGCTGCGGTTCATCGGCTTTTAACCGGCGGCCACGTTGGTAGACTTCGGTGCCGGCGAATTGACGCGGCGGAATTGCAGCACGATCCGGGTCCCCTGATGGGCGGGATCGCGTTCGACGGTTGCCTCCAGCTTGGCGGCCATCGCCGAGACGATGCGCTGGCCCATGCCGGTGCCGCGCGGATCGGCCTTGGCGTCGAGGCCGACGCCGTCGTCGGCGATCGACAGCACGAGATCGTCGCCCTGCGCCTTGAGTTCGACATGGATGGGGCCGGCGCCGTCGGGATAGGCGTATTTCACCGCGTTCATCACCAGCTCGTTGACGATGATGCCGATCGCCACCGCGCGATCCGGGTCGATATCGATCGGCTCGGCCTTCAGCGTCAGCCGCGACATCCGGTTGCCCTCGGCTGACCGCCTGAGATCCTCCAGCAGGGCCTCCAGATACTGGTTCAGCAGCACGCTCTTCAGGTCGTGCGAGGTGTAGAGTCGGCGGTGGACCTGGGCGACCGCGGCGACGCGTCCCATCGCGTTGGTCAGCGCCGCCTTGACGCCGTCCTGCGTGCTCGAATTTGCCTGCAGGTGCAAAAGCGAAGCGATGATCTGCAAAGAATTGCCGACGCGGTGGTTGACTTCGCGCAACAGCACTTCGCGTTCGGCGGCCAGTGCCGCGTAGCGGTCGCGTGAGGCGTGGACCTCGGCCTCGGCCTCATCGCGGGCTCTTTGAATTTGCGCCTGCCGAATCGCGCCGTTGACGGCGACGTGGAGCAGCGGAATGAAATCGCCCTGGGCATCCTTGACCAGATAATCCGCCGCACCCGCCTTCAACGCGGTGACCGCGATCGCCGAATCCTGCGAGGCGGTGACGAACACCACCGGCGGCGCGTCCGGAATCTTCAGTATCTGCTCGAGCGTCTCCAGGCCGTCGAGCACCGGCATGTACTGGTCGAGGGCGACGACGTCGATGCCGCCTTGCGCCAGCCGATCGAGCCCCTGTTGTCCGTCAGCGGCATGGACGACCCTAAAACCTTGTCGCGTCAGGCCGCGGTCGACCAGCCGGGCAAGCGCCGCGTCGTCGTCGATATACAGCAATGTCGGCGTTGCGGTGTTCATGTGGCGGCGGATGGTACCTGAATGACGGAAAAGAACAGGCCGAGCTGGCGAATGGCGTTGGCAAAGCTTTCGTAATTCACCGGCTTGGTGATGTAGACGTTGCAGCCGAGTTCGTAGCAGCGCTTGATTTCCTGGGAATCGTCGGTCGTGGTCAGAACCACGACCGGCGTCGCCTTCAAATATTTGTTGTCCTTGACCCGCCGCAAGATATCGATGCCGGTCATGTCCGGCAGGTTGAGGTCAAGCAGGATCAGCAGAGCCTCGCCCTTGTGATTGAGCCCCGTGCCGTCGCTACCGAACAAATAGTTCACCGCGTCTGTACCGTTGGTGAACGGCAAAATCTCATTATTGACACCGGAGCGCCGGATATTGCGTTCGATCAGGCGGGCGTGGCCCTCATCGTCCTCGATCATGATGATGGTGACTGGCTTGCTCATGACGCCTTGTTCCGGTTTCTGAATGTCCAGTTGATCGGCAGTGTTATCGTGAATGTGCTGCCGGTGTGAAGTTCCGATGCCACCGACATGGTTCCGCCTAACCGCCGCACCAGCGCGCGGACGTGCGCAAGACCGATGCCTTGTCCGGGTTTGTCCTGGGTTCCCGCGCGACGGAACAGGTCGAAGATCCGCTGGTGGTCCTTGGGATCGATGCCGCGTCCATTGTCGGAGACATCGAAAATCGCAAAGCCAAGCTTGGTGCGGCCCCGGATCAGGATGTCGCCGGGAACCCCGTTCTTGAGATATTTGAGCGCATTATCGATCAAATTGGAGAAGATCTGCTCCAGCGCAAGACGGTCGCTGACGATGTTCGGCAGCGGCTCGATGCGGATTTGAGCATCGGCTTCCGCGGCCTGATGCGCCACGGTTGCAACGATGCCTTCGATCAGTTCGCGGGTATCGATCCGCACCGGCTGGAATTCGCGCCGTCCCTCGCGGGTGAGGTTGAGAATTGCCGATATCAGCCGGTCCATCTTGCCGATCGAGGATTTGATGAATCCCAGCGCCTCGGTGAAATCCTCCGACAGTTGCTTGTCGGTTCCTTCGAGGACCGGTTCGGCGCTATCGATCGCGTTGTCCGGGACCAGCGGCGCCGAGGTCCCGGCACGGGCAAGCGCCGCGATCCGCTTGAAGATATCGCCGCGCAATTCCTCGAGCTCACTGGTGAAGCCCATGATGTTCACCAGCGGCGAGCGCAGATCGTGGCTGACGATGTAAGCGAAACGCTGGATCTCGTCATTGGCCTCGCGCAGATCCGCGGTGCGCTCATCGACGGTGGCCTCGAGATTGATATTGTTGTCGCGCAGCAATGCTTCGGCTTCGTCGCGAGCGCGCGACGAGCGCCGCACCAGAAAAATGGAGATGCCGACCAGGACGACGACGAAACCCGAACCGATGCCGGTCATCGATGCCGCCAGGGTCTGACTGCGGTCGGCATTGGTCGTGCGCAGGACAAACAAACGATCCTCTTCCGCACGCATCTCGCCCGCCAGATCGTAGATGTGGTTCATGGCGGCGCGGCCAACGTCCTCGCGGACGATCTGCGCGGCGTCGTTCAGGCGCTGGGTCCGCGCAAGTTCGATGGTCTTGCGGAATTCCTCGATGCGCTGATGGCTGAGTGGAATCATCTGGTCCAGAACCCGCTTTTGAGCCGGATTGTCGCTGGTGAGCTCACTCAGCCGCGTTAGTGCCGGTGGAATCTGGGATGCGGCCTCCTCGAAATCGGTTTGGAAATTGGGCCGCAATGTCAGAACAAAGCCGCGCTGAGCGCTTTCGGCCCGGCGCAATTGCAGTTGAGTGAAGGATATCTGATTTTCACTTTCAACGGTGCGAACCACCCAGCGCGCGTCCTCCCGCGCCCTGTTTACCAGATAGACCGAGCCAGCGCTGATAACCGTCAGCACCACGAGCCCCGCCGCAAGCAGCAGGATCTGGCCGATTGCGCGCCGGCGCATGGCGTCAGGCGTCACAACAGTCTCGCGTCATGAAGCAGTGGAATTCAAGCGATCCCCCGGACGGGAAGGATTTCCCCGGCCGGGCAAAACGCCTGCTCAGGCCATTGGTTCCGTAGGGCGGTGATGTTTTCGAGGCCGGTTCAACCGACCGGCTGGCCGGCCAGGTACTGCTCCAGCCAGTGGATATGGTAGTCGCCATCGATAATGCTGGGCTCCCGCACCAGGGCCCGAAACAGCGGCAGGGTGGTTTCGATACCCTCGACCACCATCTCATCCAGCGCGCGGCGCAGCCGCATCAGGCATTCACACGGCCGAATCGATCCGCACGCCGAGCCCGCCCGGCGGATGGAATTGCGTGATCTTTCCAGGCGACGGCCGGAAGGTCTGCGGATTTTCCGCGTTGACCCGGCATTCGATGGCATGACCGATGATCTGGATCTCGTCTTGCGTCGCCGGCAGGTCGCCGCCGGCGGCGATGCGGATCTGCTCGAGCACGAGGTCGATGTCGGTGATCATCTCGGTGACGGGATGCTCGACCTGGATGCGGGTATTCATTTCGATGAAATAGAACTCGCCGTCCTCGAACAGAAACTCGATGGTGCCGACGCCGAGATATTTCATGTCCTGCATCGCCTTGGCGCAGGTCGCCCCGATTTTGGCGCGGGCGGCGGCGGCGAGGACCGGCGAGGGACCTTCCTCCCAGACTTTCTGGTGACGCCGCTGCAGCGAACAGTCGCGCTCGCCGAGATGGATCGCGCCGCCACGGCCGTCGCCCAGCACCTGGATTTCGATGTGGCGCGGCTTCTGCAGGTATTTCTCCAGATAGACCGAGGCATCGCCGAACGCGGACTTGGCCTCGTTGGATGCGGTCGACAGCGCCATCATCAGATCGTCGGCCGTCTGCGCGACCTTCATGCCGCGCCCGCCGCCCCCGGCGGCAGCCTTTACCAGCACGGGAAAGCCGATCGCCTCCGCAATCGCCATCGCGTCGTCGTCGGATCCGACACCGCCGTCCGAGCCCGGCACCACGGGAATGCCGAGTCTCTTCGCGGTTTTCTTGGCTTCGATCTTGTCGCCCATCAGGCGGATGTGCTCGGCCTTCGGGCCGATGAAATGCAGGTTATGCTCGGCGAGGATTTCGGCGAAGCGGGCATTCTCGGACAGGAAGCCGTAGCCGGGATGCACCGCATCGGCGCCGGTGATCTCGCACGCCGCGAGCAGCGCGGGGATGTTGAGATAGCTGTCCTTTGACGGCGGCGGCCCGATGCAGACGCTTTCGTCGGCAAGCCGCACATGCATCGCATCGGCGTCGGCGGTGGAATGCACGGCAACGGTGGAGATGCCGAGTTCCTTGCACGCGCGCAGCACGCGCAGGGCGATTTCGCCGCGATTGGCTATGAGTATCTTGTCGAACATGTTGTCCTGACGGCGAGTGGCGGATGGCGAGTAGCGAATGGTGTTAGCGAACCCTATTCGCCATTCGCCACTCGCTATTCGCCCTATTCAATAATTACCAGCGGCTCGCCGAATTCGACCGGCTGGCCGTCCTCGACGAGAATTTGCGTCACGGTGCCCGCGCGCGGCGATGGAATCTGGTTCATCGTTTTCATCGCTTCGATGATCAAAAGCGTTTGTCCGGCCGACACCTTGCTGCCGACCTCGATGAATGGCTTGGCGCCGGGCTCGGGCGACCAATAGGCGGTGCCGACCATCGGCGAGGGCACAACGCCCGGGTGTTTTGCCAGGTCGGTGGCAGCGGCGGGCGCAGCGGATGCGGCCGAAGCCGCAGACGCCGAAACGCCCGGCTGGAAGTTCGCCGGCATCGAGGCCGCGATTGAGATGTTGCGTGCGACCCGCACCCGAAGGCCGGCGCGCTCGATCTCGATTTCGGTGAGACTGGTCTCGTCCAGCAGCAAAGCGAGTTCGCGAATGAGCGCGCTGTCGTCGCTTTTGAAATTTGCGGCTGATTTGGTGTCAGGCTTGCTCGCCATGCTGTTGATCCGGAATTCCCTGGGTGGTGATGGCTGACGCGTCAGGCTTTGATGTCAGGTTTTTGATGTCAGGTTTTTGCTTTAGCGCCGATTTTGGCGGCAAGGCCGTTGATCGCGAGCCGGTAGCCGTCGATGCCGAAGCCGCAAAGCGAAGCGAAGGCGGCTTTGGCGGTGAAGGAATGATGCCGGAAACTCTCGCGGGCGTGAATGTTGCTGATGTGCACTTCGACGGTTGGAATTTTCACCGCGACCAGCGCGTCATGCAGCGCGATCGAGGTGTGGGAATAGCCGCCGGCATTGATGATGATGCCCACAGCCTTGCCGGCATGGGCCTCGTGGATGAAATCGATCAACTCGCCTTCGCGGTTGGACTGCCGGCAATCGGCGTGGAGGCCAAATTGCGCCGCCGTTTCCGCGCACAGTTTCTCGACGTCGGCGAGCCTTGCATGGCCGTAGGTCTCGGGCTCGCGGGTCCCCAGCATGTTGAGGTTCGGACCGTTGAGCACATAAATCGTCGCTGTAGAGGCCTCGGCCATCCAGATTCCAGTAATTGGGGGCGGGTAGGTCGCGGGGTTATAGGTAACAACGGCGGCTAGGGGAAGCCTTCTAGCCCCGTGGAATAGGCCCCAAGAGCTTCATCCGGTTCGTAAAAAGCCGCACGGAACCTACGGAAATCATTCGTTAACTAAAGTTTGAGGATACCCGGCCGCCGCGCAAAAGGGGCGGGCATTTCTGCCCGCCCCGAACGCGCCGTGAGCTCAAAAGCTCTTAGCCTTCGATGATGTAGACGATCTCGTGGGTCTGCGGACGCACGATGATGTACTGGCCGTGCACGAAGATCACATCGTAGCCGCGCCACTCCGGATAGATTTCCACGATCCGGGCCGGAAGCGGATGGAAACGAACCGTCGCGGGCACCACCGTGCCGACGGCGATGTTGAAGTTGACGTTGGTGGTCTCCTCGATCTTCTCCGACTTGATGGCGGAAACGATCTGGGTGCGCTTCTCGGGCGGGGGTGCCACAGTCGCCGAGGTGGCGGCGTTGCCGGTCGTCGTCTGCGACTTGGTCTGGGCGTTCTGGTTACCGGTCTGGCCTTCACGGGTCTGGGCGTTCTGGTTGCCGGTCTTGCTGTCGCGGCTTTCGGCGGCGTTGGTATTGCCGGTCTTGCTGTCGCGGCCCTCGGCGACTCAGAAGCCTTCATGCCGGATGATTCAGAGCCCTTCATCTCCTTGGATTCCGCGCCTTTCGTCTCCTTCGATTCCGCGCCCTTCATGCCTGCAGATCCGCCGGATTCGCGGTTCATCTGGGTCGCGCCCGAGCCGCGTTCGGATGAGGGAGCGCTCTGCTGCGTGGCCGCGCCGCCCGATGCGCCACCTTCGCGGTTCATTCCGGTACCCTGCGCATTCGCAAAACCGGTTCCGGCGATCAGGGCCGCCACCGCGGCCGAAATCAAAAAGCGATTAGTCATGGATATCTCCTCACGTCGATGCATTGCCCGCGTCGACAACGACAGGCGATCAACGATGTTCCTGACTATTTACGGTTCCATCGAGCTTGTTTTGTGAATGCGCGGTGAACGGACATTTCAGCTGTAAGCCGCTCGATCTCCAGCGACGGGCCGAAATAGAAGCCGCTGAAAATGTTCCTGCGGTTCGGTCTCCGCGGCGTTTTGTCCAACAAAAAACCCGGCCGCGCGGCAGCCGGGTTTTTATCCTTCGTATGAAGTGGCTTGGAACGAAGCGGCTTGCGCGAGGCCGGCCGGTGTCAGCAGGTTGCCTTGCCGCAGCGGGCGACACCGATCTTTTCCTTGAGGCTTTCGGCGCCGACCGCGCCGATCACGACCTGCTTGCCGATCACGTAGCTCGGCGTGCCGTTCATGCCCATGGCTTCGGCGAGCTTGAAGTTCTCTTCGATCGTCGCCTTCGCTTCCGGGCTCGCCATGTCCTTTTCCAGCTTCGCCATGTCGAGGCCGACTTCCTTGGCGACCGCCATGGCGCGCGCCTTGTCGGCGGCGCCGCGACCGCCGAGCAGCTTCTGATGGAAATCGAGATATTTCTTGCCGGTCGGATCCTGCATGCGCACGGCGACCGCGACCTGGGCGGCTTCGACCGAGCCCTGGCTCAGCACCGGAAATTCCTTGAGCACGACCTTCAGCTTGGGATCGGATTTCATCAGGTCGAGCATGTCGGCCATCGCGCGTTTGCAGTAACCGCAATTGTAATCGAAGAACTCGACGAAGGTGACGTCGCCGTCCTTGTTGCCGAGCGTGACGCCGCGCGGCGAGTTGAAGATCGCGTCGGCGTTCTTGCTGACACTTGCTTCGTGCTTCTCGGCTTCGGCGGCGGCCTGACGTTTGTTCAGTTCATTCATCGCCTCTTCGAGCACTTCGGGGTGCGAGATCAGGTAATTCTTGACGATGGTTTCGATGTCGCCGCGCTGGGTATCGGAAAAACTCTGCGCGGAAGCGGATAGCGGCGCACTGCCGAGCGCGAGCGCGAGCAGGGCGGGGGCGAGAAAGCGGAAAGAGGGCATTGGCAAATCCTTGTGCGGCGGGTTTCGCCCGGCAATTCTTGCGAAGGCCGGCTCTTGGAACAGGTACGTTAATGTTTCGAACAGGTTGTAGTTCAACTCGGTTGATTTCTAGTTGTTTTTCTGTCCCGGCAGCGGTTTGGCGCTCACAATGTCGTCAGCTTTGACCCAGCCGGGCGTGCCAATGGCGAAGCGGGTTTTGGCCCGCGAGGCCAGATCGCGCGCGGTCTTGTTGTCGCCGCGCAGGTAGGCGGCCTGGGCGGAGGCCAGATCCGCCTCGGCGTAGTCTCCCTTGCGGCCATAGGCCATGGCGAGCTGGGTGTAGCCAAGCGGCGCCTCGGTCTCGCGCGCCACCGCGGCACGCAGGATCGAGATCGCTTCCTCGGCATAGGCCTTGTTGTCGGTGGCCACCAGCGCCTGCCCGAGCATCATCTCGATCAGCGGCGCGTTGTTCGAGAGCTGCACCGCCTTGCGCAGCGGCGCAATCGCCTCCGCGGGCTTGCCGCCTTCCAGCAGCGCCTGGCCGCGCAATTCGTAGAAATAGGGATTGGCGGGCTGCAGCTGAATCAAGCCGTCGATCTGGGCGATCGCGCTGCGCAGATCGCCGTGCAGATAGGTCGTGATGGCGTGCGCGTAGCGCGCGGGCAGGCTGGTGTTCGACATCGGATAGCGCCGGTAGACCGTGTCCTGCCGTTCCATGAAGGCCGAGATCTTGGCGCGCACCATGTCGTGGCGCATTTGCAGGGCCGGGTCGTCTTTCTTGTCCCAATAGGGGCTGGAACGCGCCAATTCCTCGAGGGCTGCGACCCGCTCTGCGGGCATCGGATGCGATTGAACATAGGGGTCCGCGCCGTGCGCGGCGAACAGGCTGTCGTTGGTGAAGCGCTTGAAGGTTTCGTACATGCCCCTGGCGGATTGGCCGGTGGCCGTCAAAAATTTGACGCCGGCCTTGTCGGCGTTCTCCTCCTGCTGGCGCACATAGGAGATCAGCGTGCGGCGAATCATTTCCTGCGGCCCGGCGACAGCGGCGGCGCCGGCATTGACCAGGCCGTTATTGGAATTGCCGCTTCGCACGCCCGCGACCATCGCGCCGGCGCCGAGCAGCATGGCGATGATCATCTGGGTCTGCGCCTGCGCCAACTGCTCGCGCATTTTGGCGAGATGGCCGCCGGCAAGGTGGCCGGTTTCGTGCGCGAGCACGCCGATGATCTGGTTCGGGGTCTCCGACTGCATGATCGCGCCGTAATTGACGAAGATGCGCCGGCCGTCAGCGACGAAAGCGTTGAAGACGCTCTCGTTGATGATCACCATCTGGATGTTCTGCT
>WNFR01014729.1_pt1 | contig 11243 bp, 8 predicted proteins | sample 5400221 | NCBI WGS metagenome assembly WNFR01 (sample SAMN13153357, study PRJNA577476) | soil metagenome | isolation source: 40 cm soil under Madrone tree | place: USA:California | collected 2016-06-14 | reverse complement strand
CCGCGCCGGGAACTGCGGTCGCGTCTGCGCGATTGCACCACTCGGTCCAGGTCTTCTGGTTATAGTTGACGCGCTGCTGCAACAGCATCCCCTCGTAACGGCTGTTATCAAGGATCGTCTCATCCAGATCGACAATCACAGCGCGCGGCTTTCTATCGCGGCGATTCATTCGCAGGTCGCGATCCAGCATCAGACGCGCCAGTGCGAACGCCTGGTAAGACAGCGCTCGTCTTTCGCCTGATGTCTGTTGCCAAAGGACCGCGCCTTCGATGTATGTATTCTGGGCCGGCTCGGCCGGCGTTTGGGCAACCGCATTGAGTGAAGACAGAGCCAATAATAGAAAGGCCAAAACGCGGGACTTGCGGTGTGAGTGCACGGAATAAGAATCTTTTCTGTTTGGAACCTAATTCGGTTACAGCCGTTAATGTCGCGCCTTCGCGATAAACGCTTCGATGTCGGCAATGCTGCGCGGCAAGGCTGCGGTCATCCACTTGACGCCCTCAGGAGTGATGACCAGGTCGTCTTCAATGCGAATGCCTATGCCTTTGTACTTCTCGAACGCCGGCGTAATGGCCGCAATGAATTTTTGATTCTCGGGAGTCTTCGGCAGATTATCCAGAGCGTCCATGCGAACATATATGCCGGGCTCATTCGTAAAGGTCATGCCGGGTTCGAACCGCGCGCCGCCGCCGACATCGTGGACATTCATGCCCAGCCAGTGACCATTCTGGTGCATGAACCAGATCCGGTATTGCTCGGAATTCTGATCCGTGATCAAGCCGAGCTTTAACAGCCCATCCTTGAGAACTGCCAAAGAAGCCCGGTGCGCGTCTGATAAAGTCGCGCCGGGCTTTGCTGCTTTCGCCGCTGCTTCCTGCGCGTCATAGACGATCTGGTAAATCTCGGCCTGCTCTTTGCTGAACTTTCCACTCACCGGAAACGTGCGCGTTACATCGGCGGAGTAATGACCGTACTCGGCGCCCACGTCCATTAGCATTAACTGACCCGGCTTCACCGGTCCCTGTGATTCTTCGTAGTGCAAAGTCGTAGCGTTCGGCCCGCATCCGACAATGTCCGGATAACCCCAGTTATCGGCGTTGCGCAATTTGAAAGTGTAAGCCACCTGCGCATCCACTTCATATTCCCACCTGGCCTGCGACGCGAAAGCCTGGGCGCGCTGGTGCGCTTCGATAGTGATGTCGATTGCATGCTGCATCAGGGCGAGTTCCATCGGTGACTTATGCAGACGCATCTGAGCAAAGATGGGCGAGACATTCTGAATCGTAAAACCTGGCTGCTTAGTCCACGTGGCCGCGAATCGTTGCTCCTGGCGATACTCCGGACTCTCACCCTCGCGGGGAAAGTTGAGCAAATACAGTGAGGCCTTGTTTTCGCTCGCAGCATTGAAGACAGAATCAAACCCGCCGTTGTTTCCCGACGCCGGCTCGGTGCTCGTCAGCAAGATATTCTCAGGCTTAGGCCGGTATGCTTCGTGATTGCGCAGGGCTTTGATGAACGAGTCAAACTCATTTGCTTCCCAGATCTCTTTCACCCCGGAGATTTGCGCCGCCTCCTGGGAACTATACATATGACCCGTCCAGGTCTCCGCAGCAGGATTTCGCTTGGGCAAGAACAGAATTTCAGGCGTCTGTGCATTGCCGGGCATCAGCACCAATGTCGCCCACTTCTGATTCAGATTAGTCAGGTAATAGAAATTGTTTTCCTGACGGAATTGGTAATCGACGTCGTTGGTATAGACACGCGGCTCAGCACTGAACATCACCAGGATGGCCTTGGGCCCGATGGTATCCGCGACGTGTCTGCGCCGCGCCGCAAGTTCATCCAGACGCTTCTCATCTGCAAAGATGGGCGCCGGCGGGGTTATGCGAATCGCTGATGGCGGTACCGGTTCTGTGCCTCCGCTAGCGCGGACCAGCGGAAAAGCGAACACTGAAAACACGAGGCCGAGCGTCAGCACCAGCGCTAAAGAAAATGTAACTCTTCTATTCATCTTTAACCCTTCAAGTATGGTCGTGGCGGCAAACTTACAGACAGCAATGTTTTGAAAACCAATTTGCTCATCAAGCAAATGAGGCGTTTCAAGGACGCTGTCGTCTTCGATTGGGTCTATCACCCGGCGGAATCACCTGGACTCTGCCCTTAGGCCCGGTGATGATGCGCGTGCCATCAGGCTGAGTCACGATGCGCGTACCATCAGGGAAAGTTCTAATGTTGGGCATTTGGCCCGCGTCGGGTGGATGGGGCGCCTGGCGGCCCCGGCGATTCCGGAATGTGTCGAACGTCGGTGCAGCCTGCGGTGATGGCGCCGCGTCCGGGTTGGGATTTCGATCGGGGTTCCGGGCCGTATCATGCGTGCCTCCCGGCAGATTGGGCGCCGGCTTCGCAGGCGTCTTTAGTTCCGGCTTTTCGGCCTGTTTCGCGGCGACTGTCCGCTGGCTTGTATCAACCTTCTTTTCGGTTTTCGATTCACTTGTCTTAGCCGGATCTGCCGGAACAGAAGTAGCCTGCGAGGTGTTTGCCGGCTGAGTTGGCGCGGACTGAGATGACTCTAACTGCGCCCCACTCGGCTTAACAGTGGATGGATCCGGTTGCGTCTGTTTGCGCGCGCGATAAGTGTAAAAGGCTGCGGCGCCTGCGGCAATCAGAATCAACAACCCGATGGCGCCTAACCACGTGCGCGAATTCTTTCCGCGCGATGCGGCTTGAACCACAGTGGCTGTCTCGCTTGTTGAAGTTGAGTTTCGGACCTTTGTAGTATCAGCTGCGACCAGGGTTCGGGCTTCACTTCCCAATGGACTTGTCAGGGGAGTTGTTTGATCACCAGCGAGTTTGGTCTTTGCCTCGGAAGTCACTGTGCCTGCGCCGGCGTTCGTCGCCGCGTCGCCAATCAAAACAGTCGCCGCTTCACCCAGAGGATGTTCCGCCGATTCTCGCAACGCGTCACGCATCTCATTTGCCGATGAAAAACGGTTGTCACGTTTTTGCGACATCCCTTTGCTAAGAACTGCGGCCACCGCCGGACCCACTTGCGCACTCGCCTGGTTGGCGAGCGGCAATGGATCGGGCAGGCCGTTGACGATTGCCGAGGCGCGACTGAGCGCGTCGGGCGGCTTCACGTTGGTCATTAAATGGAAGAGCGTGGCCGCGAGTGCGTAGATGTCGCTGCGCGGATCAGTTCCCAAACCCTGCACCTGTTCGAGCGGTGCGTAATTCGGCGTATAGCCAAAGATGCTGGCCGAGGTGGTTACGACCGACATCTGACCCGCCGATCCCTTGGCCAGGCCAAAATCGAGCAGCACAATCTGACCGCGCGCTGTCAACTTAAGATTCTGCGGCTTGATGTCGCGGTGAATGATCTGCGGGTCCTGGGTATGTAGATAGTCGAGCGCGTCACAAAGCTGATCAGCCCAGCGCAGCACTTCTGAGTGAAAAGGGTTTCTTTCAGCGCCACGGTAGTGTCGAGTCGCTCGTCCAACGCCTCGTAGACGGCCCCCATGCCACCCTGGCCGAGTTGGCGGATAATCCGGTAGCGCCCCTGCAGGACTGTGTCTGCTGCCAGCATAATCGAAACGCTTGGTACGCCCGACGAGTCTACCATTCCGGTCAACGCCAGGCCAGGATCGTCAAAACTAAAAGTGGTGTCTTAATTTGAGGATGAGGTCAGTACCGGGAGCGGTAGCGACCGGGTCTCGAGATCGCGATCCTGGATCATGGGTAAGTTGCGACCCGGTCGCTACCGCTCCCGGTACTGACTCCATACCGTCCACGGACTGTCTTTCCGCAAAATAAGACACTACCAAACTTAAGCCCACCTTTGAGGCGCAAGCTTTTCGGCGTATGCTAGGCCCGCATGAGCCAACCAATTTCGGTCGACCCGGGCGGCGAGATCATCGACGTCGGTCTCACCAAACCGCGACGCCGTCGCTGGGGATGGTGGTTGTTGGGCGCCATCGTGATCTTTGTATTCGCGGCTTCCCGCGGCTTATCAATTTACATCTCGGCACTGTGGTTTGGATCGCTGGGTTACTCAGCGGTCTATTGGTACATGTTCAAGCTGAAGATTGCGTTGTTTGCGATCTTCTTCGTACTCACAGTCATAATTTTGCGCGGCAGCTTTTGGGTGATTGAGCGTGCTTTCGCATCGATTGCCTTTGACCGCCGCACGATCTTCGTCAACCAGCAGCCGGTCAATTTTTCGCCTTCACGCGTGCTCAGGCCTCTGGCCTGGATCGTTTCGGTGCTGGGAGGGTTGGTCTTTGGGCTCGGAATGCGGGATGCGTGGCGCAGTTTTGCCCTGTATTTCCATAGTTCAGCCGGCGACTTTTCTGATCCGATTTTTAACCGGCCGCTGGGGTTCTATCTGTTTACGCTGCCGGTTTACGAAGCCTTAAGCACGTGGTTGCTTTATCTATCTATTCTGATTCTCGCCGGTGCGGTTATCTACTCGCTCCTGGCGGTCACGCAGCAGGGCTTATCTACTGCCGGCGATCTCGCTAAAGCGCGCAAGCTCAGCCTGGCTACAGCCTCATGCGCGCTGGCGCTCTTTCTGGTGATTCTGGCCTGGCGGCTTCTGCTTTCGCGATATCCGTATCTCTGGGATGACCATCAGACATTTTCCGGCGTCACCTATGTAGAAGCGAATTACCTTCTGCCGGCATTGCGTTGGGTCGCAATCGCCATGATCCTCGGCGCGGCAATCTCACTGGTGAATGCCTTCGCGATGCGCAGGGTGCGGGTCCTGATCGTCGCCGTGGCGATTCCGCTGTTGGTTTATGTAATTGGCGCGGTGTTAGTCCCGGCCTACGTAACCAACTTTATCGTGAAGCCGAACGAGTTGGGTCGCGAGTCTCCTTATATTGAATACAACATCACTTCGACCCGGCGAGCATTCGGTATCGATCGCATCGAGCAAAGAAACTTTGAAGCCGACACGTCGATCGAAGCTTTTGATATCCAGAATAATCGCGCCACGCTCGACAATATTCGCCTCTGGGATTGGCGCGCGCTGCAGGACACTTTGAAACAAATCCAGGCAATTCGGACCTACTATGACTTTCCGGATGTGGACGTTGATCGTTATCAAATAGGCGGGCAGGGACGGCAGGTAATGATCGCCGCTCGCGAGTTAAACGATACGAAATTGCCGGAAGCGTCGCGCAACTGGATCAACCAAAAATTGATCTACACGCACGGCTACGGTGTCACCATGAACACGGCCAACGGCTTCACCCCGGAAGGCATGCCGCGTTTCCTGCTTTCCAACATGCCGATCGAAGCCGCCGCTCCCGAGACCAAAGTCACGCGACCGCAAATCTACTTTGGGCAGGAAACCAACACCGACGTCTATGTGAAAACCAAGCAGAAAGAGTTTGACTTTCCCCAGGGCGAGTCGAATACCTACACCAGCTATGAAGGATCCGGGGGAATCAGGATAGGAAGCGGCATACGCCGGCTACTGTTGTCATGGGCCCTTGGCGATCTGAGTAAGTTGCCCTTCTCTGACGATATAAGCTCCGAAAGCCGCGTGATGATTCACCGTAACATCCGGGAAATCGTCGACGGGCTCGCGCCCTTTCTGATTTACGATCGAGATCCGTATATCGTGGTGGGTAACGACGGCGGGCTTTACTGGATGATCGATGCTTTTACCGAGGCATCGAATTATCCGTACTCGCGCCATCACAAGGTCGACAATAACGAGATTAATTACATCCGCAACAGCGTCAAGGTTGTCATCGACGCGTATAACGGCACAGTCCATTTCTATGTTTTCGATCCGCAGGATCCTCTGATTGCCGCGTATCGCGCGACGTTTCCCAATCTCTTTCAGGATGCCAGTCAAATGCCGGCTGACATGCGCGCGCATGTTCGTTATCCGGAGACCCTCGTGCGGACGCAGGGTGAGGTCTTTGGGCTCTATCACACCCAGAGTCCGAAAGTGCTCTTTCAACAGGAGGACGTTTGGAGCGTGGCCCAGCAAGTAGTGGTGGACGATCAGGACAAGAAACAGATCCAGCCAATCGATCCTTATTATGTACTGATGCAGTTGCCCGGCGAGCAACAGAAGAGCGAGTTTGCTTTGATTCTGCCGTTTACACCCGCCAGCCGAAACAACATGATTGGCTGGATGGCCGGCCGCAGTGATGGCGACAACTACGGCAAGCTTCTGGTTTACGATTTTCCCAAGTCGCGTCTGATTGACGGGCCCTTGCAAATCGAAGCGCGCATCGATCAAAACGCACAACTCTCAGGCCAGTTCAGTCTCTGGAACCAACAAGGCTCGCGCGTGGTGCGGGGGCATCTCTTGGTCATTCCGATTGGCCGGTCGCTGCTCTATGTCGAGCCGATCTATCTCAGGGCCGAAAGCAGCCCGATGCCTGAATTGCGTTTGGTAGTGCTGGCTACGCAAGAGCGTCTGGCCTACGGCGCCAGCTTCGAAGAAGCACTCAAGAGTCTATTTGGTGAAGTCGCGCCGGCCGCAACGGATAAGAAGGCCGAGCAAAAAGCTGAACCTAAGGGTGAGCAGCCAAAACCAAAATCCGGCGCGTCGCCCCAGCCGTCACCGACACCTCAAACCGTGGGCACGCCCAACGTGCAGCAGCTAATTATTCGCGCGATTCAAGAGTTTGAAGAATATCAGCGGCTAACTTCCGAAGGTAAGCTGGGGGAGGCCGGTAAGAAACTCGAAGATCATAAACGCACGCTGGAAGAGTTAAAGAAAGCTACCAGCAAACCCTAGTCTAGCTAAGAATAGCAGACTGAAATCTGTGCCCTTACTACTTGATATTTTCCTGCAGCTTTTTAACTTCCGCGACCGCCTCGTTGTATTCCGGCTCGTATCCCGCCGCGGGTTTCATCGCGAGCAACGCGTCGATCTGCTTACGGGCATCCTCATTCCGATGCGCCTCGACATACGCTGCCGCTAGTTCAGACCGCAGCAACGCATTGTGGGGTCCCAATTTCAATCCCTTTTCCAAGTACTGAATCGACTGCTGGGTATCACCACCCATGAATCCGGGCGCTTCGAGATACAGTTGGCCCAGAGCCAAATAGGCGCTCGCATCCTGATAGCCTTCATCCAGCTTAAGGACGGTCTGCATCTCGTGCTTTATGTCGTCGAATTCTGAGAGTCCTGCCAGCATGCTCGTCTTTGCCTGGCCACCATAATTTGCGCCCAGCCAGAAGTGCCCTTCGGGTTTGCTATCAGCCAATTTCACCGCCAGCTTTCCCGCTTCAATGCCATCATGAAATGCCTTGTCCCGCTCGGCAGTATCGGGACTATGGTCTCCAAGGTAATAGTTGAACTTTGCCAGGCGCCAGGCAAGTTCATAGTTCCCCTGGTCCTCTGCCTGGGCCAGTCGCAAAACGACAACTGCCTGACGCACCTTTACCAAATCCTGTCGCCCGGCAAAGAGTTGCTCCGCCTGCGCAACAGCCTCGGCGGCGGGATGCATCGCAGCCGTTTCTGCCGGGGCGGGCACCGCCTTGCGGCATGAAATCCCAGGGAGCAGCAGTGCGCCCAGGAGCAGGAAACCGCCTATTTTACGGGCGTTCTTGAGAAGGCGAGCTGGCTGATCCTCACTATTGTCTAGTTGATTCATACACGCTCCTCTTAGCCTTTCACTTCGTCACCAGAATAGGGTATATTGGCGCGCTCGAACAACAGGCGAACACGGAGGGGCTTGGTGGTAGCGGCAGCATTCTACGATCTCGAGGGAACTTTAGTCAGTACGAACCTGGTTCACACGCTGGGCTTCTATGCTCGCAACCAACCCAATCTGGTGCGCAGTTTCACCAAGAGTGCCGCAACCCTTCTCAGTGTTCCTTTGTTCGCTGTCAGCGATCAGTATAGCCGAAAAGTCTTCAACGATCTTTTCTTCAAGCGATACAAAGGAGAGACCGAGGATCGCATGCGGTTCTTTGCTGACGAGTTGTTTGAAAAAGTGTTGAGGCCCGCGGTCTTCCCCGGTACGTTCGAGCTGATCGAAAAGTCACGGAGTATCGGTCTTCGTCAGGTAGTCGTAACGGGCGCGCTCGAGGTGTCGGTAAAGCCTTTGATGGAGTATCTGGGAATCACCGACTATGTAGCGAACCGTTTGGAATTCGTCAAAGGGGTAGCGACCGGGCGTTTGTTACCGCCGGTGCTGGCGGCTGCGACTAAGGCTTCGTGGATCCGAACCTTCGCCGAACGCGAAGGCATCAACCTTAGCGAGTCTTTTGCTTACTCGGACAGCATGAGCGATTTGCCAATGCTTTCGATCGTTGGTCATCCGGCCGTGGTGAATCCGGATTTTCGCTTGCGGCAAACGGCCCTGCATCACGATTGGCCGATTTTGAATTTGAAGTAGCACAGACTTCAGTCTGTGATTCTTTGAGCCGGCTCACAGATTAAAATCTGTGCCACATAAAACTTATGTCTCTACAACTAAGACGCAAAACACACGAATCGATCGTCTACATCGACAGCGACAGCGCGCCGCGCATCATGCCGTCGGGCGAAGACTTCATTCTCGAAGATTTGCCGGTCGGCACCCGAGTCCTTTATTCCAATCCGCCGATGAAGGGCTTGCCCAATCGTGAGGCGGCGATCCGCTATGCGCTAAACCACCCACTCGGTTGCGATCCGCTCTTTGCGCAACTCGAGCCGGGCATGAAAGTCTCCATCGCGGTCGACGACATCAGCCTTCCTTTACCGCCAATGGCCACGCCGGACATTCGCCAGACAGTGCTCGAAATAGTGCTGGACATGCTGGCCGGGCACGGCGTGGACGACGTGCACATAATCATCGCCAATTCTCTGCACCGGAAGATGACGGCCTGGGAAATGAAACGGATGGTGGGGCAGAAGATTTTCGATGAGTTCTATCCCGATCGTTATTACAACCACGATGCCGAATGGAAGGAAGGACTAATCAAGCTGGGCGAAACCCGTCACAAAGAACCTTTGACGATCAACCGCCGCGCTGCTGAAAGCGATCTGCTCATCTATGCCAACATCAACTTTGTTCCTATGGACGGCGGGCACAAATCGGTGGCCGTGGGTCTTTGCGATTACGAATCGTTGCGCGCTCATCACGAGCCGCAAACCATACGTGATTCCGACAGCTACATGGATCCGGCGCGTTCAGAGTTGAGCAACAAGTGCGGGCGACTGGGTAAGATCGTCGACGAGCACTTGAATGTCTTTCATATCGAGACCTCGATCAACAATCGCATGTACAAAGGCGATATGGATTTTCTCCTCAAGAACGAGGACGACTTCAGCGCTTTTGATCGCATGAAGTTCGAAGCCATGCGCTACACGATGAGCAAGCTGCCCCGCACCGCGCGGCGTAAAATGCTGCACTCAATGCCGGCGCAATACGAGATGACCGCGTGCTTTGCCGGCAAGACAGAACCGGTGCACGCTAAGATCCTCGAGAAGGGTTTCCAGCAATACGCCATTCCGGTGCGCGGTCAATGCGACATTCTGATTACCGGGATTCCCGATATTTCACCATATAACGTGTACTCGATTTTGAATCCGTTGCTGGTTCAGGTAATGGGTCTGGGTTATCACTTCAATTTCTATCGCAATAAGCCGCTGTTGAGAAAGGGCGGCGTGCTGATTATTCATCACCCTTGTTACGATCAGTTCGATCACAACTTCCATCCCAGCTATATCGAATTTTTTAATCGCCTGCTGCCGGAATCTCGCGATGCGTTCTATCTGCGCGACAAGTACGAGCGCGAGTTCGCAAACAATCCGAGCTATGTCGAAATGTACCGGCGCGGCAACGCTTATCACGGCGCCCATCCATTCTTCATGTGGTACTGGGGCGAGAATGGCCGCCAACATGTAGGCAAAGTGATCGCCGCGGGCGCTGAGAATGCACACGTGCCCGCCATGTTGGGCTGGGAACGTGCTGACAATCTAACGGAAGCAATCGCGATGGCGCGAACTTACATGGGTAACTCGGCCGAAATCACGATGCTGCACCAGCCGATGATTGGCATCGCTGATATGGAATAAGGAATTTCTATTTTAGGTGAATCAAGCAGTGGATGATTAGCAATATCCCAACCAGCATGTTTGTGCGAGCAATCGCCTTTGGCGGCACAGCCGTTTTTTCGCTGGCGATCATGAATAGCTTGCCGCTCGTCAGGCAGCAGCGACAACGAGCTTTTGCCGAGGCGACGATGGACGGAAACCTGAGTCGCGTGCGGTGGCTTCATTTCGCCGGCGCCAGAGTCAACGCGCGTGGTGATTGCTGCATGCCGCTCTTTCTGGCAGCAGGACAGGGCGACATAAAGGTAGTTCGCTATCTGCTGGATGAAGGAGCAGACATCAACGCTCGCGAAAAACTGGGTCATACCGCGCTGGCCGAAGCGGCCTATTACGGGCGTGTCGACGTGGTTAAGGAATTATTGCTTCGTGGCGCCGATATCAACGCTATCACTGACGATGGCACCGCCCTCGACATTGCGGTTGCCAGGAAAAACACCGAAACGGCAGACTTACTTAAGCATCGAGGAGGCAAGACCGCCTCTGAGATCAGCACCGGCAGTTAGCGCTTGGAGTTCCGCCTTTTAGGCGGGAAGGCGCTTTATCAAGTCATGACAACGAAGCTTTCACCAACCGAAATCTACAAGGACCGGCGAGTCTTCCTGATTGGCAGCACAGGTTTTCTCGGCAAGGTTACGCTGAGCATGCTGCTGCACCGCTTTCCCAACGTCGGCCGAGTTTACGTCACCGTGCGCGCTCGCTCGCAGGAAGAATCCGAAACCCGTTTCTGGAATAACGTCATCACCGCCCCGCCCTTCGATCCTTTGCGTGAGCGCTATGGCAGCGCGATGGAAGGTTTCATTCGCGACAAGGTCATGGTAGTCGGTGGAGATATCGCCGAGGAAAATCTGGGCTTCAGCGATGAAGCGGCGCAGCGGATTGCCGACGACCTGGATATCATCATCAACTCAGCCGGCAACGTCACTTTCAATCCGACTCTGGAAAGCGGCCTGCGCACCAATGTCGTCGGCACGCAAAACGTGATCGCCTTTACCAAACGCATGAAGCGGCCCTGTCTGGTTCATATCTCGACCTGTTTCGTGGCCGGAAACCGGTCCGGAGCGGTCTGGGAAAACGATGAGGTCCTCGGATATTTTCCCCGGCGCGGCGAGCTCAAAGGCGTGGAGTTTTCGGTTGAGCAGGAAATCAAAGACTGCGCGAAGATGTCTGAGCGCGC
>WNFR01012235.1_pt1 | contig 11243 bp, 10 predicted proteins | sample 5400221 | NCBI WGS metagenome assembly WNFR01 (sample SAMN13153357, study PRJNA577476) | soil metagenome | isolation source: 40 cm soil under Madrone tree | place: USA:California | collected 2016-06-14 | reverse complement strand
AGACGAGCTCGCAGCCCTGCACCGCATCCGGCGCCGCAGCGAACCAGTTGAACCCTTCCACCTTGCGCAGATCGTGCGCGCGCACCTCGTGGCCCGCACGCTGCAGGTTGCGCGCCATGTGACCGCCCATGGTGCCGAGGCCGATGAAGGCGGCTCTCATGGCTTGTGCTCGGCAAAGACCTCTTTGGCGATCAGCGCCGCGCTGCCCGCGTTCGGCCAGCCGCAATAGAACGCGAGGTGCGTGATCAGCTCGACGATCTCTTCGCGCTTCACGCCGTTGTCGAGCGCGCGCCACAGGTGCCCGCGGAGCTGCTCTTCGCGCGCGAGCGCGACGAGCGCCGCGACCGTGATCAGGCTGCGCTCGCGCTTCGCGAGCCCGGGCCGTTCCCAGACATCACCGAAAACGACCTTGTCGGTGAGCTCGCCCAGCTTGGGAAAGACGTCGCGCACTTTCGCGATCGTGGACGGACGTGGCATGCGAACCTCCTCCGTGGTATCGACGCGCACGACTCTATCATGCGCTGCATGAGCACCGCGCTCCCCGAATCGCCGTACGCCTGGCTGCGCCTCGCGGCGTCGCTCGCGCTGATGACGCTCGGCGGCGTGGCAATGTACGGCGTGACGGTCGCGCTGCCCGCGGTGCAAGCGGAATTCGGCGTCGCGCGCGCCGACGCCGCGCTGCCCTACACGCTCACGATGATCGGCTTCGGTATCGGCGGCATCCTGATGGGCACGCTCGCCGATCGCTACGGCGTGATCGTCCCCGTCGTGCTCGGCGCGCTGGGCCTCGGCAGCGGCCTGATCCTCGCCGGCATGTCGGGGAGCATCCTGCAATTCGCGCTCGCGCACGGTGTCCTCGCCGGGCTGCTCGGCTGCTCCGCAACGTTCGCGCCGCTGGTGGCGGACGTGTCGCTCTGGTTCACCCGGCGCCGCGGCATCGCGGTGGCGATCGTCATCAGCGGCAACTATCTCGCCGGCGCCGTGTGGCCGCCGCTCCTGCAGCATCTCTTCGATACGGTTGGCTGGCGCGCGACGTATATCGGTGCCGGCGTGGGCGTCACCGTGGTCATGCTCCTGCTGGCGCTGGTGCTGCGCCGGCCGGCACCTGCGCTCGCCGCTGCGAGCTCCGTCGCGGTGGCGGCGAAGCCGGAGCGCCCGCTCGGCCTCTCGCCGGCTGCGCTCACCGTGCTGCTCAGCATCGCGGGCGTCGCGTGCTGCGTCGCCATGTCGATGCCGCAGGTCCACATCGTCGCCTACTGCGGCGACCTCGGCTACGGGCGGCAGCGCGGCGCCGAGATGCTCTCGCTCATGCTTGGCTGCGGCATCGTCAGCCGCCTCGCGTCGGGCTGGATCTCCGATCGCATCGGCGGGTTGCGCACGCTGTTATTGGGCTCCGTGCTCCAAGGTATAGCGCTCGCGCTATTTCTGCCGTTCGATGGGCTGGTGTCGCTCTACGTCGTGTCGGCGCTGTTCGGTCTCTTCCAGGGCGGCCTCGTGCCGGCTTACGCGCTCATCGTGCGCGAATACTTCCCGCCGCGCGAAGCCGGAACGCGTGTCGCCATCATCCTGATGGCAACGCTCTTCGGCATGGCGTTCGGCGGCTGGGTGTCCGGCGCGATCTACGACCTGACGGGCTCCTACCGCGCCGCGTTCGTGAACGGCATCGGCTGGAACCTGCTGAATCTGGTTATCGCCGCGTGGCTCGTAAGGCGCGCGTTTTCCACAGCTCCCACGGCCGCTCCAGCGTACCGCGGTTAGCCGCCGTCGAGCGCCGGCCCTCCTCGTCCGAGAGGAACGCGATCGGCCCCTCGAGCGCGCTCGCCTGGAGCTGCAGCCGCGCGTTCATCTCGGTGTAGATCGCGCGGAACACCGCCTCCTGCACGCTGTCGCCGACCACGGTCATCCCGTGGCCGCGCATCAGCACGCAATTGCATTTGCCGAGTGCGCCTGCGAGCGCGGCGCCGAGCGGCCGGTCGCGCACCAGCAGATCGTTCTCCTCGCGCACCTTGCGGATGTCCCACACCGGCGTGCCCGACCAGAGGAACGAGCCCATGTGATAGATCGGGCGCAGCTTGGTCTGCGTCACGCCAAAGGGAATCACCGACAGCGAGTGGCTGTGCACCACCGCCATCACTTCCGGCCGCGCGCGGTAGATCTCGCCGTGGATGTAGCGCTCGATGAAGCCTTTGCGCTTGTCGCCGGCGGCGGCCTCGCTGTCCGGTCCCCACTCGATGAGATCTGCCGCCATGACGAGCGCCGGCGCGCGCGAGCGCGACATGATGAAGTGCTCGGGCCGCTTGTCGCTGCGCGCGCTGACATGTCCATAGGCGTCGAGCACCTCGTGCTCGGCGAGGATGCGGCTTGCCGCTACGAGGTCTTCTATTAACTGCCTGCTCGCCGCGAGCTTCGCCATCAGCCGCGGCGCGCGCTGGCGCCGGTGCCGGCAACCGGCGCGTCGTAGCCGGGCTTCACGCGCACGTCGACCACGACGACCGCGCCGGCCTGCACTTCGTGGAGAGCGCGCTCGAGCGCGGGCTTGAGCTCCGCGAGCTCCTTCACCGGCCCGATGCCGACCGCGCCCTGCGAGCGCGCCATCATCGCGAGGTCGATGTCCGGCTCGTCGATGCGCTGGCCGATCCACTTGTTCTCGACCGGGAGGAAGTCGCCGTCGCCCATGATGCCGACGACCATGCGCTCCGTGCCGTTCAGCGCGAGCGCCGCGCCGACCGTGCAGCCGGGACCCGCGCCGACGCCGCCGCCGCCGTCGGCGCCAAGATAGTCGAGCGGATGGCGGAAGTGCCGATAGGCACCGTTCCAGCCGAGCGGCAGCTTCGAGAGGCAGATGTCCATGCCTTCCGTCAGCTCATTGAACGTGCGCGCCAGCGCCCGGATGGAAACCGCGGTATCCGCTTCCATCTTCGGCTCGGCATGCGGCTGCACCGCGGCCGGCCGCGCGCGCACCTGATCGAGCAGCAGCGGCACGGCGACATCGGGCTCGCACATCAAGTACACATCGGCCGGCGGCAGCCCCTGGTAATCCGCGCTCCAGCCGCGATGGATGTGCGCGTCGGGTGAGATGCGGATGATTTTGGCGCTGACCGGCGCATCGCCCCACGCGGCTTTGAGCGTGCCCGCGGTGTCGATCCAGTCGAGAGAGGCGATGACGTCGCACTCCCGCAGCAGCGCGCCGTCGGGGAACGTCGCCGGCGGCGCGGCATGCAGCGGGTGATCGGTCGGAAACGCGCATGGCGCCTTGATGTCGGTGAAGACCTTGGCTTGGATCTTCTCGCCGAGCGCCACGCGCTGCTTCCAGCCTTGCACGCTGCGGCTCACGCGCCCAATGAGCAGCGCCGGGTTCTTGGCGCCCGAAAGCAGCTCCGCCGCCTTGGCGACGGCCGCGGGATCCGGCTGGACCGCGGCGGGCGGCTTGAAGCGCGACACGTCCGGCAGCGGCGGCAGCGCGCCGATCTTCGTCTCCTGCAGCGCGGCGTCGAGGTTGATATACGTAGGACCGCGCGGCGGCGTGTTCGCCATCTGCGCGGCGCGCAGCAGCGCTTCGTACGCCGCGGTGACCGACGCCGGCTGGTTATCCCACTTGGTGTAGTCGCGTACCAGCGCGCCCTGGTCCGACGCAGTGTGGATCCAGTCGATCCACGGCCGGCGCTTCGCCGCGTCCCACGGGCCGGTGGCGCCGAGGATCAGCATCGGCATGCGATCGCACCAGGCGTTGAAGATCGCCATCGTGCCGTGCATCAGGCCGACGTTCGAATGCAGCACGACGCCCATCATCTTGCCGGTGGCCTTGGCATAGCCGTGCGCGATGGCAACGGCGGATTCCTCGTGCAGGCAGAGCAGCATCTGCGGCTGCTCGTTGCCGAGATAGTTGACGATGCTGTCGTGCAGCCCGCGGTAGCTCGCACCGGGATTCAGCGCGAGGTACGGCAGATCGATCGCGCGCAGCAGCGCCGCGATCGCGTCGCTGCCCCAGTGTTCCCGCGTCTGCGGCACCGGCGCGGGAATGTCACGCCCTACTTCACTCGCCACGGATGTCGGCCTCCTTGATCACCTTGCCCCACTTCGCGTAGTCGGCCTGAATCAGCTTCGTCAGCTCCGCGGGCGAATTGGTCACGAGCTCGATGCCCTGCGGCTCGAGCTTCGACTTCACGTCGGGGCTGCCGAGCACGCGCGCCACCTCGGCGTTCACCTTCTTCACGATGTCGGGCGGCGTCTTCGCCGGCACGAACAGGCCGAGCCAGGTATCGGCGGCGTAGCCCGGCAGCGTCTCCGCGATCGCCGGCACGTCACCGAGATAGCCCAGGCGCTGCGGCGCCGTCGTGCCGAGCCCCTTGAGCCTGCCTTCCTTCACATGCGGCAGCAGGCTGTTAGGCGCGCCGATCCAGACCTGGATGCGGCCGGCGAGCAGGTCCGCCACCGCGGGCGCAGCGCCCTTGTAGGGCACGTGATGCATCTTGATGCCCGCCGTGAGCTGGAAGAGCTCCGCCATGAGACGCTGAGGACTGCCGTTGCCGGAGGAGCCGAAGTTGAGCTCGCCCGGATGCGCCTTGGCATACGCGATCAGCTCGCGCACCGAATTCACCGGCAGCGATGTAGGCACGGCGAGCAGGAAATGAATGCGCGCAACTTCGGTCACCGGCGTGAGATCGGTGAGCGGATCGAACGACGTCGCCTTGGCGATGTACGGGTTGATGACGAAGACGTTGTCCGGCGAGAGCAGCCAGGTGTAGCCGTCTGGCGCGCTCTTCGCGACCGCATCCGCGCCGATGTTCTGGCTGCCGCCGGTGCGGTTCTCCACCACGATCGGCTGGCCCCAGGTGGTCTGCAGGTGTGTCGCGAGCGTGCGCGCGATGGTGTCGGGCGAGCCACCCGGCGGCAGCGGCACGATGATGCGCAGCGGGCGATCAGGAAAGCTCTGCCCGAAGGCGAGGCCGGCGAACAGCGCCAGCCCGACGACGATCCAGCGTTTCACTATCCCTCCTCGATGTTGCAACGCGCAGTTTACCTATCGGTGGGCCGAGAATACGATGGCCTTTCACAGGAGGAGAGACCCATGCTGACCCCCGAGGAACTGGCGCAGCTAGACCCGGCCGAATCGCTGTTCCCGTCGCCGATTCCCGTGCAGTGCGCGTCCAGCGACGAGTACATGCCTGCGCTGCAAACCGCGCGGCAGAAGGAGTTCGAGGCGCGCATCAAGCAGATGGGCGCCGAGCTGGCGAAGCGCTTCGGCATGACGCGCCGGCGCTTCTTCAAGACCGCGGGCGGCATGGCTGCGGCGTTCGTCGCGATGAACGAGGTGTACGCGAAGACGGGCGAGCCGTTCTACCTGGTGGAGAAGAACGAGCACAAGGACCTCGAGCTCGCGCAGGCGCGCGCCGACGCCCTCAAGGGCCAATTCATCATGGACATGCACACGCACTTCCTGCGCGAGGGCACGCCGATCACGGCGTTCGTCGCGCAGCGCGAATCGGTCGGCAAGGCCGGCTGGAACCCGGCGCTCGCCGGCAAGCCGCAGACGATCCAGGACCTGATGTTCCCGAACTACGTGAAGGAGATCTTCCTAGATAGCGACACCAAGGTCTCGTGCATCAGCGGCTCGTACTCCGAAGATGAGAAGTTCAACTTCCTCACCAATGACCAGAAGCGCGACGCGCGCGACAAGGTGAACAAGGAAGCGGGCACGCGGCGCATGTACTCGCACGCCATCTTCACGCCGGGGCGCCCGGACAACTGGCTCGCGAAGGTCGAGGAGGAGGACGCGCGCCTGAAGCCCGATGCATGGAAGGGCTACACCATCGGTGACAACACCAACAAGCACCTCTCCAAGCACCCCTGGCGCCTGGACGACGAGAAGCTGGTGTATCCGTTCTACGAGCGCCTGGTGAAATGGTCGAAGCAGTATCCCGACCGTCCGGCGCTGAAGAACGTCTGCGTGCACAAGGGGCTCTTCGCGCCGTCGGTCGAGAAACAGTTCCCGCACCTCCTCGGCTACTCCAACGTCGACGACGTGGGCAAGGCAGCGAAGGACTGGCCGGACCTCAACTTCATCATCTATCACTCTGCCTACCGCTGGGTCGGCGGTGTCGAGCCCAAGGAAGGCCGGGCCCAATGGGAGCGCACCGGTCGCGTCGAATGGGTCAACGACCTCGCCGACATTCCACAGCAATACGGAGTGAAAAACGTCTACGGCGACCTCGGCCAGATCTTCGCCTGGACGGCCGCCGCCGAGCCGCGCCTTTGCTCGTTCATCATGGGCTCGCTCGTCAAGGGACTCGGCGCCGATCACGTCGTCTGGGGCACCGATTCGCTGTGGACCGGCGCGCCGCAATGGCAGATCGAGTCGCTGCGCCGGCTCGAGATCCCCGAGGAGCTGCAGAAGAAGTACGGCTTCGCGCCGCTCGGCCCCGCCGACGGCCCGGTGAAGGCCGGCATCTTCGGCGGCAACAGCGCGCGGCTCTACAGCCACCCCGCCAAGCTGCAGGCGGCGGTGCTCACCGACCGCTTCGCGGAGTGCAAGGCGATCTACGACAAGCACGGCGGCGACCGCACCAACCTCGTGTACGGCTACATCCGCAAGCGCGCTTGATCTTGTACGCAACCCGGCCCGCGCTCGCGGGCCTTTTCTTTTTCTGCGCCGCGGCGGGCGCGCAGGACCTGGCGAAGGGCAAGGCGCTCGCCGAGGCGACCTGCAATAGCTGCCATCCGCTCGCGCGCGCCGCGGCCGGCTACACGCCGCAGGGCTGGGACACGGTGCTGCGCATGATGCAGAACCAAGGCGTGCAAATCTCGGCCGCCGACTTTTCCGTGCTGCGCGACTACCTCGCGGAGACCTATCCCGAGCGCCCGAAGCCAAAGGGCGTCGTTATCGCCGGGCCGGTGAAGGTGTCGTTCAAGCAATGGCAAGTAGCGACTCCCGGCTCGCGCCCGCACGACCCACTCGCCGCGCGCGACGGCATGCTCTGGTACACGGGCCAGATGGCGAACGTCCTCGGACGCATCGACCCGAAGAGCGGCGCGATCAAGGAGTTCGCGCTCAAGACGCCGCACTCCGGGCCGCACGGCCTGAAGGAAGATGCGGCCGGCAACATCTGGTACACCGGCAACACCGGCGGCCTCATCGGCAAGCTCGAGCCCAAGACCGGGCGAGTCACCGAGTACCCGATGCCCGACCCGGCGGCGAAGGACCCCCACACGCTGATCTTCGATCGGGCCGGCATCCTCTGGTTCACCGTCCAGGGCGGCAATCGGATCGGCCGCCTCAACCCGAAGACCGGCGACATCAAATTGCTCACGCCGCCGACGCCGAAATCACGCCCCTACGGCATGGCGCTCGACTCGCACGGAACTATCTTCTGCGTGCAGTTCGGTACCAATAGCGTCTTGCGCATCGATCCGAAGACGCTGCAGATGCGCGAATTCAAGCTCCCCGATCTCGGCGCACGGCCGCGGCGCATCGCCATCACGCCGGACGACATCGTCTGGTACACCGACTACGCGCGCGGCTATCTTGGCCGCCTCGATCCGAAGACCGGCGATGTGAAGGAGTGGCAATCGCCGAGCGGCCCGAAGTCCGAGCCCTACGGCATCTCGGCGATCAACGGCGTGCTCTGGTACAGCGAGTCCGGCGCGAAGCCCAACACCGTCGTGCGCTTCGACCCGCGCACGGAGAAATTCCAGAGCTGGGCGATTCCCGGCGGCGGCGACATCGTGCGCAACACGAGCGTCACCAAGGACGGAAACTGGGTGCTGGCGAACAGTCTCGTCAACCAGATCACGCTGGTGCGGATCTCGAAATAAGCCAGCACTACTTCCAGAGATCGACCGCGCGTCCTTCGCGGCTCATGCGCTCGGCGCGCGCCTTCATGAAGCGCTGAAACGACGGCTCGCGGCGATAGGCGCCCGACGAGACGTAGGCAAAGGCCCCGGCGAGATGGAACGGCCGCAGGTAGGCCTCCATGCGGATCACTTCGCGCCCTGTGCCGTCGAGAAGCACGATGCTCGGCGTATAGGAAATCTTGAGCGCCCGCGCCCAATCTTCGGCGCGCGCATGGTCGCCGCTCGGCGTGATCACTGGGCTGGGCTCGCCGAGCGCGAAGCGCACAACGTCGAATCGCTCGAGCTCGGCCTTCACTTCGGCGCGCGCGAAGCCCTCCTTGTGCAGCTCGTCGCAGCCCGAGCAATAGGGCGTCTCGAAGATCACCGCCAGGGGCTTGGAGCCCGGCACGCGCCGCAGGTCGTAGGGTGGGCGCATGAAAAACGGCTCGTCGTGCAGCTTGTCGCTTGCCGTGTCCCTGGCCGCGTCCTTCATATAGGATGCGAACGATTGCTTGCTTTCCAGGCGGCCGGCGACGTAGTCGAGCGCCGCTTCGAACTTGTGCGGCGGATAGTAGCCGTTCAATCGCGCCACCACGTTCGCCTTCTCGTCGAGGAACAGCACCGTCGGAGTGAACTGGACCCGCAGCGCGCGCGCCAGCTCCTTCTCCGGCATCGTCCGACCGTCGAGGCCGTTCACCTGGCGGTCGCCCCAGATGTTCAGCGCCAGCGCGACGAAATTGCTGCGCGTCTTCTGCACGATGCGCGGCTGCGTGAAGTTTGTCTGCATCAGCGCCTTGCAGTACGGACAGCCGTCTTGCCCGAAGTAGATCATGAGGCGCTTGCCCTCCTGCGCCGCTTCACGCACGTCCTCGCGAAGATCGAGGAAGGTCTCGCTGAACCAGGCGGGAACCTCGATCGCGTGCGGGCTCGCGGTCTGCGCGATCGCCCAGAGCGGCATCAGAAGCGCGCTGGCCAGCGCAAGGCGCAGTTTCACTTCAGTGAGAGTGGACGTCCAGGCCGTCATGGCGGTGCTCGGAGATGCTGTGGAACTTGTCGCCCGCTTGCTCGACGGGATCGATATGCACCATCACCGACGACAGATATCTTAGGTGGTGGAGCAGCTCGTGCCGCACCTCCATGGCGATGGCGTGGCCTTCCGCGACCGAGTGCCGGGAAGGGACAGCCACGCTCAGGTCGGCGTGCAGCCGATGACCGAGCCAGCGCGCCCGCACGTCGGTGACCTTTTCGACGCCCTTCGCACCGCTCGCCGCCTCGCGGATTTCGTCGATGATCGCCGGCTGCACCCCATCCAGCATGCGCGCAAAGATGGCCTTGCTCGATTGCCACACGATCTGCGCGATGGCGATGGTGATGAGCAGGCCGACGATCGGATCGGCCAAAGGGTAACCGAGCCAGACTCCGGCGGCCCCGAACAGCACCGCCAGGCTGGTGAACCCATCGATGCGCGCGTGGTAGCCGTCGGCGATGAGCGCGGCGCTCTCGATCTCCCGGCCGACCTTGATGCGAATCACCGCCGCGATCTCGTTGCCGGCGAAGCCGACGATCGATGCCCCGGCGACCGCCCAGAGGTAACCGACCTCCTGCGGATGCAGGAATCGCTGGATGGTCTGGTAGCCGGCGACGACGGCACTGAAGGTGATGATGAGCACGATGACGACGCCGGCAAGGTCTTCCACGCGCCCATAGCCATACGGAAACCGCTGGCTGGGTTTGCGGCGCGACAGTGCAAACGCAATCCATAGGGGCACCGCGGTCGCCGCGTCGCCGAAGTTGTGAATCGTGTCGGCGAGGAGCCCGACGCTCCCAGAGAGCCAGGCGACGCCGACCTGGATGGACGCGGTGATCGCCAATGCCAGGAACGACCACTTGATCGCCCAGATGCCGCGTTCCGACGTGGTGATGGAGGGGTCGACCACACCATGGGTATGAGCATGGCGGCCATGGCCGTGCGCCTTCGCGTGTCCATGGTCGTGCTCGTCACCGTGGTCGTGGTCATGACCGCGGTCATGGCTCTGCTCATGGTCATGGCCGTGCTCGTGCGCATGATGTCCCCGTGAAAGTTGTCTGAATCCGAGCCAGGTGAGAAAGCGGCCGAACATGGAGCCTCCCGTTGATTGCGACCGCCTCGGTATATCACCGGAGCGGTGCAGTTCGACCGCCAATGAGGCTCATCTCTTGAGGTTGACCTTGCTCAGGGCTGCCTTCAGCCCATCGGCCAGCTTTTGCGCCTCGTCGTTCGCCCAGAAGTGCATGAAGAAAAGGCGCGGCTGCTCTTCCAGCATGTGGCTGTGCAGCGCCGTGACCTCGATGCCGTTGTCGCGCAAAGTCTTGAGGACCGGGTCTACCTCTTTGGCGATCAGCACGAAGTCGCCGGTAATGGCCGCCTTGCCGCCGCCGGTGGGCTGGAAGTTGATAACAATGCCGGACCCCATGCCGATGGGAATCGACATGCCATTCTCGGTGATGGTCTCCGCGCGCGCGATGTTGAATCCATAGACGCCGCTGTTCGCAGTCCCCTTCGCACCGAGCGTGCGCTCGATCGCCGCAGTGTCGAGATCGATCGGTGGCGGCGAGCCGGCGGCTGCCGGAGCCGCGAGCGGCGTCTTGCTTTCCGCGAGCGCCGTGCGCAGCGCAGTGGCAAGCTTCGCCGGGTCGCCGTGCCCTTCAAAATGCATGTACATAGTGAAGGGCTGCGAGCGCAGCAAGTGATTGTGGAGCGCGGTGATCCCGATGCCACCCTCGACCAGCTTCTTCATCACCGGGTTGACCTCTTCCTGCAGGAGCACGAGGTCGCCCATCACCATCGCCTCGCTGCCCATCTTCTGGAACGCAAGGTACGAGCCCAATGCCAGCGTGGGCCTGATCTGCACACCGTCGAGCGTGACCTTGAGGTCGCTGCGCCCGAGACCGACGCGGTAAATGCCGCCGGGCAGTTCAGTTCCCGTTCGTCCCAACGCCTTCGCGACCGCGTCCCAATCGCTTTCGGCCGCTGCCGCCGGCATCGACAGAGCGGCAGCGATCATGGTGCTTGCAACACTGAGCGCAACGTATTTCATGGCCTATCCTTTGATGAGGGGATACACGATCAGCCCCGCGACGGCCGCAAGCGCGACGATCGCAGGCTCCGGAATTTTCTTCGCCTTCCAAAGAAACAACAACGTCACCGCCATGATGGCGATCGTCGGAATATCGGTAATCGAGCGCTTGCCGAGCACGACGACCGCGCCCGCGATCGTACCTATGGCCGCGGCCGTGCAGCCGTCGACAAACGCCACGATTGCCGGCTTCTTGCCGTGCTTGCGGAAATACGGCGCCGGGATGATGGTGAAGAGATAGCACGGCAGGAATGTCGCCAGGGCCGCGACCGTCGCGCCGGTAAAGCCGGCGACCAG
>WNFR01007283.1_pt1 | contig 11243 bp, 11 predicted proteins | sample 5400221 | NCBI WGS metagenome assembly WNFR01 (sample SAMN13153357, study PRJNA577476) | soil metagenome | isolation source: 40 cm soil under Madrone tree | place: USA:California | collected 2016-06-14 | reverse complement strand
ACGACGAGATAGTTGATGGCCAGCAGGGAAGCCGCGCCGATGATTCCGCCGGTGACGCTGTTGTCGTCTCCGATGATGGCGTTCTGCACCGTGTTGGACAGGGTCAACAGCACAATCAGGTCGAAGGGATTTAGCTGCGCGAGTTCGCGCTTGCCGGACAGGCGCAGACCGACAATCAGAAAAATGTAGACAATGATCGGCCGGAGGATTTTTTCCAAAACCGGCAGCCCGAGAACAAACATATCCTTCCAAATTCCGTGCATCGCGAGCGCACCTCCAGCGAGAGGGTATCACGTAATCTTGGGGTGTCTGCGATGCCAGTCGGTGTGCAGTTGGTAGATGCGCGCGGCTTGCATGACGGCGATGTCGTCGCCGGCGCGGGCCATGAATTGCAGGCCCACGGGAAGATTCTTTTCCGTGAAGCCGCAGGGAACAGACAGAGCGGGTAGCCCGCACAAATTTCCGATGCCGCCCAACGGATCGGCGTAAGAAAGTCCGGTCTCGAGATTCAATTCCAGAGGTGTGGCAGCGACCGGCTGCGTTACGGTCACCAGCAAGTCAAATGAATCAAACAATGCCTCCATTTTCTTCTGCAAAATCTCGCGGAGGCGCTGCGCCTGTAAATAGTCCGCCCCGGAATATTGCTCGTTTACGTAGCCGGCGATTTGCCCCAGCGGGTCAGCCAATTCGCTCACGCGGCCGGAGCGAATCAGGGAGCGAAAGGAAGAAGCGCCTTCGACGGCGACGATGATGTTTCCGGCATCCTCGAACGGGCCCTCGGGCAATTTAGCGTTCTTCACGCCATGGAAATATTTCTTCAAAACTTTTTCCGCGGCATCCGCGGCTTTGGCCACGCCCGGTTCCATCTTTTTCCACGCATTGGTCAGCCAGCCAATTTTCTGCGCGCGCGACTTCAACTCCAGAGATGCCGAATAGGTGAACGCTGCTTTGTCCAAGGGAAGCGTGCTGCGGTCTCTCGGATCATGCCCGGCAATCGCGGCAAAAACGCGGGCGCAATCTTCGGCCGAGCGGGCGAGCGGGCCGATTTTATCCATGCTCGGAGCGAGCGCCATCGCTCCGTAACGGCTCACGCGGCCGTAGGTGGGGCGCATGCCGCTGACGCCGCAAAACGCGGAGGGGCAAAGAATCGAGCCCCAGGTTTCCGTGCCAATCGCAAAGGGCGCGAGGCCCGCCGCGACGATAGCGCCGGAACCGGAAGAAGACCCGCAGGTCCAACACTTTGTGTCCCAGGGATTTTTTGCTTCGCGTTGCAGGGAAGCGGAGGCAAAGCGGTAGCCCATTCCTCCGGCGAGCTCGATCATTGCGGCTTTGCCGAGCAGCACGGCGCCGACGCGATTTAGATGTTCGATGACAGTGGCGTCGTAGTCGAAGACTTGATTGGCGTACGGTTTCGCGCCCCAGGTGCATGGCACGCCTTTTACGGCGAGCAAATCCTTTGCGGCGTAGGGAATTCCGTGCAGCGGGCCGCGATAGTGGCCATTGCGAATTTCTTTTTCCGCGGTCTTGGCCTGCGCCAGGGCAATTTCCGGAGTCAGGCGAGCGTAGGCGTTGTAACGCGGGCCGAGCTTTTCGCTGCGGTCGAGAAAATACTGCGTCAGGTCCACCGGCGAAAGCTTCTTCGCCTCGATGCGTTTCGCAAGTTCCGTGACGGGCAAGAAAGCCAATTCTTCCGTGGGCATCGATGTCCTCAGGGATTCGCCGGAGCGTCCGGGGTTTTTCCGACACGCGTGTTCTCGAGCGGATTTTTTTCGCGCTCGAGCAGCGGTTTGAGATACAGGCCCGGCCCATCGCCATTCTCAAGCGCGTGGGCGCGCAAACGGTCGAGCGGCGGCTGCGCCAGAGCGCAAAGCCTGCGAAGGTCTGTTTTCTGCGCGTCGGAGAAGCGGCTGCCGTATTGGCTGAGGATGGTTTGGACTCGCGCTTCGACTTCGGCGTGGCCTTCCGGAGAAAGCTTGGGCATGTCAGCGGCCTGCGGCGGCTGGGCGGAAGGCACCGCGGGAATGGCGTGGGCTGGCGCCGTGGCGAGCGCGGTGGCTGGCGCGATGGACGCTGCTGCCGAAGCTATGGCGGCGCGGCGCGCGAATTCGCGGCGGGAGATTCGGCCCGATTTGGCAGAGCCGGGTTTAGGGGTTTCGTCCATCGAGATCTCCGTTTGCGTCCTGTGACGAAGTAAGAAGCTGCCTGCGGCTGGTAGGGAGGAGGCTACTGAAAGCCGGGTTGAGCGTCAACCCTGCCGGAGAAGGGTGAAGGCAAAGAGGCAAGGCGGGAGACTGGCGGTCACCCAAATCGGAAGGTCGCGGGCGGTACACGAGTCTGTGTGGCAACTCCAAATGTAGTGCCGTCCCTTTAGGGCGGCATCTTTGTTTTCAGCAGCTTATAGAAATGCGCGCATGGCGTATCACGACGGAAACGAGGGTTGCCACACAGACCCGTACATCCCCGTGGTGACAGGAAGTATGCGCAATCGAGTGAGCGCGCTGGGGATAGAGGCGCCACGTGGTGAAAGGAAATGGAGGGCGCACTTCCTGCAGACGCGGCAAACAGTGGCACGGCCCTGAACTAAACGAAGCAGTTAACGCTAGAGCCATATGACCGGCGTGACCTGCACCAGAACAATCCTCCACTCCTCCCCATAAGAGGCCACAACGATGCTCATGCGGAGCATCGATTTGCTGCGATCGCCGGATGCAGCGGCGAACTCCCAAAGTACCGAGGCCACAACCGCCTCGGATGGACCAACGGCTACACCTTCCAAGACCAGGCTGGCATTTCTCTTTGTATAGGGAGCGAACAATGTTTCGGCTCCTTTTTCAATCTCCTGGCGGCCGAGCCAGCGTTTTCCGGAGGAATCGACAAATTGTCCTTTGTCGTGAAAGAAAGCAGCCACTTGTTGCGAGTCGCCCGTTCTCAATAGTCCTAAGAAGTCATCCAGAGTGGCTAGTGCTCCCCTGGCTGGCTGGGTGCTTGCAACGACCGACCCAGGGGCTTTTGCGATTTGTACCCGAATCGCGTCGGCTTTGGCACCTCTTGCGATGAGCAACTTGGCTGCAAGGGAGTCCTGCCGACGCAGGATGGCGAGCAGGATGTGTTCAGTTCCAATGTGTTTGTGGCAGAGCCGTTCAGCTTCTTCCCCAGCGATATTCAAAATCTTTTTCGAGTCAGCGCTCAGCGGCACTTCAACGGATGTGGCGAAGGGTTTGCCTCGTTGGATAACTCTCTCAATTTCATCACGAATTTCCGTTCCCGCGGAGGCGGGACCTACGAAACGATGCAGCAGTGCGCGGTCTTCCCGCAGGAGCCCGAGCAGGATGTGTTCGCTATCGATGGTGGAGCTTCCATACTGGCTCGCTTCATAGCGTGCGAAGAAAATGACGCGGCGGGCTCTCTCGGTGTAACGCTCGAACATAGGTTCGCGTAGAAGTCTATGCCTTGGTTCCCGGCGGGGGCAATCATCGCACGACTGTGTCTCGCGCAATGCAGTTCCGAGTCACATTTGGGGATAGGAATATCCTGTCTTCGAGCGGACAGTCAGACCGGTGCATTTTGGTTTAATGCTGGTTGGGCTCGGTCAGCGCGAGCACGGCGAAAGCCGTGGCGGCGTCGTTCATGAAGCGCGCTGTACCCGGACTCAGGTGATGTGCTTCGTTCTTGTTTAAGGAGTAGGACCGCCAGAAGCCTTCCGTTTTGTTCTGATTAGCTACCAGCCACACGAGCCCCTGCCGCAGTTGGGCATCCTCTCGGGGAATCCCGGCCTGCTGTAGGACGAAGGTGATAAACCCTGTGGCGTATCCGTCGCTTCTTAATTCCTGAGGGGTTCCATCCGCGCGTTTCCAAGCGCCAACCAGGGACGACAGACTCCAGCCACCGTCGGCCTGCTGCTTGCTACGCACTTCGTTGATGATGGCACTCTGCTGTTCCGGCTCGAGGAGTCCGGGCAATTTCGCGGAAGCCCACAAAAGGGCAACACGATTGATGGTCGTCTGCGCCGCGCATTTGCGGTTGAGGTAAGCGCGCAGCATCTTGACCTGATTTTGGATTTCGGGTCTCGTGCGGTAACTCTCCGGCGCAGCGCCCGCCGCGACGGCCGCAAGGGTGGCTCCATAAAAGTCCGAATCGTCCGCTTCCCACGGCTCATTAGCGAATCGCAGCCACAACCATGCTCCCGCCTTATCTCCGGCGGTTTGCTGTTCGGCCCACATGTTATCCAGCGCCGTACGCGTGTCGTTACTGAGCCGCCCGCTCTGCGCGTCGTTGCTGGCAAGGATCAGCGCATTGAGAACCGATTCCGTCCCGCGAGATTCGACGGTCTTGTACGCGCCGCGGTCCGCGTCGGTGTAGAACGGGGCGACTTCCTTCCAAAGGCGTACCCGCTTTGTGACATTGCTCAGGAGTCTGCGTTCGTTGGCGGAGGGAGCTTCTTCGGCAAGCCCGTGACGAAGAGCAGGCCGCGAGAGCGCGTAAGGCACCGCCGTGTGACACGAGACGCAAAAGGTTTCGTGATCGCGCGCGGCCTTGGGCCATTCCATCCACCAGCCGGCCCTTTGATCGAGGTAAGCGGCGGCGGCTCTTTGATCCCAGGAGTTCGCGGTTTTTCTTTCCGGTTGATCGAGGTGAGTCGCTGTAGCCTTGGGATCTGCGGAGTTGGCGGCCCTGGTTTGCGCGCGCCAGCAGAGCGTAACGATTCCCGCTAATAGGCACGCCGCAAGGGCGACTATTCGCCGCACGGTTGCATTCATAGGCAGCGTCTCCCTTCACATGCAATTCGAAGACGGATCTTGCCAGGTACGAACGGGACGCAAGAAGCATCCATGCAACGCGAGAAGGTTACCACGAACACGGCGTGGCGTATCGCGAGGCCTAACCAAGCCCTGCTTGCCCAATGATCTTGCTGGGACTTGTACCGTACAGGACATCATTGCTTGGAGTTTGAGAGCAGTATGGACGTACCCCCTCAAGCAACCCTCCAGCTACAAGGGGATCAATTGGAGTATGCGATGCCTACAAACAGATGCGCCGGTGTGGCGCTATTTCTTCTTCTGTATCCGGCTCTCGTCTGGGCCCAGACAGCAGAGCCGGACAAGCCGAGCGGGCCAGCGCCCGAGCAGCAGGCCCAGCAATCGGGAAGCACCGTAGATTCCGCGATGCAACCGGACGCCCCTACGGAGCCAAAGCTGCTGATGGATATGCCTACTCCGGCGGCGGACCGAACTCCCGTGAACCCGAAGACAAACAGTTCCGAAGGCCAGCAGACCAAGCGAATGTTTTGGATCATTCCCAATTTTGCGGCAGTGAGCGCGGACACACAGCTTCCACCGCTAACCGCCAGGGAAAAATACGCGCTTGCCATGCAGGATAGCGTGGATTATTCGTCGTTCGTTTGGTCGGGAATGCTCGCGGCCCAAAGCATGGCTTTGAGATCGTATCCGGAGTTCCACAACGGGATGGCTGGGTATAGCCGCTATTATTGGCGGGCGTTCGCGGATCAAGCGTCTGGATCGTTCTTCACGGACGCACTTGTCCCGGCGGTGACGCACGAAGACCCGCGTTACTATACCCTCGGCCATGGAGGCTTTTTCCGCCGAACAAGATACGCGTTATCGCGTGTCGTCGTTACCAAGACTGATTCCGGAGGCCGGAGCTTTAACTTCTCCGAGATTGTGGGGAACGCATTGGAAGCGGGATTATCCAACCTTTATTACCCACCAGAGGAGCGTAGCTTGCACAATACGGCGATGAACTGGGTAGCGCAACTAGAAGCTGCCAGCCTCAATAATATCGTCAGGGAGTTCTGGCCGGATATCCGCCATAAGTTGCTTCGACAGAAATAGTCACGCGTGTGTCTCGATGTGAACAGATATCCGTCCTCGTCTCTTTTATGATAGTGCCTACGTAGGCCCAAGGCGCTGGGCCGGGCCGGAATTCAAAGAAGGCAACAAAATGAAGCCAAGCATTGAGAATGAGATTACAGGGAAGGTTCACGAAGTGAAGGGCAAGATTAAGGAAAAGGTGGGGCAACTGACGAACGACCCCGACTTGGAAGGCGAAGGTATTGGCGAGAAGATAGCCGGGAAGGTGCAGAAGAAAATCGGCCAGTTGGAAAAAGTCTTCGAAAAACCTTAAGCCGGGAACTGCTTTGCACAAGCTAGCCGCGGCGACTCTTAGCCAAATGCGCACGGACTAGCCACCGCTTCATCATTGAGATTCCGTCTGTATTGATTAGAGGAGAGACATGAAAAAGCTCAGATTGTCAGTAGCGATGGTCGCGCTGGCCGCCGCCGGGACCCTGGCGGGATGCTCCGGAACGGCCGCATCACCCGATGTTTCGGGCAGGATTCGCAAATCGCTGGATCAAGCACGCTTCAAAGATGTCTCGGTCAGTGAGGATCGCGAGAAGGGCATCGTGACCCTCGGCGGACAAGTCGGCAGTGAGGATGACAAGGCCCAAGCCGAATCCCTGGCGAGGTCCTTGGCGGGCGCGCAGGTGGTCGCGGACCAGATTGCGGTGATTCCCAAGGGCGTAGAAAAAGAAGCCAAGGCGGTGAACTCCGATCTGGACAAAGGCATCGAGAAGAACCTGGACGCGGCGCTGATCCAGAACCGGATGCACGGCAACGTTAAATACGAGGTGAAGAGCGGTGTCGTCACACTGACGGGCGAAGTGAACTCGCAGTACAAACGCGACCATGCCGAGCAGGTGGCCACGAGAGTGCCGAACGTGAAGCAGGTCGTGAATGATCTGCAGGTTAAAAATCAGAAAGCCAGCTCTTCGCAATAAGAGCTGCGGAGTTGAGCGCAGCGGAGAACGGAGAGCGAACGCGTTCCGGGCCGCTCCTGCGCGAATGAGAGGGTCCAGTTTTCGAGTGGAAACTCGAGGGCTGACTCTCGAGAAGGAGATGCAATGTCATTCGGCCTTTACTCGATTGGGTTTACGATCGTGATCGGCGGGCTAATTTATGCCGCATACCTGGTGCACATGCCGGCACACTGGATTGGAGTGTGCGCGGCCGTACTCTTAGGCGTGGGGATTCTGACCGGAGTGAAGGCGACGCGTCAGAAAGATCCTGTGAGCTAGCGTATTGTCAGAATATGCCCTTGAAGGGTCCGATCTGCCGGTGACTCAGCGGGAGGCGGACTTGGCGGTGGCCTGCGGGGCGGCGAGGTCGGAGATTAGGAATTCCATGATGGCGTGGGAGTCATCGGCGCCGCCTTTTAGGCGGTTGTCGGCGGCTTGCAGAGATTGCAGGCCTTGGAGCAGGCGCGCTTTGGGAATTTTGCGGGCGGATTGCAGGGCGAGCTCGGCTTGTTCGGGGCGCATGGCCAGGGCGCGGGCGGCTTGGTAGCCGTTCGAGATTCCTTTTAGTTCGCTGGCTTCGATCAGTTTGCGGTACATCCAGGTGATGGCGCCGAGCATTTGCAGCGGCTCTTCGCCGTCGCGGAGAAGGCGATCGAGAAATTCGAGTGCGCGCTTCTGCTGGCGCGAGGCCAACAGGTCCGCCAATTCCCAGACAGTGGTGGTTTTCTCGGAGATGACCAGGGCCGTGACATCCTGTCGGCGGATGAGTTTGCGGTTGCCGACGTACGTGGAGAGCTTATCGATTTCGGTTTTCAGGCGCATGAGGTCGGCGGCGACGAATTCAGCTAGATCTTCAGCGGCGCCTGGTTCGAAGTCGACGCCCTGCTCTTTGGCCAAGGCGCGCGCGAGTGGGATGGCTGCAGCCTGACGGTCCTGAAGATCTTCGCCGAGGCCGACTTCGACGACGAGCGCCTTCTCGGAAAGAAGCTTGGCCAGCTTCATGCGCAGGTCGAGGGCGCTGGCTTCCAGAACCAAGATTGTGAAGGGCGCGGGATCGTCGAGATAGACTTCGAGATATTCGACGGCGGCGTCGCGATTCTTCTCGCTGAACTTTTCGATTTTTTCCACATCATGCAGGAAAACGATTTGGCGCGGCGCGAGCATGGGCAGAGTTTGCGCTTGCTCGAGGGCGTCCTGCGTTTCGCCGCGGTCGGCGGAGTAGCGGGAGACGGCCCAGGCGCGGGCGGCTTCGGGAACAAAAGTTTCGATTAGTTGCGCGCGGCTGGCGTCGCGGAGGAAGGGCTCGTCGCCTAAGAGAAGGATGGCCGAGACGGGCTTGCCTTTTGTTAGGCGGGAGAGGAGTTCTTCGTGGGAGACGCGGGGCATGCGCAGAGTGAGTTTACTTCGTTTTTGCCGCGAGGGAAACACGCGCCGACGGAAGAGAAGAACAGAAAAAGCTTAAACACAGAGGTGACGGAGACAGGACACAGAGGGTACGGAGATGTGTTGGTTCAGCCTGAAATGGAGAGGTGGCGTTTTCCGTTAGCGAGCATTCCGCCCTTCGGGCGGGGATTTTCAAGGCATCGATACGACCACCAAGCCATCCCTCAGCATGGTTGCGTCCCCGCGGACCCTGCTTCCGTTTCGCCCGGCAAGATCATTGTAGCTCCACCACGTCCATCCGTCTCAACTTCCGGTTAGCCGTCATCCGCTCAAAGTTCAAGCGGTAGGTGCGCGGATGGATCGTGAACCGCGGCGCTTGTCAGGCAGCAGAAAGAGTATTCCGGACTATAATCTGCCAATGTCATTACCGGGACAGTCGCTGGACATTCGCCTTCTGGTGGACCGAATTCCTGCGTTTACGTGGTCAGCTCATCCGGACGGGTCCGTGGAGTTCGTTAATCAACGATGGCGTGAATACGCAGGTCTTTCTGCTGAAGAATCGCAAGGTTGGGGCTGGCAGGCCGCAATCCATCCGGAGGATTTACCGTCACTCATGGAAAAATGGCGGGAACTGTCGCGCTGCGGAGAACCAGGTAACATTGAAGCGCGCATGCGCCGCCATGATGGGGTCTTTCGTTGGTTCCTGATTCGCTTTGAGCCATTCCGCGACGAAACCGGGAAGATCGTTATGTGGTACGGAGTAAGCACTGACATCGAGGACCTTAAGCAGACGGAAGAGAAACTACGTGAGGATGAACGCGAACTTCGGCGGATTACGGACGCCATACCGCAAACGATCGTTGTCTTGGACCTATCCGGTGCACCGATGTACGCGAATCAAGCGGCGCTCGACTATACGGGCCTTACCGCCGAAGATGTGACTAGCGCTCGCTTTCGCGAGCGAATCTTCCATCCTGAAGACTTTGAGAGATTACAGGACCAAAGGAAGGCTGCTCTGTCACGCGCTGTTCCATTTGAGGTTGAGCAACGAGCGCGTCGAAAGGATGGCCAGTATCGTTGGTTCCTCATTCATTACAACCCATTTCGAAATGAGCAGGGTCAGGTGATTCGCTGGTATGCCACGGGAACCGACATCGATGACCGCGTCCGGGCCGAAGAGCGAACACGCAATGAAAATCTGGCCTTGCGAGAACAAATCGACCGTGACTCGATGTTCGAAGACATTGTCGGCTCTTCGGAAACACTGCGTAAAGTGCTACGTCAAGTCGCCAAGGTGGCACATTCGGACTCCACCGTCCTGATTCTGGGCGAAACCGGCACGGGAAAGGAGTTGATTGCGCGCGCCATCCACAGGCGATCCAACCGCGGGGAGCGGGCATTTATTGGTGTGAATTGTGCCGCAATCCCCGCATCGTTGATTGCTTCCGAGCTCTTTGGTCACGAAAAGGGCGCCTTCACTGGTGCGACGCAACGGCGCCTGGGACGTTTTGAATCGGCGAATGGCGGAACGATCTTCCTGGACGAAATAGGCGACTTGCCCCCGGAAATCCAAATCGCACTGTTACGAGTGCTGCAAGAACGTGAGATCGAACGTGTCGGCAGTAACAGGCCAATTCCTCTTGACGTAAGAGTGCTGGCGGCCACGCATCGTGATTTGAACGCGCTCGTGGCCGAAGGCAAGTTTCGCCAAGATCTCTTATACAGACTGAATGTCGTGCCTATTGAGATGCCTTCGTTGCGCGATCGCGCACCAGACATCCCTTTGCTTGTCGAGTACTTCATTGATCGCTTCGGAAAGAAGGCCGGAAAGAAGTTCAGAACAATTGACAGAAGAACTCTCAAGCGGTTGCAAGCCTACGGCTGGCCGGGCAATGTTCGTGAACTGCAAAATGTAATTGAGAGAGCCGTGATCCTGAGCGATGGTGACATTTTTTGCGTGGATGAAACATGGCTCAAACGGCAGGCGCCACAATCCGGTGGTCCGACGGTGGCACTAAATAAAGCGCTGCATCGGCAGGAAAAGGAAATGATTGAGGCCGCCCTCGCAGAAAGTGGGGGCCGCGTCTCCGGTCCAGGTGGTGCGGCTGGCAAGCTCGGAATTCCACGGGCGACGCTTGATGCAAAAATCAGGCGATTGGGAATCAACAAACATCGGTTCAAAGTTCATCAGTCGAACTGATCGCTGTCTATCCGACAATCCCATCACGTTTGCTCACTAAACAACATTTTCTCAAAACCGAGCATGGCCGGCGCTTCTAAGTCGCTTCTTCTCAAGCAATTTCATATGGCACGATTGTTGCAGTCTCTACGAATGCCAGACTCTGGATACAGCGTGGGCTGAACCGCCGGCGCAAAGGGCTAACCGCAAGGGGCAGCAACAAGGAGGATTCTCATGCCACTGGTTCGTGTGACGATGATTAAGGGCAAGTCGCCCGACTATATCAAGAAGATGTCAGACAGCATATACGAGGCGCTCGTCGATGGTTATATGCAGAAGGGCGATCTGTTCCAGATCATAGAGCAACTTGAGCCGGGCGATCTGATCTACGATCGTCACTTCGGGATCAAAGGGTCTCGCTCGGGAGATTTCGTGATCATTAACATCGAGTCAGACGCGCGGCGTCGGGGCGAAAAGGTGGCCTTCCTGGCGCGTCTTTCGGACAAACTTGCTGCCTCGCCGGGAATTGCGCGTGACGATGTCTTCGTCCGTCTCTCCATGACCGCAGGTTTGGAAGATTGGTCTCTCGGTAGTGGTATTCCCGTATCGAAATCGTAGGCTCCCCCGGCTCGGATACAGGTAAATAGTAGACTCTCCCGGTACGGGGGATGTCATGAGGAAGTCGAGGTTTGCCGAGTCACAGATCGTTGCGATCTTGAAGGAAGGCGTGCATTTGTTCGGCTGTTCTTCAGAGCAGAGACCATGACGCTGAAGATCAGACAGGTTGCTGACAAGCGCGGCAGACGGATTTGTCTGAGCGGGCAGCTTCGATCTGAGCACCTTGATGAGTTGAAGTCTGAGGTCGAG
>WNFR01007280.1_pt1 | contig 11244 bp, 10 predicted proteins | sample 5400221 | NCBI WGS metagenome assembly WNFR01 (sample SAMN13153357, study PRJNA577476) | soil metagenome | isolation source: 40 cm soil under Madrone tree | place: USA:California | collected 2016-06-14 | reverse complement strand
AGAGAACGTAAGGGGAATGAAAGCGAGCACGGCAGCGAGTGCCGTGAGAACGACGGGTCTTGACCGCTGGACTGTTGCTTCCACAATGGCGTGGAATGTATCTAGGCCTTCATCGTGGTTCGTCTTGATCTGCCCGACCAGAATCAGTGTGTTTCGCATTAGTATTCCGGCCAGTGCGATCAGCCCCAGAATGGAGTTGAAGCCAAATGGCTGGTGAAAGACGAGGAGGGTAGGAACAACGCCTGCGAGACCTAGAGGCGCCGTCAAGGCTGTCATAGCTAGTGCCGGCAGAGAGCGAACCTGAAAGATAATGACGACGAGCATACAGACAATCATGATCGGGAAAACTCTAGCCAGAGCTGTGTTCGCCTTGGCTGATTCCTCAGTGTTAGCGCCGACCTCGATTTTGTATCCGACGGGCAATTTGTCGATGATTGGCTGAATGGTCTCGGCAATCTCTCCGGTCACCTGAGGTGGCTCCAGCGCGTCATCGAGCTCACTCTCCACGGTAATCGTTGGGACACGATCGCGCCGTTTCAAAATCGGGTCCTCTTCTTGGATTTCAATTCTTCCAAGCTGACTCAAGGGGATGAGCCGCCCTTCGCTGTTCGTTAACGTCATGTTGAGCAGCTTTGTAGGATCCAGACGATTGGGTCCCAAAGTACGCGCAACGACATCCACCGTACGAATGTCTTCGCGGACCTGGGTGACCGGAACTCCAGTGAGAAGGAACTGGATCTGCTCGCCTGCATCACTCGACGAAAGACCGATCAGCCGAAGCCGGTCCTGGTCGAGGACGAAATGCACAGAAGGAGCACGCTCGGTCCAGTCTTCATGCGCCTGCCGCGCATGGGGATTCGCTTGCGTCTTGGCCAACACCTGGTCTGCGATAGAGCGTACTTGCGCCGGGTCGGGACCCATGACTCGGAAAGCTATCGGCCACGGTGAAGGAGGACCAAAAACAAACCGTGTCACCCGGACACGAGCCTCGGGTGCGAGGCCTGCCGCAACTTGCTCGCGAAGCCGAAGGATAAGCTCGTCTCTCGCCTTGGCATTTGGCGTCAGGATAATCATCTTGGTGAAGTTCGGGTTGGGCAGTTCGGGATTGTAGGCAATGAAGAAGCGCGGCGCTCCGCCTCCGAGATAGGAGCTGACAATCTTTGTCTCGGGCTGTCGCTTCAGCCAGTTCTCGATCTTAACCACGGTGGCTTGTGTCGTCTGGATGCTCGAACCCTGCGGTAATGTGACTTCGACAATAACCTCTGGCCTGTCAGACTTGGGAAAGAACTGCTGCCTGACGAGGCCCACGCCAAACACCGCTGCGAAGAAGATAAGAACGACGGCGCCTGCCACGAGGAATTTATGCTCCACAGACCAGACAATGAGCCGACGCAGTTTTTGGTAATTCGGTGTTTCGTAGATCGCGGCGTAGCCGCCTTCCATCGGAGGAATATTGGGTAGAAGCTTCACCCCCAAATACGGCGTGAAAGTAACGGCAACAACCCATGAGGTCAGCAGAGCAATACAGACAACCCAAAAGAGATTCCTGCAATACTCACCAGCGGCCGACGCCGCGAAACCGACCGGCATCAGGCCTATGATCGTCACCAGTGTCCCGGCCAACATAGGTGCGGCGGTGTGGCTCCATGCATAGCTGGCCGCCTTGATGCGGTCCCAGCCTTCCTCCATCTTCACGACCATTGTTTCAATCGCGATGATTGCGTCATCAACCAGCAGGCCGAGAGAAAGGATGAGGGCACCTAACGAAATCCGGTCCAAATCTTTGCCGCTCGCCAGCATGATGACCAGCGTCGTCGAAAGCGTGAGGGGAACTGCTGCCGCAACCACGATGCCCACGCGCCAGCCAAGACTTATCAGGCAAACGGTCATTACGACCAGAAGTGCAACGAAAAATTTCAACTGGAACTCATCGATGGCGTCTTTGATAATCACCGACTGGTCCATGACTTTTGCGAAGCTGATCCCCGCGGGCAAATTTGTCTGCAACCTCTTTTGCTCAGCTTGAAGCGCCTTGCCTAGATCCAAGCCGTTGAAGCGATCCTTCATTACGACAGCGAGCATCATCGCGGGCGCGCCGTTGTGACGGACCAGAAATGTGGCCGGATCTTCATAGCCGCGTTCAACGTCGGCGATCTCGGACAGTTTCAACGTTCGCCCACCTGCAGTAATGGGAGTGTCACGTATCTTTTGCAGGTCGTCGAAGGCGCCATCCAGGCGAATAAATACCTGCTGGTTCTGCGTATCGATCGACCCGGCGGGCGTCACGGCATTCTGTCTGACCAGAGCGTCAAAGATGTCACGCGCACTGACCCCAAGGGTCGCAATGCGGGTATAGGAAAACTCGACAAAGATACGCTCCGGCTGCTCTCCGAGGAGGTTGACCTTCTTGACCCCAGGAACGTGCAACAAATCCTGACGCACTGTTTCTGCCTCCCTCGTGAGCAGGCGAAGGGGGAGGCCAGGGGCCTCCAACGAATAGACGGTGAAGATGACGTCCGTATACTCGTCATTCACCACTGGCGGCAAGACTCCCCGCGGCAGCCTGGAGGTTTCATCGAGGATCTTCTTGCGGCCTTGGTAGTACTCTTCCTGAACGTCTTCGGGTGGCGTGTAGTCCTTCATCGTTACCGTGAGAAACGCGAGACCCGGCCTCGTAAATGTGTCCACATGGTCGTAATAAGTAAGCTCCTGCATCCGCTTTTCAAGCGGGTTCGCTACCAGGTCTTGCATTTCCTGCGCGGTGGCCCCTGGCCATGCCGCCGTCACTGTAAATACCTTGACCGTGAAGGGTGGGTCCTCGCCGCGGCCCAGCTTGAAGTAGGCAAATGCTCCAGCAATGACCATGGCAAGAAGAAAGAAGAGAGTGACGGAACGTTCCCGTACCGCGAGAGCGGAAAGGTTGACGCCTTGCCTGGTGTTCTGTTCTTTCTCGAGACTAGGTTCTTGAGTCTCGAAATTGCTCACTGGATCACCGCCTTCGCGTCGGCAACGATGACGCGCTGCCCATCGCTGAGAAGATGTGCGCCGAGGGCGACGATCTCTTCTCCTGGCTGCAGCCCATTCGCAACCGTGGCATCTTCGTTATCAGTGCGAAGCACCTTGACCAACCGGAAGGAAACTGTGGATGTGTTTTTGTTGACTACCCACACGCCGGGCCCTCGGCCTCGATCCGTGATGGACGCAAGAGGAACTTGCATGGAATCGGAGTTAGCGGACTCTGGGATCTCGATGGTAACGGTTGCGCCGAGAGGGGCTTTCGCGGCCGCGCCTCCGAGCACGTATCTAGCTTCAAAGGTGCGCGTTAACAGATCGGCGGCATCAGAGAGTTGTCTCAGTCGCGCCGGGACACTGTTGGTTTCGCCATACAATGTGGCGCGAACAACTGAGCCCAGGGCCGGACGAATCGTCTCAGGCAGGTAGACTGCCGCTTCGCGCGGACCTGCGTGGGCCAATTTCACGACCGTCTGCCCCGCCGATACAACTTGTCCAGGCTCGGCCAGCGTTTCCACAACGGTTCCATCGGAATCCGCCAGCAGAACTGAGTAGTCACCTTGGTCCCGAGCGATTTTTTCCTGAGCCTTAGCGGCAGCGAGCTGTGCTTGGGCGGAATCGGCTGTCGCTTTGATCAGATCGTAGGTGGAGGCAGATACCGCACCGGTGCTGACCAAACCGCGATAGCGCGCTTCGTCAGCCGCCGCTTGCTCGGCGCGGGCCTTTACTGCCGCGACGTTTTCAGCCTGCGTCGTGATGGCGTGCGCGTAGTCCGTAATATCGATCCGCATCAGCGGTTGGCCGGTCCGTACAACTTGGCCGACATCCACCAAACGCTTTGTCACCTTTCCTGGAACCCGAAATCCAAGATCACTTTGCACACGGGCCGTAACCACACCCGTGAAGGAGCGCGTGCTTTCCGAAGCAGCAGCCACCGCTGTAATCCTCACTAGCTGGGGTTGCGTACGCGGATCGTTCGCTGCTTTCACTGTGCAGCCGACGAGGACCAATGTCATCGTCGCGATCAAAACTCCACTTAGTGTTCTAAAGGTCATCTCTCTCCGCTCTCCTTATCTCTTCACTGCGCAACCAACTTCACTCTGTATCCGGCCTGGTTTCTCACGGGGCCCACCCGCCGCCGAGCGCGCGGAAGGAGCCGACGGCCGCGCGAGCAACCGTTTCTTTGGTCAGGGCAAGATCGTCTCTTGCCACAAGAAGTTGTCGATCCGCATCCAGCACATCGGTTAGACCAATCGCACCTGCCTGATACGCTTCTTGGGAACGATCTCTGACTCGCTGCAATGCGCCGATCTCACGGAGAATCTCGTCGCTCCTGACTTCTGATTGCGCTAGAAGAGTGAACGAGTTCTCGACGTCCTCAGCTGCACGCAGTACTGAGCTTCGGAATTGCAGGAGGGCTTCGGCATTTGCGCCTTTAGCCTGCCTCACCTCGGCATCGACCCGTCCGAAGTCGAACAGCCTCCACCGCAAACCCGCCACGGCACTCGGCTGAAAACCTCTCTCTCGAAACAGATTCCCTGGGCTAATGGCCCCATTGCCAAGGAAACCAGAGAGCGAGATTTTCGGGTAATACTCGGCAAGCGCTTGCCCGACGCGCGCATTCGACGCGGCGACCCTTCTCTCGGCAGCGATAATGTCGGGGCGACGTCGAAGGAGTTCCGTAGGATTCGCCAATACTGTGATCGCCGGAATAGCGGGGATATCGGCAGGCGCACGCAACTCTGCGGCATATGTGCCGGGCTGCGCTCCCATCAGCACATCCAGCCGGTTGAGTTGGGCCTCAAGGATGATGATGAGCTGCGGAACGGTGGATCGCGCCTGCGCCAGCACGGCTTCCGCCTGGGCTTGCTCTCGATCCGAGGCGATCCCGGCCGCTTTGCGTTGGGAAACCAGTTGGAGCAGATGTTCGTCGGTCGCAATCTGGTCCCTCGCGTAGATCAAGCGATTTTGAGCGCCGCGGACCTGCATATAGGCATCGGCCGCTTCGGCCACGATCGAAACACGAACGCCCAGATGCTCCGCCTCGGCAGCCTGCGCTTCGTCGACTGCGGCTTCGGCTCCGCGCTTCAGACCACCGAACAAGTCGACCTCCCAAGTCGCCGCGGCCCCGAGATCGAGGTAACTCTGGTTCCGATCGAACGATGGGAATGCCCCTGCAAAGCGACCGGTCGGGCTCTCCAGCGACTGTCGGAAGGAAGTTGATTGTGCAGTGAGCGCTCCGGCGGGCTTGAGACGAGCTCCAGCCTCTTTTGCTACGTCGCGGGCTTGTTCAACTCGCGTCAGTGCAGCAGCAAGATCAAGGTTTTGGTCGATGGCGCGCTGAACGATACGCGTCAACTCTGGATCGCGAAAGCCCTCCCACCACGTATCGAGAGCTGGTGCGGGCAGCGGCGCCTTTCTGGCTTCTATCGAGGGCGCGCTATGAAACGGCTGAATCTTCGTGGTGGTTCTCTTGTATCTCGGACCGACGGAACACCCGCCCAAAAGGAACGCGACCAAGGCGAGCACAGCAAGGACAGACGATCGAGTCTCGCTCTTCGTCGCATCGGAATAGGGTGGGCTCTTAAGTTTCGTCATGCGGCTGGCGCTCTCATCACCCGATTAAAGATGTCAACCGACATCTAAGCGATGCAAAAAAAAAGACTGGACTAGGGCTCGAGTATGAAATCTCGCGTATCTCGCAAGAGGCTGTCGGAGAGCTTCGGGCTTGTCACGATGCGAGAAAGAAACACGCTACCGACCATCGCTGCCACAATTGCATGGGCACGCGACTTTGCTTCCTTCGGAGGCAGATCGCTCAATCGCTTTTCGAGCAAAGCGATCAATCGAAGGACGCCGCGCGAGGCGACATCGCGCGTCCTCTCATCAGCTCTCTGTAACTCACTACCCAAAGCAGCGAGTGGACAGACCTCTTGAGTGTTGTCACGGTGGCTGCGGGAGACGTATTCCTTCACAATCGTCTCGAGTGCGGCATCACCCTGCGCCGTTTCCAGGGTGAGCCACATGGAGTCCAGGCTCTTTTCGATGGCTTCGGCGACAAGCTGGTCTTTGGAGTCAAAGTGTTTGTAAAAACCGCCGTGCGTCAGACCAGCAGCGGACATCACGTCAGCAAGTCCAGTTTCAGCGATGCCATGTTGGCCGAACTCGCGAGCTGCCGTGTGGACAATGCGCTCCCGCGTCTCGGCCGTCTCCTGCCTAGATTTACGCATTTTTGAACTCTCCCAGGTTATGGGATGTTATCAAACATCTAAAGATGCGCCCATTGCCAGATTTTCTCACTGCTTCGGAATCTCGGGCTTAATTGAAACGAGCCGAGCCAGCGAGCAACGCCGGCCCGACATCGGATTAGGCGATTTTGGCCAAGTGACCGAGACCAAGCCCCTCCACAACCTTCGCCTGCACAGGTGCGGTCTGCTGATTGACGGTGTCGGAGCCAAACGGCGCGCCGACCACGGTGCGGGCTGGCCGACTGCCCTTAGGCTGACGGATGAGCTTGCTGATTGCCTCGGCCACGTCATGCGGGTTCGGCGCATCTGCCCCCTGGAACATCTTGGTAAAGGTCTCAAACATCACTCCGGGGATCTTGCCCACTTCTCCGTAAGCCTCACCGCGGCCCCCGTCTGCCGGAAGCTGAACGTTCGCAAACAAGTTCGTGGGATACGCGCCCGGTTGAACCAGAGTGACATCGACTCCGAGTTGGGAAACCTCATACCGCAAGCTGTCGGTGAGCGCTTCGACGGCGAACTTGCTGGCACCATAGATACCGAAGAACGGGAAGGTCACTCGACCGAGGATTGAGCCGACATTGATGATGAGTCCGTCACGCTTCTCGCGCATGGAGGGCAGCACAGCACGGCTGGTGCGGAGTATCCCGATAACATTGGTGTTAAACAGCAACGTAGCCTGATCGGCAGTGAAGGCCTCGGTCACACCGGCCGAAGCGATACCGGCATTGTTGACCAGAACGTCGATTGTGCCTGCGCTCTTGAGGACCTCGCTTACAGCTTTGTCAACCGAAGCATCGCTGGTAACGTCGAGGGCGACGACCTTGATGCCCTGGTTGGAGAGTTCGTCCGCGTGGGTCTTGTTCTTGCTCTTGGGGCCACGCATGGAAGCGTAGACGGTGTGTCCGGCCTTCGCCAGAGTTTCTGCTGTGTCACGGCCAAATCCCGTGCTCGCGCCTGTGATCAGAATCGTCTTTGACATGTTGAGCTCCTGGGTACGATTGGGTGACGCGACACAGTAATCAGCGTGTACCCGTCTCCTCTCTGCATATAGATGATGAACATCATCTAAGGGCGCGAGAAATTATCCTTATCTTCATTGGAGCAGTTTCAATTGTGGGTGCGGCGTCCGGAATCGAGCATCCGATCCGGTGGTCGAGAGGGTGGACGACTCATCTGACTCTAAGCTGCCTCCGCATAACGAAGTCAACCACCGAACTCGGCGCGAACCTCTTTAGGATTGACAACGCCTTTGCTTCCAACCCGGCCGAGTATGATGTCTTTGGAATTCGATCCAGCAAAGCCCGCTCGACAACCTCGGCAACGATCTCGTCCTCAACCGATGCGCCGAGCGCTGTGCTGAGGCCGGTTCGAATAGTTGAAACGCGAATTCCCGTGGATCGCAATTCATGGTCAAGCGTCGCCGACCATCCTTCCAGCGCGAATTGCGACGCCGCACAAATTCCAAGAAATGGGCCCGGCAGGATGCCAAGAACCGACGAAATGTTTAGGATCCGGCCCACGCCTCGCCGACGCATATGCGGCAGGACCGCATACGTTACTCGGAGCGCTCCGAAGAAGTTCGTCTCAAAGACCTCGCACGACCGGCTCATACTTGTTTCTTCCAGACCTCCAACTACGGAAATCATGGCATTGTTCACCAGGGCGTCGATTCGACCGGCCTCCTGCAGAACATCTGCAATGGCATGCGCGACAGACTCATCGCGACGAACGTCGAGTTCTATGGGAGAGAAGTAGGGAGTGTCTGGGGCAGTTGATCGGTCGGCGACGGCGCCAAAGACCTTATGTCCCGAACGAGAAAGCAGAATGGCGGTCCCCAAGCCAACGCCCGAGAAAACATCCGTGATGAGTACGACTTTCTTTTCTTGAACGGTCACAAACGCGCTCCGCCACCTGATGCGTTCGGCATCACGCCCGCTGCTGAGGGGTACACGGACCCCGTATCGGCGGCGCCGATACCGGCTAAAGCGCCGGTAATGAGGGCCGCGCCTTTCGAAGTGGGAGTGCTCATATGGTTCTCCTCTTTCCTGACAGACCTCCCCTCCAGCCATTCGATTTCGTTAGAGACCGTCCGGTCGCATTATATTTGTTCGAGTGGAAGACACGGCTTCCCCGGAATAGAATGGGGGCCTTGAGACCGAACGGTCCGTTTCGTCATCTAAGGACTGGGAGTGAAATGATGTCTAAGGGCGATCAAACGCGGCAAAGAATTGTGGCGCAGGCCGCAAGCCTTTTCAATCAGCGTGGCTATGAAGGGTGTTCGATGTCGGAATTGATGGAAGCTACTGGTCTTGAGAAGGGTGGCATTTACCGGCACTTCTCCAGCAAGGAAGAACTTGCCGCGGAGGCCTTCGATTATGCATGGCGAACGGCTATCGGCCTGCGGATGCGCGATTTGGATTCAATTCCAAATAGCGTGGACGCACTCAAATTGTTCATCACGAACTTCATCGAGCGTCATCCACCGATACCCGGAGGTTGTCCGTTACTGAACACAGCGATCGACGCCGACGACGGCAACAGAGTCCTCCGGAGCCGCGCTCGTAAGGCCCTTCGCGACTGGCACAAAGATCTCTCTGGGTTGGCCGCCAACGGAATCAAGCGGAAAGAAATCAAGCCGGGGATCGACCCCAAGCAGGTCGCGACGGCGATAATCTCCTCGCTCGAGGGCGCATTGATGATGAGCCGGTTGGAGGGTAACCGCAGCGCGTTGTTTGCTGTGCAATCCTATCTCGAAACTTATCTTGACACCCAGGTTCGAGCCGGAAAATCAGATACCGCTCTTTAGGAACGATTTCGCTCCGCCTTCGGATGTTTGGCCAGCACCATCTGCCCTAAATGATACGAAGCGTGATTGGTTCTGCTCAGCAGGACAGCTAACCGATTGCGCGTCGGATCGAGATCGAACTCCGCTTCGGAAACGTTACCATGTCTTTCGCACCACTGATGTAAAGCGAGGGTCGCGAACCGTGAAACAAGCTCCGAACTGACTTCGTCCCAGCATGTCTTGATCTCGGCGGCCGTCGGGAGCTCCATGGATCGGTCGGGCTTAGAGACAAAAGGTAAGTCGAGTTCCGGGTGTAAACGATCGCCCAATCGCAAAATTGGGAACATCGCATCGTGTATCGCGGCGAGGTGTCCCCAGAGATATATCAGACGGTTCTTGCCAGGAGCGATCTCGGCCCTCAATTGATCCTCGCTCAGAGGCGAACAGAGATTGCCAATCCGCGCCCCGACCTGTTGCCACGTCCGAATCGCAGAGGCCGTCACGATTTGCTGTGGGTCCATCTGAAAGTGCCTCCCTGACCGTATCTTTCGAAATCAGGCAGCAGTGTTGCCACGGTTGAACTTGAGGTCATCGAGTGTCAGCGCCTCGCCGATCTGCTGTTGGTCATAGTGATGCTCGTAAACCACGCCCGACCGTCCCCATTTGCGCTGCGCGCGCCAGGTCAGGGTGCAGGTCCTGCCTGACACTCCAACCAGGTCCAGCGCCCAAGCCGAATGGACTTCATTTGCGCCGTCCCCCGGGATTGGCGTCACCCGAATCGACGCGGACATTCCGCCGATCTCCGCCATGATGTGCAGCGGGACCAGGAAGAAGGCTAGAAGGGAACGCACCGCTTCCTTGCCCCGAACGGGTGCAACGGCCCCCTCGCCGCTTACCTCGATGTCATCGGCATAGAATCGGTCGAAAATCTCAAGATATTCCTCGAAACTTCGCCCGATCTCGGCCCGGACGATAGCCTCATTAAGCAATCGCTCCCGAGCTGCATGACTCGCGTACAAATCGCGCTCACTATGATCGAGGGACGCCGAGCTGCTTTGATCGGTCATTTGGATTCCTCGTCGAACCTGAACAGAACCTTGCCGCTGCGCTTCGATTTCAGAGACTGGGTAAATGCTTTCTTCCGCATGAGGAGTCCATTCCGGATTAAGCCGCCGACGCTTTGACCGCGTCCGTTGGCTTAGATTTGCAAGCGACCGTTCGGTCGCAATATTTATTGGGAGCCCCCCGCCGCTGAGTTCAGTTCCGACCATCGGCACGCTTTCGCATACAGACCAGAGCTCCTCCTTGCTCGAATCGAACGTCGTCCATCAACGTTTTCATCAGATAAATGCCGCGGCCATGTGTGGAATAGATATTCTCTGCGGCCGTTGGTTCAGGAATTCCGCTAATGTCAAAGTCCAGGCCTTCGTCTCGAACCGCGATGGAGACCTGACCAGGTTCACACCGGCAACTGACATGGACGCGCTTTCCGCGGTCCTCACGATTGCCATGGATGACAGCGTTGTTGAGCGCCTCGCGCAAAGCAATTTCAATGTCATCCTCGCCTCCCGGAATAAAACGGCACCTTGTGATCATCGCCATGAACTCATCCACAAACGGCGAGATCGCTACGAGTTCGCTTGGCAATGAGTACTCAAGCTGCAGTGACGGTGAAGCAGGAATCGAAGCCCGACCTGAAGGGTTTAATGTGCAGCGTTGTTTCATCTTCTTGTCTTTCTCTCTGAATGTGCCTGGCGCACCTTAACGGTCGGCTCAACTGACATACCGGGTCACAGTTAGTCAACCCTTGCGCGTTTCCCAGTGCCGATCGGACCGGGGGGCGACTAGCTTCCTCGTGTCCCGAAGTCTTTACTGTGGGGGAAATGATTCCCACCCTCCTCCCAGTGCTTTGTACAAGGCGATCAGATTCGTCGTCACCGCAGTCTGGCTCTGTGCCAAAAGGTCTTCATTCCCGTAGAGTTGCCGCTGTGCATCGAGCACGGCCAGAAAGTCCCCGAGGCCGGACGTATAAAGCTCCCGGGAGAGCTCAAGGGCAGTCTGGTTCTGCGACACGGCTGCGTGGAGCCGATCGCGGCGCTCCTGCTCCTGCGAGTAATTCACGAGTGCGTTCTCGGTCTCTTCCAGAGAGTTCAGCACCGTCGATTGATAGAGGATCTGGGTTTGTTTCCAGCGCGCGTT
>WNFR01012345.1_pt1 | contig 11248 bp, 12 predicted proteins | sample 5400221 | NCBI WGS metagenome assembly WNFR01 (sample SAMN13153357, study PRJNA577476) | soil metagenome | isolation source: 40 cm soil under Madrone tree | place: USA:California | collected 2016-06-14 | reverse complement strand
CTCTTGGTCGAACTCATTTACTTCTTTGCGTACTTTGCGTCTTTGCGGTGAGAAAATATTCCCGCGCAGCGACGGCATCCCGGCGAATCTGTTCGGTCAGGGTGTCCAGATCGGAGAACTTTTGCTCTTCCCTCAGTTTCTCGAGGAACTGCACCGTGATGCGCCTGCTGTAAATGCGTTCGTCGAAGTCGAACAGATGCACTTCCAGAGTTGGCCGGCCGCGTTCCTTGACGGTAGGTCGCACGCCCAGGCTGGCGACACCAGGAAGCGGTGCCTGGCCAAGGCCCTCGACCTCCACGACGAAAATTCCGGACAGCGGCGCCTTGAGCCGTTTCAGCTGCACGTTCGCGGTCGGGTACCCGATCTTCGCACCGAGTTTGTCGCCGTCCACGACTTTTCCGCAAATTGCATAACGCCTGCCGAGCAGGCGCCGGGCGCCGTCCAGGTCGCCCTTTTCCAGACAGGTTCGAATCGCGGTGCGGGAAACCCGCTGACCGGCCTCTACCACACTGGCCATTACCTCGACCTCGAGTCCCGCTTGCGGCGCCATCGACTTGAGACGGGACAGGTCGCCGGCGCGCCGGGCGCCGAAACGGAAGTCGTCGCCGACCAGGAGCCATTTCACCGCCAGGCCGTCGCGAAGAATACGTGTAACGAAGTCGTCAGCCGTAACCTGCGCGAACGCGTAGTCGAAGCGGCACACGTATGCGCGTGCCACTCCACACTGACGCAACAGTTCGAGTTTCTCGCGCAGCGAGGTCAGGCGCGCCGGCGCCTGGTCCGGGGCAAAAAATTCCTGCGGCTGCGGCTCGAAGGTCATCACTGCAGTCGGCAGGCCGCGCGACCGCGCCGCCTCGGAGAGCCGCGCGATCATGGCGCGATGCCCGAGATGGACGCCGTCGAAATTGCCGATGGTGAGCGCGATGGGCGTGTCCGCCCGCGCCGGGATACCCCGAAAGACCCGCATACCAGATCAGTCAAAAGCCTGAATTTTAGCGGCTTTTGTACTCCGGGCGAGCGGTTTTCTTGCCGCTTGGAGGTACGACGGCGTTAAGTCGTGAAGGACAGATGCTGGGCCAGAGCCCAGTCGGCGATGGCGGCGGTCAGCACTGCGGAATCGCCGATTGCCTGGGTAACGTCGATGGCAACGCCGGGGTGGCTGCGGCGGACGTCGTCCAGAAGGCGCGGCAGATCCTCCTTCAGATGGCCGCCCTGCGCCAGAAACAGCGGCACCAGCGTGATGCGCGTGATGCCGTCGGCCGCCATGGCCGCCACCGCATCGGCAAGCGCCGGTTGCATCAGTTCCAGGAATGCCAGCTGCACTGGCAAGTTCGGGCGTGCTTCACGCAGCCGCGCGGCGATCCGGCGAAACGGCGCCGCCCACTCGGGATCGCGGGCGCCGTGCGCGAACAGGATGATGGACGATCTCTCGGTCATCCGCGGACCTGCGAGTTGTGCAAATGAGCGGTCAGTGTATCCGGTTCGGAAACAGTTCGAAGCGCCGCGGCCTGATGAACACGCTGTCGCCCTGGACCAGCTTGAGCTCGCGGAAGCGGTCCTTGCTGATCTCGGCCTGGATTGGCGCGCGCTGCCCGCCACCTTCCAGGATGAGTTCGAGACGGACCGAGGGGCCGATGCTCAGGACGTGGCTCACGCGGGCACGCAGCGCGGTGTCGCTGCCGGCAACGCGCTCGATCTCGATGTCGTGCGGGCGCACGTAGGCTACCGCTTCCTGTTCCTCGGCCTCGGCGTGCTCGGGTGCCTCCACCTCGATGTCGCCGATCCAGGCGCGGCCGCGATGTACCCGCCCGTGGAACAGATTCACGTGGCCCAGAAACTCGTAGACGAACGGACTGGCGGGGCGTTCGTACACCTCGTCCGGCGTGCCGATTTGTTCGACCCGGCCTTCGTTCATCACCACCACCCGGTCCGCCACCTCCAGCGCTTCCTCCTGGTCGTGGGTGACGAACACGCTGGTGATATGCATGTCGTCGTGCAATCGCCGCAGCCAGGATCGTAGTTCCTTGCGCACCTTGGCATCGAGCGCACCGAAGGGTTCGTCCAGGAGCTGGTGCGGATAGCGATCCGCGAGCCAGTCGAGCTGCACCAGCTTGAGCAGCTCCAGCACGCGTTCGCGGATCTGCGCCTCGCGCGGACGAACATTCTTCGGACGCACCCGCAGGCCGAATGCGACGTTCTCGAATATGGTCATGTGCCGGAACAGCGCGTAATGCTGGAATACGAACCCGACGCGCCGGTCGCGCGCGTGCTGGTCCGTGGAGTCTTCGCCATGGAACAGCACCTGTCCCGTGTCGGGCAGTTCGAGCCCGGCGATGACGCGCAGCAAGGTCGTCTTTCCGGATCCCGAGGGGCCAAGCAAGGCCAACAGCTCGCCGGACTGGACTTCAAGACTGACGTCGCGCAGCGCCGCGAAGGTCCCGAACTGCTTGGAGAGATTACGTATCTCGATGCTCATCGGCACGCTCCTTTTTTGCCTGCACGGTCCTCGATTCGACCAGCGTCTTCAACGCGAGCGTCACCAGCGCCAGCAGCGCCAGCAGCGACGCCACGGCGAAAGCTGCGGCGAAGTTGTACTCGTTGTAGAGAATTTCCACGTGCAAGGGCATGGTGTTGGTCAGCCCCCGGATATGGCCCGACACCACCGATACGGCACCGAACTCGCCCATCGCCCGCGCGTTGCAGAGGATGGCGCCGTAGAGCAGTCCCCACTTGATGTTCGGAAGGGTGACCCGGAAGAAGGTCTGCCAGCCGCTTGCACCGAGCACGACCGCGGCCTCCTCCTCCTCGGTGCCCTGCGCCTGCATCAGCGGTATCAGTTCCCGGGCAACGAAGGGCACCGTGATGAATATCGTGGCCAGCACGATCCCCGGCGCCGCGAAAATGATCTTGATATCGTGCTCGGCGAGCCACGGGCCCAGCCAGCCCTGCAGGCCGAAGATCAGCACGTAGATCAGGCCCGAGATCACCGGCGACACCGAGAACGGCAAGTCGATCAGCGTAATGAGCAGGTTCTTGCCGCGGAACTCGAACTTCGCGATTGCCCAGGCCGCCGCCAGACCGAACACCAGGTTGAGCGGAACGGCGATCGCTGCGGTGACCAGGGTGAGCCTGATCGCGGAGAGCGCATCGGCTTCGACGATGGCTGCAAAGTAAACTTCCACGCCCTTTCGCAGGGCCTCATAGAACACCGAAATCAGGGGCACGAACAGGAACAGCGTCAGAAACGCCAGGGCCAGCGTGATCAGGCTCCAGCGCACCCAGGCAGGCTCCTGGATCGCGCGTGCGCGCCGCGCGGCGCCGGGCATGGCAAGGGCAATCGCGCTCATGCATCTTCCTTCATGTCATGGCGCTGCGGCGGCGACTCCACCATTGCAGCAGGTTGATGATCAGAAGCAGCACAAAAGAAATCACCAGCATGACCACCGCCAGTGCCGTCGCTCCCGAATAGTCGTATTGCTCGAGCTTGGTGATGATCAGGAGCGGCGTGATCTCGGAGACCATCGGCATGTTGCCGGCGATGAAGATCACCGATCCGTACTCGCCGACCGCGCGTGCGAATGCCAGTGCAAATCCGGTCATCAGCGCCGGCAACACTGTAGGAAAGATCACCCGCGAAAATGTCTGTAGCCGGTTCGCGCCCAGCGTGGCCGCTGCCTCCTCCAGTTCCGACTCGATATCCTCCAGCACCGGCTGCACGGTGCGCACTACGAACGGCAGGCCGATGAAGGTCAGCGCCACAAAAACCCCGAGCGGCGTGAAAGCGATCTTGATGCCGAGGGGTTCGAAGAACCGGCCGATCCAGCCGTTGCCCGCATAGAGCGCGGTCAATGCGATGCCCGCTACCGCGGTTGGCAGCGCGAAAGGCAGGTCCACCAGTGCGTCGATGAGGCGTTTGCCCGGGAAGCGATAGCGCACCAGCACCCACGCCACCAGCAGGCCGAACACCGCGTTCACCACTGCGGCGGCCAGCGAGGCACCGAAGGTCAACCGATAGGAGGCCACCACGCGTGGCGTGGTCACTGTGGCCCAGAACTGCGGCCAGGTGAGAGATGCGGTCTTGACGAATGCCGCCGACAGCGGAATCAGAACGATCAGGCTCAGGTAAAGCAGGGTGAACCCCAGCGCCAGGTTGAATCCCGGCAATACGGTGTGCTGGCGGAAAGTGGAAGCCATGACTTACTTCTGGTAGATCTGGTCGAACGAGGCGCCGTCGGCAAAGTGTGCCTTGTGCGCGTTCCTCCAGCCGCCGAATGCCTCATCGATCCTGAACAGATTGATCGCCGGGAACTGACGCGCGTACTTTGCGGCGATCTTCGGGTCGGTGGGCCGATAAAAGTTCCTTGCCGCAATCTCCTGCCCTTCCTCCGAATAGAGGTACTGGAGATAGGCTTCGGCGACCTTGCGCGTGCCCTTCTTGTTGACGACCTTGTCCACCACCGCAACCGGCGGCTCGGCCAGTATGCTGATCGACGGCACCACGATCTCGAACTTGCCGGGCCCGAGTTCCTTGATTGCCAGGAAGGCCTCGTTCTCCCACGAGATGAAAACATCGCCCACGCCGCGCTCGACAAAAGTCGTGGTCGAGCCGCGTGCGCCGGAATCCAGTACCGGAACATTCTTGTAGAGCCGTGCGACGAAGTCCTTCGCCCCGGCTCCGTCCCCGTACTTCCTCTTTCCGTACTCCCACGCGGCCAGGTAGTTCCATTGCGCGCCGCCCGAGGTTTTCGGGTTCGGCGTGATAACCGAAACGCCGGGCCTCGCAAGATCCTCCCAGTCCTTGATGCCCTTCGGGTTGCCCTTGCGTACCAGGAACACGATGGCCGAGGTGTAAGGCGTGCTGTTGAGCGGCAGACGCTTCTGCCAGTCAAGCGGCAGCAGTTTGGCCCGTTCGGCTATCGCACTGATGTCGTTGGCGAGCGCCAGCGTCACCACGTCGGCTTCGAGTCCGTCGATCACCGAGCGCGCCTGTTTCCCCGAGCCGCCGTGCGATTGCCTGATTTCCACTTTCTCTTTGTTCCTCTCGGCCCAATGCCTGACGAAAGCCGCATTGAATTCCTGGTAAAGCTCGCGTGTCGGGTCGTAGGACACATTCAGCAGCGTGACGTCGCCGCGCGCAGGCGCGGTACCTACTACGACCGCCACCGAGGCGGCCGCGAGAATTTTCTTCAGAAGCATCACAAGGTCTCCGCCGTATTCGCAGGTTCAGTAAGCAACCTGGACGCGCGTGAACAGCACCTTCTCGTCGATCCGGTCCGTCCCTGCCGCCGCGCCGCCATCGAAACTGCTCTGGTCGTAGTTCACTTGCAGCTTGACGTTGCGGTTCAGATACCAGTTGACCCCCGCGCCAACGTCGTGCGCCTTCTTCGCGGACGAGGTGAGGCTAAGCAGACCGGCGGTGAAGGCGTCGTCGTCGATGTTCAGCTCGGAATAGCGCGCCACCAGTTCGAGCGCACCCCAGGTACCGGTAGCCCAGTCGAACGAGTTCTTCGGCGTCACCCCGCGGAAAGAGGCATCGCCGCCAAACACGACCCAGGACAATAGAACCTGCCAGGCATCGTTCTCCACTTTCAAGGTGGCTGCACCGAGTGAGACGTCCTGCTTCGACACCACGTATTCGCCGAGCACGCCGAGCGGCCCGTAGTAATAATAGAACTGCGGCGAGATGCGCTCGCGGTCGCCGTTGGCGAATACGCCTGTTGCATACGATGCAAAGGTCTGCTGCCCAGGCGTCAGAAATGTGGGCAGACTCGAGTTGCCCACCGCGCCGCTGCCGCGCTGCGTGCCACTGCCGTACGCCACGCCGATGCCGAATCCCTTCAGAGCAGCGAGGTCGCTATTCTTGAAGGGTTGGGCAAACACGCGGGCAAAGAAATCCTTGCCGTTATTGTTGTCGGTGATGCCGACGGTATTGTCGATCGCACCGTTGAACGCACCGATCTGGTACTCGGTCGTGCCGGCGAACACGTCACCGAAGATCTGCACGCCGTTGTCGCGATTCGGCGCCAGATTGGTCGGGAATGCCCGCTCGTTAAAAGCGAGGTCGGCCCCGGACTGCAATCGCTCCAGGCCGAACGGCGGTTTGAAGCGTCCAACTCGAACCTTGAAAGGATCGGTGAAGTTGCCGTCCACATAGGCGTCCACGAGACTGGTCGCACTGCCGGCAAAATCCGGAGTGATGCGGAAGCCGTAGATCCCGGCAAACTTGCCTTCGACGGTCGGCCGCACCCGCCGCAGAAGAAATGTATCCGCCGTCGAACCGACCTGGCTGTCGCCGTACCACCGCGAGTCAGCCTGTAGCAGGCCGCGAAGACGAAGCTCATTCGCCCCGTCACCCGAGCGCAGACCGATACCGGAGTTGCCGAAAATCACGCCGGGCGTCTCCCTGGCCTTCGTGGCCGCGGCTTCCTTGTCGATTTCCTGCAGTCTCTGTAGCACGCGTATCTTCTGGTCCAGTTCTTCAAGCTGCTGTTTCAATTGCGTCACATCGTCCTGCGCCTGGGCGAAGGGCGATGCAACGAACACACTGGCGGCCAGCACGCTGGCCATCGTCCACAACCGGAACGCTTTCATCCTGGAGCTCCCTTGAGGTTGGGCCCTCCGGTATTCCGGTCAGGTCTCCGAAATCGATTGTTTGCTTCTGCCTCCAGCTTTCTGGTTGGCGTGTCTTGCTGATCGCCGGGTCACCATGACCCTGAGTCGGCAAACCGGCTAGCGGATTTGGCCGGCCGCGGTCTTGCGTCCCGTTTCGTCCCGGGCCACGCGAATCTTCTCCCTGCACTCGATCTGCACGACTTTGCCGTCGTGGATCACCACTTCGACCGAGCCATATTCGATGCGGGCGACGGCACGCAGGATTTCCCGCTCGACCGCTGCCGATACCGGGCTATCGTCCTGCCCTGCCGCAACTTGCTTCGCTTCGTGGTCGGGCATGCAGCTCCCTACTTGACGAGGTAGATCTGATCAAACAGCCCGCCATCGCTGAAATGCACGGCCTGCGCCTTCTTCCAACCGCCAAACACATCGTCAATCGTGAACAGGTCGAGTTTCTTGAACGTGGCCTGGTGACGCGCCAGCACCCTGGCATCGCGCGGGCGGAAATAGTGCCTGGCGGCCAGTTCCTGCCCTTCGTCGGAATAGAGGTACTCGAGGTACGCCGTGGCGAGCTTGCGTGTGGCGCGCTTGTCCACCACCTTGTCCACGATGCTGACCGGGTTCTCCGCAAGCACGCTTACCGACGGGTAGACCAACTCGAAAGCGTCGCCGCCCAGTTCCTTCTCGATCAGGAAGACCTCGTTCTCGAAAGTCAGCAGTGCATCGCCGATCCCGCGCTGGACGAACGTGGTGGTCGCACCGCGGCCGCCGGCATCGAGCACCGGAACGTTGCCGAACAACTTGCCGACGAAGTCCCTTGCGGATTGTTCGTTGCCGCCTTTCCGGATCACGTAACCCCAAGCGGCGAGATAGCTGTAACGGCCGTTGCCGGAGGTCTTGGGATTGGGAATGATCACCGAAACACCCGGCTTCACCAGGTCATCCCAGTCGCGGATGCGCTTCGGGTTGCCCTTGCGCACCATGAACACCGTGGTCGAGGTGTACGGCGCGCTGTTGTGCGGGAAACGCTTGGCCCAATCGGCCGGAATCAGCTTGCCGCGCTCGGCGAGTATGTCGATGTCGTTCGCCTGGTTCATGGTGATGACATCCGCCGGCAGGCCGTCGACCACCGCACGAGCCTGCTTGCTGGAACCGCCGTGAGACTGGTTGATCGTCACCGTTTCGCCGGTTTCGGCCTTCCAGAACGCCGCGAAAGCGGGGTTGTAGTCCTTGTAGAACTCGCGGGTCACGTCATAGGAAACATTGAGCAGCGTGGCTTGCGCCCAAGCCGCTTGCGCCGCGCCGACCAGCAACAGCCCGGCGGCCAGTATTCGAATCATGGTTTCTCCACAGCCCGGTAAGCGACCCCAGCCGACAAAAAGAGGGCGCCGAACCAGCGGCGCCCTTCTTCACAAGGGAGGAGTGAATAACGAAGCTGACATTACGGGCTGCTCTTTATGATGGGAAATAATATAAATTCATTTTCTTATTTCTTTTATAACTATGTCGCGCCGCCGTAGCGAAAAATGAAAACGCCGGCATCGAGCCGGCGTCCCCATATTCAATGAACATTTGTTCAGCGTGGTAATGCCAGCCTTTGCGGCAACTCATCAGCCATCTCTTCCTCCAGCAACGCCGCCGCAATCAGAGCGCGCGCCCGCTCCCGATAGACCTCGCCGAAGAACAGCAGCGCCGGTCCGTGGATCTGCAGGTCGGTGTTTTCCGCCAGGCCGCGCAACGTGGTGCCGATCTGGCGCACACCGGGGAGAGAGGCACTCTCGACAATAATGACCGGGGTCGCGGGGGACATGCCCTGTCCTTCCAGTACCCGCGCGATTTCCGCCGCCTGGCCGGCCGCCATGTACAGCACTGCCGTATCCGCGCTGGCCACGCTGGGCGCCCAGTCGCTGGTGTCCTCGCCCTCGCCGACGCGCGGCGTGGCGAAAGTCACGCTGCGGCTCACGCCGCGCCGCGTCAGCGAAACGCCGATTTCCGCGCTGGCCGCCAGCGCCGAAGTCACTCCAGGGACCACTTCGCAGGCTACGCCCGCGGCTGCCAGCGCCTCGATTTCTTCCTGCGCGCGCCCGAACAGCATCGGGTCACCGCCCTTGAGCCGGACTACAACCGTGTACTTCGCCGCAGCTTCGACCAGGTTGCGGTTGATGAAGCGCTGGTCGGTGGAAATGCGACTGCAGCGCTTGCCCACCGCGACCAGTCTGGCCTGTGGGGCGAGTGCCAGAGTATCCGGATGCACCAGCGCATCGTAAAAGACGACGCCGGCGCGTTTGAGGATTTCCGCGCCGCGCAGCGTGATCAGATCCGCCGCTCCCGGCCCTGCACCGATCAAATAGACCTTGCCCATCATGCGAACTCCAGTAACGCGCGTTTGTGCTTGACCTTGGCCCACTCGTCTGCGTCCTCGGGCGCAGGCTTCTGCTGCGTAATCCGCGGCCACACCTTGGCGGCCTCGGCATTGATGCGGATGAAGTCGAGTTGGTCCTCGGGTACTTCCTCCTCGGTGCAGATGGCCTCCACCGGACACTCCATGACGCACAGCATGCAGTCGATGCAGACCTCCGGATCGATCGCAAGGAAATTCGGTCCTTCGACGAAACAATCGACCGGGCATACCGTCACGCAATCGGTATATTTGCATTTGATGCACGCTTCAGTGACAACGTAGGTCATTTCTATATCCGCTTTCCCGACCAATTGCCGCCGTCACTCGATGAGGCCGGCGGCCACGGTGTTGTTGGTCGCCTCGTCGATAACGATGAAACTGCCCGCCGTGCGGTTCTTGCGATAGGGTTCGAACGCAAGCGGCTGTGCCGTCTTGATGGACACGCGCCCAATGTCGTTGAGCCCCAGCGTATCGGCCGGCTCCTGCGCCAGCGAATTGACATTGACGCGGTAGCTGGGCGCGTTGATCAGGGCCTTGACCGTGCGCGTGCCGTGCTTGAGGAGATAAGGACGACTGCGATTGAACGGCTCCTCGGCCAGCCAGCACAGCGTGGCCTCCAGCTCGCGGGATACAGCGGACTCGGCGCCGGCGGCCACCAGCACGTCGCCGCGCGAGATGTCGAGCTGATCCTCGAGCACGATGGTCACCGATTGCGGCACATGCGCCTCACTCGGCGACCCGTCGAAAGTACGGATCTCGCGGACCCGCGAGCGTTGCCCGGACGGCAGCACGGTCACCGCATCGCCGGTGCCGATGCCGCCGGACTCGACGCGCCCGGCATACCCGCGGGCATCGGCGACACCGCTGTCCCCGGGCCTTGCCACAAGCTGTACGGGAAAGTAGAACTTTCCGTGCAATGCGGAACGCGCGACCTCGGCAGTCTCGAGGATTTCGAGCAGCGTCGGTCCGCGATACCAGGACAGGTTCTCGCCACGCGAGACCACCATGTCGCCGCGCAATGCAGAGATCGGCAGGAAATCGACGCGATGAAAATCCAGATCGCGGGCAAATGATTCGAACGCGATCCTGATACCGCTGAAGGCTTCTTCGGAGTATTCGACAAGATCCATCTTGTTGACCGCCAGCACCAGGTGCGGAATGCGCAGCAGGCTGGCGATATAGGCGTGCCTGCGCGACTGGGTAAGCAGCCCCTTGCGCGCATCCACCAGCACGATCGCGAGATCGGCGGTAGACGCGCCCGTCACCATGTTGCGGGTGTACTGTTCGTGGCCGGGCGTGTCGGCGATGATGAACTTGCGCGAGGGCGTCGCGAAGTAGCGGTAGGCCACGTCGATGGTTATGCCCTGCTCGCGCTCGGCCAGCAGGCCGTCGGTCAGCAGGGACAGGTCGATGCCTTCCTGCCCGCGGATTGCCTTGGTATCGAACAGTAGCCGCCCGATCAGCGTGCTCTTGCCGTCATCCACGCTGCCCGCGCTGGTGAAGCGCAGCATGCCGGTGTCAACGGGCTGAATATTCTCTATTGCAGACATTTAACCACCAAGATTCTGATTCTCACCGCAAAGACGCGCTAGACCTTTTCACCGCAAAGACGCAAAGAACGCAAAGAAATTCAGTAACGGGTATAGAAACCCGGATGGAGCATTAGGCGTGCCGACCGGTGATGCCATCGTATTGACTGAAGAATTGCGTTTGGCTACCGTCCGTGTCTCCCGTTTTCCTTTGCGGTCTTTAGAAATAGCCTTCCTTCTTGCGCAGTTCCATCGACGCTTCCGAGGTCTGGTCGTCCATGCGCGTTGCGCCCCGTTCGGTGATCCGGGTGATCGCCGTCTCGGCGATGATGTCTTCGGCGTTTGCAGCGGTGGACTCGACCGGGCAGGTGCAGGTCATGTCGCCGACGGTGCGGAAACGCACCGAAAGCGTCTCCACCGCCTCGCCGGGTTTGGGTTGCACCAGTTCGGACAACGGCAACAGGCCGCCGGGCTTGCGGATGACTTCGCGCCGGTGCGCGTAGTAGATCGACGGCACGGCAAGCTTTTCGCGCTGGATGTATTGCCAGACGTCCAGTTCGGTCCAGTTGCTGATCGGGAAAACGCGGATGTTCTCGCCCGGGTGAACGCGGGTGTTGAACAGGCTCCACAGTTCCGGCCGCTGATTTTTCGGATCCCACTGGCCGAACTCGTCGCGAAACGAGAAGATGCGCTCTTTCGCGCGCGC
>WNFR01016932.1_pt1 | contig 11249 bp, 10 predicted proteins | sample 5400221 | NCBI WGS metagenome assembly WNFR01 (sample SAMN13153357, study PRJNA577476) | soil metagenome | isolation source: 40 cm soil under Madrone tree | place: USA:California | collected 2016-06-14 | reverse complement strand
TCTGTCGCTTGGTTCGTGGATACCGCAAACAATCAGACAATCGTCTATGCCAACACGCAGGCCTCCGGTACTTTGACTCCCGGCAGTTCCGACAATCTCATTGAAATCCATCTTGCAGGCGTAACGTCCCTTCCAAGCGACGGCAGCGGACTTTTTGGTTTCGGAGGTTTGCCCGCGGGGATCAGCGGAGAGTCTATTAACCTCGGTCTAACCGCGTTTGCGTCCCAAGCGGGTACGTACGTCACGGCGACGATAAATGATCTTCCTGCGGGGTGGTATCTGAACGATGGTACCAAACAGGCCGACGGCTCGTGGACGGTCCAGACGAGCGACCCACACACCCTCGCGGTCACCACGCTGGCGGACTTCTCCGGAGCGGCGGTCCTCAACGTAACGATGACTTGGACGAATGCCGACGGGTCGATGAGCACGATGTTTGTCGCTGACAACGTCGAAGCCTATGCGCCAGGCTCGCCGATTTTCGCCTGGTCGGGCGACGACCACCTGACCGGCTCGACCGGACACGACACCTTCGTGTTCTCGCAGCCGATCGGGCATGACACGATCTATAACTTCGACGTTGCCGCAGACCAGATCGATCTCGTCGGCTATGCCGGATTCGCCGGCTTCGCCGACGTTCAGTTGCACACGGCCAACGACGGGGCCGGCGATGCCGTGATCACGCTGGGAGACGGCCAGTCGATCACCTTGCACGGCGTCGCCAAGGGCTCCCTCACTGCCGACGACTTCGTGTTCGATCAGACGCCGCACACGGAAAATGCCGGGAGCATTACGATCAGCGACGGCGCAATCCTGCCGCTGAGCGGTGTCATCAACAACACCGGCACCATCGAGTTGAACTCGTCCGGCAGCGAGACCGATCTTCAGCTCATCGAGCATGGCATCACGCTCGAAGGCCACGGGCAGGTCGTGCTGTCGGATAACAGCGAAAACTTCATCTTCGGCACGGTCTCCGACGTCACGCTAACCAACGTCGACAACACCATCTCCGGCGCCGGACACCTCGGCGGTGGAGTGATGGCGCTCGTCAACGAAGGCACCATCATCGCCACCGGCACCAATGCACTCGACATCGATACGGGAATTAACGCCGTTACCAATACCGGCACGCTTGAGGCAACCGGAACTGGCGGGTTGGTCATCCACAGCGATGTCGCTAACGAGGTCGTTAACAGCCAAGGCGAAGTAACCTCGGTGGGGCATCTCTGGGCCAACGGTGGAAACGTAACGATCGAAGGCAACGTCAGCGGCGGAACGGCTCAGATTAGCGGTTCGGCCACACTTGAATTCGGAGCGGCCTCATCTACGAAGGTAGCGCTTGATGCCGCAGCGACCGGGACAATCGTGCTCCATGACTCCTTCGACTTTAGCGGGGTCGTGTCAGGTTTTAACGGCGATGACCACCTGGATCTTCGCGATGTGGCATTCGGGGCCGGCACGACTGCGAGCTATGTCGCCAATCAGGCCGGAACCGGAGGAACCTTGTCGGTGACCGACGGTGTCCATACCGCCAATATTGCTCTGTTAGGCCAGTATGACCCTGCGAGCTTCCAGACAGAGGCAGACAAGAACACGGGAACGCTTATCAGCTACCACGATTTCCATCTGGCCTGATGCGCCACAAAGGTTTGAAATGGATCGGGGTCGCGCTTTGCGGCCCCGATTTTCAATTTTACGGGGCGTCGCGGCCTTGGATCCGCGTGGCCTGCCAAAGCCGCTGTGCGCTGTGCAGTGGATCGACATTGAGCTGCTGCCACCATGTGAGTTCATCTCCGCGTTGGTGAAGCTCACGATGATGAAACCTGCAGAGCGGCACGGTGAATTCGTCACTCACCTTGCGACCGAGCGCGCGCTGTTGAGCAAACCTAAAATGATGTGCGTCCGACGGACTGCGACCGCAGGCCAGACAGGGCTGGGCGCTCACGAACTTCAGATGATCCCGGTCGCGCAGCCGAAGCGGTTTGCTGAGCGGGGTGACTGACTGCTGGGCAGCAGTCTCGGATGTTACACCGTCGACTGATCCGTTTTCGCTCGTAGCTGCGCGCAGAGGCACGCGACTGGCGTTCAGCTTGCGTGTGCTACGTTTCTGGCTTGCCGGTAGTGCTTTGCTGTCGGAGCTGACGCCGCCGTTTGCGGTCGTCGGTTCGCTATTGCCGTCGACCTCAGCTCTTGCACCCGCCTACGGCTAGCTCAATCGTCTTCTTGCTTGTACCGGCTGAGCGCGTCTATCACATGCACCGAGCGTGACGTGGACCCGCACCCCGGCTCTCTTCTGGAGATAGCCGAGCACACTGAAGAGATTCTTAGCTTGCGGATTGCCGCGTGGCCCGAACATGCGGATTAAACTCTTCGGTTGCGTGCCGGTTGCTTGGCCAAGCTTTTCGAATCCCACCGTCGCCTTGATGTAGTCACGCAGGACCGTTTTTCCGGTCTCTACATCGCCCGATAGCATCGTCTCGATGCCTTCGCGCAGGAGCGCCTCGGCAAAAGCTGGGTCTGCCGCGACATGGTGTTGAACCAGCTTCTTAAAGCTTCGTGTTCTTGCCATCATCTGTCTCCGTTCATCGCAGCCCGCGCTTGGTCGCCTTGTAATCCGTCCAGAAGGCAATCGCCGACTTGATGTCGCGCTGCTGCCGCTTTTTCGTGCCACCCGTGAGCAGGACGATCAGCACGTCGTCGTCGCGTCCGAAATAGACACGGTAGCCCGGCCCGAAATCGATCTTGTATTCGAACACACCCTCGCCAACGGACTTCACATTGGAGAGATTGCCCTGTCCCATCCGTGCAATCGCGACCGTGATCCTGGCGCGGGCCGCCGCATCCACTTCCGCGAACCAATCGGCAAAGGGGCTGGAGCCGTCATCGGCCAAATAGTACCGGACCTCAAGCATGCCAGAAGGTAACACTTGTGTTACCTTCAGTCAACCCGCATGTTAACGAACAGCGGCAAAGGAGGGCGCAGGCCATGACTAAACAAAAATCGAAGTCCACGAGGGCAGCGGGCAATGTGTTCGCTGACTGCCCAATGCTGAAGAACGGTTGCTGAAAGCCAACATTGTGGCCGAGCTGCATCGCCTTATCAAACAGCGTGAGCTTACCCAGGTGAAGGTTGCGAAGCTTATCGGTATATTGTTTGCGGTGCCGTTGGTTGATGTTGGTCCGAGACCTCAGTAATCGACTGAGCTGGGCGCGTTTGCGCCCAGAGGGCCGCTGCAACCGGAAGAGGGTCGACTCCGAACCGGCTCCACCATGTGGGCTCATTGCCGCAACGATGCAGCTCACGATGGTGACTACGGCAGAGCGGCACCGTGAACTCGTCGCTTACTTTGCGCCCGAGCGCGCGCGGCTGCGCAAACCGCAGATGATGTGCATCCGAGGGGCTGCGCCCGCAAGCCAGACAGGGCTGAGTGTTTACGAACTTCAGATGGTCCCGATCGCGCAGTCGAAGCTCTTTGCTAAGCTGGGTGACGAGCTGCTGAGCAGTTTCGGAGGGTACCTCCTCGACTGATCCGTTTTCGCTCATAGCTGCGGACCGCGGAAAGCGACTGCCGTTGAGCCTGCGTCCGGGCTTGGGCTTCTCGGGTTTCGGCATGGGTTCGCGGTCGAGAATGGCGTTGCTTTTTGCAGTCGTTGGTTCCCCATCGCCGCCGACCTCAGCTCTTACAACCACTTCAGGCTTAATGAGATGTGCGACATCATCGCCTAACTCACTGAGTTTGGCGGCAAAAGCCGTCTCGACCTCCTGGGCATCCGATGTGGTGAGCTGGTTCTTGAGGACCAGAATCCGTTGTGCCCAGACGGTTAGATCATCCGATTTCGTAAACTCCTTGAGCTCGGAGATCAGTTTTTCGCGCAAAGCTGCGGAATCCTTGGCACTCAGGAGAACGCGCGGCGGTCTGACCTGTTTGCGTCGGCCGTAATCGGGCGTTGCCACCGATGCAGGTGTAAAGGATGCGGGGATTGCAGCATCGGGTTGCTGGCCCGATCAGGGCGCCGTTGAGATCCGGCGCATCGAGGTCATCCTCGCCCGCAATCCCCACAAGTGTGAACAGGGCATAGCGTCGGGCGTAGGTGAGGGCGGCTCCCATCCGGTGCGGAGCCGCCGTCTCGCTGACTGGACAGACTGGCCAGTCGGAGGACACCCATTCACCAGACGAATGCGCCAACGTGGTCGTCAGACGAATAAGCCCGGCTCCCTCGTCGATCGAGGTGGTCTGTACCGTCGCAATCTCTTGCCTCCCGAGCGATTTGCGTACCAAATCGAGTCCGCTGGATAAGGACGCATACCGGAAGCTGCGGTCGCTTTCCCGCGGGAAGGGAGACCGGATAGTCGCGGTCAGCGACTTCTCGGGATTGGCGAGTTCGATCTGCGCCTTGGCGAGCGCGCCCGCGATCGCGCCGATGGTTTCGCTGGAGTTATGCACGACCGGCCTCCATCTGCATGACGTCGAAACTCACCGCCCCGGATTTCGAGCGCTTGGCTCGCACTCCGTGCCCGACAGCCTCCTTGGCGTCCTCCGGCATCAGCTTTTTTAGTTCGGCCTTGGCGGCGTCATGCTTCAGATGGGCCTCGCGGGTCTCGCAAAAGACACCAGCGAATTCCGACCAGGAATTGGATGACGTCATATCGACGATCCGGACCGCCTCGATCCGTGGCCGGGGCGTCTCGACTCCGAACAAATGAGGTGCCTCGCCAATCTCAACGCAACGCCAGAACTTTATCTCTGCGGTAAGCAGAAGATGTTGGTACAGCGGATCGGCCGGGATGGTGATCTCGACCCACTTGCCGCCGCCGGTGATAATTGACAGCACGGCCATCCTTGAAGCGGTGACCCACATGTTGTGCTGCAGCTGCGCCATGTGCTTCTCGGCCGCAGCTTCTTCCGAGAACGACCAGGGCAGCATGAACTTGGCCTCGAACACTGCGCCCGTCCCTTCGATCATGCCGTCCAGGGTTGCTGCCATCCACCGTTTGACAGGGTGGACCACCCGCCGCTGCACGTCAGTGACCGTCTGCCCGGTGTTACGCTCGTACCAGTGCCGGTTGAGGTGCTCGGTCACGGTGCCGAGCTGGACAATCAGGTTGTCCGACAGGTCCTCCGGTTCGACCTCGCCGCGCTTTTGCTGCCAGAGGCGAAGCAGCGCGCTTTCGTCGTCGCCCATGATGATCCGAGCATCCGAGCCGCCTATAAAAGAACGTCGGTCTTGGTTCGCTTTTGTCCACATGTTCGATTTCATATCTTCCTCCGACTCTGAAAATGGCGTTTCCTAGATGAGTGCATAATGAGAGGAAACGTATCTCATGCTATGAAACATAGCATAAGCGTTGTAACATGTCAATATGACTCCTAAACCATTGAATAGTGCCCAGATCAGAGCCGCTCGCTCGCTTATTCGTTGGAGTGCGGAAGATCTTGCTGGGAAGTCGTCATTGAGCGTTGCAACGATCCGCCGCGCCGAGCTAACTGATAGTGAGACGTCCATGACTGCAGCGAACGACCTTGCTGTTCGCCGAGCGTTGGAAGCCGCAGGCGTCGAGTTCATCGACGAGAACGGCGGTGGCGCCGGCGTGCGCCTTCGAAAGCCCGCAAAAGAAAAATCGCGGAAATGAACGGATCCGACGTATGGCCGTTTCCGAACTCGAAATACGCCTAGGCCGCAAAATGACTCTTGGTCCCAAGGTGGGACTATGCTAAGTTTATTGGGTGAGGATCATTGCGCTCAGTACGCTCAAGGCTTTCATCAGCCGAAGTCCCGCGTACGCCGACGCGCGCGAACCATTGATGGCGTGGTACCGGCAGGTCAGGGGAGCTGACTGGGCGACGCCGGCGGACGTGAAGCGAGCCATCGGCAGCGCGAGCATTCTCAACGACGGTCGCGCGGTATTCAACATCGCCGGCAACAAGTATCGCATCGTGGTGTGGATCAATTATCCTTATCGCGTCGTCTATGTCCGGTTCATCGGCACGCACCGGCAGTACGACGGAATCGATGCACAAACCGTTTGAAGGATGGCAGCCATGGAAATTTCGCCAATCAAGAGCCAGCGCGACTACCGCAAGGTCCTCAAAGAGATCGAGGGCCTGATGATCGCGAAGCGCAACACGCCTGAGGGGGATCGCCTCGACGTGCTTGTCACGTTGGTAGAGGCGTGGGAGCGCAAGCATTATCCTATGAACCTTCCAGACCCGGTGGAGGCAATTAAGTACCACATGGATCAGAATGGGCTGCAGCCTCGCGACCTCATTCCCTTCATCGGCAGTCGTAACCGCGTGCACGAGGTGCTAAATCGAAGGCGCTCGCTTACACTCAAGATGATCTGGCGACTGCATGAGGGGTTGGGCATTCCCGCGGAGTCGCTGATCAAAGTGAATCACGAGCAGGCGGCTTGAGACTAGCCATCAGCTCGCATCACAGACATACTGAATGGACGCCGGTCGATCACCGCAGATGCGGCCGTCAGGCTCGACCGATATTGTGGAAATTGCGCCCAATTCTGGCTTGATCTGCAGAGCCAATACGACACTGCTGTCATCGAGCGTGAGCGTGGCCGAGATCGCGAGGCGTGTGTGACCTGCCGATGCGGCGTGAAGCTTGGCGGGATCCAACGGCGAGATGTGGCGGGCGTCGAGTTCATCGACGAGAACGGCGGTGGCGCCGGCGTGCGCCTTCGAAAGCCCGCAAAAGAAAAATCGCGGAAATAAAGTGGTCTTGGCATAAGCCCGGGCCCTCGGCCCGATTAGGCAATTCGCAACATCTCTCGTAGGCGGGCCGGCAATTGGGGCGAGGCCTTGAGCTCGGCACAACTCGCCTCCCACTGCCGCAAGTAATCCTCGATAGGGACACCGCTGCGGCCAGGCCAACGGTTCAGCGTGCCCAGCGCCTCCATGCAGTCGGGGGCACGCTCGTATTCAGCGAGGATGGACAGTGACGCGGCCTGCGCGAATGGATTTAGCCCGGCCACTTCGATCTCGCTGCGATGAGCTGCAAACCAGGCGGCGGAGTCGCGGGTGAGGCCCTGCTCGTCGGCGAGCTTGGCATACTGCCGGATAACGTTCGCGCGATAGTCGGCGATGGCGTTGCCGAACGCATTGTCGCCGGCGAAGGGCGGATTCTGCTTCCAGCTTTCCGCCAGGCGGCCCAGGCCGCGAAGCGAAAATGCCTCCACCATCGCCTCCTCGAGCCATTGGCACGGGCTCGTCGGCTTCGCGTGCGGCTGCCAGCTATTGGCCAGGACGTGGCCGAGCTCATGGCCGAACTGATAGGCGAGCTGCGCCCAGGCCCGCTCGCCGATGTCGACGATGATCCAGGCCATGCTGCTGCCGTCGGGGTGCAGCCAGACTGCAGGAGATCCGGATGCATGCTCGTCGACGCGCAGACGCGTCGGCTGGCGGTCGGAGAGCAGGCGGACGCCATCGAGGCAAGCGTGCCGCATGCGTTCGACAACCTGATCGGCCGAGCGGGGGATCATGCGACCCCAATCGCCGGCGAGCTCGATGGGCGCGGAAAGCAGCGTCTTAGCGGGCTCGATCGGGGGGAAAGCACCGTCATGGCTGCTAGGGCTCCTTTCCGCGTTGCCCGCGGCGCTATGCTGCGTGACCTTGCGCTTGCGGCGCTGCGCCAGCGACCACTTTGCTGCGCCAGCGACCACTTTGATGACACCTCGCTGCCTCATGTAACCATCTCCGAGGCTCAGGACCATGCAATCGGCGTCCAATTTTTTTGACCCCCTTGAGCGACCGGCCCGGGCGGTAGCGCTTGCCCCGTCGGAGCTACGGCCAAAACTTGCGAACGCGACCAGCGCAATGTCGTTCGCCCATCGCAGCAAACGCTGATCGTGGCACCCCGGGAAGCAATCGGACATCGCGACGCAGACCATCCTGCAGCAGCTCGAACAGCTGCTCGCGCCGTTCAAGGCTTCCGATCCCGCGGCGCTGCGGGCTGAGCCCGTGCCCGCGCGGCCGCCCGACCCATTCGCTAAGCGTCTCGCAGGAAAAACCTCTGTCCTGGTCCCACGACCGAACGCGAAATCGCTTTCATCGACCGCGATATGGACTATCTCGCCGCATTGTTCCCTCCACCGCAAAGAGCATTCATGACTCCTATCAAGAGAACAATTTTTCAATGTACAATTGATAAATTGGCAATCCGCCGATTATTCTCAATTTCCGCTGAAAAATGTTGATGAATGAATCAATCGCCGGCTTCGGCATGTTTAGCGGGTCTTGTTTGCCGTCCGGTCCCAGGCGCCAGAGATAGTCGTCAAAGATCATGATTCCCCCAATGCGTAGCAATTGAAACGCAAGCACTGCGTCCGTCAACACGTCCGGTGCCTGATGCGATCCGTCGACATAGATGAGATCGAACGGCGCCTCTCGTCGCGCTACGATTTCTGCAAGAGCCTGTGTGGAGGTCTTCTTCAATTTCCTCACGGAGGCTGCGTGGGAGGCCCGTTGCTTTGCAAGCGTCACGTTGTGATCGAAGCGCCGCTCGACCTCGCCCATGGCATTCTTGTCGTGTTCGACGCCGCCCTCCCACGTGTCGACGCAGTAGATCTCGACGGGCGCGATCTTCGAGCAATTTTCCATCAGGTAGCAAGTTGATCGTCCCTCGAACGAGCCAATCTCGAGGATTCTCGTAGGTTTGAGCTGCTCAATCAGTTGAGTCCAAACTGGAGTGTGGCCAGAAAACCAATCGGCAGTAAATTCATACTCTTGTGCAGCCGGGAAGGCTGTGCACCAATCCTCCGACGGAAGGAAGCATTCCCAGCCACTGCACACGAGTCTGGAGAGTGTGATGCGTCCCCCGGGCTCGGCGCAAAGATAGAGCCCCTCAGATTGCAGGCCGACGCAACCACGCTCGAGCTGGACGAGCTGGAACTGCGTTGGCCCTGCCGCGCGAGGCGCGTTCGCGCTTACTGACGAATAAGAACATTCAGACGAGCACACAATCGGCTGCAGTGGGCCCTCGACCTCGTGCATCAGCCGGCCGCTTCGGCTCCCTGCGGACGAGCCTTCGTCCGTCACGAGCACCGCGTTGGCTGGGCTGCTTTCGTTTTGACCGTGACGGAGCTCGCCGGACGTGACGTCGACATAGAGTACCGTGCCGAACGTCGTGAATAGCCGCGCGCGAGGCTGTGCGAACAAGTCCGTCATTTTCCGATCCGAACCTCTTCTCGCCGCCGGACGAAAAAATCGAGATTGTTCTTGAGCCGTTGATTACCCGGATCGAGTTCGATCGCCTTTTGCCCCCACTCAACTGCTCGATCCATTACGTTGAGATGCCACGATGCGATCGCACCGAGATCGAGCAGCCGGAATCCCCAGCAATGAGCATCGTCCAGATAGCTGTTGGTGGGGCGCGTCTTCTCGATCCCGTTCGTGCACGCCCAGAACAGGTTCGGCCAGTCGGCCTTGCTGTGGAGCTCCTCCGCCAGGTCGAGCCAGATCTCCCGCCTGTGCGGCGCTTCCATCCGTGCCATGTCAAGCCAGAGCATTTTCTTGTCCGGCTGCATGCGGGCCAGGTAACGCATCGCCTCGGAGCGCTCCTCCCCCCAGATGCTCGTCGGTAGCGAGAGGTAGCGCTGCAACAGTTCGCTGCCCTGCTCGCACTGGTTTCCCCACATGTAATCCCGGCCCAGCCAGAAGCAGATCTGGGCGTCGTCGGGGTCCTCTTTGTGGGCCAGCTCCATGAGCGGCAGGTATTGGCCACGCGTTGTCTTGGTGTGATCCTGTACCTCGTAGATGACGATATCTTCGCAGCTGCGCATCACCTCCTGTTGTCCGGTAAAGACCAGGGCCTCGTGGACCGGCCGCTTGAAACGATAGCCCCAGCGATGGTGAAAGTTTTTCGCCGGCCATCCTCGCAGTGGTGTCGTGTCGTCCACGCTGGATCGATAGACCAGCCGGTTAAAGACTGCCGTCGTCTCGGGCGTCCACGCCGCCTCGAGCTTCGGCCGCCAGCCCGGCGCGATAAAACGGTCCATGTCCATGGTCAGGCACACCTCGACGTCGGCCGGGATCAGCGCCAGGGCGGCGTTGCGTGCGTCGTCGAAGCGCCAGGGGTCGACCCCGATCCGGTGCACCGTCACGCCCGCTCTGCTCAGCCGCTCGACCGTGTCATCCGTGCTGCCGGTGTCGGCGACGATGCGATAATCGGCGTCGACCGCCGAGTTTGCCCAGCGCTCGGCGTGCGCGGCTTCGTTCAAGGCGATAGTGTAGACCGCGACCTTCAAATCCGTCCCTGCTTTCTCAAACTCATTGTACACGGCCCCATCGGTCGCCTACCTGACAAGGCCCGCTCCTCCACGCTTGCGGATCGCCACGAGCCCTCCGAGCAGCCTGGCCCGGTCGAGCTCGTAGTGGCTGTCGAAGAACAGGATCTCAGCGATCTGGCCGGATAGCTCGCTCACGCCCAGCGGATCGAGGGAGCGCGCGGCGCCGTGCTCCTTGATCTCCCGCAGCAGAGTCTTGGTAAGTGTGATCTTGGCCGCGTCCTCGCCTGGCGGCTGCCAGTCCAGGTCCTCGATGAAATACCAGCCGCCGTTCGCCAGCAGCGGGAAGAATTCGCGCAGCGTCAGCTGCTCGTCGTAGGAGGCATGGCTGCCGTCGTCGATGATCACGTCGAGCGACCCCGGTTCGAGCTTCGCCGCGACTGCGCGCAGGTCTTCCCGCTTCGACTGGTCGCAGACGAACGACGTGAACCGCTCGTTGTCGAGCGCTGAGAAATCGGTCAGGTCGACGCCGATTACGTGGCAAAACGGAAAATAGCTCTGCCACAGCGCGACCGAGGGCGTCTCGGTCTGGTTGCGCTCCGCGAGGCCTCGGCACAGCCCGATCTCCATCAGCCGCCGCAACGAGAACCGCCGGCTTGAGAGCAGCCGGTCGTAAACCCTGGCATAGCAGTGGCGGTTGCCGGTGTGCCGGTTCTTGTCGGTGTTGAAGCGATCGGCGAGGCTCGTGAAGCTGGGGAAGCTTCCGAGCGGATCCAACAGCAGCGAGATCAGCGGTGCACCCTCGCCGCCCGCGCGCGCATCGTTGCGGGCAGTCCACAGGTGGATGCCGAACACCCGCTCGTCGTTCAAATAGTCACCCGCGAGCTCGTCACCAAGGCCAAGCTGCGCCGAAGGTTGGTCGAGCTGCGCAGCAGCGTCGATGCGATTGTGCAAGCGGTGTCGAAGGTCTCGGTCGGCTCGGTCATGCAATCCGGCCAACAATTTATCACCTTGG
>WNFR01010894.1_pt1 | contig 11249 bp, 10 predicted proteins | sample 5400221 | NCBI WGS metagenome assembly WNFR01 (sample SAMN13153357, study PRJNA577476) | soil metagenome | isolation source: 40 cm soil under Madrone tree | place: USA:California | collected 2016-06-14 | reverse complement strand
AATATTCTTTCTGGCCGCGAAGAGGCACAGAAAGCACAAAGAAGAATTATTATAAATTTTGTCCTTGTGCGTTCTGTGCCCTTTTGTGGCCAAGTCTGCTCTTTGGTCTCACTCGAATCAAACTCTCCCGTCCTCTCCACCTGGATCTTTGTATTTGCGTGTGAGTTGGCTTTGTTTCTCTGCGGTGCTGCGAGTAGAGTAAGCGGCGCAGGTAACACATGGGAGTTGCTAAGTTAACTGATCAGAACACGATTGTACCGGAAAGTAGGTATGCTCGGCTCGAGCGGGAGCGACGCTATCTCTTGCAGGACCTACCGGAAGGTCTGACGCGAGCCAGTCCGCACGTGCAGATCACCGATAACTACATCACCGGAACACGGTTGCGCGTGCGTAAAGTGCGTGATCCGCTCCAGAACAAATGGACTGTAAAGTTCACCCAGAAGAGGGTTGTCAATTCAAGCGACTTATCTCGCACGCTGATCACAAACACTTATCTCAACGCCCAGGAGGCGGAGATACTGTCGGTGTTCGAAGCGAATGAGATACGGAAGAATCGATATCGATTTGAGTTTGAGGGTCGCAAGTTTGGTATTGATATGTTTCTCGGTGATCTCTTCGGTCTGGTTTTGGCGGAGGTAAGCTTTGACGATGACGAAGAGCTGGAAAGCTTTCCGAAGCCCCCGTTTGCGCTTGTCGAAGTAACGAATAATGAACTCTTCACTGGCGGCAAGCTTTGTGAACTAACGTTTGCTGATGTTCGGGAAGAGATTGTGAAGGTTGGACGTTTGCCATAGGAGCGAAGAGAGTTGTCAGTTGTCGGTAATCCGTACTTTGAGCTTTGAACTTTGTACTTTGTCCGTGCTCCGACTAACTCGGCAAATTGAAAAGCACTACTTAGACCAAAGCACCAAGCACCAAGCACCAAGCACCAAGAACAAAGTACAGCATTATACCCAACTGACCGGTTACTGCTCAGGATGAATACCAAAATCCCACTCTTAATCATTCTTCTTCTTGTCGTTGCTGGTTGTAAGAAGACGAATGCGCCTAGTCAGTCGGCCGCACCGCAGTCGATACCAACCGCAGCCGTGCCGGAGCAATACCATCATCCGGAGGGTGGAACAACTCCGTTAGCGACAAAGTTTTTTAAGGGTTCTATCGGAAGCTCGCTTGGCTTGCAGATGAAACTCGTGCGCACTAACGATCAACTGAACGGAAATTATTTCTATCAGAAGGTCGGCACCAAGATCGAACTACGCGGCAGCGTTGATAAGGACGGAAACCTCGTGCTCGAGGAGTTTGACCCGAACGGCAAACAGACCGGGGTGTTCAAGGGGCTCTGGAAAGCCGATGCGGAAGACGGGCTGATCAGCATCGCGGGAAACTGGTCAAAGCCGCCGGGCGATAAAGGTGGCGAAAAGAAGACTGCGTTTTCAGTGCACGAAGAGCCCATTGCTTTCAGCGGAGGAACGGAGGTGACCGCGAAACAGATCAAGGAAAAGAACAAGGAGCTCAATTATGAAATCGCCGCCGAATATCCGCAGCTAACGGGTTCAACTAATCCCAACTTCGACAAGTTTAACCAGGCGGTGCGCAGTCTGGTAACCAAGAAAGTAAGCGAGTTCAAGAAGCAGATGGCCTCGCCAGAACAGCAAGAGATGCCCAGTGAATCCATGGGGAGCGATCTCAGTGTTGGCTACACTGTGGCGCTTGCGCAGGATGATTTGATTAGCACCGAGTTTGAAGTCGGCAGTTATTATCGCGGTGCTGCTCATCCAAACTCCAATTCAGAGGTTCTCAATTACGATTTGAAAAACGGCAAGGTTCTGAAGTTGAGTGATTTGTTCAAGCCCGGCGCCAAGTATCTGCAGGCGATGTCTTCCTATTCCATCAAAGATCTGAAAAAGCAATCGAAAGCAAAAGGCGGAGATGGGATTCTGGATGATAGTTCGATTGAAAGCGGAGCGGCGCCGGCAGCGAAAAACTTTCAGAGCTGGACAATAACGAGGAAAGGACTTGGCATCAATTTCGACTCGTATCAGGTTGGACCTTATGCCGCCGGTCCGCAGCAGGTCTTGATTCCTTATGCAGCAATCAAGGAGTTAATTAACGTGGACGGACCTGTTGGGACCACTGACCTGATCGTAGGTTCCTAAAAGCCGTGCTAGACTGAACAAAGATGAATCGAGTCGTCGGTCTATTTGTTGTTATTGGCGGCGTTTGTCTGATCTTCGTCGGAATTTTGATCTATTCGGGAGGACTCAATTGGTTTGGGCGCTTGCCGGGTGACTTTCGTTACCAAAGCGACCGGGTTCAGGTCTACATTCCCATTGTCTCGATGCTGGTCATTTCATTGGCTCTCAGCCTCCTTCTGTATTTGATTCGGAAATTTCTCTGAAAAGCAGTGAGTTGTTAGTTCGCACTTCGAATTTCAGCGCCAGCTGAAGCGGGGTGGTGGCGAACGGTAGTCGAAGCAACTCAACGTCAGAACCGAGGAGCGGTAGCGACCGGGTCAAACGTGCGCAAGGCTCGAGATACGAGTAACCCGTTCCAGTTGTCGCTGCGCTTCAGTCGAGGTAGGGTTTCGTGGGCTTAGATTTGTGATGAAAACGTTCCTTGAGTGCCAGCCGATTTTGACCCGGTTCTATGAAAGGGATGTCAAGAAAAAAGTTTCTCCCAGGCCGCCAAAAGTTCTTGGCAGCGGCTTAGATTTGTGATGAAAATGTTCCTTGAGTGCCACCCGATTTTTCCCACAGTCTCTACCGCTCCTCGGTTCTGACGTTGAGGCGCGATTTCTTTGCTTACGTTTGACTTCCGTACCACTCACGCTGTCGAACCCTTTCACCCTACTGCTGCCTCAGCATACTGCCTGGCAAATATTCGGCTAAAGTACAGGGCCAGCAGAAACGCGACAAACATAATTGCCGCTGCCGTCCAGAAAGTAACAAAGAGCGAGCGGTCGCTCATGTAGTGCCACTGACCATCGGCGCCCCTGTGCGCGTCTGCACTATTAATCAATAAAGCGGCGAGGAATGGTCCAACAGCTCGTGCCAGGCTGGCCACAGACTGCGTGACGCCCAGAACCGTTCCTTGTTCGGCCGGGCCAGCGCTCTTGGACGCTAAACTGGTTAGCGCCGGTGTCGCAAGAGAATTGCCCAGCGAAAAGACGCCGCCGCCGATCAGAAGTCCCAGAAGGCCACCAGCAAATGGTCCTACAAAAGGTACCGCGAACAAACTCGCCGCAAAACAGAGCGCGCCAAAAATCACCAGCGGCAGTTCGCCAAAACGTTTTACCAGGCGGCCGATCAAGCCGCCCTGTATGATCACGGCAATAATCCCGACGTAAGCGAAGAGGTAACCCGTGTGCTGCGCGTCGTAACCAAACCGGAACATCGTGTAAAGCGAGAACGACGTGGTCATGATCGAAAAAGCGACGATGAACAGGAAGTAGATTGTCAGCACGAAACCCAGACGTGGTTGTCTTAATGAATTGATTAGCTGTCCGAAGCCGCGGCCCCCAGCAGCGAGATTTCGAGCCGGATGATCTTTCGTCACAGTTTCCGGCAGGGTGAAATAGAGCAGCATCGCATTGGCGAAGCAAAGACCAGCGGCGAAGAAAAAAGGTACATGAATACCCCAGCGGCTCATAATTCCCCCAATAGCTGGTCCAAAAATGAATCCCAAGCCAAATGCCGCGCCAATCAGCCCCATACCGCTGGCCCGTTCTTCTTTCGTGGTGATGTCTGCAATGTAGGCCTGCGCGGTCGAAATGTTACCGCCTGTGATGCCGTCGAGAATCCTGCCGGCAAAGAGCATCCACAAAGTATTGGCAGCACCCAGTACGAGGAAGCCAATGCCCGTTCCTATTATGGAAATCAGCAGTACCGGTCTGCGGCCATATTTGTCTGACAATCGCCCCAGAATGGGCGAAAAGATCAACTGCATAATCGAATACGAGGCGAAGAGTAAGCCGACCGTGCGCGGGGTTGCGTTGAAGATCGTTCCTTCAGCGTAAAAGGGAAGTACGGGGATGACAATGCCGAAACCGACGAGATCGATAAAGACAGTCGTGAATATGACGATCAGAGGTGAGCGCTTCATTAGAAATTGAGCTTAGTACTTTGTGCTTTGTTCTTTGAACTTTGTAGTTGCGGCTTTACCATTCATCATTCGAAGTACAAAGTACAAAGCTCAAAGTACTAAGCACAAAGCCCAAAGTACAACCCCCCAGATTTCCTGTCCCGATCTACTTCCGGCGTCCTCCCCCGAGAGAGCGATCTATAGAGGCCATTCCGCCACCCGAGATCAGTAATGCGAAAGACATGGCAAACAGAGCCAGGGGATACTCAAAGCCTCGATTGTTCATGAAAAAGTTTGGCCAGTGCACGCCGACGATAGCAGTGAGCATAGTGCAACAGATGAAAAAAGCAGCGACCCTTGTCAACAGGCCCAAGCCTACCAGTATGCCGCCCAAGAGTTCTGCAAACGCCGCGCCAGCCAGCCATAGCCAGGCTGGTCGCATGAAACTAAAGGGCGTCGTTCCGGAAATCCATACCTTGAGGCCTGGTCCACCAAGAGTACCCAACACTTTCTGTGAACCATGTGCGACAAAAATAACTGCCAGCGCCAGCCGAATGGGGATCGTACTCCAGGTTGAAGAAGTTGCCATCAGTCTACGAAACATATTCAGTGCCTCGCGTCCTTGTTTTGGAAGAGCGGAAGGATATTAACATCGTAGGTGGTTTCCGAGAGTGATTTGCCGGAAACACTCACTCACACGGTGGCTTCCCGGCACGGACCTGAGCCATTCACTGGGCTACATGTTTATTCCGCCTGGGCCAGTCGCTGTTGTATCGCTTGTTTCGATTGAGCGCCGATGATCCGGTCAATCAATTGTCCATCCCTGAAGATGAGCATAGTGGGAATGCTCGCAATTTGATATTTTCCGGCCGTCGCCGGATTCTCGTCGACGTTCAGTTTGGCGATGCGATAACGACCCTGCGACTCGGCGGCAAGTTGGTCCATGATGGGTCCCACGATACGGCACGGCCCACACCATGGCGCCCAGCAATCGAGAAGAACAGGCCGGCCCTTCGACTGCAATACCTCGCGCTGAAATGTCGCATCGGTAACGACCACGGGTTTGGTTTCATTTCCGTTGCTTGAACCTTTTCCGGGTGCCAAACGCGCTCCGCATCGGCCGCATTTCGCCTCACTGGAAGCCAATCGCTGCTCATCTACCCGGTTCTTTGTTCCGCATTTGCTGCAAACAACCACTTGCATGGCAAGGCCTCTTTCTCCATTGATGGTTCCGATTTGACTCTCCATTAGTCGCAAAAGTTTTGCAAATAGTTGCGATGGTTAAGTCGAAATGAAAGAGGGATGATGTCCCAAGGGACAGGAGCTAATAGCAGACATTTTCAACGCCATACAGCACAATCTCTCAACCAACCAAGCTCTCATTTGGGTTCTCAGTGTTCTCCGTGTCTTCCGTGGTGAAATGGTTTTCGGCACTTTTATCACCACGGAGGCACGGAGAACACTGAGAATGCACTAAGACAATCTCAAATTTAGGGCACTACAAAAACTGCTGGACTACTCCCGTAATCACGTTAATTCGTAGTAACATCAGGTTCTTTTAACTGACACTTATTACGCTGTAGAGCGAGGGACCGTCGAGCATGCGCCAAAAACCTTTCATTGCTTTTCTGATAGCGCTGTTAGTTATTGCCTGTGGAGTTTCGACCGACGCGCAAACCACGCAACAAATCCCGATTAATATTGCCTATATCGTCTCCATGCCGAAGCCACACACACATTTGCTCGAAGTGGATGTGGAAGTAAAGCGACCAGCAGATGCCAAACCACCGATGGAAGAATTGTTGGTAATGCCAGTTTGGACGCCCGGATCGTATCTGGTACGAGAGTATGCTCGCCACGTGCAGGACTTCTCCGCCAAAGACGACGGCGGACATTCGCTCAAATGGGAGAAGATCAACAAAGACACCTGGCGGATCGTCACAAATGGTGCTCACGATTGGCACGCGAGTTATCGAGTCTACGCAAATGAGCTTACCGTCAGAACGAATGAACTCAATTCCGGACATGCCTTCTGGAACAACGCCGCCTTGCTGATGTATCTCGATGGCTCCCTCAAAACGCCGTCAACCGTGCAAGTGCTCGCGCCTGATGTTTGGAAAGTAGCCACCGGCCTTCCGATTCTGCCGGGCAAGAAAAATACATTTCGCGCGGAGAATTTTGACGTGCTCTATGATTCCCCGTTCGAGGTCAGCGCTTTCAAGACGCTTTCGTTTACCGTCCAGGGAGTTCCGCATAGGATCGTTATTGATGGTGAAGGCAACTACGATCCGGAAAGAATTCGGCGTGACGTGCAAAAGATCGTCGCGGCAGAAATAACATTGATGGGAGGAGAGATTCCCTATCACGACTACACTTTCATTCTTCATCTCCGCTCAACAGGGGGTGGGGGACTTGAACATTTGAACTCAACCGCATTAGGTTTTCCACGTTTCAACTTCCAGCCTGAGCGCAACTATCGAGGATTCCTCTCGCTCGTGTCGCACGAGTTCTTTCATTTGTGGAACGTAAAGCGAATCCGTCCTGATGCCCTGGGCCCCTTTGATTACACAAAAGAGAACTACACTAAACTGCTATGGGTGGCAGAAGGGATTACGGATTATTACGCAACGCTCGTACTGCGCCGCGCGGGGCTGATTTCCGACAAGGAGTTTCTTGATGCCGAGGCGCGAGCCATTCAGACCCTTCAGAATACGCCGGGCCGTTTGGTGATGACTGGCGAAGAAGCCAGTTTTGATGCCTGGATAAAGTATTACCGTCAGGATGAGAACTCTGTCAATTCCCAGGTGGACTACTACAACAAGGGCAGCATTCTGGGTTTGCTGCTCGATCTCGAGATCCGCAAACGAAGCAACGGCGCAAAGTCGCTCGACGACGTTATGCATTACTTATACAACGAGTTTTTTAAGAAAGACCGCAACTATACTCCGGAAGATTTTCAGAAGGCCTGTGAGTTGATGGCCGGTGCGAGTTTAGAAGAATTCTTCGCCAGGTTCGTTCGAGGCAGAGATGAGCTTGACTACGATACGACGCTCGCTGCCGCTGGGCTTCGCTTGGAGACGACCAGGGACGCAGATGGTTCAAAGCTGGAGCCAAAGGCCTTTCTTGGAGCTGACACTGCGCAGGAAGGCGATCGCTTGATGGTCAGACGTGTGTATGCGGGTTCTCCAGCCTACGAACAGGGACTAAACACTGGGGATCAGATCGTGGCATTGAACAACATGCGTTCTAATAAGGATTTCTTTGACGCCCGCATCGCAGAAAAGCATCCTGGTGATCTGATTAGTATGACCATCTTCCGTTTTGACGATCTTAGTACGCTTTTGATTAAGCTCGGACGAAGCGCTGAAGGGCCATATCGCATCGTGCCTGTTGCGAACGCAACCGAAGGGCAACGACAGATCTATCGATCTTGGCTCGGGCCAGCTTGATAGTAATACCGGCAATGTAGGTCTTTGGTCTTTGGCCTTTGAACTTAGACGACGTCGATTTCAGCACGAAGACCAAAGGCCAAAGGCCAAAGACCCAAGACCCAAGACCCAAGACCCAATGTCTGACAACTACCAACACATAAGATTGAACATTAACAACCGTGTCGCGCGCGTCACGTTTGCTCGACCGCCGCTTAATATTTTCAACATCGCGATGATGAGGGAGATTGTCGGTGCCTTGGGAGAATGTTCCGAGCAAGACTTGGTTGCTATAGTGTTTGCTGCCGATAAGGATTGCCGCGCCTTTAGCTCCGGTGCTGCAGTTGAAGAGCATGTGGAGCAAATGGTTTATCAGATGCTCGATTCCTTCCACTCCATTTTTCGGATGCTCGAGCAGTTGGCTAAACCCACAATTGCTTTGGTTGATGGGGCGGCGCTTGGTGGAGGCTGCGAGTTTGTCGCCGCTTGCGATATCGTTATTGCCAGTGAGCGAGCGCGCTTTGGTCTGCCGGAAATAAAACTCGGCGTGTTTCCACCTGTAGCGGTAATAATCCTGCCTCTGGTGATTGGCGACAAACGCGCCCGGGAACTGATCCTTACTGGCGAAGTTATCGACGCTGTTGAAGCAGGACGGCTAGGATTGGCTAATCATGTTGTCCCCGGCAGTCATCTCGAGCAAAAAGGGGCGGAAGTTCTTGCGAAATTGCGAGAGCTTTCCAGCACTTCGCTGGAGTTCACACGGCGGGCGCTCGATCTTGGTCGAGGGCGCACTTTAGACAAAGCATTAAAGCAAATCGAGGATATTTATCTTCACGAAATGATAAAGTCGGCAGACGCCAGCGAGGGAATTATGGCCTTCATGGAAAAACGCAAACCAGTTTGGCGTAATCGCTGAGACTGATGCGATTGAGACACGCTAAGAAAATAAGACATTGGTGACCGGACAAGAGAAGGAAATAGTCATGCAGCCACTCTATCCAGCCAGGCTCAGATATTCGTATTGGCTCATAGCGTTCACGTTGATCGTGGGCGCGTTTAGTCCTTCCGTTATCAGTTTCGGCCAGAAGACCAGAACCAGACAAAGCGGATCGCATCCCACTCGTGCGCGCGCCGCTTTGTCATCTTCAGAACGCGCAATGGTTGAAGAGGCGATGGGCGTTGTTTGCATTGAGGCAAAAACAGATGCAAAAGGTAGCGTGCCAATTGACGATATGCAGTCTCGTCCCTCACTTCCCGTACAAAGTCCGGAGGCCCAGGCAGGGGCACAACGGGCGCAGAACTTATTGCCGCTGGCGAAAACTCTGGTGGTGAGTTCACTTCAGCAACTTGTTATCGAATACGGGTTTAAAGGTTCGAAGGTTTACGACGCCAGAATCCAGGCAGCTATTGCTCGAGTAGAGTCAGTAAGAAGGGTAAGAGCTGATATGGACTCAAGAGATAATGCTTCAGTTTTTCTCAGCAGGCCACATACGATCACCTTCGGCACGATATTTCTCGCTGGCTTGCCTTCTGATGAAGGCATGATTAGCGTGCTGGCGCATGAGCTAATGCATATTGCGGATGGAGACAACGACAGTTTGCGTGGCCTGGTCCAAACAGTGGCTAATCGGGCATCGAGTCTGACGGGTTTGGCGATACGCGGGCAGCGGGCCGAGGAACTCACCTGCGATCTGATTGGAGCGATGGCGGTGCGAGAATACGTAGCGGAGACACCAGATTATGAACCTCTTCCTCAGCGGCTTGCGCGATCGTTAGAACATAACTGCGTGGATCTTGACGAAGGGGACGATGACCATTTGTCTCCTCGCAATACGATTCGTGTTTTGCTGACGCTGAATCCCACATTGGTCCGCGAACTCCTGTCTGGGCGCGAAGAACGAACGCGGCGCCCGCGCGACAATTAGCGGCGGAGTGGCGTCTTGATTTGGCCAAGGCAGCTTGCCACGAACTGTCAGCCGATCCGTCGCTAAGAATTATTTGGTGAAATGACACTCAACTACAGAACAGGAAGCAGTAGCGACCTGGCCGTTTCGGTACCACTCAATTAAACGTTGTGTTTTGCCAAACGGCCCGGTCGCTACAGCTTCCTGTTCTGACCTTGAGTCCTACTATCCGGATGGGTTCCCTCTCGGCAAATTAGCACAGTGCCCAGCCGAGAACTTGATTGACAATCAGCTTCTTGCCTTCCTATCATCCAGCCGACGCGGGGCCAGATCAGTTTTGATACCTATTGTCATCGGAAATCGAAACGCGGAAAGTGCGACGAGCATTATTTCCTCGCTTCACTTGTGCTCCGGCACTAAAGCAACGACCTCCATCATACTCACAATCTTAACCACTCTGGCTTGGGCTACCGGGTGTAAATCCAGCATCGAGAGACAGAATGTTCATCCGCGCGTGTTGCGCGACGTGCCGGCGCAACGACTTGCTTATCGTTTGGAGCCCGACATTACGCCACCGGCGGAGCTGAAGTTAGACGATCTCAGCGATAAGGTCGCTTCCATCCAGAACGACTTTAGTGCACGCCGCCCTGACGAAGCTTTGCTTCGCACGGTGCCTTCACCCGACGGGCAGCGCGTACTCGCACTTTATGGGACTGAAGATGCGCCGAGCTCAGCTTTCCGCATTGATATGTACGACGCCGATGGAAAGTTTCTGCGTAATCTCATCCCGCCTGATCTGTCCTGTGTCTTTCCTGAAACTGTTTCCTGGTCGCCGGATGGAAACCACATCAACTTCATAGCTCATAAGAGAGTAATGCCGAGTCCGAGTCCTACTCCGCTTAGCGAATCGCTTCCTGACACTCTGCCTATTCCTTCGGCATCTGTCGCCCCTGCCTTTCCCGCCGTCGCATCGTTCGATACGGAACAGATATATATTTGCAATCGGGATGGCTACGACCTCAAGCCATTAACCTCGCGCGAGGGTTTGATCTATTTTTATTTTGCCTGGGCGCCGGATAATCATGCGTTGGTTGCGCTGGCCTGCAAGGAGGCCGAATGGAATGCTCGTGAGAAGCAGTTCAAACTGCCGGCAGGGAGGCCACGCTTAATTACGCCCGATGGAACGGAACGACTGCTCGACGATCAGTTAACTGAGGCCTTACCGGTCTGGTCACCTGATTCCTCAAAAGTAGCAGCTGCATTTGAAACGGACGTTGCCCTTTACGATGCAGCGACCAACTCGCCAACACAGGCGCGACTGCCTCTGCGTGATACACTGATTGCCGCCTCCATAAGCTACGAACTAAAGACCGCCAGGAAGAAACCAGAGAGCAAGAAGAACGACAATTCCGCCAACTCGCCACACACTCCGTCGCCGTCCAGCGTTCCTGCCTCGTTCAATCCAATCATTCGTCTCGAATGGCCCTCACCGGACAAGCTTTATGTTCAGACTGCCTACGTTCGTCTGATGCCTAACGAGGCAATCAACACTTTCCAACGCTGGCATCTTCTTGTCTTGAGTGCACAGGCAGCAGTACTGAAATAGTCTGCTGGACGTGAGCGGTGTTCGCTCGTGTACTCTCCTTCACATCGCGGCTATTAGAGAAAGTTCAAACTGATGCCACGGCCTTGCGCCGTGGAGACTCAAGCTCGCGAATACAAGAAGACGTCAGGAGGGTTTGCGATGCCACGGCCTTGTGCCGTGGAGCCTCACGCTCGCGGCTACAAGAAGACGTCAGGAGGGTTTGCGATGCCACGGCCTTGTGCCGTGGAGCCT
>WNFR01007274.1_pt1 | contig 11249 bp, 12 predicted proteins | sample 5400221 | NCBI WGS metagenome assembly WNFR01 (sample SAMN13153357, study PRJNA577476) | soil metagenome | isolation source: 40 cm soil under Madrone tree | place: USA:California | collected 2016-06-14 | reverse complement strand
CCGGATTCGCGTGTCATCAGTGACGCGAATCTTGCCGCCGCGCGTTTCGATTGGCACGTTAAAGTCCACTCGCACCAACACGCGTTTTCCACGCACATCCAGATCACGGACTGAAAGTTTTGGCATTCCTACTCGTGCTCCTGCTCGTGCTCGTAATCGTGATCATGCTCCTGCTCATGATCATGATCGTATTTGTTAGGATATGTTCCTTCCTCTTCCCGCAAGAACTCGGCACGTCCCGAAAACCTCTTCAACATCCCCATGAGCATGTTAACCATTCGAACGAGTTGTTCTTTCGCGGGTATGATTCGTTCCGCGCTCACAAATTTTCGCACCGCAAGCACATTCAAACACGCCGCGCACTCAAGCGCCGAACCGCGAGCGATCTCTAAGAATCTTGATCGATCGGCGTCCGAGAACTTTCCGTTTCCCTCCGCAATATTGAGAGGCAGACTGGTTGACGCTCGATCGAGTTGATCTTTTGCAGCAGCTTTAGCCGTAATCTCGTTAAGCAAGTCGCCTACCCAAGCGCAGAACGCGATTGCCTCTTGATAAACGTCAAGTTTTTCATGGTCGAAGTAAGGTTTCATGCTTCGATCATGAGCATGAGCAGGAGTATGAGCAAGAGTCCCTACTTTCCCAGCAGCTCCATCAATTCCACGCAGCGATTGCTGTAGCCCCATTCGTTGTCGTACCAACCAACCACTTTCACGAAACGGTTCCCAAGCGTGAGAGTCAGCTTGCTATCGAAAATGCAGGAGTGCGGATTACCGACGATGTCCTCGGAAACGAGCGGCTCATCGCTGTACTCGAGTACGCCTTTATAACTCTTGTCCGATGCCGCTTCTTTGAATGCAGTGTTGATCGCATCCACGGTCGCGTCCTTTTCGAGCACAGCGGTGAAATCGGTGACCGATCCGTCCGGAGTCGGCACACGGAAAGCGCCGCCGTTTAATTTCCCTTTCAATTCTGGAATTACTTCACCGATCGCCTTGGCCGCGCCGGTCGTCGACGGAATGATGTTGATCGCCGCGGCGCGCGCCCGCCTCAAGTCCTCATGCGGAAAATCGAGAATGCGCTGGTCGTTTGTGTAACTGTGGATCGTGCTCATGAATCCGTGCACGATGCCGAACGTGTCATTCAATACCTTCGCCATGGGCGCGAGGCAGTTCGTTGTGCAACTCGCGTTTGAGACAATTTTGTCCTTCTCGGGATCAAAGACTTTGTCGTTTACGCCGATACAAATCGTCACGTCGGGATCTTTTGCAGGCGCGCTGATCAACACGCGTTTTGCTCCGGCCTTCAAGTGCAGCTCGGCTTTTTCGCGACTGGTGAAGAAGCCCGTCGATTCAAGCACCACATCAATTTCCAGTTTTTTCCACGGCAGATTCCCCGGATCGCGATCTTTTAAAACCTTAATTTTGTGACCGCGCACGATGATGTTTTCGTCGTCGTAACCGATATCGCCTTCGAATTTGCCATGCACAGAATCCCACTTGAGCAGATGGGCCAAAGTGTGCGTGTCAGTGAGATCGTTGATCGCGAGAACGTGCTCGACTTGTTTTTGTGACATGGCGCGAAGGACATTGCGTCCGATGCGCCCGAAACCATTGATAGCGAAATTAGGCATATGAAAAAGTTACAGGGTTGAAGGATTAAACCGTTACGCGGAAAATCTTAAACGTCCAACGCTCAACGCCCAACTCTCAACGCCGAATTCAGAACAATTGAGGCTCGGCTGTTCGGCGTTGGACGTTCGGCGTTGGACGTTGGACGTTTTCTGAATGAAGCGGAGCCTCGCTGCATTCGTGACCATCTTTACGACTATGCTCGCCCCAATGACCTCTGCTGCCGAAACGAAAACCATCCTCGTGTTCGGCGACAGTTTATCAGACGGGTTCATGCTCAAACGCAGCGAAGCCTATCCGGCTTTGCTTTCGAAGAAGCTGCACAACGCTGGGCTGAACTTTCAAGTGACCAACGCCAGCGCGGCCGGCGGCACCACCGAAGGCGGCTTGGAACGGCTCCCGCCGCATTTGAAACACAGAATCGACATTTTCGTCCTAGAGCTCGGAATCAACGATGCCTTCCGCGGTCTGTCCGTAGATGAGATTCAAAACAATCTTCAGCAGATCATCGATAGGGTGAAAGCGCGAAATCCGAATTCGCGCGTTGTAATCGCAGGAATGCAGTTGCCCAATTACGCGGGGGACGACTACGTATTGGCGTTCGGCAAAATGTTCGGTGAGCTGGCAGCCAAAAATGGAGCGGCGTTGGTTCCCTATTTACTTGAAGGGGTGGCAGGCGACCCCTCATTGAATCTGCCGGATGGCATTCATCCAAACGCAGCCGGTCAAAAGATTCTTGCCGAAAACGTCTGGCGCGTGCTCGAAGCAATCGCCCGCGAGGTGGCGGTCATCCCGAGCACAAGCGAGGGATCTCGCCCATGACCCGGCGTCACGCACCTACGCTTGTGTGATGCATCACCCACCGTGAGATCCTTCACTTCGTTCAGGATGACACTCCAAAACGCCTGGCGCGTGCTCGAACCGATCGCGCGCGAGGTAGCCGCGTTGTCATCCCGAGCGGAGCGAGGGACCTCCCCGTCGGAGTCTGGATCACACTAATTACGGAGAAGAGCCGGCATGCTTTTGTGAGATCCTTCACTCCGTTCAGGATGACCACGGAGACAACCGCTGCGCGCTTGTCGCACGTTAATAAAGAAACGATGGACCCCGCGCGACCAAACGAGCCTGACCCAGCCGATCCATTCAATCCCGAACGGGCTGATCACGCGATCTTGGAAACAGTCGAGATCGCGACCGAAGGCGAAGATTGCGATGAGTGCGTGCGCAAGCTGCGACCGGTGCTGAAGAAAATTCCCGGGGTGAAAGACGTGAAAGTCGATCTCAAGCACGAGCGTGTCATCGTCACATTTGACGCGCGAAAAACGCATCCGCCAGATCTTCATGACGCAATTTTGCAAAGCGGCTATAAACCCGCGGCGGTCGCGGAGGAGTAAGACCGCTAAACGTCCAATACCGAACATCGAACACCGACTCTGAGTTCGACGTTGGGCATTGGAAGTTGAGCGTTGGGCGTTTTCTTCCCTATCAAATCGCTGGTTGTTGCTGGGTGAGGCAGTGAAAAGTGCCTAAGCCCCAGATCAACTCGCGGCAATCGATTCCGATGACCCGACGAGTTGGAAAACATCCGCGCAGGATCGACAACGCCACTTCGTCGGCAGAATCGGCAAACGTCGGCACAAGCACGCAAGTATTCGCGATGTAAAAGTTGGCGTAACTCGCCGGTAAACGCAGCCCTTCACGCACAATCCTTTTCGGCATGGGGAGAGTAACGACGTCAATCGCGCGATCGCCAATTTTCATCGTGCGCAGGCGCGCGAGGTTTTCCTGCAGCGGTTCGTAGTTTTCGTCATCCCTATCTTCTTCAACAACCGTCACGACAGTTCGTTCGGAGACAAACCGCGCGAGATCGTCGATATGGCCGTCGGTATCGTCGCCGGCAATGCCGTCGCCGAGCCAGAGAATATCGCGAACACCAAAATAATCCCGCAGACGCTGTTCGATTTCGTCGCGAGCTAGATTTGGATTGCGATTTTCGTTTAACAAACACGATTCTGTCGTGAGCAGCGCGCCCGCGCCGTTGACGTCGATCGAGCCGCCTTCCAGGATCACGTGCGGATAAAAAACCGGCACTCTGAGGATTTCGGCGACTCGCATTGGCACGACTTCATCGAGATTGAATGGCGGATATTTGTTTCCCCATGCGTTGTAATCCCAGTCCACGACGACGAGTGGAGCCAGCGCGCCCTCGCGCCGCACATTATGCCTCGGCTTGGGGGCGAGCCGGCTCCAACGTTCATTGCGTGTGAGAAAAATCGGCCCATGATCGCGGCACCATGGTTCATTTGTTGGAATGCGATAAAAAGTGATGCGTTCCATAGGCAATCCGCGCAAAACCGACCGCGCTTCTGCTTCATGCGCGCCATTGCAAACGTTGATGCAAACCTGCTCCGATTCGATCAGCGCCTCGACCATTGCTCGCAATGCGGGTAAAACGCGATCGAATGAGTCGGGAAAACTGATCCCTTCGCGCCGCGGCCACGAGAGCCATGTCGCGGCGTGCGGTTCCCATTCCGCAGGCATGCGGTAGCCAAGCGCGGCGGGAGTCTGCGCAGTCATCGGCAAACGTCCAACGCCCAACACTCAACGTCCAACACCCAATTGGCAGAGGGCTTAATTGTCGCTAAGGCATCCGCGCAGGCGCAGGCTTGTAAATCGCGCCAACGATTGCGCCGGTGATGACCATCTCGATCAAGCCGCCGATGCTTGCGTAGACGAGCAATTTTCCTGGAAAAGGTTGCACGGCGTAAACGCCCATGCGCATGCCGATCGCCGCGATTTCAAACAGGATGCCCAATCGGATTCCTGCGATTGCGCCGCCGCCAGCGAAACCGCTCGCGTAGATCATCACAAACGCAAGAACGATAAGTGCCTGGCCGATCAGGATCCAATGGAAGAAGCCCAGCATTTCAGTTTGCGTCCGCCAGAGATTTGGCGTTTGCGCGTAGACATCTTTGAGCAACACGCCGTTAAGCAGCCAGCCCCACAAGAATAGGAAAATGTACGCGGCGATGAATGCGAGAATGAATCGCTTCATGAGTTGGGATGTGATCAGACCTACGCCGTCGTGCGCGAATCGGACTTGTAGAGCCCGCCGATGATTGCGCCAGCAACGGCGAATTGGATCACGTCGCCGGCAATCCAGCCGCAGAGGATTTTGGTCGTCAGTGGCTGTACCGCAAAGGTGATGAGGTCAGCGCCGGCATATATCAGCGCTACCAGGATTCCCAGCGTCGCGCACCCGCCTGCGCCACCCGCGGGGACAAATCGTGCGCAAGCCAGCGTGAGGAAGAATGCCATCACAATGTGCCCAAAAACGAGCGCTGAGAAGTGATTACCAAAATCGGCTTCCGTCCGCCAAAGTACTGGCACTTCCTGATGCGCACCATGCATCAATTTTCCGTACCAAAGGAAGCCAAACAGGAAGATAAAACCGAAGGCTGCGATGAATGCGATGAAGAATTTTTTCCAGTTCATAATTTCTTTTTGTTGAGGTTCTTGGCGAGTCCCATCAAGCCCTGGACCTTCATTGCAAAAACAGATTCTGCTGTCGATCTAAAAATTTTGCTGCAAGAACGTGTAGCCACCGGCGCGTGGCCGGTCAGACAAGGTTCTTGATGACGGCTCACAGAGCCGTGGCTACAGGACCTGGCACAATTATTTAGCTTTCAATCTGCAACCCCAGCTCGCGCAAAAGCCCAACATCGACGTCAGCCGCGGGATTTTTTGCGGTGAGAAGTTTGTCGCCGTAGAAAATTGAATTGGCGCCCGCGAAGAAGCAAAGCGCCTGGCCCTCGCGCGACAGCCGAGTGCGCCCAGCCGCGAGGCGAACGCGCGCCTTCGGCAGCGCGATACGCGTCACGGCGATCAGCCGAACGAGCTCAAAAATATCCACCGGCGGCTGGTCGGCCAGTGGTGTTCCCGGCATCGGCATCAAGCAATTGATCGGCACACTTTCAGGAGGCGGATCAAAATTGCTGAGCACTTCCAGCATTCGCAGACGGTCCGTCTCCGATTCGCCCATGCCGATGATGCCGCCGCAACAAACCGACATTCCGCTCTGCTGCACGGCGGCAATCGTGTCGAGCCGATTCTGAAATGTATGTGTGCTCACAATTTCGGGATAAAATTCCGGGGAAGTATCGATGTTGTGATTGTAAGCAGTAACTCCGGCGGCCCTGAGTTTTCTCGCTTCTGCAGGTCCGATCTCGCCGAGTGTAACGCAGACTTCCATACCGAGTTGGCTCACTTCGCGAATGATTCCCAGCACGCGCTCAAATTTTTCCGAACCGTCGCTCACACCGCGCCAAGCCGCGCCCATGCAAAACCGCGTCGCGCCTTGTGCACGTGCACGCCTCGCCGCCTTTAGAACAGTTTCCACCGACAAGAGCTCCTCGCGCTGGACACCCGTCGAATAATGAGAGGACTGTGTGCAGTAAGCGCAATCCTCGCTGCATCCGCCGGTCTTGATGCTGAGCAAGCTACACCGCTGGACCTCCTCGCCGCGCCAATGCCGGAGATGAACAGCGCGGCTTTGCGAAATGAGATCAAACAGGGGTTGGCGGTAGAGCGCCGATAATTCCGGGAACTTCATGACTCACTCGGACTGGTGTGTGCCTGAAACTGATTTCCAGAGATTCCTCGACTTCGCTCGGAATGACAAGAACGCGGCTGATGATAGAGGACGGTGAGTTCCGCAAATTTCATCGCAACGCGCGATGTTCAATCGCCAATCGAAAATCGGCAATCGAAAACTAGTTCACCCACTTGCCGCCTTCGGAAATAAGGATCGGCAGTTCTTCCATCATGAATTGTGTTTTGCCAATCGCGCCAATCATGTGCGTGCCGGTCGCAGCGTACCATTTCTTCGACATTTCCTCGCCGGTATGGCAGCCCCAGCTCTTGACGTAGGCCCGACGGGCAAAAGCACGGCGATTGATTTTCGTCAGCTCGCTATCGTGCAGCCAGGATTTACAAGCGCTATCGATGTTATTGCTGTAATCGAACATGAAACACGCCCGATTGGAGTGACCGAAATACTCAAAACCAGTAATCTTTACCTGGTCGCGCGGGTGGCCGTTATTTAGGTAGTTGATCACCTCGGAGCCTGGGCCAAACCAAATCAGATTGAGATTAAATTTGTCGCGCACCGTATCGATCAGGCTGATCAGATCCTGATGTTCCTGTTTGGCTCGGTCCTCGTACCCCTGCCTGTAAACGAGCCACGTGATCTTTGCATCCGGTCCCAGCTCGGAACGCAACTGCTCGGTGCGCAAGCGCGCCGCGCGAATAAAGTTGGCCCACCAATGATCGTGCGGGTAAGTCTTGTATTTTTCCCACTGATACATCGATGGCCCGCCCACAAGGATTATGTATTCACCCGATGCCGGCGACGCCGCTTGCGAGGCAAGCGCGAACATCGAGAAAAAACAAACGAGCAGGAGGCGTTTCATCATGGCCGGCGAGAAGCACTATTTATGCGGGCCGCGAAACTGCGCAAGTGATAGAGCGCGTTTTAGGAACGCGATTGTAGGGCGTCCGCATCAGACGTCATGTTTGGCGTTTCACAGAACGGAGCCACGGGGACGCGAGCGACATAGACGGGCAGCCCGCCAGGGCGAGACAGCGGGAGCGAACGAGTCAAACGCACTACAATTTGGGGTCGATTTCACCGCGAGTTAAATCCTTATTCGTTTGGCGTCTTCGAATGAGGGCTATCTTGTCGCCGCGTACGAGCACTTCCGCCGGCAGCGGACGCGAATTGTAATTGGAAGCCATCACAAATCCGTAGGCGCCCGCGCTCATGATCGCGAGCAGATCGCCCTCGTCGAGTTCCGGCATTTCCCGATCCAGCGCAAAGAAATCACCCGACTCGCACACCGGCCCGACGATGTCGACCTTCTCTGTCTTACTCGTACTCTTACTCATGTTCGTGCTCGGCTCTTTCACCGGCACGATTTCGTGATAGCTGTGATAAAGGGCAGGCCGAATCAGGTCGTTCATTCCCGCGTCCACAATCGCAAATTTCTTCGCGCTCGTTTTTTTGATGTAACGCACGCGTGTCAGAAGCACACCTGCGTTACCGACAAGAAAACGGCCGGGCTCGACCAGGATCCGAATGCCCAGCTCGCGCAAGGGTGGCACGATAGCGTCGGCATAATCGCGGACGCTGAATGCGGACGTTTCGCCACCGTGGTCGTACCACCATTTGCCGACTCCGCTTTCCAGTGCGCGCTGGTAAATAATTCCCATGCCGCCGCCGATGCTGAAAAACTTGATTCCGTATTTCGACTTCAGTTCGCGCACGATTGGCGCCACTTTTCTAATGGCGCTCGCAAAGGGCTCTGCCTCCGTAATCTGTGAGCCGATGTGCATCTGTACGCCAACGATGTCGATGTTACGCATTTTCGCGGCGCGTTCGTAAACCGTGGCGAGTTGGTCAAGCGCAATGCCGAACTTATTTTCGCGCGAACCAGTGGAGATGTATTCGTGAGTGTGCGGATGGATATCGGGATTCACTCGCAACGCGATCGGCGCGCGTAGGTTTTTTGCACCGGCGACGCGATCGACGTATTCCAGCTCTGATTCACTCTCGACATTGAAGCTGTAAACGCGGTGTTCGAGCGCGTACTCGATTTCTTCACGGGATTTGCCGACGCCGGCAAAAGTGCATTTTGCCGGATCACCACCTGCTGCCAGAACACGAAAGAGCTCGCCCCCGGAGACGATGTCGAACCCCGTGCCCGCGTCTGCGAGCAACTTCAGAATTGCGCGATTCGAGTTCGCTTTAACCGCATAACAAATCAGGTGGTCCAGCGGCGCGAGCGCCGCATCGAGCCGCGTGTAGTGATCGAGGATTGTCCCAACGCTGTAAACGTAGAGTGGTGTGCCAAATTTTTCGGCGACGCCTGCAAGATCAACATCTTCGCAGTGAAGCTTGCCGGCGCGATAATGAAAAAAATGCACGAATCACTGTAGCCGCTTCGCTGTGCGAAGCGCAACGTGCGCTACCGAAGCATCCTCAATCCAATGTTGAGGACAGCGATCAATGCGACTCCCGCAGAAAAGCTTATCAGGACAAGTTTCTTTCCGTGCCTCAACATTTCTCCGAGGAGGGCGTGCGCAGCCAGATAGACGAATCCGCCGCCAACCTCGGCCATGATCAAGCCGAGCCAAAACGTCGAAATATTAGACAGGAAAAAATACCCGATCACGCCGCCGACCAGGGTGGTCGCTTCAACCGCAGCTACCCAGCCGAGCGCGGCACCGCGATGTAATCCGGCGCCGATCAGAAGGCTGCCGAGCGCGAGCCCTTCGGGAACTTTATGAATGCAGAGAGCGGAGAACAGCGACCATTTTGTGGCGTTTATCGCAGGAATTTCGCCTTGAATTCCCAAAGCTAAACCATCGGTCGCACTATGAATTGACAATGCGACGATCAGCGCACTCGCAATTTCACTGAAATGGCGCGTCGCATCTGCGTCGAAATGGCTGGCCGCGCAAGCAGGGCAAACGTGATGCACATGTTTACTGATGAAAGAGAAAAGCGCATATCCAGTAGCTAGAGCGAGCAACACCGTCCACCAAGAACACGCGCCAAAACTTTCCGGCAAGATCGCAAAGATTGTTACACCCAGCAGCGTTCCAGCGGCGAAACTGATCAGCGCGCAAAGCGGCTTATGCGCCAGCTGCAGTGACGTACTGATCCAGCCACCGGCGACCGCGAAGGCATAAGCCGCGATGACCTGCCAAAATGCGTTGACCATTCAGGGGCTCGCGCTTCCCGCAGGCGCGGGATGGTCTTCGCGGCAAAGGTGCGTCTCAATGGTGACGTGAACCAGTTCGTGGTGTCCCCGCAGCAATGCCCGATACGCATCGCAGGTTTTCGGTTCGTGCGCCACGACAGAGATCATTGCCGCGTATTTTTCGATGCCGACTTGCCAGACGTGCAGATCGGTCACAAGCGAATCGCCATCGCTCTCCACTGCTTTGCGAATTTGATCAGGCAAATCTGAGGACGATGGAGTGCGATCGAGCAGGATGCCGCTCGTATCACGCATCAATGTGTAAGCCCAGGAGAAAACGACGCCGCTGCCGACAATTCCCACGACCGGATCGAGCCATGCCCACCCGAAGAATTTGCCGCCGGTCAATGCGGTAATCGCCAACACAGAGGTGAAAGCATCAGCCAGCACATGGAGATACGCCGCGCGCAGATTTAGATCTTCATGATGAGCGCTGCCACTACTGCCTTGGTGATGGCGATCTGCAAGAAGGACTGCGCAGCCAAGATTCACCAGCAATCCGAGGCAGGCAATCCCGATCGCCTCGTTGAAATGAATTTCGAGTGGAGCAAACAACCGGTGCACGGATTCGCCGGCCATTAGAAAGGCCACGATCGAGAGCACGATTGCGCTCGTGAACCCGCCGAGCACGCCTACCTTTCCGGTGCCGAAACTGAACCGCGCGTTGCCGGCTTGCGTTCGTGCGAAATAGTACGCCACGGCCGTGATCAGAAATGCGAGCACATGCGTGCTCATGTGCCAGCCATCGGCCAGCAACGCCATCGAGTGCGACATCAACCCGACCGCGATCTCGACGACCATCATCACGGCGGTAATACCGATCACAATGCGGGTCCGCCGTTCCGCGTGGGAGAAATCCGGAACGAAATCGTGCGTCTTGCGAAAACGCGAATGATCAGTTCGATGCATCAAGGAAAACTACCGCGACAAGGAAATGTTATCCTCAAAAATCGTACGCCACCGTGCCATAAAAACCGCGACGGTGGCCGAATTGCGGTGCGCCGACACCGATGCCGCTACCGTCGCGGAGTTCGTAGATTGTGTCGAGAATGTTGACGACATCGAAACGGATTTTGACAGCGGTCTTCTCTGTGATCTTGATCCGGCGTGACAAGCTGACGTTGAATGTCTCGTAAGGGTGATTCTTCTGGGTGTTTGCGAAACCCCGGCGTAACCCATTACCATAAAGTCCGTCGATTCCCGCTTGCCAATCGTTCCACGTGTAAGAGATCCCGGCGGAACCGGTGAAGCGCTGGTCGTGATCGAGAAAAACCCAGTTCTTTTTGATGTAAGCGAACTCGTCAGGGTCGAACAGAAACTGCGCTGAGCTGACATTCGTGCCGCGCGCCCATTCGTAGGCCGCATTCAGATACGCGGAGAAGCCACCCTGGTTATAGTTTGCCGTGAATTCGCCTCCGTAAATCTCGCCGCGCTTGTAATTGAACGACGAAAGGATAAGCGCCTCGCCGAATTGCCCTTCGTCCAGGACCGAGTGCGAGCTCTTGTAGAAACCATCGATGCCTACACTGAAACCTTTGGCAATTTGCTGCGTCATGCCCGCATCGAAATAATGAGCGCGCTCCGATTTCGTGACGGAATCCTTTTGAATGGCGGATTCGTTGGTTGTGCCGTTGAACTTTGAGATCGTCCCTTGTTCGACATTTTCCAGCGGCGGTGGTGTGAAATACCGGGCATAACCGGCGTGCAGCACGGTCCCTTTGAATGGCTCATAGACAATATTGATGCGTGGACTGAGCTGGTTCTCGTGAGCGAACGCGTCCACGATGTCGAACCGACC
>WNFR01009329.1_pt1 | contig 11250 bp, 11 predicted proteins | sample 5400221 | NCBI WGS metagenome assembly WNFR01 (sample SAMN13153357, study PRJNA577476) | soil metagenome | isolation source: 40 cm soil under Madrone tree | place: USA:California | collected 2016-06-14 | reverse complement strand
CCATGTGCATCCCCTCTTTTTCTTATTGCTCAGCCCTGTGCAGTGACAATGATGTGGCGAGACAGCCCCCCATGATGACAACCTGGGCCTGCAAGAGGATGACTCCCCACCCATGACCTCTGCCTCAACAAGGATCCATTCACAGTGCCCCCACATGCACACCTGGCCAGATTTGCAAACAAGACCCCCCACCTGCAAACAGGGGCCCACAAGACGCCCCCTCCTCTCCCACGTGGTAAGCCATGTCATGCCCACCCTTCCCTTCCTTTCAAAGGTAAGTAAGTCCCCCTGCTTCTTCTGCCCCTTTTTGCATGCGTTGGCCTGCTTCCCCAATCCAGTAGAATAAGTTGTATTTGTAGTTTAAACTAATAAATAAAATTTTGAGCACCACTCTGGCCAACACAATGTGGCTATTGCTGAGTCCACTATCAACATGTATTTACTCTGGGAAAAATTTGTGTACTGGTTTGACTGGAGGTGTCTGGCAAATACTGCAGTGACTGGAATGTGACTGGCAAATACCAGAATGACTGGCAAATACCGGAATGACTGGCATGTGGCTGGAATGACTGGCATGTGGCTGGAATGACTGGCAATAAATGGCATCTGGCTGGCATGACTGGTGGTGCCTGGCACCAGTCATGACCAGTCACACCAGTAAGCCAGTACGTGGCATCTTGCTGATGTCTTAAAGGCTGCGCGTGGCATCTTGAAGGTCACATGTGGCATCTTGGAGGCAGCGCATTGAGAGTAGAAGTCTGTAGGGATAGCACAGAAGGATCAGAAGCTATAAAAGAGGACATGCAGTAGACAGTAAGAAAAAACCAGAGCAGTAGTGGACCCTCAATACTACTGTACTTCCCTACATTTCCACTTATCCCAAATATCACCTCTCCATTCACAACTCATAAGCACAAGCTACTCTGATAAACTGCAAAGCTGATAGCAGTACCACAGAAGTGCCTAGCAACTTAGCGAGATAGCTGCGATAGCCTTCTACAACTGTTATTACCTTTGTGTGTCGCCCCTTTCTCTATTTTTATTATATTCACATATCCACATCACACACCATCTATTCCACACATCACTGATCTCATGCACCTTGAAATGCACACTCCAAGAATCGCGCTTCTTAGTCGTATGCTGCTAAAACCCTATCACATATTGCTTGCACTTCACTCTACACTGATCCTAGCCCCACCGGACCTGTTCCTTCATCCACATTCCACTGCTTAGGGACAGATTAGGCCATCAGTAAAATAAATTGATTTTTTTTGGGCCTTGTGGAATTTGTAATTAATTGTGTAGGTTACAAGTCCAAATAATGAATAATGAATGTATTACAGTCACTTGTAAGCACTTGTAAGCAGTATGGAATCCCACAGAATTTATTTTGTAGGTTTACAAGTGCCTGGGAATGAGGTGTTCATACTAAAAGGGTCATATCTTTATGATATCTTCACAGAATCACGTGATCTACGACTTGTCTTGTAGCTATGATGAAGGGGTACAAATTATCTTATTATGACTAAGCATGATTTTCACCCAGTCATATGCAATCATACACAAACAAAAAAAGACAAAAACATTGCAACAGTTTTGCACTTCACTATATATGGCCACATTGTCATCATCATCACTGTGCAGGGGCTAGAGGGGCACAAGAACAAGGGAGGATGCAATGCATTTGGACATGTTTGGATGCATCCCCATTGTGGCCAGAATTTTTATTACTTGGATTTCATTTTGCTATCTATTTGTTTATTTAAATGAAATAAACTGATTTAAAATGTGTCCATTTCAGTCTCAGCTGTTATCTGGATGGGAAATTACAAAAACTGCTGTTGACACTGGTACAATGCTCCTTGGGGGTCTGGCTCCTGTTGTAATTATCATTTGAAGTGCTGCCCCAGGCTCTGAAGCACTTAGTGGCAACCTTGCTGGTAGTGTTGCTGTGGCTCACAGAGTGGCTCAGAGTGGCTCTGTGAGCCACAGCAACACTACTTGCTGGCTTGATTGCTTTGCAAAAGTTTTCATTGCCTTCACCCTTTCCCTGCACATGGTACCATGAATTTTGATTCACCAGGTTTGGGTGATGGATAAAACATTTGTATAGCATGTAGCCCTTAGCTATCCATTGCAATATCTTTTGGAGGCCTGTCATGGCCAATTAGTCTTGCTGACCTTGATCTCGGTGCTGTCAGTACCAGACAGAGCCTTGGTGTGATTTTTAACATCACCCAAGGCTCGAGTGTCATGCTAGGAGAAGGTCAACTAGCATGGATCACCTTTATTGTAGGTTTATCCTCATATGGCTTTGCCATTACCACACTTTGACGGTGTTGCTTTTGAATAGAAAAATGTGTACAGTGTCTTCCATGCTGACCTGTCCACCATCAGTTCTGCATAGCTGTTGGCACAGCTGGTAGTCCCTCTTGTATGTGGAATCCTTCCCTTATTGCCAGCACTGTCGTGGCTGCACTTTCACTTCATTACTGACGAACAATTGGTCCAATATGAGTACACCAGGCCCAGTTGTTTGAACTGCAACTATCACCCTGTCACACTACTTCTGATCCACCAGTCAGATTGTTATCAGTGTCCCATCACCATCTTGATTGAATATATGTATAAATCAACCAAACTAAATTCCTTATTGGTTCAACAACACAATTCTCATACAATTCACCATGGTTCTAGTTATTCCTCCTTTCTTTTTCCCTTAACATCAGTAGGGAAGAGCTTCTGCAAGGATGCTTGCTTCATGAAATTTACTTCATGAAATGTTAAGTTGAGAAATTTAACATGTGTCACTGGCATTAAAGACTGTGATGCACTTATCAGATATTATATCAACAAATACAAAGGTAAGCAAACCAATGTTAGTAGCCATGATAAAATTAACATATTTCTTAAGGGGTTGATCTTGAGAAGACTCTGCTAGGTGCTGTTGAATTTTCAAGTCCATTTTTGTATGCTGGTACTCTTTCTCTGCTTGAGTTAGAGCTAATTTGCATGGCTGGTTAAAATGTTGTTGTAAAAGAGTGGCATGCTTTAAGATAAGAATAAGAGCTTGTGCAAGTGTCAAAGTCAAATATAATTAAAATAATTATAATGAAATATACCAAGGATTAAATGATTGTGGGTGCTAGTATGCTTAATTTTGGATGACCTAAAATCAGTAATAAAAGGAGGTAAGAACATAAATATCATACATTTGTAATGGTGGGTAGCGACATAATATGGGTCACCTTTAATCAAGTGAGATTTATGCAAGTGTGGATATATAAAGAGAACATACAATCTAAATTGAGAAAGATTAACACAATTAGTAGATCTGAAAAATGGTGTATATCTACATCCTAATGAGTTAAAATGAGTATAATCAGAGAATAATAACAAACCTATTTTAAGTGCTCACCTTCTAAAGAAGTTAGAAGAGTATAGGTTAGAAGCTCTAGCAGAGTGAAAGTAGGTAAATCCACACATTCTAAAAAAGAGAGAGTAGGCATAATTAATAGAGCCAAAAGAGGAGTAAATCATAGCAGCTACTTACCCACTGAAGAGCCAAGGATAGTCATTGTGAGCAGGCTTAAAATGCAGTAAATCAGGTTGGCCACTCACAGGCTAAAGAACCAAGAATAGGAATTATTAGTAGGCTTAAAATCCAGAAACCAGAGTAGCCACTCACAGGCTAAAGGGCCAAGGATAGGGATGTTAGCTAGCTATAAATTATGGCAGCCACTCACTTCCTAAAAAGCCAGGAACAAGGATTGTCAACAGGCTTGAAATGTAATAAATAATAACAGTCACTCACTTTCTAAAGAGTTAAGAATGGCATTTGTTTGTAGACAAATGGAATAAATCATAATAGTTACTCACATCCTAAAGAGCCAAGGATAGGGGTTGTCAGCAAGCTTAAATATAGTAAATTATAATGGCTACTCACACACTGAAGAGCCTATAATAGGGATTGTTAGTAGGCTTGAAATGCAGTGAATCATGGCAGCTACTCACATGCTAGAGAGCCAAGGATAGAAATTGTTAGTGGGCTTAAAATACAGTGAATTATAACAGCCACTCACTTTCTAGAGAGCCAAGTATAGTAATTGTTAAAAGGCTTAAAATGTAGCTACTTACCCACTAGAGAGCCAAGAATAGGAATTGTCAGCAGCCTTAAAATGTAGTGAATCATAATAGCAACTGACTTGCTAAAAAGCCAAGGATAGGATTGTTAGTGGGGCTTAAACAGTAATAAATGATAACAGCCACTCACAGGCTGAAAAACCAATGACAGGGATCATTAGCAGGCTTGAAATACAATATATTATAACAGCTACTCACATACTAAAGAGCCCAAGGACAGGGATTGTTAACAGGCCCAAAATGCAGTAAATTATAACATCCACTCACATGCTAAAAAGCCCAAAATGGGGGTTGTTAATAGGCTTCAAATGAAGTAAATCATAACAGCTACTCACATCCTAAAAAGCCAAGGATAGGATATGTTAACAGGCTTAAAACACAGTGAATTATAGCAGCTACTCACATCCTGAAGAGCCAAGAACAGGGATTATTAGTAGGCTTAAAACACAGTAAATCATAGCAGCCACTTACAACCTGGAGAGCCCAAGACAGAGATTGTAGGCAGGCACACAATGCAATAAACCATAGCAACCACTCACATGCTAGAGAGCCAAGGACAGGGATTCTTAGCACTTAAAATGTAGTGAATCATAACAGCCACTTGCCAACTGAAAAGCCAGAAACAGGTATTGTTAGCAGGTCTAAAATCCAGTAAACCAAGATAACCACTCACATCCTAAAGAGCCAAGAATAGGGAATATTATCAGGCATAAAATGCAGTAGATTATGGCAGCCACTTACCAACTGAAGAACCAAGAATAGAGATTGTTAGCAGGCTTGAAATGTAGTAAATTATTGAAGCTACTCACATACTAAAGACTCAAGGATAGAAATTGTTAGCAGACTTATAATGCAGTGAATTATCAGAGCTCCTCACATTCTAAAGAGCAAAGGACAGGGACTATTAGCAAGCTTATAATGTAGTAAATTATGGCAGCCACTCACATCCTAGAAAGCCAAGGATTGGAATTGTTAGTAGGCATAAAATGTAGTGAGTCATAATAGCCACTCACAAACTAGAAAGCCAAAGATAGAGTGTGTCAGCAGGCTTAAAATGTAGTGATTTATGACAGCCACTCACATTCTAAAGAGCCAAGTATAGAGATTGTTAGCAAGCTTGAAATGCAGTAAATCATGGTAATCACTCACTTCCTAGAGAGCCAAGAACAGGGATTGTTAGCAGGCTTAAAATGTAGCAATTCAGAGCAGCACTCACCCACTAAGAGAGATAGTCCATAGGCTTGAAATGCAGTGAATCATGGCAGCCACTCACATTCTAGAGAGCCAAGGACAGAGGATCATTAGCAGGCTTAAGATGCAGTGAATCATGACAATCACTCACATACTAGAGAGCCAAGGATAGGGATTGTCAGCAGGTTGGAAATGTAGTAAATTATGGCAGCCACTTACTTCCTAAGGAGCCAAGAATTAGGATTGTCAGTAGGCTTAGAATGTAGTAAATCATGGCAGCTACTCACTTTCTAAAGAGCCAAGGGATTGTTAGCACTTAAAATGCAGTGAATTATGGCACTCACCCACTAGAAGGCAATCAGATCATTAAGTTAGCCAGGCTGAAGAACATGAACAAGAGTTGACACTCACAAACTAATGATTGGGTGACATTAAAAACCATTAGACATGTATCACAAATTCATGGCATTTTAACACTTGCCCACAGGTATGGAAATGGCATAAGACAGTTCCAAACTATCTCACTAACAAACTTATTGGTGGAACTAACTCTGGAATGTTTATTGAGCTCTTGCTTATTTTACTCCTCAACTGACTCACTTACCGATTTAAAGCTGTTCTAACACTTAACTCCAGGTTGCTCCTCTGCACAGCTAAAAGCATCATTGAAACAACATCATCATTTAATGCTGTAGCTGTCACTTCAATCAAGTCGCCACAGCACGTATTTTTCATATGCAGTTCTGCAGAAGAACATTAGCATGTAACCAGGCAATTTGATTGTACACATACTCGCTAATCGCACAAACCTAACACCATCACCAAGAGGGCACAAGTAGTGCTCTCGAAATAGTTTTTGCGCCACCTCCAATATATCACTGTCAAGAGCTTCATTCAAGAAGTCTTCCAAATCAATTTCAACATTGCGTAAAAACTGATCGTATTTTGTGAACACCGCAATGACTGGGACTGCAAAGTAATCTGTTAGATGCAGTCATACATGTTCATATCGACATACCATTCTGATCAGGGCAGATATCCTTGAAATACTTCAGATCAAGGTTCGGACGATGATTGTCCATAGCAACACAATACCTGAAAACATTATTTCCGTAAGCGGCGAGTATTGGGAGCACTCGTAAGTTCAAACCATATCACATGTAGCCTATCTTCGATTCGACTTGCTCCAGCCTTTCGTCGAATAAATTCCTGCAAAGTGGCAAGTTCTTCTTTGCTGCCTGACTCAATTCCACGCGAGTCGTGGAAGATGTAACCGTTATGATTAGAGAACACAAGTTCATCCTCAATGTTGTGCTCGCCGCGCTGGCTCAAAGTTTAGAGGTATCCAAAAAGAAATACTGGTGTCACTATTCACTAACGTCCTCGGAAGGGTCAAGCTTAACCTGGGCAGTAGTGAGACGCGACTGGCAGGGACAGAGAAATATTGGACGTACCTCGGAGGCCTCTCTCTCAGCGTAAGGGTCGTCTGGAAGAGTACGCCGGTAAACAGTAGGGCTCTCTGTTGTATCACAGACTCTCTGCAAGAGAGTTGTCTTCCCTGCATTTGCCCTGCCTATGATAAGGACTCGGAAATGTATCTTTGGAAGTCGGGGATGGGATTGTTGGGGGTCCATTGGATCGACGGGGGTTCGGTGAAAGCAGGCGCGTTCGCGTTGATCGATTTGATCCGATATGGTTCGGGCGCTTGGGAGGCTTGTCCCCTTACCTATTGCGTATAGCAACCGAACCACGACACTCCCCTCAATGAGCTCTCATATTCACGCACGTCCACGAAACACCTTACAGCGTGACAAACACACCGACTACTACTACCTCCTGCATACGCTGATGCCCACGATAAACCCCAATTGTGCTTCGTGAATTCGAGATACTCTGTGCGTCATCTTCCATACATCCGCTCCTCTTCCCCTTTTTCCTTTCCTCTTTCCTCTGACATCTACGTGTCTGGGACAAACCTCCCCATGGACTACATCCGTCGAGTCGGCGCAGCTCGCGATGCCTCCCCTGCTTTTGACCCGAAAGATGTCGCCAAGTTCAATGAAACCTTCGAGTAGTCCTTCCGCGCTCCCACCACCTAACAGCAGGCATGGCAGCAGAGGCGGAAGCCGCGCGGAGCTCAATCTCAACTCCCCTGAACCCGCGCCGCGAAGTCACCCTTAATTTACGCATGGGGTAATCTACTGTACAATGACGGACCTGATTCGTTATCCCAATATCCGACGTTTGAGCTCTATGCGACTCTCCCGGAGAGCCAAAGTCATGTTTGTGTCTCATCGTGATAGCGGAATAGTGCTGGACATGGCGACGGATGATGGAAGTGAAGAACGGGCTTCCGAGAGCCGAGTTAACTAAACCTTAACCCTACATTGGAGATTGGTCCCTTCTGGCTGCTCTCGCGAATGCGAATACTCGAATGCCAATGGAAAGACAAGTCATAAGCACTAATACATAATTTAGGTACGCTCTCGAGTTCAGCGCTCGAATACCCTTATCTGTGCGCATGTTGCCAGGATTTTTTGTAACGAGCGAGCTGTTGGTAAGGCTGACTGATCTCTGCGATGCGGGAATCTTTTCTAGTGCCGACACGTCTTCAGCTTTCATTAAAAGATGGGGATGCTATTGAGTCCATTCTTCCTGGAGGGTTTTTTGGGGGCATCTGTCCCGCGTCTACAGCAAATCCATTTATCTTGTATTCCCTTGAAATACCAACGTTTCTTTTATCGGTCAGTAACCTTGTTGAACTTGACAAAATATGCGCAGTCGGTTTCATTTCACCGGCGGCAAATGTCACAGCTCTAGTATTCAGGGTCGAAATCCTTTTCATTCGATTTCAGTCTGCCATTATGGCCCCAGTCACTGGCAAACTCGTTCGGCTCTCTTTTCCTGGGCCGCGGATTGCCCTTCCTGTAGTTCAATAAATATTCTTTGACGGTTCTAGCGAGTATCTAGAGGATGTTGTCGTCCAAATCGATGCTCCTCAACTCGGCCACTCCACCTCGATATGTATTGATTTCCTAGCTCCTACTTCGAGTTCATTTGTCGCACGAGATAATGTCATGTCTGCCGATTCCATCCTGACGTCATAAGCTTTGGTCATAGCAACCTTCACCTCAGCCACCATAACATTTCGTTGTATTTATGAATAACTGGGACACCGTCTCAGTCTTCAAATCCAATTATCGGGCTTAGACCTGTGCCTGTGCCTGGCCGAGGTTTTCAGTCAAACCTCCATTATGTGCGGAGGCATTCCCATCTGTGGGGATAAATCAGAATGGCGAGGAAGCAACGACAAATGGTTGGATCTCGTCGCTATGGAAAGGCTGTACCAGTCGTTGGCAGATTGCTTTGCGTTTGTGCTCCGACGCATCACCGAGGAGGCTGGTGAAGGCGTGCTCAGCGACGTGCGCCAGATTTCAGGCCGGCCGGTGACCATTGTCAACACTCTTGCTGAATTCTCCCAAAGTTGTCACGATGGAGGGAGCGACGACAGCGACAGTTTGTATCATCATGATTCAAGTGGAAGGGTTCTCAAGCAAGCAGATGAGATAACGAGAAAAAAGAATTTCCTGTACAGTAGATATACTAATACACACATTCTTGCCAATTAAGAAGTTCTAAAGTTCTACACTCGCCAGTAGCCTCCTTATTCAATATCGCGACGCAAACGCATAGGACAGCTCATATTGTGCATGTCTCCTCTAGGTTACAGTCTGCATAGAGAGGTGTAGTTGTTCCTTCTCCGGAACCACCGCAAGCGCGTGTGATTTCCCAAGTGCTAATATATTCCTAACTCCCTTTGACTGGTGCCCATTAGTTTTGTACGATGAAAGGAAGTTGTTTATTTGTGAAAGGCGTGCCACTGTCACGTGTGGCAGTGTATTTTTTCCATTGCGGCCCGGTATCTCCGCAAGCAGCTCTTTCCTGGAGCGGGCGTATTTACGAGTGCGTCGCCGTGCCGCTCTGGTTTCCGGGTCATCGACTAAGCAGATGTTTTCGTTTTAATTGCCCTTCTCGGGTGACGCCTCCTTCCGGTAACTTGTCTGCCTGGTCGAGATCGTCTTCGGTCTTTCCGGCGGAACGGGTGCCAAAGCGGTGTTGTGGACGGCGGACACGTGGTGTATGTATTGCGCATGCCGGTGGCCACTTTATGGAATCCTTGCCTTCTTCCACATTTGCACAGGACTCCCGGCCCCTAGGAGAGCATGTTCCCGAACTAGTATCACAATAGTCGCCGCCGTCGCTTCTTCCCCCCCCATTGTCCTCGGCGCATATATCAAGGTGCTCTCGTCAGTGCGTCCACTGGCAAACCCTCATTACGTGTAACTTATCTGACATCATCATTCATCTAGCTTTTTCTCTACCACGACCACCGATCGTTCACTCTCCCAGGCGTTTTATACTGGCTCTCTTCATCCTGTCTCTGCTCCCACTTTCAAATACCTACGCATAACCTCACGAGGACATGGACTTCTCGAACCTTCCTGAGTGTTTGCGCGAGAATCTAAAGGAAATAATAGAGGTGCGTCTTAGGTTTCCCGCTTTAGGCGTGGAACGTGCGGCGATTGCTGACAACCCTGTGTTGTGCAGCCAAGAGCCGCATGTACCCATTGACGATCCAATCGCTCCCAGACGAAATCCTCCTTGAAATATTTGACTTCTGCCGAACGGATAGCAGCCTCGGATGGATCCTCGTTCGCCCGGTGTTGGAGTGGCATCGATTGGCGCATGTATGCCGACGATGGCGACAAATTATATTTGCCTCGCCACGCCGTCTCGACCTCCAACTCATCTGCACATACCGAACGCCCGTCAGGAAGAATCTGCGCCGGTGGCCAGCATTTCCTATTATCATCGACTACTCGACTTCCGGGAACCTTGACAGTAAAAGCCTCGCTCCGTACGACAAGAGTAATGTCGTTGCTGCGCTCGGACATCCCGATCGTGTACGCCGTGTCCGACTTTCTGTAACCAAGTTACAGTTGAAGAAGGTTGCGACGGTGATGGAGAGGCCATTTCCAGCGCTTACACATCTATGGCTTTCATCAAAGGATTCGAATGTGCCTAGCCTTACCCACTCTTTCCTAGGTGGATCCGCGCCATCTTTAGAAGAAATCTGCATAAGCGGAATTCCGTTCCCAGCATTGCCAACACTTCTTTCGTCGACCAGTGACCTCGTGGTTCTCCGATTATACGATATACCTTATAATGGTGGCATTTCGCCGGAGACGATCGTTGCATGCCTCGCCAAATTGACCAAGCTCGAAACGCTTTTCATAGAATTCCGCGGTTGGCATCTTCGTATTCTAAGGCCGCCGGCTCCTCCGACGCGGGCGGTCCTTCCCGCGCTCACCACATTAGGATACCGAGGTGCCTCCGAGTACTTGGATGATTTCGTGGCCCTGATCGACACGCCTCGACTGGAAGATCTCAGAGTGCTTTACATCGGCCCTTTGAACATTCAAGTCAACCAGCTCCTCCAACTTCCACAGTTCGTCAGTCGCGCAGTAGGACTCAAGCCAAGTAAGATTACCGATGCGCGGATCGAATTTCGTGGTAACATCGTCTACGTCATCCTCCGTGGCGGCGGTGGCGGCGGCGGCGGCGGCGGCGGCGGCGAACAACCTAGACACTGCCCCAGTCATCTTACCATTCAGATTTCATGCATAGGATTAGATCGGCAGGTCTCATTTGTGGCGCGCGTGCTCAGCCGATCCGCCGAGGTGCTGTCCAGCGTGGATCATCTCTACATCGGCGAACGCATACGACTGCCGCTCTGGAGAGAGGAGATGGACAACATCGAGTGGCTGGACCTGCTCCGCCCGTTTGCGGCCATCAAGACGCTGCGCGTTTCCTGGTGGTCCGGTTGGCACGTGGCGCGCGAGCTCGGGCGTG